>ENA-UOJP01000312-UOJP01000312.1-human-gut-metagenome-genome-assembly--contig:-C102-NODE-312-length-102054-cov-7.479975_pt1 | contig 102054 bp, 92 predicted proteins | sample MGYA00242353_ERZ723900 | MGnify/ENA metagenome assembly ERZ723900 | reverse complement strand
ATATGGCGGAACAGCTCAATCAGGTGCGGTATGCGCCGCTGAAGGATGTGGACATCTTTGGCTCCGTCACAACCGACGGTTGGACGCTGACCTTCGATACCTACCCCAAATTTTCAATCAATCCCCATGAGTTTGAAGGGGTCGAACTGGTGCTGCGGGTACCCTACCAGACGAGAGCGAGGATAGAACGTGAGCAAAGAGCAAAAGAAAACACTGTATAGCGGCACGCTGGTGGCGCTGACACAGGAAATCGAAGAATTTAAGGGCGTTGTAGCCCTGCGCCTGCATAAGACCGGGCGCAGCTATCCGATGGTGCTGTTTCACGACGCCTGCTACACCCAGTTCGGCCCCGATGCCGTGGGCAAGAAAATCATGTGGGCAAGAGAACTGACCAAAGGGGAAGTAAAGGCCGAATATCCTCATGTGTGGCTGATTTACCAAAACAGCCGGGAAGTTGTGGTGAGACGGTTGCCGAGGCTGGCGGAAAAGATGGACGAATACCGCCTGCTGGTGCTGCACCATATGAATGACGGCAGCGAATATCTGGTACAGGCAAAATCCGTGGAGGTTTTGAAGAAACCGCCCGAGCTGAAGGATGTGTGGGAATACACTGTCGTACCGGAGGTGGAACAGGATGTGTAAAAAAGGGAATAAAGGACAAAAGGCATGGCGCTTTCCGGCAGTTCTGGCGGTGGCTGCCGTCTTAACAATCATTGTACTTGCGTTATATATGGCAGGAAATGAATTTATGACGCTGACAGCGGTTTGCAAGTACCTGACGATGCTTGCATTTATCGTAGCAATATGCGGAACTTTGGCCATGGAGATTGATCGGGAGAAGAAAGATGAAATGAATCACGAGGAGGGTTTGAGATGAAACGTAAATGGAAACGAACGCTATCCATACTTTTGTCCTTCGCCATGGTATTTTCCATGACGGGGATGAACACGGTGTATGCGCTGGAGGGCGGCCCGCCTGTGGACGCGTCTGGCCTGTGCGAACACCACACGGCGCACACCGATGAGTGCGGCTACACCGAGGGGACGCCGGAAGTCCCCTGCGCCCATGAGCACAGGTCCGAGTGCTACAAGGAAGTGACGGAGTGCGTCCACGAGCATACGGACGACTGCTACCCGGCGGAGGACAGCGTATCGGACAACGACGCCACGCCGTCCGACGCGGAGGAAAAAGAGCCGACCGAATGCACTCATATGTGCAGCGAGGAAAGCGGCTGCATTACTAAGGAGCTGGACTGCCAGCATGAGCATGACGGGGACTGCGGCTATGTCGCGGCTGTTCCCGGTACGCCCTGCACCTTTGTGTGCGAGGAATGCGCGAAGGACAGCGGCGAACAGAACCCGCCGCCTGCGGACAATGCCCTTGTGCAGACCATCACCGGCTTTGCGGGGTTTGACGGCTCCGCGCCGCTGGACACCATCGAGGTGACGGAAAAGACCACCGTGGCGGCTATCGGCCTGCCGGGGACGCTGGCCGTGACCCTGGACGGCGCGGACGGTGAAGCGGCCATCCCCGTGACGTGGGAATGCGCCGACGATTATAAGAACACGGAATACGAAACCTACGACTTCACTCCCGTGCTGGGCGCGGGCTATGCCCTGGCCGAGGGACTGGGCAAAAACGACCTGCCCTATATCACCGTAAATATTGTCACAGCGGCAAACAAAAACCTCCGGACAGCCGGCGCCGTCACCGGCCTCTTGAAGCTTGGCGGCACCGTAGTGGTTTCCGACCTGACCCAAGACGGCGGTGACACAATCGTCGGCGGCGTGGTCTGGAAGTGGGACGCGGAAGCGGCCACTCTGACCCTGACCGGCAACGGCAGCATCGGGGGCTCCAGCAACGACATCGTATTCAGCGCCATCGGGGACGTTACGGTGGAAGTGAACGGCACAGTAAGCGCAAGCGCCCTGACCTACAGGAATGAAAAAGCCGGAACCCTTACACTCACGGGCAGCGGCATCCTGACCCTCTCCAACGAGGGGATGAGCGTGATCGAGGTACCGGCTGGGCTTACAATCTCCGGCCTGACCGTAAACGCGAGCACAACAGGAGAATATAGCAACGCCATAAGTGTCGGTTTGGGCAGCTTCACCATGACAAGCGGCAAGCTGACCGCCACCGCCACAGGGGCGCTCACATCCGGAATTTATGCCAGCGAAAATATCGCCATCTCCGGCGCGGCCGAGGTCACAGCCAGCGGCGTGAGCTATGGTCTTTCCGCCTCCGGCGACATCAATATCTCCGGCGGTACGGTGGAGGCGGCCTCCACGGGAGACCAGGCGGGTATCCGCACGGGCAACGGCGTACTGAACATCAGCGGCGGCAGTGTGACGGCCAAGAGTGCCGGCGGCGAGCTGGCCATCGATGCATTGGGCGGCGTAACCGTGGACAGAGCCACCCTCGTCACCGGCGAAAATGGCAATGGCGGCGGCATCAGGGAAAATCTCACCGTCAGTCACACGGATGCAGACGTCACCGTCAACGGCCATATCTCGCAGGAGTATAGCTTCGGCACGGAGGGCAACCTGACGGTGTCGGCGGGCACGGCGAAGGTCACCGGCGATGTGTCGGGCAATGTCACCGTATCGGGCGGCGCGGTCACGGTGGGCGGCACAGTGGGCGGCTTCACCAACCACACCGGCGGCACCCTGAACGGCAACAATGCGCCCACCCAAATCACCTTTGCGGCGGAGCAGACGGGCGGCGTCAGCGGCACAGCGGACAGCACCGGCATTGTCCTCACATTCAGCCAGGAGGTGACCGGTCTCACCAAGAACGCCATCAAGTGCTCCACTAGGGAGGGCACCGCCGTTATCGACGGCGAGCCTGCCGGCTCCGGCAAGGTGTGGACCGTTCCCATCTCTGTCGACACGGAGGGGCTCGTCAATGTCGGTGTCGACCTATTTGGCGATTTCAATGTCACCAACAATCCGCAGTTTGTGACGGTCTATAAAGCCTCGGGCGGCGGCAGCGACACCACCCATACCATCAATTTTGGAAGCAGCACAGGCGGTACGCTTACAGCCACAGTGGACGGCGTTGCAATCTCCACCGATGCGTCGGTAGCGCAGGGTAAAAGCGTCGTTTTTACCGCCGCGCCCAATAGCGACTATCGCATAAAAGAGTGGAAGGACAACAACTCTACTGTAAACGGCACGAACACGACCTATACCATTGCAGCCATCGCAGAGGCGCACACTGTTTCGGTAAAGTTTGAGCAAATACCGACCTACCTTGTTACCGTCAACAGCGGCACGGGCGGCGGCAGCTATGCCGAGGGCGCGACCGTCACCATCACAGCAGACGCAGACCCCACAGGGCAGCGGTTTAAGGAGTGGACGGTCAACAGCGGCGGCGTGACCCTCGCCAACCCGCAGGCGCAGAGCACCACATTTACCATGCCAGCAAACGCGGTGGAGGTAACGGCCACCTACGAGGCGTTGCCCGTAGATACCTACTCCATCACGGTTCAGAATGACGGCAAAGGCACTGCCAGCGCCAATGTCAATTCGGCGCAGCAGGGCGCGGCCATCACCCTGACCGCCACGGCAAGCAGCGGCTACCGCTTCAAGGAGTGGCAGGTTGTCAGCGGCGGCGTGACAATCGCAAACAACAGCTTCACCATGCCCGCTGAAAATGTGGTAGTCAAGGCAATATTTGAGGATATTCCTGCTACAAAGTACGCTCTGACTGTCACAAACGGCACAGGCGGCGGCAGCTACGCCGAGGGGGCGACCGTCACCATCACGGCGAACCCGGCTCCCAGCGGCCAGCGGTTCAAGGAGTGGACGGTCAACAGCGGCGGCGTGACCCTTGCGAATGCCAGCAGCGCCACAACCACCTTTATCATGCCCGCCAATGCGGTGGAGGTAACGGCCACCTATGAGGCGTTGCCTGTAAACACCTACTCCATCACGGTTCAGAACGACGGCAACGGCACAGCCAGCGCCAATGTCAATTCGGCGCAGCAGGGCGCGACAATCACCCTGACCGCCACGGCAAGCAGCGGCTACCGCTTCAAGGAGTGGCAGGTTGTCAGCGACGGCGTTAACATCGCAAATAACAGCTTCACCATGCCAGCCGCGAATGTGACGGTCAAGGCAATTTTTGAGCGTATCCCCACCACAACCCACACCATCACGTTCAATGCCAACGGCGGCAGCGTGACCACAGCCAGTGCAGCCACCGGCGCGGACGGCAGGCTCTCCAACCTGCCCACGCCGACCCGCAGCGGCAGCTATCGCTTTGACGGCTGGTTTACGGCAGCCAGCGGCGGCACACAGATCACCACGGCAACTGTGTTTACCGCAGACCAAACCGTTTATGCCCACTGGACTTATACGGGCGGTGGAAGCAGCGGAGGCGGTTCGGGCGGCGGTGGGGGCGGTTCGTCCTCTGGCGGCGGCACGACAACCGTTACTCCTCCCGACCCCGGCAAGCCGGATACGGCAATCAATGCGGAAACCAAGGTGACGCCTATGGTCAATGCAAACGGCAGCGCCACCGTCACCGTGTCTGATAAGTCCGTCACCGACGCCATCAAAGCGGCCCAGGACGCGGCGAAAAAGGCAGGGACAGAGAAGAACGGCGTCTCCGTCACCATCGATGCCACCACGACGGGGGGCGCAAGCGACATCACGGCGACCCTGACCGAGCAATCGGTGGACGCCCTCATCAAAGCGGGCGTCTCCAAGGTGCAAATCAAAAGCGATGCGGCCACCATCTCCCTCGACCTTACCGCGCTGAAAGCGGCGCAGGCCACGGCGGGCGGCGCGATCACCCTTTCCGCGAAGCCGGTGGCAGCCAGCACCCTGCCGGCGGCGGCACAGAACGCCATCGGCAATCGCCCGGTGTTCAGCTTTACGCTGCAAAGCGGCGGCAAGCCGGTCAGCAATTTCGGCGGCGGCTCGGCGGCGATCGCCATTCCCTACACCCCGCAAAAGGGCGAGGACACCGGGAAACTCTGTGTGGTCTATGTGGATGATAACGGCGGCGTGACCTATCTGACCGATTCCAGCTATGACCCGGACACCAAGACCATGATCGCCAGAACCGGGCATTTCTCGGTCTACGGCGTGGGCTACAAGGCCGACGCCCCGATGTTTGCTGACATAACAAACCATTGGGCGAAGGCCGACATCGACTTTGTGGCGGCGCGGGGCCTGCTCTCCGGCACAGGGAACAATCAGTTCAGCCCGGACACCGGCATGACGCGGGGAATGTTCGTCACAGCCCTAGGGCGGCTGGCGGGCATCGACCCAACACAGTACAAAAACACCAAGTTCACCGATGTGGCGGCCACCGCCTACTACGCCCCTTATGTGAATTGGGCGGAGGAAAAGGGCATCGTCAGCGGAACCACGGCAACCACCTTCGCCCCGGACACCAATATCAGTCGGGAGCAGATGGCGGTCATCATGGCAAACTACGCGCTGGCGTGCGGCTACACCATCCCCAAGACCCGCGAGGCCGTGATCTTTGCGGATACCAGCTCCATCGGGAGCTGGGCAAAGGACGCCGTGAAAGCCATGCAGATGGCGGGCGTTCTGAACAGTAAGGACGGCAATCGGTTCGACCCGCAGGGAACGGCTACCAGAGCCGAGGTTTCCGCAGTCCTGCACCGCTATGTGGAGCTGGTGATCGACCCGGCTACGGCACAGGGCTGGACGCAGAACGACGCGGGCCAATGGCTGTATTATGAGAATGGCAAGCCTATCACCGGCTGGAAGCAGGTGGACGGCAAGTGGTATTACCTCGACACGGCTGGCCTCATGCAGTCCGGTGGCTGGAAACAGATTGGCGGCAAGTGGTACTATCTCTATGCGGACGGCTCTATGGCGGTCAGTACAAAGATTGACGGCTATGAAGTTGGGCCAGATGGGGCGTGGAAAGAATCTTGATTTTTCATTATACCTAAGCATCAGTTATTAGGGAAAGCCGTCGTCCGCCATCACGTGACGGCGGTTTTCCTGCATACAGCTTGGAAAGGAGGCAGCTATGGAAAGATGGGTACTGGCGGTAGGCTATGATAAAAACAAATTCAATGAAGCACAGCGGGAATGTTTGAAATATGGCGTTTTTATCCGTTTGACATCTTCCTGTCCTGATCATGAAGCATCTATGATGACGGTGAAGAAACAGGAAATACAGCTCCCGCGCCGTGAGTTCGATTTGTTTTATCTGCTGGCGTCCAATCCTGGCCGAGTGTTTACGCAGGAACAGCTTTACCAACAGATTTGGGGCTACGATTACGTTCCAACGGAAAACAGTCTGCACTCCTGCCTTCGCAGGATACGAAGGAAACTGGAAGCTGTAAAAGTACCCTGTTCCATTCAGAACATGCGCGGTGTTGGCTACTGTTTCCTGCGAGAAGATACATAAAACGTCAATAAGCGGCTCAATCTTTGTGATTAAGCCGTTTTTGCGTCGCAACTTGCATTATTTGCTCATCTGTTAACTCCCCATCAGACTAATTATGCCCACGCTACGTTCCACTCTGTCAAGGCGGAGATGGACCGGCTGGACGCTGGAATGGATCCTGCTGCTTAATAGTAAAAGCGGTTTTTACTACTCGTCTTACTACTTTTCATAGTAAAGACGTGAGCGGTTATGAGGATATAGGTGAGGTCCTTCCTATAAAGAGATAATCAAATATCGATTGAGTTATTATCTCAAATACTCGTATACCGGTTTTCATGCCCATTATCAGAAAATACTTGACGATATAACAAAAGATGATGGAGGCACAGGTCATAGGATAAACTTTCACGGTTATCATATTCATATGGAATTTAAGGAGATCAATGAGATATCATGCTGGTGAACGAAAAAGCGCAATCCCGGAATTTGTTGTCGAGTCGTTTCCACTGGTATGACCTGCGCCGCTCCTATGCCACCATTATGGTGGAGAATACGACAAACACAACCGCGGGGCTTCGGAGTATGACCGTTTTATTGACGAGATCCTTCCGTCAGATAAGCCTCAGGTAATTGATTGCGCATTTTCACAGTCTTTTCTTGATTATGTTCTGCCGAATGGTGTTGCTTAATACTGTGAAATGCCTTATAATTATGCATTGTGGCATATTGTTTTAGCCCGTGTTACGTAGTTAGGGTTTGAAAAATTTGTCCTAATTAAAAAAGAGGCCTGATTTTCTTCGAAAAAGGGGTGAAAAAAGAGTGAAAAAGAGCAAATGAGGATGCAAATTCAAGCTCTTTTCGATTCAAACAGGCCTTTGCCGTAAAACAAAAATACTGTGCAAATAGCACAATAAATAAGGAAAAACCATGAGAAAACTAGCTTTAAATGATGAAATATTACTGAGTATCCAACAGCCCGCCCGCTACATCGGCGGCGAATTCAACATGGTCCAAAAGGACCCGGACAAGGTGGACATCCGCTTTGCCATGTGTTTCCCCGACGTGTACGAGATCGGCATGTCCCACTTAGGCATCCAGATCCTGTACTCCATGTTCAACGACCGGGAGGACATCTACTGCGAGCGGGTGTACTCCCCCTGGATGGACTTGGACCCCATCATGCGGGAACAGAATATCCCCCTGTTTACCCTGGAGACCCAGGAACCGGTGAAGAACTTTGACTTTCTGGGCATCACCCTGCAGTACGAGATGTGTTACACCAACGTCCTGCAGGTGCTGGAGCTGTCCCAGATTCCGTTACACGCCTGTGAGCGGGGTGAAAACGATCCCATCGTGATCGGCGGAGGCCCCTGCGCGTACAACCCGGAGCCGCTGGCCGACTTCTTCGACCTGTTCTATATCGGCGAGGGCGAGACCGTGTATTTCGAATTGATGGACCGTTATAAGGAGAACCGGGCGGCCGGGGGCGGGCGGCAGCGTTTCCTGGAGCTGGCGGCAGAGATCCCGGGGATCTACGTGCCGGCCTTTTACGACGTAACCTACCACGAGGACGGAACCATTTGCTCCTTCACCCCCAACAATCCCCACGCGGGGGAGACCATCACCAAACAGCTGGTGGTGGACATGGACAGCGTGGGTTATATTGAGAAGCCTCTGGTGCCCTACATCAAGGTGACCCAGGACCGGGTGGTGCTGGAGATTCAGCGCGGATGTATTCGCGGCTGTCGCTTCTGCCAGGCGGGGGACGTTTACCGGCCTCTGCGGGAGCACAGCCTGGAATATTTAAAGCACTATGCCTATGACATGCTAAAGAGCACGGGACACGACGAGATTTCCTTAAGCTCCTTAAGCTCCAGCGATTACAGCCAGCTGGAGGGCCTGGTCAATTTCCTCATCGAGGAATTTAAGGGCAAGGGCGTGAACATTTCCCTTCCGTCCCTGCGCATCGACGCTTTCTCCCTGGACGTGATGAGCAAGGTCCAGGATATCAAGAAGAGCAGTCTGACCTTTGCGCCCGAGGCCGGTTCCCAGCGCCTGCGGGACGTAATCAACAAGGGTTTGACCGAGGAAGTGATCCTAAACGGCGCCAGACAGGCCTTTGAGGCGGGCTGGAACCGGGTGAAGCTGTATTTCATGCTGGGCCTGCCCACGGAGACGGTGGAGGACATGGAGGGCATCGCTCTGCTGTCCGAGAAGGTGGCCGAGACCTACTACGAGATCCCCAAGGAACAGCGCCACGGAAAGGTGCAGGTGACGGCCAGCTCCTCCTTCTTTGTGCCCAAGCCCTTTACGCCCTTCCAGTGGGCCAGAATGTGCACAAAGGAAGAATTTCTGGAGCGCGCCAACATCGTGCGGGGCAAGTTCCGCCAGATGCTGAATTTCAAGAGCTTAAAATACAACTGGCACGAGGCGGAGCTGACGGTGCTTGAGGGCATCCTGGCCAGAGGCGACCGCCGCGTGGGCGCAGTCATCGAGGCGGCCTACAAAAACGGCGCGATCTACGACTCCTGGTCCGAGTATTTCAACAACGACGCCTGGATGAAGGCCTTTGAGGACTGCGGCGTGCCCATTGATTTCTATACCACCAGGGAGCGAAGCCTGGACGAAGTATTCCCCTGGGATTTCATCGACGCCGGAGTCAGCAAGGAGTTTTTAAAGAGAGAGTGGAAGCGCGCCATGGAGGCCGTGGTGACGCCCAACTGCCGGGGCAAATGCTCCGCCTGCGGGGCGCTTAAATTCGGCGGCGGCGTGTGCTTTGAGACCAGGGAGACAACAGAGGGAACAGGACTATGAAAATTCGGATTAAATTCAGCAAATACGGCAACATGAAATTCATCGGACACCTGGATGTGATGCGCTATTTCCAGAAGGCCATCCGCCGGGCGGATTTAAACATCCGCTACAGCGGCGGATTCAGCCCACATCAGATCATGTCCTTCGCGGCGCCTTTAGGAGTGGGAATCACCAGCCGGAGCGAGTATGTGGACATCGAGCTTCTGGACGAGGAGGTGCCCGCGGGCATGAAGGCGCGCTTAAACGCCCAGATGGCAGAGGGCTTTGAGGTGGTGGACGTCCGCCTGCTGCCGGAGGACGCGGCGGGCGCCATGTCCATCGTGGCCGCGGCTGACTACACCTGCCGTCTGCGCCCGGGCCATGAGATGGCGGACCCGGAGAAATGGATTGAGGGGCTTTTGGAGTTTTACGGCCGGGACAGCGTACCTGTGACCAAAAAGACCAAGCGCGGCCAGAAGGAGATGGATTTAAAGCCGTTGATCTATGAGCTGCGGATGGAGGCAGGAGAGCAGGGACCGGCGCTGTTTATGAAGATTTCAAATGGAAGCGTGGCCAACGTGAAGCCCGAAATGGTGCTGGACGCCTACTATGCGTTCCTGGGAGAGGAGCGGCCTCAGTTCGCCTGGATGTTCCAGCGGGAAGAGGTGTATGCGGACCAGGCGGCTGAGGAAGAGAAGGAAGCCGGGAAACACTGTTTTGTGGCACTGGCGGATCTGGGAGAAGCGTTTGCGTGATGGACAAGCTGGTGATCACAAGGTGGAGGGATAAGGTTCTGACCGCGGTATTTTCCGGCAGAAAGCCCCTGGCGCTGACGCTGGAACCCGAACAGGGCGGTTCCCTCTTAAACAATATATACATCGGAAAAGTACAGAAGGTGGTGAAAAATATCAGCGCCGCCTTCGTGGAGATCGGCGGAGGCCGGGTGGGCTATCTTCCCCTGGAGGGAACCTGTCCGCAGGTGTTAAACCGGCCGGGAGCCAAAACCCTGGCGCCCGGGGACGAGCTGATCATTCAAGTGGAAAAGGACGCGGTCAAAACCAAGGCGCCGGTGGTGACCTGCCGCCTGTCCTTTGCGGGCCGCTACTGCGTACTCACCGCCGGGAAACCGGGGGTGAATTTCTCGTCCAGGCTGACGGACCAGTCCTTTAAGCGCCGGGTACGGCCCGTGTTGGAGGAGGCCGTCCGGGCCAGGGGCCATGAGGCGTGCGGCCTGATCGTGCGGACCAACGCCGGGGAGGCGGACGAAGAGCAGCTTCTGGCGGAGCTGGCCGTGCTGTTTGAGCAGTACGAGTCGGTGCTCAGTCAGGGGAATCACCGGGTCTGCTACAGCTGCCTGTACCGGTCTCTGCCCGGTTATATGGCCAGCGTGAGGGATTCTCTTGGCGGCAGCCTGGAGGCGGTTCTGACCGACCAGGCGGACGTCTATGAAGAGCTGAAACATTATCTGGCGCTGAACCAGCAGAAAGATTTGGAAAAACTTTCCTTTTATGACGATCCGCTGCTGAGTCTGGGCGCGCTGTACAGCCTGGACAAGGTGATGGAGGAGGCCCTGGGAAAGCGGGTCTGGCTTAAATCCGGGGGGTATCTGGTCATCGAGCCCACGGAGGCCATGGTGGTCATTGACGTGAACACCGGCAAGTATTCCGGGAAAAAGACGCTTCAGGAGACGATTTTAAAGATCAACCTGGAGGCGGCCGTGGAGATCGCCCATCAGATCAGGCTGCGCAACCTGTCGGGGATCATTCTGGTGGACTTTATCGACATGGAACCGGGGGAGAACCGGGAGATTCTGCTCAAAGCCCTGTCGGAGGCCGTGTCCACGGATCCGGTAAAGACGGCGGTGGTGGATATGACAAAATTAAACCTGGTGGAAATGACGCGCAAAAAGGTGCGCCGTCCCCTGCATGAGCAGGTGATTCCGGGTACAGAAGAGTAAAAAGGGGTAAGCTTATGAAGATTATTATTGTGGGCTGCGGCAAAATCGGCGTGACGCTGGCCGAACAGTTGAACAGCGAACATCATGATATCACGCTGATTGACAGCGACGGGGCGGCTCTGCAGGCCGTCACGGACCGCATCGACGTGATGGGGGTTACGGGAAACGGAGCCGTGTACCAGGTACAGATGGAGGCGGGGATCAAGGAGGCGGATCTTCTGATCGCCACCACCAACTCCGACGAGCTCAACATGCTCTGCTGCCTGATCGCCAAGAAGGCGGGCAACTGCCATACCATTGCGAGAATCCGCAATCCCGAGTATTCGGCGGAGATCAATTATATACGGGAGGAGTTAAACCTGTCTCTGGCCATCAACCCGGAGCTGGCGGCGGCCCGGGAGATCGCCCGCCTGCTGCGTTTCCCATCCGCTATCAAGATCGAGCCCTTTGCCAAGGGCCGGATCGAGCTGCTTAAGTTCCTGATCCCGGAGAAATCGGTCCTGAACAATATGAAGATTATGGACGTGGTGTCCCGCATGCACAGCAATGTGTTGATCTGTGCGGTGGAGCGGGGGAGCGACGTGATGATTCCGGACGGCAATTTTGAGATGCGCTCCGGGGACAAGATTTCCTTCCTGGCGCCTCACGCAGAGTCCGCCGATTTCTTCCGCAAGGCGGGCATTGTCAATAACACGGTGAAAACCGCCATGTTTGTAGGCGGCGGAAAGATCACCTACTACCTGTCCAAAGCGCTGGCGGACACGAAGATCAAGATCCGCATCATCGAGCAGAACGAGGAACGCTGCCGGGAGCTGAGCGAGCTTTTGCCAGGGGCCATGATCATCCATGGGGACGGTTCGGACCAGAAGCTGCTCCTGGAGGAGGGGATCCGCCAGACAGAAGCCTTCGCCTCCCTGACCGGATTCGACGAGGAAAATATCATGCTGTCCCTGTACGCGGCCAGCCAGTCCAGGGCCAAACTGATCACCAAGGTCAACAAGATCGCCTTTGAGAATGTGATCAACTCCCTGAATCTGGGGAGCGTGATCTACCCCAAGCTGGTGACCGCGGACATCATTTTGCAGTACGTGCGCGGTATGCAGAACTCCATGGGAAGCAACGTGGAGACGCTCTATAAAATCGTGGCCGACCAGGCGGAAGCCCTGGAGTTCCGGGTGATGGAGGACTCTCCGGTGGTGGGTGTTCCGCTGGAAAAGCTTCCGCTGATCGACCACCTTCTGGTGGCCTGCATCAACCGGAAGGGACGGATCATCATGCCCCGGGGCAAGGATACCATCGAGCCGGGGGACACGGTAATCATCGTGACCACCCACACCGGTTTAAACGATCTGGGAGATATTATAAAATAAAGGCGGATAACTATGAATAGCGGGATTATTATCTATTTGCTGGGCTGGATCATGAACATTGAGGCCCTGTTTCTCATGATACCGTGTCTGACCGCTGCGGTTTACGGCGAGTCCATCGGCTTCTGTTACCTGGCGGTGGCTGCCGCCTGCGGGTTGATCGGTTTCCTCTGTGTCCGCAAAAAGCCTGCCAGCAAGATCTTTTTTGCGCGGGAGGGATTTGTGACCGTGTCCCTTGGCTGGATTATCCTCAGCCTGTTCGGCTGCATGCCGTTTCTTCTGGGCGGGGAGATCACCCGCTTTGAGGATGCGCTTTTTGAGATCGTCTCCGGATTCACCACCACCGGGGCCAGTATCCTGGACAAGGTGGAGGACTTAAGCAAAGCCTCCCTTATCTGGCGCAGCTTTTCCCACTGGATCGGCGGTATGGGAATCCTGGTGTTTTTGCTGGCCGTTCTGCCGATGACCGGAGACTACAACATGCACATCATGCGGGCGGAGAGCCCGGGGCCCAGCGTCGGCAAGCTGGTGCCGAAAATCCGTTTTACAGCCAAGCTTCTGTACTCTATCTACCTGTTCCTGACGGTGGTGATGTTCCTGTTGCTGCTGGCGGGCAAAATGCCGCTGTTCGACAGCCTGTGCATGACCTTCGGAGCTGCCGGAACGGGAGGATTTTCCTGCCGTAATTTCGGCCAGGCGGGTTATACGGCTTACCAGCAGAATGTAATTACCATATTTATGCTGTTGTTCGGCGTGAACTTCAACGTGTATTATCTGTTCCTGATCCGAAAGCCCAAGGACGCCTTTAAGTGCGAGGAGCTCAGGGGGTATCTGGTCATTGTGGTCGCGGCCATCGTTCTGATCACCCTGAATACCTGGGGGATGTTCCCGGACCTCAGAACCGCGGTGCACCACGTGGCCTTCCAGGTGGCATCCATTATCACCACCACGGGTTATTCCACCGTGGACTTCAACCAGTGGCCGGAGTTTTCGAAAACCCTGCTGCTGGGCATCATGTTCATCGGCGCCTGCGCGGGCAGTACCGGCGGCGGAATGAAGGTGTCCCGGGTGATGATCGCATTTAAGGAGATCAAAAAGGAGCTGGCCTCCGTGATCCATCCCCGCAGCGTCAAGGTTTTAAAATACGAGGGTAAGGCCCTGGACCACAACACCCTGCGGTCCATCAACGCCTTTATCATCGTCTACTTCATCATTCTGGGCGTGTCCGTGCTGCTGGTGAGCCTGGACAATTTTGACTTCGGCACCTCCTTCTCCGCGGTGGTTGCCACCCTGAACAACATCGGACCAGGTATCTCCGAGGTGGGCCCGGCGGCCAACTTCTCAGGGCTTTCGGCCATGTCCAAATGGGTGTTGATTTTCGATATGCTGGCCGGACGTCTGGAACTGTTCCCGATGCTGGTTCTCCTGTCCCCGGGCACCTGGATCAAGCGGTAACATGTGAACTGTGAATTTACGGTGAAATAACTGTGACATTGGTTGACCATTTCCGCAGGCTGATTTATGATAAAGCCATCAATTTGCGGAGAGGAGCAGCCGGATGAGACGAAAATGCAGATACATTGCGGCGTTGTGCGCCGCAGCCTGCCTGGGAGCGGGCGCGCCTGCCCAGGTCTATGCCCAGGAGGCGGGCGGGGCGGACGGGGCAGGAACAGAGGTGACGTTCACCGCGGAAAATGACGGTGCGATGACCGCCGCCGCAGAGCCCGGCAAGATTGCCCCGGTGAAATATGAAAAGGGCAGTTACGTGGTGGGGCGGAATATCCCGGCGGGAGAGTACGCGGTGTTCGCCTCCACGGACGGGGACGGCAACCCCTACCGCACCTGCAGCTTTACCTTATATAAAAATGATTCGGATGAGAAGCGGATCGGAACCTTCCGCTTTGAGCATCACGGCCTGGTAACGCTTTATGACGGGCAGCATCTGGTGCTGCAGAGCGGCTATGCCGTGCCGGCCGGGGAGGCAAAGCTCACCCTGGCGCCCTATGGAATGTACCTGGCGGGCCGGGATATGGAGCCGGGCAGCTATCTGCTGACCCCTCTGACCGCGGACGGTGGATACTTCGCCCTGTACAACGATGTGCGCTATTATTACGATTATCAGGACGATTACCGGAGATTCCTGGAGCCGACGGTCATCACAGTGTCGGAGGGGCAGTATCTGGAGCTGGGAAACATTGCCTCCATCGTGAAGCTGGAGGGCAGCGGCGGGACGTGAAAGGCCGCGGTTTTTGAGGGAAATTTCCCCGCCGTTTGAACTGTTACCAGAAATTACAAAAACTTTTTATTTTTAGTTGACAGGTGCGTTTTTTAGTGATATTATGTTTTAGTGTGCCGCACAACGAGGTTCTAAGAGTCTGCCCATCGGCGGGCCACCAAAGTTGGCGAGTAATGATAAATAGGAGGTGCCTTTCATGTACGCGATTATTGCAACAGGCGGAAAGCAGTACAAGGTTTCTGAAGGCGATGTCATTAAGGTAGAGAGACTGGGCGCAGGCGCAGGCGAAACCGTAACATTCGATCAGGTACTGGTTGTGAACAACGGCGAACTGCAGATCGGATGCCCGACCGTATCCGGCGCAACTGTTACCGCAACGGTTGAAAAAGAGGGTAAGGCGAAGAAAGTGATCGTTTACAAGTATAAGAGAAAAACTGGCTATCACAAGAAAAATGGCCACAGACAGCTCTATACTCAGGTAAAGATCGACAAGATCAACGCTTAATTCGGGTTTGACCGCATTATGATCCAGGTAACGATATTCAGGGATTCCGAGGAGTCCGGGGATGTGTTTACGGGAGTTGAGCTTTCAGGGCATGCAGGTTACGCGGAGAGCGGACGGGATATCGTCTGCGCGGCCGTATCCGCATTGGTCCTGAACATGGCGAATTCCGTGGAGGCGTTCACGGAGGACGGATTTGAGGGAGAGATGGACGAGCAGACCGGCGGTTTTTCGTTTCATTTCACCGCAGAGATCAGTCCGGAATCGCAGCTCCTTATGAATTCTCTTGTTCTGGGACTTCGGAATATTGAGAAGGAGTACGGGGAACGACATATTATCATTCGGTTTGAGGAGGTGTAAGACATGTTTCAGATGAACCTTCAGTTATTCGCTCATAAAAAAGGTGTTGGTTCCACAAAGAACGGCAGAGATTCCGAGGCGAAGCGCCTTGGTGCCAAGAGAGCGGACGGACAGTTCGTACTGGCTGGCAACATCCTGTACAGACAGCGCGGAACAAAGATCCATCCTGGCAACAACGTTGGCAAGGGCGGCGATGATACCTTATTTGCTTTAGTAGACGGAGTTGTTAAGTTTGAAAGAAAGGGCAGAGACAAAAAGCAGGTTTCTGTTTACCCAAGAGCAATCAACGAATAATGACAAGTGGACTCCATACAATAAGTATGGAGTCTTTTTGCTCTATGGGATATGGTCCGCCGGCCGGGACAAGCTACGTCCTGAAACGGCGGCTGCCATAGGGAAATGTGATAGAATCAGAAAGGTTTAGGTGCAGTATGTTTGCCGACAGTGCAAAAATTTTTATTAAATCCGGAAAGGGCGGCGACGGCCATGTCAGCTTCCGCCGGGAGCTGTACGTGCCGGCCGGAGGTCCCGATGGGGGAGACGGCGGCAAGGGCGGCGATATTATTTTCCAGGTGGACGAGGGCCTCAACACCCTGATGGATTTCCGCCATGTGCGCAAGTACGTGGCCCAGAGCGGTGAGGAAGGCGGAAAACGCAGGTGTCACGGCGCCAACGGAAGCGACCTGGTGATCAAGGTGCCGGAGGGGACTGTGATCAAGGATTTCGAGTCCGGCAAGGTGATCGCTGACATGTCCGGGGAGAACCGCCGCAAGGTGATCTTAAAAGGCGGCAAGGGCGGCCTGGGCAATATGCATTATGCCACTTCGACCATGCAGGCGCCTAAATATGCCCAGCCGGGTCAGCCCAGCCAGGAGCTGTGGGTGAAGCTGGAGCTGAAGGTGATCGCGGATGTGGGCCTGGTGGGATTCCCCAACGTGGGTAAATCCACCCTGCTGTCCGTGGTGAGCAACGCCCGCCCGCAGATCGCCAACTATCATTTTACCACCCTGAATCCCCATCTGGGCGTGGTGGATTTAGGGGGCGGAGCCGGATTTGTGATGGCGGACATCCCCGGTCTGATCGAGGGAGCCTCCGAGGGCGTGGGTCTGGGACATGCATTTTTAAAGCATATCGAGCGCACCAAGGTGCTGATCCACGTGGTGGACGGCGCTTCCGTGGAGGGGCGCGATCCGGTGGAGGACATCAAAACCATCTTAAAGGAGCTGGAGGCTTACAATCCGGAGCTGGTGAAACGGCCCCAGGTGATCGCGGCCAACAAGATGGACGCGGTTTACGGGGACGAGGGCGAGGACGGCATCTTAAAACGCCTGCGCCAGGAGTTCGAGCCTCTGGGAATGAAGGTGTTCGCGCTCTCCGCGGTCAGCGGCAAGGGCGTGAAGGAGCTGCTCTACCATGTGAACGAGCTGTTAAAGACCGTGGACGACGCGCCTATCATATTCGAGCCGGAATTCGAGCTGGAGTTCCAGGATGACCGCAGCCTGCCCTACACGGTGGAGAAGGCTGAAAACGGCGTGTACGTGGTGGAGGGACCGCGCATCGAGAAGATGCTGGGCTACACCAACCTGGAATCGGAGAAGGGCTTCGATTTCTTCCAGAAATTCCTCAAGAACACGGGGATTCTGGCGGATTTGGAGAAGGCTGGAATCGAGGAGGGCGACACGGTGCGCATGTATGGCCTGGAATTCGACTATTACAAGTAAGCGGCCGGCCCTGCGCCAGCGGCCCATTGCATTCAACAATCGCCCGCAGGCTGCGCCAGCGGCCCATTGCATTCAATAAAGCGGCCTGCGTTTTATGCGGGCCGCCTGATACATGAAGGAGAAAATATGACAAGCAAACAGAGATCCTATTTGAAGGGATTGGCAATGACAATCGATCCAGTGTTCCAGATCGGCAAGGCCAGCCTGACCCCCGAGGTGACCCAGGCCGTATCCGAGGTTTTGGAGGCCAGAGAGCTGGTGAAAATCACCGTGCTCAAGAACTGCCTGGACGACGGGAGATCCATCGCCGAGGTTTTGGCGGAGCGCACCCACTCCGAGGTCGTGCAGGTGATCGGCCGCAAGATCGTGCTGTACCGTCCGGCCAAGGAGGAGAATAAGCGCAAGATTGTGCTGCCCAAATAAGCGGCGCAAATTGAAAAAGATGGATTGAGTTGACATAAAAAGATTATGTCAACTTTTTTGAACCGTTGCAGTTAAAATTACGTTAAGCGGAATGCAGGAGGAGTTGGAAGGGTAAAATGGGTAAAATCGGAATTTTGGGGGGGACCTTTGACCCCATTCACAACGGGCATCTGTGGCTGGGGGAACAGGCCTATCTGGAATACGGGCTGGACCAGGTCTGGTTCATGCCTTCCGGCCATCCGCCCCATAAGCAGGATCACCCGGTAACCGAGGGGGAAAAGCGCTGGGACATGGTGCGCCTGGCCATTGCCGGCAACCCGCATTTTGCGTACTCGGACTTTGAGCTGCAGCGGCCCGGCTATACCTACACGGCCCAGACCCTGGCGCTTTTGCAGGAGGCTTACCCGGAGCATACGTTTTATTTTATCATCGGGGCGGACTCCCTGTATCAGATCGAGGGCTGGTATCATCCGGAGCAGGTGATGGCCAGGGCTACGCTGTTGGTGGCCGGACGCGCGTACAAGGAGGCGAAGCGCAGTCTGGAACACCAGATCGCCCACCTGATCGCCCGCTACGGCGCCCGGATTCTGCCGCTGCATTGCGGGGAGATGGATGTCTCCAGCGCAGACCTGCGGCGAATGGCCATGGAGGGGAAGAATATCAGCTCCTACGTGCCGGGGGAGGTGGCGGACTATATCCGCCGCAACCGCCTGTATCAGGGGGCTGAAGTGAGCATAAACTGAAGAAAAGAGGGGTCACAATGGAGAATCAATGCAGTCAAATCATGATGTTCCGCAAGCAATTAAAAAACCGTCTGTCGCCCATGCGCTATGAACATTCTTTAAGCGTGTCCTTTACCTGCATGTCCCTTGCCATGCGGTACGGCTATGACATGAACAAGGCGGAGCTGGCGGGGCTGATGCATGATTGTGGGAAGCGCTTTAGCGACGAAGTGATTTTAAAAAAGTGCCTGAAGCACGGGATTCCGGTTACGGAGTCAGAGAACAAGGCGTTGGCTGTGTTGCACGCCAAATATGGAGCGTGGCTGGCGGAGAACAAATATCAGATACGGGATGAGGAGATTTTGAGCGCCATCGCCTGTCATACCACCGGAAAGCCGGACATGACCACGCTGGATAAAATTCTCTACATCGCCGACTATATCGAGCCGCGGCGCTACAAGGCGGAGAATCTTCCGGAAATGCGTGCCATGGCATATGTGGACCTGGATCAGACCATGTATGCGATCCTGGACAGCACGCTGGAGTATCTGACCAAAAAGGGCGGGAGCATCGATCCGATGACCCGGGAGGCCCATATCTACTTTAAACAGCGATTGGAATCGAAAGGAGAATTGAATGGATCAGTCTAAAGAAATGGCAAAATTGGCCTACGCGGCCCTCAGCGAGAAAAAGGGAGGGGATATCAAGATTATCGATATCCATGAGGTTTCCGTGATGGCGGACTATTTTATCATCGCAGACGGCTCGAACCTGAATCAGGTTCAGGCTATGGCGGACAATGTGGAGGAGAAGATGGCGGAAGCGGGCTACCAGGTAAGGCAGACCGAGGGCTATCAGAGCGCCAACTGGATTCTGCTGGATTACGGCGATGTGATCGTGCACGCTTTCAACCGGGAGGACCGGCTGTTCTACGATCTGGAGCGTATCTGGCGGGACGGCAAGACCTTTGTGGATGTGAACGAGCTGTAAGAAACGAATAAGCTGTAAGAAATGCGGCGGGCCGCCGGTTTGTCCGGCGGTTCCCATGCATTCCAATAAAAAAGCCCTGCAACCGGGCGGAAACTGAGCACAGCGTTGGCTGTGATTTGTTTTCCGCCCGGAGGCAGGGCTTTTGATTTGGATTGTGATTTGCAGGTAATGGGCCGCTGGCGATTGTGCGGCGGCTCTGTCCAGGGGGCCGGTGAGCCGGCGGGGTGATGCGATATCCTGGCAGGGGCCGATGAGCCAATGAGATATGGTCCGGCCGGGACCGCGCCTTTGACCGGAGCGCGTATTATTTCATCCGACGGAAGAGCCCGATAACCTTTCCCTGAATGTCCACATGATCCACGATGATGGGATCCATGTAGTCGTTCTCGGGCTGCAGGCGGTAGTGGCCGTCCTCCCTGTAAAAGCGCTTCACCGTGGCGGAATCCTCCAGCAGAGCCACCACGATATCGCCGTTCTGAGCGGAGGGGGTCTGCTCCACAATGATCTGGTCCCCGTCAAGGATTCCCGCATTGACCATGCTGTCGCCTTTGACGCGGAGCATGAAGGTGTCCGCGTTGGGGAGCAGCTCCACGGGAATCGGGAAATAGTCTTCTATGTTCTGTTCCGCCAGAAGCGGCTGTCCTGCCGCCACCGCGCCTACCACCGGAACGTTGGTCATCTCGCGTCGGTTAAAATTGAAGGTGTCGTCGAGAATTTCGATGGTCCGGGGCTTGGTGGGATCACGGCGGATAAAGCCCTTCTCCTCCAGGGTGGAAAGGTGGGAATGGACGGAGGAGGTGCTCTTTAAATGAACAGCCTCACAGATCTCCCGGACCGCAGGCGGATATCCTTTCTTCAGTATGGTCTCTTTGATGTATTCCAGTATCTCTTCCTGTTTTGCAGTAATTTTATCTTGAGCCATGGCTATCCTCCCATAAAATGTTAATCTGGTATTATAGTAACATATGTTCGATTAAAATGCAAACCTTTGTTCGATTTTTTGCCAAAAAAGATTGACAAACATATGTTCTGGTAGTATAGTTGGGATATACAAAAGAACGTATGTTTGCTCTGCTTCCTGACAAGCGGGGCGGCAGGGGGAGGTTTACTTATGATGAGAAAGTTTATGATCACTTGTGTCGCAGTTATTGTATTCGCTTCCGTATTTTTAGGCCGCACCATGCTGACCTCCATGGCTAAGGAGGAGAAGGCCGCCACGCGCTACTACAAGAGCGTGGAGATCCAGGAGGGCGACAGCCTCTGGAGCCTGGCGAAGGAGTACCGGGAGGGCGGCAGTCTCAGCGCCAAAGAATATGTGGAGGAGCTGAAGAAGATGAACAACCTCAGGGAGGATACCATCCACACCGGCCAGTATCTGACCGTTGTCTATTTTGCAGAAGAGTAGCAGTCCGTCCTACCAGCGCTCCCATCAATCATAAGAAAGCCTACAGGAAAAAGTAAAGAATTTTCCGACTGCATATGATATGGTAAAGGAAGAATGAACAGTCGGGAGGGATTGGATTGAAGAGAGGGAATCGATGGAGAGGGATCGCTATGGCGGTTCTGGCGGGAGCGGTTATCATGGCCGGCTGCGCTTCGGCAAAGGACGGTGGGACGAGTACAGCGGACGACAGTGCGGTGGGAACGGTCGAACAGTTCACCGGACAGGCTGTTGTCCCCGTCACAGAAACGGCAAGTCCTGCGGCAGAACCGGCGACGGATGGAGAGACACCGGATCTGTCCGGTTTGCCTGCTATGACCGGCCGGTATCTGAGAACCAAGAATGGCGGCAATATGGTGGTGTTAGACCGGGAAGGCCCGGTCAGCTTTCAGAGTACGGAGGAGGAACCCAGGTTTGCACAGCTTCACAGCGGAGATAAGGTGGAGATAAAGCTGGAGTTTATCCAGGAGACCTATCCGGGCCAGTCGGAGGCCCTGGATATCCGTCTGCTGGAGGAAGGCAGCCTGGAGGACGTGGACGCTGATACGCTGGCCTTGTTGACAGAGATGGGATGGCTGGAACCCGAGCAGGAGAAGGACAAGCAAGTCGTCCTGGGCGGTGTACTGCTGCATTCCACCGGCCGCACAGCCAGGGTGTCCTGCGGGACGCCGGACGGAGCGCTGGCCTCATCCGTGGCGTTCAATCGGACTCCGACGGAGGAGGGACAGTCCAATTTTGGATATCGGGATATCGACTACATCTATCTGGATGAGAACGCCGCGGCGGTAAAGCTGGGCGGCAGTTATATCCTGTTCCTGGCGGATGGCACTGTGGAGTACGAGGGCAGATTTTTTGCAGCGGACCAGTTATCGCCGGAGACTCTGGAATGGCTGGAGTATTACAACAGCCTGCCTGAGGAGGGGCAGCGCAGTATTTCCATGGTTCCCCATGATTTGATCGGCGATATCGGTTTGGAGGGAGACCGGGCGGTGGAGACAGACGCGCAGAACTGAAGCGATTGTAGACTGATTTTGGCAAGAGCCTGATCGGAACCGGAAGGAGCTGCGGCTTCAGAAGGGGAAGAGAGGGCTTTTTTGTCGGTTTGAGGTGTGAAGGAACTTGTGATAGGCTTTGCACTGAATTGGTATTAGTTAGTCTAGGGAGAAAATGGAGTTTTACCCTGTGTTGGCTATAGCCATCGATACAGTTTGTAAAAGTCTACCCCAAAGATGAACCGGGGCTTTCCAACTAGACGATTTCACAGGCAACGGTGAACTTTTTGTTCAAATTTGGAAATCAGAAGAACTTTTGATTGAAATATGTATGGAAATTTCTTATGATTAAAATAGAATTATCTGTACGTCATGGAGTGTTGGACGACGGCCTACGCGGAAATGGCGGTGCTGCGGGGAAATGGATCGGGGGAGGAATCGGACATGGATGTGATTTTTCAGGTGGATGTGAGGAAAAAGAACCGGAAACTGGAGGAGCGGTACCGCAGAACTGCCTTTGATCTGTACCGGAAAGGGACGAGGCGAAGCGCGGGCGCCTGGGTGTTGTTGATCTGGTACAGTATTGTATTGATCATTAGCCTGGGCGGAGGGAGTGGAGCCTATACGCTGCGCAGTTTTATTGTTGAGGCGCTGCTGGTGTTCATTTGGTTTTTGATCGCGTTCCGGCGGTTTCGCAACCGGGTTATGCTGCGCCTTCTGTTTCTCACGATTGAGCTTAAGGAACGCGGAGATACCGGGACGTTTAGCGGGAACCGTTTTGTGTTTGGAGAGGAAGGGTTCCGGGCAATCACGGTCGGGGATATGATGTGGAAATATCCTGTAGTGGATAAAGTTGTGGAGAGCCGGGACGCAGTGTTTCTTTATTTCAAAGAGGACTCCGGGCTGTACTTTGCGAAAAGTGACTTTACGGTGGGGGACAGCAAGGCGTTTTTGCAATTCATAGCGGAAAAAACAGGCCGGGAAGTGATCCAGCTGAAAGGTTAGGGGATGAAAATGGAACCTTTATTCTGCATCCGTATGGTATTGGATGAGTCCGTGTTGCGGGAGTACGCGGCACGGAATATACAAACGGACAGAGACGGTTTTAAACGGATGAAATTTAAAATAGCCGGTTTTCTGATCGCGCTTCTGTTGATCGGCATCGTGACCAGGGATCCGGGCAGAACACTGCTTACGGGAGGGGTCGCTGTCGCTGCTTTGGCAGTTCTGGAGAGAAAGCAGCGCTCGCAGAAGGGACGGCGGGAGGAATTCGAGCGTCAGGTAAATTGGATGAAACAGCATCTGGCTCCCGGGGAACTGGGTTCAGAAACGGTCTACTGCTTTCTGGAACAGGAGATGACCTGGGATAATGAAAGAAGCAGGGGGAAGCTGGACTATTCTTTGATCCAAAATGTGGTGGAGACGGAACAGGGATTTTTCGTAACTGTGGAGAAGGCCAGGCGGCTCTTTTTCTGGAAAAATGCTTTTACAGCAGGCGACCCTCAGGCGTTTCGGGAATTTTTGGAGCAAAGAAGTTCCGGCGCTGCCCGGTTTGGAAAGTAAAGGAGAAGCGGCCGCTATTGCGTATGCGGGAACATCTGGGATAGGCCGCGCCGGAGCCGATGTATCTGGCTCCGGCGTTGGGATGGGCGGAATACGTGGTTCCGGTGCCGCGGTGGGCGGTATAACATAGTTCCGGTGCCGCGACAGGCGGATTACGAGGCTCCGGCGCTATGACAGGCGGACAGATACGGTACCGCACCGCGGCAGACCAATAGAATCTGCGCCTCCGCCCCTATTTTACAGAGTATTCCACTCCGTCCACAGAGATGGACTTGACCTGATCCAGACGGATGATCCGCCCGAATTCAGCGGCCAGCACTACTTTGCCGTCCGGATTGCGCATCCCATAGGTGGTGACCACCAGCGGCCCGGAGGTTGGATCGTCGCTGATCACGGCGCTGCCGCCGCCAAGGACGGTTCCATCGTCACTGGAGTCAAAAGACATGGAGGAAATCAGTTCCTCATGGCTCCCGTCGAGGAAGATGATGTCCACAGACGGTGCAGGAAGTCCTCCGGCGGCTTCTTTCTCGGAACCGATCAAAAGCGCTCCTAAAGGCGAGATCTGGATGGACTCGACCGTCAGATTGCCATCAATGTCCTGACCGATATCCAGCTGCCTGGCGGCCGTGGTGCTTTCCACTTTGGCATCCAGAGACAGTCCGCCCATTTCCTGGGACAGGGATAATTTTAGATCCCAACCAGTGCAATTTTCCAGGGAATCCAGCTGTAGATGATAAAAATGACGGTTTTCAGTGGAAAATTCTTCCAGCTCACTGCAAGTGTAGGAGAGGGCAGCCTCGTGTTCGGCGGAACTGTTGGAGGTGAGCTTTGTGTCGAACAAGTCAATGGGCTCATGGTCAAAGGTGTTTGCCTTTGCTTCACCGGACAACGCCTTCAGCGAGACGATCAGATTGATCTTGTAACCGTCGGTCAGCATGCTCTCCAGCGTCATTTGACGGTCTGAGTCCGCGACGGTGATTCCCGGGGACTGGATGTCCTGCTCCACATGTTTGGCCGTGTCCCCGAAAATGGACCGGAAGTAATCAAAACCGCCTGCCAAGGCGAACACCGAGGCGGCGAACAGGCAGAATACAGCCGCAATCAATAATATTTTCCAGGTTTTCTTTCTCATAGGTCTCCGTTTCCCGGCCATACCGGCCGCGTTTGTCTCAACATTCAGCTTTTGAAACACCAGATCTTCAATCCGCTGTCCCGATGGTTTCAAACCGGTTTCATTTTCCACATCCATATCCTCCAGGTAGCGCGGGTCCAGTCGGGAACACAGGTCACTGATTCGGATTTTATCCATGCTGATACCCCCTTTCATCAAAAATTCCCTTCAGCCGTTTCCGGCAGCGGTGCAGTTTGGTTTTCACGGTGGACGGATTTAATGCCAGCCTTCTGCCGATGGCCTCAATGCGCTCGCCCAGATAATAAAATCGGATAAAGATTTCCCGGTCCGGCTCCCCGAAGGCTTCCACGGCAGAATTGAGAATTTCCGTCTGCTCTTTTTGGATGGTTAGCTCGTCAGGATTTCCTGCATGGGAAATGGACAGGATGTCGTCGTCATAAGCTATAGGGAGCTCCTTTACTCTGCGCAGCCTGCTGTAGGCTGCATTTCGCGCGGTCTGTGCCAGGTAGGGTTTTAGGGGCCGATCCCCCTGCAATCCGGCGCTGTGACTCCAGACGGACCAAAACACGTCCGCGGCCAGCTCCTCTATGTCCTCAAGGCTGAGAATTCCGCGGGAGATGTTACAAAGTATGGCGGTGACATAGGGGGTATACTGCCGGATCAGCCCCCTCAGGCCTTCCTCCTCGCGGTTTTTCAATTTCCGAATGATTTCACTGTCATTCATGGCATCCTCCTTTTTTCGTAGTTCACCTAACAGTACGCAAATTATAAAAAAAGGTTTCACGTTCCTGTAACTATATCACAAATTGTGAGAGGTGTCATGAGGGGGACTGAGGCTGCCGGTGTTTCAAATAATGAGTTGACATAAAAATATTATGTAAATTAGAAAGTGAGTTATTGCGGCAGACAGAAGATTTGCGGTGATATTTTTACCTGTTTGATGAAATGGAAACGGTTTAATTCAGTTTGAACTTGACACCTACTGACTGTAGGTGTACACTGGAGTCAGAACCTACAAAATGTAGGTGAATGTGCGGTGGAGAGGAGTGGGGCAGATGGAACGGGAGACAGCGCTGCCGGAAGCGCAGCTGGAGGTTATGGAAGTTATATGGGATCGCGGGGGGAGCGTGATGTTTGCGGACCTCAGCTCGGAGCTGGAGGCCCGCGGCAAAGAATGGAAGGCAAATACCATTCTGACGCTTTTGGCGCGTCTGGCCGAGCGGGGTATGGTATTCGTGTGTAAGCGCGGGCGGCTCAACGAGTACATAGCCCGGGTTTCGCGGGAGGACTACCAGCAGATGCAGGCCCGCAGCCTGGTGGACCGGGTGTTCGGCGGCAGCACAAAGCATCTCATATCCGCCCTTGTGAAACAGGAGTATCTGACAAAAGACGATTACGATGAACTAAAGGAGTTTTGGGAGAAGGGGGGCGGGGAGCCTTGAATCATTGGATGAGCATCCTTTTGAGCCTGTCGTTGTCCGGTGTGGTCCTTACGCTGGTTCTGCTGGCGCTTACCCGGCTTCTGGGACGCCGTCTGGGGCGCAGATGGCAGTATTATGTCTGGGGGATTGTGGTGCTGCGGCTTCTGCTTCCTATTCCAGGGCCCGGCGTTCTGCCTGCAATGCCTCTGCCCCAGGCAGGAACGTTTGGGGAGCAGCAGAAAACGGCGGTTGAGGTGGAAACGGCCGCTGGGGTGGAAAAAGTGGCGGAGTTGGAAGCGGCAGAAAAATCGATGTCTGCCGGGATACTGGATAAGACCGGTCGGCCTGTGCCTGCTGAGATATCGGATTATACCAATTCGTCTGTGCCCGCCGGGATAGATCACAGCGGACAATCTATGCCCACCCCACCGTCTCCCGTTCCACAATCCGCTACTTGGCCCTTGGCGGACGGCGTCCCGGACGGCGGATTCATTCCGGCGGGCATCGCGGCGGCTCTGAGCGCGCTGCTGCCAGGAATTTGGCTGGCCGCTGCCGTGGCCATGTTTGGGAAAAAGCTTTGGAATTACAGGCGGGCGCTGAATTTGCTGCGCCGGAACGGGAACAAAACGGAGGCATTTCGGGAGGCACTGTCCGCCGCGTGCCGGGATTGCGGGCTGAAACGCTTACCGCAGATATGGATCAGTCCCTGCGTCTCATCCCCCGCGGCTGTGGGATTGTTTCAGCCTATGATCGCAGTGCCTTTGGATTTTTCGCCGGATCAGGCCTACTATGTATTCCTGCACGAGGCAACTCATATCCGGAGGTGGGATGCGCTCTACAAGTGGACGGTGGAAATTGCCGTGTGTGTACACTGGTTTAATCCGATTGTCCGGGTGCTGCGAAAAGAGATTGCCCGCGCATGTGAGCTGTCCTGCGACGAGGCGGTGATCCGGCGTTTGGACGGGGAGCGCAAGCGCATTTACGGGAACGTCCTCTTAGATACGCTGCGGTCTCATATTGCGCCGTCCGGCGCGGAGATGGCGCTGCCGCTCAGTGAGAACGCGAAATGGATGAAAGAGAGACTGGGGGAGATTATGGGATTTAAAAGGAGAAGCAGGGGCAGCGCCCTTGCGGCCGCGGCAGTGTCCGCCGTGTTGGCGGGGGCCGCGCTGCTGTGCGGATTTGCGCCGCCTCAGAACGACGGGAAAGTGGTGAATGCAGTGAATGTTTCCGGGAAGGAGCCGGAGCAGCGGCAGAAGAAAAAAGCTGCGGAAAATACGGCTGTGCAGCAGCCGGAGGCCGAAGACGGAGAACGCACGATCATCGATGACAGCGAAATCAAGCGCCGTGCCGACCAGACCAGTCTGCAGGAGAAACTGATCTGGAAAAATGAGTATATCGTGGCATTGGCCTGGAATGTGGACCCTGCGCAGTACGGCGTGAAGCGGGAAGTCGCCGGAAAAACGGTATGTTACGGCAAAAAGACGGTTCAGTACGCAGACGACCGGGCGGTGACCGAGGCGGTGCGTCAGGCGATTGAGCAGGAGACCGGGAAACCAAAAGGGATTCCACCGGAGGAACTGGTGCTGCTTTTGGCCGACGGTCCCTTTGAGGGTACGGCCGATGAACTGGCTCTGCAGTTTTACCGGGAACACAACCTGTTGTATTTCACGGCTGTGATCGACGAGGCGGGAGAGGACACATGGACCTCCATTCTGGAAGAGTCCTACGAGGGCGGAGAGATGGAATACTTCGCGATGGTTAACGACAAAAAGGGCGGTAAAATGGAGGTCAAAAAACGGGAGCTGGCAAGGCGGGCTGCCCGGGATGGAAAAACAGAATTTTTCGCAGTCCTGTCATCCGAATTGACGGAGGAGGAACTGGGGGCGTACGCTCTGGAAGCCTACGAGGGTCAGAATATGGAGATTTTCTATATGGCGGCCACGGGGCTGAACTCCCAGCAGGCGGATTTAATCGCCGAACGAGCCTATGAGGCGGACCGGACTGAATATATATTCGCAGTGATCCCACGGATGAGCGAGGAGCAGCGCAGCGCGCTGCGGGAGCGGGCGAAAAAGGATGGGAGAGATGAGCTGGGCTATCTCTTTTAAAAGGAGACAGGGAATGCGAGCGATTCTCGCCTATTATCCTGATAAGAGGAAAACGTGACAGGTGCGGCTTTATGGTATAAGGCGGCAATCCCAAACGTTTTCAGGCCATAAAAAAGCCAGGGAGCAACACAGAGACGGAAACGTCCTGCTTTTGCTCCCTGGCTTTTTTTATACGCAGCTGCTCTCGAGGCGCTGCACCTCCTGAAAAATATCCCTCACCGTGCGCACTCCGATGCCGAATCGGTTGCAGCCCTCCGCGTACATGGAAAGTAAGGTGTCCAGGGAGCGCACGCCGCCGGCCGCTTTGATCTTTGCGGCGGACCCAATGGTTTTGCGGATTAATTTGATGTGTTCCACCGTGGTGGGGGAAGGCCCCCAGCCGGTTCCGGTTTTAATATAGCTGGCGCCGGCCTCAACGCAGAGATTACTGGCCCGCGCGATCAATTCATCGTCCAGGTAGCAAACCTCCAGAATCGTTTTCACCGGGATCCCGGCTGCGGCATCAATGACTGCCTTCACGTCGCTCTTGACATACTCATACATCCCGGACTTTAATGCCGCTACGTTGATGACCATGTCGAGCTCCCGGCAGCCCAGGGCGATCAATTCCCTGGCGGTCCTCACCTTGGCGCCGGTCATCTCCGCGCCGGAGGGAAAACCGACCACACCGGTGACTACGGTCCCGGTGACAGATTTCAGCTTCCCGATGGTATATTCCGTCGCCCAGGGCATGGGACTGGCGCAGATACAGTTATGTTTTGCCACGATTTCAATCATCTCATCGATTTCCTGAATTGCACAGTCCGTCTTTACGGTGCTGACATCAATATACTGCCCCAGATGATCCAACTCAAGACCTTTATAAATCATTCTCCACCTCCAAAGATAGTTATCTATATCCCAATATACCCGAAATCATCTTACAAATCAAGAGGGATTGACAAAAGATAATTATCTTTGTATAATTTACATGAAAGGAGAGGTAAAAATATGGTGATTATTGCATATGATCTGGGGACCGGTGGTGTGAAGGCCGCTTTATACGATGATTCCTTAAAAGTGCTGGCGAAATCCTTTATGGAATACCGCACCTATTTTCCAGGGGCGGGGCTGCACGAGCAGAAACCATCAGACTGGTGGAACGGGGTGGTGGAGAGCACGAAACAGCTGCTGGCTGCGTCGCACACAGACCCGCAAGCTGTGGGCGCGGTGGCTATTTCAGGCCAGAGCCTGACGGCGATTCCCGTGGACGGCAGCGGAGCCGCGCTTTTGGAACGGGTTCCCATCTGGTCCGACGGGAGGGCAAAGGATGAGGCGAGGCGTTTTTTTGAAACGGTGGACGAGGAACGATGGTATATGACTACGGGAAACGGTTTCCCGGCACACTGTTATACGATCTTTAAGCTGATGTGGATGAAAGCCCATCAGAGTGAAGTGTTCTCAAACATGAAGCACGTATTGGGCTCCAAAGATTATATCAACTACAGAATGACGGGGAGAATCCTGACCGACCACTCCTATGCCTCAGGGACCGGCGGCTACAATCTGAAGGAGGCGCGCTATCAGGAGGAATTCTGGGACGCTGCGGGAATCGATATGGACCTCCTGCCAAAGATTGTTCCCTCGGACACAGTGGTGGGATATTTGACAGAGCAGGCGGCAAGGGAGCTGGGACTGACAACGAAAACTGCGGTGATGGCGGGCGGTGTGGATAACGCCTGTATGGCCCTTGGCGCCACCGGCATCCGGGACGGGGCTGCGTACATATCCCTCGGTTCCTCCAGCTGGGTTCCGGTGACGGCCTGCCGGCCGGTGCTGGACTTTAAAACCAGACCCTATGTATTCGCCCACATCGAGCCGGGAATGTACACTTCAGCTTATTCAATCTTTGCGGGCGGGAGCTCCCTGCGGTGGGTTCGGGACAATCTGTTTGCAGAATTCGGACCCCAGGCATACGGGGAGATCGACCGTCTGGCCCAAAGCGCTCCGGTGGGTGCGAACGGAATCCTATTCAATCCCAGCCTTGCGGGGGGAACCTCCCAGGATAAGAGTGTAAACATCCAGGGGGCATTTGTGGGACTCTCGCTGCTCAACAACCGGGCGGATCTGGCCAGGTCTGTTCTGGAGGGGATCGCGCTGAATCTGAAGCAGTCGATCACCTATTTGCAGCGGAAGGTCCAAATGGAGGATGAGATTCTGATCTGCGGAGGCGGGAGCAAAAGCGCCGTTTGGCTGCAGATGTTTGCCGATATACTGGACGTGAGAGTGTTAAAGACGAACATCGACCAGGATGCGGCCTCGCTGGGGGCGGCCGCCATAGCCGCCAAAGGGATGAAACGGATCGGCAGCTACCAGGTGATTGACGGCATTCACCGGCGGGAGGCGTGCTACAGTCCGGACCGGGCTATCTCGGAACAATATAAGGCTGTGGCAAAACGGTTCAACTATCTGGCGGAAGTTCTGAGCGAATTTGGGGATTACTGCGGCGTATAATGACTTCCAAACGCTGAAAAACCTCCCCGGAGCCATGTCGGTTCCGGGGAGGTTTTGCTAAATAAAGGTTGGCCGCGCCGTGGCCAAAGACGCTTGCTACCTGCCGGCAAGATGGATGCTGTAGCTATACTTGTCCCCGCGGATTTTCAGGATGGAGTAGTCGAAGGGACCTCTGTCGCAGTAGGTGACCCGTTTGCTGATCAGCAGGGGCTCGCCTACCTCCACGTTAAGAATCTGGGACTCAATAAAAGTCGCCGTGGCGGCCATGATGGTCTCCTCAGCCTTGGTGATGATGAGGTGGTAGTCCTTTTCCAAAGTGGCGTAAAGGCTGATAAAATCCGCGTACCCGGTGTGAAAATTGGGAAACATGTCCGCCACCAGGTAATTTTCCATGATCGCGATGGGCGCTCCGTCGGCACACTGAACGCGCTGGACATTGTATACAGAGGCTCCCTCCGGGATATTCAGAACCTTTGCAATGTGCGCGTCCGCGCGGACCGTCTGAATGAATGCCCCCCGGGTGGATACGGAATATCCCTTTTGCACCAGTGTTTCCGTGAATGAGGATACGGTGTTCAGCTTTTGGGTTGTGGAGCTGTCCAGCACCTCGGTGCCGCGCCCCTGCGTCACCCGGATGTGCCCCTCCTGAGCCAGCAGGGAGATGGCCTTGCGGATCGTGGTTTTGCTGACATTGAACTGCTTGCACAGTTCGGTTTCCGTTGGCAAAAAGGAGCCAGGAGGCAGGGAACCGTCCCGAATGGATTGTTTTAAACTGGAATATACGATTTTGTAGGCAGGTATATTTTTCATAAATGAACCGCTTTCCTGAAATTTACTATAGTGCCATTATAAGATAATAATCTTAAAATGTAAAGATCAGGGGATCAAAAATAAACTTGGGCTTATTCGATAAAAAGATAAAACTTATTTTGTGGAATATAGACGAATATGAGAAAATAAATTATTTATTCTTGACTTTATCGCACAGAAAAAGTATGATATTTTTAAAAGATAATTATGTATTTGATAAAAACAAAAAATATAATATCTTTTGATAATCTTTTCGAGGAAAAGGAATGCGAAACGTATGAGGAATCAGTTTATGGAAAAGAAAAGTACAAAAGGCGGTCGCGGTATTTCAATTTTTAAGGTGCAGGAGCTGGGGATTTTGATGATTTTCTTAATCCTCTGTCTGGGAATTCAACTGCTGACGCCGAAATTCCTGAAACCGGCCAATCTGATCAACATTATGAGGCAGATATCCAATGTGGGGATTATGGCGGTGGGGGAGGCAATGGTAATTATCATTGCCGGAATCGATCTCTCCGTGGGAGCCACGCTGAGTTTATCCGCCTGCGTGGCCGCGTATCTGGCGCAGGTGATCAATCCCTGGCTCGCCGTACTGGTAGCGCTTCTGACCGGACTCTCCATCGGCATGATCAATGGGTTTCTCTCCGTGAAGATCGGGATCGCCCCGTTTATCGCTACTCTGGGAACCCAGATGATGGCGAGAGGGCTTGCGTTTATGGTGACTGCGGGTATCCCCATCAAGTTTTCAAACGCGGCCTCCGTGCTGGGAGGCGGCAGAATCGCCCTTCCCTGGAAGCTGCAGCTTCCGGTACCGATTTTGTTCATGCTGGCGATCTATGTGATTGGAATCGTGGTTATGACGCAGACTGTTTTCGGCCGGAATATCTATGCGGTGGGCGATAATGAAAAATCCGCCAAGCTTTCCGGAATTAATTCAGACCGGATCAAAATTACGGCGTATGTTGTATCCGGTTTTCTGGCTGCGGTTGCGGGGATTCTCTATGCGGGTAACCTGACAACGGCGGAGGCTTCCGCCGGTGACGGAATCGAAACCAACGTGATCGCGGCGGTTGTGATCGGCGGCGTTTCCATGGCAGGAGGAGAGGGTTCGGTCGTGGGTATCCTGATCGGCGCAGCGATCATGGGAGTGATCAAAAACGCGTTTATTCTTCTGAACTTCCCCGCAACGATGCAGACTTTCACCATCGGTCTGATGATCGTTCTCGCGGTCGGCCTTGACTGCGTTAACAAAAAGCGCAGAGAAAAGAAAATCGTTCTGAACAAGGCACAGATAAAGGACCAGAAAAACGAACAGGCCAAAGACGGCAAATGACGGCTGGGGGAACGGCAATGGAAAAACAGGTTGTAATAGAGACACGGAATGTAAGAAAAACCTTCCCAGGTGTGGTCGCCCTGGACGGCATCAATCTACGTTTTAAGGCTGGGGAAGTGCATGCGATTATCGGTGAGAACGGAGCCGGAAAATCCACGTTGATGAATATTCTCTCCGGAGTGTACGCGCCGGATTCAGGCTCGGAGGTGCGCTACAAGGGCAGCAGGGTGGAGTTCCGCTCCACCGCGGATGCGGCCAAATGCCAGATTGCGATGATCCATCAGGAGAATTCGCTGGTAAAGCATCTGACGGTATATGAAAATATCTATCTGGGCCATTTTATCAAAAAAGGGGCCTTCATCGACAAACGGGCCATGAGGGAGAGCGCGGCGGAGCTTTTAAAAAAGATGCACATCGACTGGATCAAGCCGGGGACGCTGGTCAACGACCTGTCCGCTTCGGAACAGCAGCTGGTGGAGATCGCCAAAGCGCTTTCCAGAGATCCGGAAACCATTATTTTCGACGAGCCCACAGCCTCCCTGACCGTCAGGGAGAGCCAGATCCTGATGGACATAATCCGGGAATTGCGGGATCGGAACGTGGCGATTGTGTTTATATCCCATCATCTGGAGGAGCTGTTTGAGATCGCGGATGTCATTTCCGTTCTCAGGGACGGGCAGTACATTGGAACATACGATATCCGGGAAATCGATATTCCGCGCCTGATCAGCCTGATGGTTGGAAGAGAATTAAAGAGCAATGTTCCGGGAAAGACGGCGGAGATGATCGGGAAGCGGTCTGCCACCCTGCAGAATGAAATTGTGCTGGAGGCCAGAGATTTCTGCCTTCCGGGTAAGGTGGAGCACGTGGATTTTGTGCTGCACAGGGGGGAGATCCTCGGTTTTGCCGGGCTGGTGGGGGCGGGGCGCACGGAACTGATGGAGTGCGTGTTCGGATATACCAGACCGTCCGGCGGAACCTTGTATTTAAACGGCCGCGAGGTGCGGTTTCACACGCCCAAGGAGGCGGTGGCTCAGGGCCTTGGAATGTTGTCGGAGGACCGCAAGTCCAACGGTATTTTGGGGCTGCACAGCGTTCAGGACAATATAAATTCGGCCAGCTGGCCAAAACTGAGGGGGAGGGGACGTTTTGTCTCCAAACCGGCGGAAAAGCGCAATGCGCTGGATTTTATCCACAAATTGAATGTCAAGACGCCCAATGCAAACGTGAGAATCAGCACGCTCAGCGGAGGTAACCAGCAGAAAGCTCTGATCGGAAGAATACTGTCCATCAAACCGCAGGTACTGATTCTGGACGAGCCCACCCATGGAATCGATGTGGGCGCAAAGCAGGAGATCTATGACATCATCAATCAGCTGGCAGACGAGGGCATCAGCATTTTGCTGATCTCCTCCGAACTTCCGGAACTGATTACGCTGAGCCACAGAATCATAGTGATGCACGAAGGGCGTATCAGCGGCCGGCTGGAATTTTCTGAGTTTGCTCAGGAACAGATTTTATCTTACGCTTCGGGAACTGAAACAATTTAACATAAGGAGGATTGAAATGAAAAAAACGAGAAAACTTGCAGGCATTATGGTTGCGGCGGTATTGGCGGCGGGACTTGCGGGCTGTGGCTCGGGGCAAACAGCCGCAACCCAGGCGCAGACGGAGGCCGCCAAGACAACGGAGGCGCCCAAGGCGGGGGAACCGGCCAAAGAAGAGACGGCGAAAGAGGTACCGGCCTCTGAGGGGGAGACAGGGGCACAGATGGCAGAACTTCCGGAACATTATAAGATGGCGGCGGTGAAGGCCTCCGAGGAACCCATTGAAATCAAATTCTGCTATTATTCCAACAATCCGTTCTGGGATTTGATCAAAGCGGGATTAAACGATGTGACAAATTATCTGGCAAGCTACAACTGTACGGTCACTCCGGTGGATATGGGCTCGGAGGCGGATGGCAAAACCATTGCTGATTATATCGAGACCCTGGAGCTGGACGATCCGGCCGGAATCGTCTGCCCGCCTATGGCGGACGGCACGGAGGCCTATATCGACCGGGCTGTCAGTGACGGGGTTACCGTCGCCACCTATCTGTCGGAGTCCACCAACCAGACGGATACCAGGATCTGCTTTGTCGGTTCGGACGCAGTTGCGGGCGGCGCCACAGCGGCGCAGATGACAGCGGATTACACCGGCGGGAAGGGCACCGTGGGCGTTATCACCGGATATCTGACCATGAACCAGCACGAGGAGCGCCGCAAAGGCTTTAACGATAAGCTGGCGGAGCTTGCGCCGGATCTTACGCTTTTGGAGCCGGTGGAGGCCCATGATTCAGCCACGGAGACCTATGACGCGGCAGTGGACCTGATTACCGCATATCCGGACCTGAAAGTGATTTACTGCACGGCCGGAGGCCCTTACGGCGCGGCTCAGGCGGTGAAGGATCAGGGAAAGACGGGAGAGATCGGCGTCGTGTGCTTTGACTGGGTGCCGGATAACTTACAGTATGTGGCCACCGGCGAGATCATCGGAGCCGTCTCCCAGGATCCGGAGAATATGGCCTGGATGTCGGTGATGTCCGTATTTAACTATACGGTTACCGGCGAAAAACCGGAGAGTACCCATCTTCTGACGGATTCCGATTTGGTAACTCCGGATACGCTGGCGGAAAAGGTGCCGGATTTCAAGGCGCAGTAGCGGTTAATGCAGGAGGTGGACTATGCTTTACAAGACAGTGGGAAGAATAAAAGAGCAAATCTCTGCCATCGGAATCGGGTGCTGGGGGTTTGGCGGGGACTGGGATACATCCAACGACCGGAATGCGGACGCCATTATCAGGACCTCGATTGAGCTGGGGATTAATCTGTTCGACGTGGCTCCGGTCTATGGTTGGAATCATTCGGAGCGGGTGCTGGGAAAGACGCTAAAGGACGCCGGCCTGCGGCACAAGGTGATAATCGCCTCCAAGTGCGGGCTGACCTGGGGCGACGACCATGTCACCGCCAACGACCTGACAAAGGAGAATTTGTTCCGCGAGATCGACGGAAGTCTGGAGCGGCTTCAGACCGATTACATCGATATCTGGCAGCTCCACTGGCCGGATCCCTCCACGCCGATCGAGGAGACCTGCGAGGCCCTTGCGGAGATAAAAAAGAGCGGAAAAATCCGCTACATAGGGCTGTCAAATTTTGCACAGGCCGATATGGAGGTGTTTGACCGTTTGGTAGGTGTGGACGCCCAACAGGGACTCTACAATATGTTTGAGCGCAATGCCGCAAGCTACCACAACATTCCGCTGAAATACAGGACGGAGGATGAGATGCTGCCCAATGTGCGGGCACGCGGCCAGGCGTTCCTCCCGTACAGCCCGATGTTCCAGGGACTTTTGGCAGGGCGGTTTACGCGCAGCCGCACATTCTCCCAGACGGATATCCGCAACGAGAATCCAAAGCTGTCCGGCGAGCTTTACCAGAAATATTTTGACGGTTATGAAAAATTGAAGCTCCTTGCGGATGAGATCGGTCATCCCACAAATGAAATCGCTGTCAACTGGCTTCGCCAGAAACCGGAGGTTACGTCGATCATCGGAGGCGCCTCCTGCGTGGAGCAGGTCAGACAGAATATTGCCGCCTTAGACTGGTCCATTGACGATGAGACGATGGCGAGAATCGGTGAAATACTGGAACCCTACCGGGAAATGCCCTGATGGAGGTCGGAAAATGAGAGAACATGTGAAATGCCTGCATCATGTCGGGATTCCTACCCGGGATATGGATGCTACGATCCGCTTTTACACGGATCTGGGAGCGGAGATTTATTTTCAAAAAATGGATCAGGAAGCCGGCGAACCGATCCGGGTTGTGATTTTTGATTTTTACGGAATGAAGGTGGAAGCATATGAGCGCAGGGTTACGGCCGGACAGCCGGGCGCCATCGATCACATCGCCTTTCAGGTTACCGGCATTGAGGAGCTTTACCGCAAGGCCCGGGAGGGCGGCTATACGTTAATGGAGGACTGCGCAGAGCGCGTTCAGCCCACCACCTACTGGCCTCAGGATATCCGGTGGTTTATCGTGATCGGACCGAATGGAGAGAAAGTGGAATTCAGCCAGATCGAATAAATAGAATATCGCACCTTATTAAGTTGGTCTCCAGCCGCCGTTGCGCAGCTGGAGACATTTTTATGGAAATTTTAATACAGCAATAATTTTTTATGCTTTTTCTGTCAATTTTTGTAACGCCATGTTATAATTGTAACATTGACGCTGCGATCTGCGTGAGCACGACTGGGTGATCCCGTTTATCCGTAAACGGTAGGGAAAGATCAAAAGAGACAAGGAAACAGGGGATACAGAGAATGAATGTACAATTAACAGCCATTGAGACAATTTACGAATTTTGCCACAACTGGTTTGAATTGAGGGATTTGGAGGCAACCGCGGCGTTTCTCTCGGAGAACGTGAGCTTTATGGGAACGGGCCAGGGGGAGGCGGCCTGGGGAAAGGAGGCGATGACTGAATACCTCCGCCAGGATATTTCCGAGATTTCCGAGCCTTTTTCCTGTGAGATTTCCGTGATTTACGAACAGGCTCCGGCGGAAAGCGTTCGCAATCTGTCGGCGGAGCTTACGCTGAGAAATACTTACTACACCTGGTATCTGCGCGGTTTTTACATATTGGCTTTGGAGCAGGGGCAGTGGAAGGTGTTTGGGATCCACATGTCGGAGCCGAGTCAGAATCAGGCCGGAAGCGAGCATTATCCCCAAACCCTGGTGATGGAGCACATTGCCCGGCAGAGGCAGGAACTTCTGAACGATTCCGTGCCGGGCGGCATGATGGGCGGGTACATGGAGGCGGGTTTTCCGTTTTATTTCATCAACCGCCATATGCTGGACTATCTGGGATATGAGAACGAGGCGGAGTTTACCGCTGATATCGGCGGTTTGATTTCCAACTGCAGGCATCCGGACGACCGGGAAGAGGTGAACCGTCTGCTGGCCGCCCAGCTGGCGGAAAAGGACGAGTACGCGGTGGACTACCGGATGAAGAAGAAGGACGGAACCTACATCTGGGTTCACGATCTGGGGCGCAGGACTGTGGCGGAGGACGGCCGGGCCGCCGTCGCTTCGGTGTGTGTGGACATTACGGCTCAAAAGACGGCCCAGGACGAGGTGCTGCACCTTTACAACAATATTCCCGGCGGGGTTTTCCGCTGCCGGTTTGACGAGGATTTCTCGGTCATTGACGCCAACGACGGCCTTTTTGAATTCATCGGGTACAGCCGGGATGAGTTCGCAGCCATGGGGAACCGGATGTCCGCGGTCATTTACCCGGAGGATCTGTCCGTGATGGCGCAGAAGCTCAAGGAGCAGCTGAAATATGGAAATACCATCCACAATCAGAACCGCCTGATCTGTAAGGACGGAAGCGTCAGATGGATTTCCGTCAAGGCCCAGCTTTTTACGGAGCAGAACGGAGAGCAGCATTTTTACTGTGTTCTGGTGGATATCACCGATGAGAAGCAGCTGCAGGAGCGGAATAACGAGCTGTATGAGCAGGAAATAACGTATTTTGCGGAGCTCTCGTCCAGGGACGGCACTTTCCAGGGGCGAATCAATATCACGGGGAACCGGCTGGAGAGTTATATCTCCACGGCCGATGTGGCGGTGGGCCGGGTCGGCGATACCTACGAGCAGACGGTGGAGAACCTGGCGGCCTCCGCGGTGGATCCGGAGTACGGGGATTTTATACGGGAAACGCTGAGGCGGGAAAAGGTTCTGGCCGATTACGGCGCGGGCCGGGTGGACTACCATTTTAATTTCCTCCGCAGGCGCAAGGTTGGGACCGCTTTCTGGAGCGACACCAATTTCCGCTCCTGCCTGAATCCTGAGACCGGGGATATTATACTGTTCTTTTACACCCAGGACGTCACGGAGCAAAGGCTGCAGGAACAGCTGTTGAAGAAGATCACCAAGCTGGACTACGATATTATCACGGAGATCGATATCTCCACCGCCGGATACCGCCTGGTGGGATTTTCCGACGAGTGGATACCGTCCGTTCCGATGGAGGGGGATTTCCGGCAGGAGATCCGGCGGGTTGCCGGTTTTAGTATGGGTGAGGCCGCGCAGAAGGAATTCCTGGAAAAGCTGGATTTTGGATATATGAAACATCAGCTAAGGCAGCAGAATTCCTACACTTTTATCCTGGAGGTTATGGAAAAGGGCGGGCCGCGGATTAAGCGGTTCCAGGTGTTTTATATCAACGAAGAGCTGGGAAGAGTGTGTATGACCAGGGCCGACGTGACGGACGTGGTACGCCAGGAACAGAAGCAGAAGGAGGAATTGGCCGCGGCTCTGGTGGCTGCCGAGCAGGCCAACGCCGCCAAATCCGATTTTCTCAGCCGTATGAGCCATGAGATCCGCACGCCCATGAACGCCATTATCGGCATGAGCACCATCGCAGCCCAGTCCATCGGAGACGACGAGCAGGTGGCGGACTGTATCTCGAAGATCGGCATTTCCTCGCGGTTTTTGCTGTCCCTGATCAACGATATTCTGGACATGAGCCGGATTGAGAGCGGGAAAATGCTGTTGAAGAGCGAACGGATTCCCACAGAGGATTTCCTGGTCGGCATCAATTCCATCTGTTATTCCCAGGCAGCCGCCAAGGGCGTGGAGTATGAGTGTATCGTTGACCCTGTCCTGAGCGATTACTATATGGGGGATGCCATGAAGCTCCAGCAGGTTCTGATCAACATTCTCTCCAATGCCATCAAGTTTACGGGTGAGGGCGGGAAGGTGACATTTTCTGTAATGGAGCGCCGGAAAATAAAGTCCGACGCGATTCTGCGCTTTGTGGTGAACGACACGGGCGTGGGTATGAACGAGGAGTTTCTGCCCCACATTTTCGAGCCGTTTTCCCAGGAATCCACAGGAACCACGGCCCTGTACGGGGGCACCGGCCTGGGGCTTGCCTTTTCCAAGAATATCGTGGACATGATGGACGGCAAGATCAACGTGCGCTCCATCAAGGGAATCGGCACGGAGTTTACGGTGGATGTGAAGCTGGGGATCAGCGAGGAGGAGAAGCTGCGGCATCACCAGAAAAAGCAGAATTACAATTTTTCCCATTTAAAAACCCTGGTGGTGGACGACGATGTGGCGGTTTGTGAGAGCGCTGTGGTCACGCTCAAGGAGATGGGCGTGACGGCCGAGTGGGTGGACAGCGGGCGCAAGGCTGTGGATCGCGTGAGTATGCTATGGGCCCAGGGCAGATATTACGATATGATACTCATTGACTGGAAGATGCCGGAGATGGACGGTTTGGAGACCGCCAGGCGTATCCGAAGTATTGTGGGGCCGGAGGTCACGATCATCATTATGACGGCTTATGACTGGGTGTCCATCGAACACGAGGCGAAGCTGGCTGGCGTGAACCTGCTGATGAGCAAACCCATGTTCAAATCCGCCCTGGTCTCGGCGTTTACAAAGGCGCTGGGGGAGAAAGAGGAAGAAGCCCGGAGGCCGGACACGGAGGATTACGATTTTACCGGAAGGCGCGTGCTTTTGGCGGAGGACAACGCCATCAATACCGAGGTGGCGGTGATGCTGCTGGAGAGCAAGGGATTTGTGGTGGACACCGCGGAAAACGGGCTGCGCGCGCTGGAGCTGTTCAGCAAATCGCCCACCGGATATTACGATGCGATTCTGATGGATATCCGCATGCCCCTCATGGACGGTCTGACCGCGGCGGCTAATATCCGGCACCTCAGTAACCAGGATGCCGGCACAATTCCCATTATCGCGATGACGGCCAACGCCTTTGACGAGGACATTGAGAAGAGCAGGGCCGCGGGGATGGACGCCCACCTGGCAAAACCCATCGACCCCGGCCGGATGTATCAGACATTGTATGATTTTATTTATATGGCGAGTGAGTGAGAAATTTGAATTATGTTCCTCAGCTTTCCCTCAACTTCACTTTGTTTCTGGCACTGCGCCGCCTCTGGTCCTCCAGGGCTGCGTAGTGCTTTTTCGTTGTGTTTACGTCCGAGTGGCCCAGCACATCCGCCACCAGATAGATATCCCCCGTTTCCTGGTATAACGCCGTGCCGTAGGTGCTGCGCAGCTTGTGGGGGGTGATGGGTTTTAAGGGGGAGACCGTTTTAGCGTACTTTTTCACCAGATTTTCCACGCTGCGCACGGACATGCGCTTTTTCTGAAGCGAGAGGAAAAGGGCGTCCTCGCTGCCGGACTCCGGAATCATGTGATTGCGCTCGATCAGATAATCCGCCAGAGCGTCCTCCACCTCCTCGCCAAAGTAGACGGTGACCTCCTTGCCGCCTTTGCGGTAGACCTTGAGGCCGCCATTTTTGAAATCCACATCCTTAATATTCAGCCCCACGCACTCGGAGACGCGCAGCCCGGTGCCCAGCAGCAGTGTCAGGAGCGCGAGGTCACGGACCCGGGTTTTTTCGTGAAATTGCTTCTGCTTTGCGGTCAGCTTGTCCCCCTGTTCCACCTCGTCCAGCAGCAGCGCCACCTCGTCCACATCCAGGCGGATAATCTCTTTTTCCCGAAGCTTTGGCAGCTGGATTCTGGCCGCCGGGTTGTTGTTCAGGCGTTCCGCGCGGTAAAAATAGTTGTAAAAGCTTTTGAGGGTGCTGACTTTGCGCTTGATCCCACGCTCCTTGTTCATGATTTCCTGATCCCGGTCGTTGAAGCGGTATTTCAAATATTCCATGTACTCCTCGAAGTCCCCCACCGTCAGCTGATCCAGGTGTTCCAGAGTGACGGCGGTTTTGTCCAAACGGGAGAGCGCTGGATTTTCTCGGACCAGAAAGTCGAAGAATACGCCCAGGTCATAGGCGTAGGCGATCCTGGTCCGGGACGAGGTTCTGGGCTCGATTCCCCGGAAAAAATCCTTGCAGAAGGGCGGCAGGCTATTCAGCATTTCCCGCAGCTTTAATATATTTTCACGGTCTTTCTGTTCGTGGTATGATAAATTTGCCATGATGTTCAACTTCCTTCTCTTTGATACATTTTAGTATAGTAAAATGCGGGCGCAATGTAAATCCTTTTTTCATTTTACAAGAAAGAACTGCCGGTGGGAGCGGAGAGGAAATAGATTGAAAACAGGCGTGGGCTGCGTTATGATGGAGAAAAGAAGAGAGAGGGCGGGAAGTGATGGAAGTGCGCAAAAAGAGCAGTATCCTAAAAACGGCGGTGTTGCCGTGGGCGTTGGCGGGATTGCTGGGGATGGGAGTGTTTGCGGGGACCGCGTTTGCCGGGACCAAGGGCGAGGGGCAGGAGCAGATGCTGACCCGTGAGGACATTTACGCTGAGTATCACCGGAATGTACAGTGCAGCGTCTACCCTGCGCCGGGCGGGGATTTGGCGGAGGTTTTCTGGTATAAGGTGGGAGAGGACGGGGGAGGTTTTACCAGCGTGGATCTGAACACCGGCCGGCAGATTCTCATTTTGCAAGAAGGGTATGAGATGAGTTTCTGGTATGAGATCGATAACGGCGGGGAAGAGGTGGTTCGGACGCCGGAACAGAAGGTTAAACCGCTGTACGCCGCCCGCAAAAATGAGCGCTCGTCCGGGCCGGCGGATGAATATTGTTACGAGAAGGATTTGGAGGCTGCCGAACAGTCCGTCTGTTATGATCTGCCACAGAATTTCAATTACCGCAGTCTGGGTAAGGGAATTGTGTCGGTGGAGTTTGTTGCCAGGATAACGGAACAAAGGAGCGGGGACTCCTGTGTGTCTGTGAGGGAGGCGGTTTATCTGGATATACCGGGGAAGGGCGAGCCGTCCATATTCAATCTGAAGGCGACGGACCGGGAAATGTACCGGGTCAAAAAGGGCGACACGCTTCAGTCCATTGCTGAGGAACGGTACTGCGACACAGCCTTGTGGCCTGAGATTTTCCGGCGCAACCGAAGGCATATCCGCAACGCGGACCTGATCTACGCAGGGCAGATGATTGTGATTCCCAAGACGGAGGCGGAGATTGCCGGGGACGTGATTGTGATACCGCCAAGGCGCGAGATACCGGACGGGAACGAGGAGCTTCTGTTCAGCGATATCTGTGAAATGTCGGACCTGGGCGGCGTGTATCAGCTGTCGGACGGGACCAGGGCGGATGTGGAGTGGAAGAATATTGAAGTTGGGGAAATGTCCGCAAAGAGCGGACAGCAGGTGCTGTATTTATCGCCGGAACATCGGATGACATACTGGTTTATCATTGAAAACGGATCGGAGGAGACGGTTACGGAGGCAAAGACAATCGCCCCCTTCTATATCGGGCGGCTCAATGAAAATGTGACCGGACCTATCGATGAGTATCTTTACCGCCGGACAACCGCGCCGGAGGCCGACACGGTTGTCTGGGATCTGCCGCCGGAACTGGAACTGCCGGACGGGGAAATCCGCGTGACCCGGGTGATAAGAATTGTGGATACGGTTACAGGGGCATACTTTGAGGAGGAGACTACCGTGGATTAGTCCCGGACACAGAAAGGACAGACATTATGACAGAGCTGAGTGTTGAACAGATTCGAAGATTCCGGCTGGCTGCCCATCATCTGGACAGAGTGTATGAAAACGCGGATATTCCAGCGGTTGTGGGTGCCTGCGGTATGCAGAACAGTCCGCCCGGCGCCTGGGAGACCGCGCTTTTTAACCGGGTTCCCGGGTGCAGCCGGACGGAGATGGAGCGCTTGCTGTATGAAGAAAAAGTGCTGTTGCAGGCATGGAGCATGAGAGGGGCGCCGGTGGTATTTCCGGTCTCTGAGAGCGGGGCTTTTTTAGCTGCGTTAACTGCCGGGGAAGGGGAACCCTGGATTTACACGCAGGGGATCGCTCTGGCGCTGGAGTTTCTGCAGATGCATTTTGATACATTATTGGAGCAAATGGTTCAGGTGCTGCCGCAGCTGGACGGCCGGTTGATTCTCAGCAAAACCGCGTTGGATCAGACGATTGCGGAGTGGATGCTGCCGCTTCTTCCGGAGGAAAAAAGGAAGCTGTGGAATCAGCCCTCCATGTATGGAAACCCGGATCAACAGACGGTTGGAGGGGCGGTGGTGTCTTTTTTGCTCAGACCCTGTGCTTATCTGGGGCTTGTGGTTTTTGGAGAACGGAATGGAATCAGCCCGACGTTTACCTCTTACAAGACCTGGGTGGGCCGTGGATTGGAGGCGGATCACCAGGAGGGGGAAAAGGAGCTGGTGCGCAAATACCTACATTGTTATGGGCCGGCGACTCCCGATCTGTTTGTGACCTGGCTGGGGTGTTCGAAGAAGCAGGGGCGGCGTTTGTGGGAGCTGGCTGCGCAGGAGATGGAGCCGGTATCCATGCTGGGGAAACGGGCGTTTATCCTTGCCGCCGACCGGGACCGGTTCGGCTCTCCCGGGGAGCTGTCCCGGGATGTGTTGCTGCTGGGAGGACACGATCCATTTTTGGATCAGCGTGACCGGATCATTTTACAGCCGGACAAGTCTCTGCACAAGCAAATCTGGAAGCTGGTGAGTAATCCCGGCGCGATTGTATACCGTGGAGAAATTATCGGCGTCTGGACCGGAAAAAAGTCGGGTAACAAGGGGATGGAGATTAAAATGACGCTGTGGAAGGAATGCGGCCGGGACGTGAGGCGGGAACTTGAACGGCTGGGTGCAGAGTATGCGGCGTTTCGGGGAATAGCTTGTAGTTCTATTATATTCCAGGTCATATCGAAGAGCGACGCCCAACCACATTGTTAAACATTGATTCATTCGGAAAAGAAAGCATACCAACGAATGATAATTCGATGATATGCTTAATTATGCACTAACTATGCGTTAAACTTGTGTTTCGCGCATAGTTATATCAATCCCCATTTCTTCCCAAATCCCTCCCAAATCAATCCGCCACTTTAACCAACCTCACTCAATTACCCAATTACCCAATCCTCCTTCACTCAACATCATCCTCTCCAACCACCCGATAATGCTCAACCGTATATCGAACCCCATCAATTTAACGGTACCGGATTTCTTAAGCTTTCCGGATTCATTTACAATGCGAACAGAATAGCCCTCCAGCCCTTGTCAATGAATAATGCGAAATTTAAATCCCAAGTATTTCCATTAATTCCCTGTGAGGCCTGTCCGCATCCGCCTGGAACACATCGATCCGGCTGGGATCCCCGCTTCTGTCCACAAAGGCGGGGAACAAAAATCCGCAAACCGGTTTTCCGGGCTCGTACTCCCCGGCCAGCGGGCAGATAGCGCAAATCATATATTCAAATACCTCCTCAGACTCCCACTGCCGCTCTCCGTCCGAGCCCTTGGCCGGGATATCGTAGCGGTCATGGAACACCAGGATGGCATAATCCGAATTTGACCGGTAACGCTCCATGACAATATCGTAAAAAGTGTCCATCAGAGCGTCGTTTTTCAATCCGCATTCAATCATGGCCATGAGCAGCTGCCACATGCTTCCCTGTCTGCGCGCTCCCGCAGTATATTCGTATTCTTTCAGGTTTACATTGGTCGCGGAAAAGGGAATCTCCTTGGCAAGTTTCAGCTGTTTGGTCCGCTCCGGCGCCGATAATTTTCGAAAATTCGTGTTAAAACTCCCGTCAAAATCGCCGTCCCTGTCCACATAGCAGCCGGCGATCCTCGAAAAGGATGTCCGGGCAAGGGTCATCCGCCTCGTCAGTTCCAGCATATCTTCTCGGTTTATCATGGTCTGTCCATACCCTTTCTGTCATTGATCGCATTCATTATACCAAAAGCCGGACCGTAAATAAAGCGCTGATTACAGTCAATCAGCGCCTTGGTAGACATAATATTTTTATGTTAAGTAATCAGAGGAAAATCCACCGGCTTCCGGCTAACAGCAGAAACTCTGCGGTCCCCAGCAGGGCGATCCAGGTTTTTCCGGCAGCGTGCGGCTTTTTTACCCTGACCGGCAGCAGAAAAAACAACGCCATGGCGCACAAGGCCAAAAGATCCATTCGGATTAGACCTCCTCCCAGCCACCCCTTCAGCGCGTATACCGCCGGTAAAATGGCGGCCGAGGTGGTCACCGGAAGCCCCATATAGCAGGTTCGCGCTTCATCGGTCTGTTCCTGCCGCTCTTCTTCCATCACGTTAAAATACGCCAGGCGGACCAGCGCGCATAATACATAGAGCGAAGCCGCCGCCGCGCTGGCCAGGCTGCGGTCCTGGCAATACAGAATCATACCCGGCAGAACTCCAAAACTGACTAAATCGCTGAGGGAATCGATCTGGATTCCAAAGCGTTTCTCGGCAGGCGTCCGTTTTCTGGTCCGGGCGACCGCGCCGTCAAACATATCGCAGGCTCCGGCCAACATCAGGCAGACCAGCGCCGTTTTTGGGCTGCTGTTGACAGCGGCCAGAATTCCGGAAAATGCGGCCAGCATCCCGGCATAGGTTAAAATCACAGTATAATTATAAAATCCAAGCATATTGGTCTTGTCCTCTCTTTATCCGATTTTTGCGGCTAAAATGCTGTAGGCCAGAATGCACCAGGGTTTTCCCAACAGGATAATCCAGGTGAATTTCCGAAAAGACAGCTTCATAAGCCCGGAAAAATAACACAGAAAATCGTCCGGCGCCAGCGGAAGCAGGATGCACAGGAACAAAATCAGGGTATAGCTTTTGGCGCTCTGAATTCGTTTGATCCAAACCTGATAATGTTCCTGCGAAAACAGGGACTCCACCAGCGGCGCGCCAAAGCGCCGGGCCAGAATAAAGGCGATCAGCGAGCCGAGACTGATCCCGATATAATTGCACCAGAATCCACCGGCGGTTCCGAACAATACAACGCCCACGATGCAGCCCAGGAATCCCGGAAGAACCGGAATCACCACCTGAAAGGCCTGGATCGCAATTAAAATCATCGGGCCAATGAGCCCGAAGCTCCGAATGTATTCCTGAAGCGTGTCCACTGAGTGGAACCGCCCGTCAACACCTGCCTTCAAAATAAAAACCGCGCAGAACATGATCAAAAAAATCCCCAGCCACATGCTCCATTGATATCTCTGGTCTTTTACCAAAACGCTGTCCCTCCCTTTGCTGTCTCTTCTGATACCTGCCATTCTAAATCATATTTCTAAATGATATGCGGTAATAAAACGAAAGCTTTTATAAATATTCTCTAATAATAAAATAAGAGGGTAAAACCAAGCCGGAATGCGATTGACAAGCCATTTGATTTCACTTATACTGCTACCTATGCTTTGAAGGAAAATGCGAAAGGGGATAAAAGTCGGTTTATGGAATACAAAAGCAAACGAAATTTTAGAATAACAGGGGCGTTGGGCCTGCTGTTTGCGGCGTTTACCGCCATTGTCGCAACGGTTGACGTAAGGCCTATCGGGCCGGAGCAATCCTCGGTGGGGCTGGCAGGCCTCAACCGGTTTGTGGCCGGTCTGTTGGGGGTGAACCCGTTATGGTATGACATAACCGAATGGCTGGGCGCAGCGGCGGTTCTGTTTGCCCTGGGATTTGCCGCTCTCGGTTTGTGCCAGCTGATCCGGCGGAGAAGCCTTTGGAAGGTGGACACACGCATTTTGCTGCTGGGAGCCTTTTATATGGTCGTGGCTCTGGTTTATCTGTTTTTTGAGCTGGTGATCATCAATTACCGCCCGGTGATTCTGGATGCCGGGCTGGAAGCCTCCTACCCCTCCTCCCACACCGTGATTGCCATCTGTATTTTTGGCACGGCGATTATGCAGTTTCATCATTACCTGCGGGGGAAAACGGTGTGGCTTGTCATTTTGGATTCCGCCACGGCCCTTCTCATGGCTGTGACGGTGATCGGCAGACTGCTCTCGGGCGTCCATTGGTTTACCGATATTGTCGGGGGCGCGCTGCTCTCCTCTGCTCTGATTATGCTGTACGCCTCTGCGCTCTCCTATGTCGAATGCCGCAGAACGGTGTGATCGATAATCCGCACAAAAATGGACCGGCCAGCGTTGCGCCTGAGGGATGAAATTCCCCCGGCGGCAAGCTGGGCCGGTCCGTTTTATCTCATAAGGCGGGCGCGTTTCCGCTCTCAGACTTTAAACATCATCCTGTTTTGAAACTCCTGGGCCTTGCCCTCGTTCCAGTCCTGTACAGGCCGGTAATATCCGGCGATTCTGCTGTACACATCCGTGGTCGCTCCGCATTTGGGGCAGACCGGCTGATTGCCGGGCAGGTAGCCGCAGGACTGGCAGATGGTGTAAACCGGCGAGAGGGTCACACAGGGCAGTTCATGTCCGGTGATCGCCTGACGGATCACATCCCGCGCCCTCTGCCACTCTTCCATCTCCCGCTCCACATAGATGTGGAATACCGTTCCCGTGGTGTAGAGAGGCTGCACCCCGTCCTGGTTGGCCAACGCGCGGTCAAGGGGCAGCGCACAGTCCGCAGGCAATTTGGTGCTGTTGGTGTAATACGGAGTATCTCCGCTCCTGCCCGCTGTCCGGATTCCGGGGAAGCGTTCCCGGTCCAGCTTGGCGAACCGGAAGGTGGCCGACTCCGCGGGCGTGGCCTCCAGTCCGAAGATATGACCGTATTCCAGCTGGTATTTCACCAGCCGCTTCTGCATGTGCTTTAAAACCCCGGCGGCAAACCGCGCCGTGGCCTCGGACTCCATTCCCGCGTTGAGCCAGCGCGCGTTCAGGCCCGCCTCGTTCATGCCGATCACGCCGATGGAGGAAAAATGATTGTCGAAATCGGACAGATAACCTGCGGTGTAGGGGTACAGCCCGTTCTTTAACAGGGTGGAAACTACGTCCCGCTTGATATCCAGGGAGCGGGCCGCCAGATCCATCATCTGGTCCAGGCGCGCGTAAAATTCTTCCTCGTCCCTAGACTGGCAGGCGATCCGCGGCAGGTTGACGGTCACCACGCCCACCGTGCCCGTGTGCTCACCGTACCCGAAAAAGCCGCCGGCTTTTCTGCGCAGCACATGGAGGTCCGGTTTGATTCCCTCGTAGGAAATCCGCACGTCCCCGGGCTTTAGGCCCCCGCGGGCGTAGTTGACAAAATACGGCGTTCCGTAGTGGGAAGCCAGGGAAAACAGAAGCCGGTTCTGTTCCATGTCGGACCAGTCGTAATCTTCGGTGATCCCGTAGGCCGGAATCGGATACTGGAAGCCCAGGCCGTTGGCGTCGCCCTCCAGCATGGTTTCCAGAAACGCCCGGTTCACCATGTCCATTTCTTCCTGGCATTCCCCGTAGGTGAAATCCATCCGCTTTCCGCCCACAACGGCCCGCTCTCCGGCCATATCAGCCGGAACCTTCAAATCCATAAAAATATGGGAAAACGGAGCCTGCGTGCCCCAGCGGCTGGGCGTGTTCACGCCGAAAACGAAGGCTTCCATGCATTTCTTGACTTTGTCGTAGGACAGGTGGTCCGCCTTCACAAAGGGCGCAAGATATGTATCAAAGGAAGAAAAGGACTGGGAGGCCGCCCATTCATTCTGCATGATGCCCAAAAAGTTGACCATCTGGTTGCACAGGGTGGCCAGGTGCTTGGCCGGGGAGGCTGTAATCTTCCCGGTGATGCCGCCTAAGCCGTCCATCAGAAGCTTTTTTAAGGACCAACCGCAGCTGTAGCTGGTGAGCATGGTCAGATCGTGGATGTGGATATCCCCGTTTAAGTGGGCGTCCGAGATCTCCTTGTCGTAGATTTCCGTGAGCCAGTAGTTGGCCGTCACGGCTCCGGAGTTGTTGAGAATCAGACCGCCCACGGAATAGGTGATGGTGGAATTCTCCTTGACCCGCCAGTCTTCCACCCTCACATAGCTGTCCACCACATCCTTGTAGTCCAGAATGGTCTTATCCAGATTGCGGATCTTCTCGCGCTGCTTCCGGTACAGAATGTAGGCCTTGGCCACATCGGTATAACCGGATTCCTCCAGCACCTTCTCCACGCTGTCCTGTATGTCTTCCACCGCAATCCGGTTTTCCTGTATCTTTTTCTGAAAATCGGAGGTGACCCGGATGGACAGCAGTTCCAGGATATCGTCCGTGTAAAACTTATCCGTGGCTTTAAATGCTTTCTGGATGGCCATGGTTATCTTTTCCAGGCGGAATTCCACGATTTCTCCGTCCCGTTTTACAACTAAAAGCATATTGATTGTTCCTCCTTAGAGAGATTTCCTCCATTATACCAAAAACGGGACAGGAAATACAGTATCCGCGGTTATTCTGCCAGAGGTTCCGGTAAAATTTCTTCCAATTCCGGGGAAAACGGCTGCTGCGCTCTGCCGCGTACGCTCCAATCGGCCTCCGCGCTGTTGCCGGGAACCGCCTTGAAGATGAAAATTCCCGCAAGGGCGCAGATGACGCTGACCGCGATATTGGCGTAAGCGAATACCACATAGGGGGCAAAGCTCAGCGTGGTAAAGCCGAACAGGCCCATATAATAGATACAGCCGGTATTCCAGGGCACCAGCGGCAGGATAATGGTGTTGGCCTCCTCGATGGTCCTGGAAAGCACGCTGCGGTGGATTCCCCGGCGGTCATAGAGTTCCCGGAACATGGTTCCCATGAGCACTGCGGAGACATAGAAATTGGTCACCAGCATCACGGTGAGGATTCCGCATACCAGGGTTACCAGGATGGCCGCCCGGTCAGACCGGACGGAACCAGTGATGCGCTCCACCAGCGTGTGGAGAAAACCAGCCTCGCTCAGGATTCCGCCCAGTGCCAACGCCAGAACCGCGGTGCAGATCGTGTTCATCATGGAGGAAATGCCGCCCTTGCTGAGCATCGTGTCCACCAGCTCCATTCCACTGTTGACCTTCACTCCGTTAAACACAACCGCCAGCACGTCGGTCAGAGCGGCTTTCTGTACCAGAACCGCCAGGGCGAGTCCGGCAAATCCGGAGATCAGGATCGCCAGAATAGCCGGAACCTTCCGGATGCTGAGGATGACGATGAGGACCACGGGGATCAGCAGCAGAATGTTGAAATGATAAAGGCCTGCCAGCTGGACTCTCACGGACTCGATCACAGAGGGATCCATGGCCACCTGGGCATATTGGGCGCCCAGAAAATAGAAAATCACCAGGCTGATGATCACGGCCGGAATGGTGGTGTACATCATGGAGCGGACGTGGTAGTAGATATTGATGTCGCTGGCGCTGGATGCCAGAATGGTGGAATCGGACAAGGGGGACAGCTTGTCGCCGAGGACCGAGCCTGAGATCGCCGCACCGGCCACGATGGGGATGGGAATTCCCATACTCACACCGATGCTCACACAGGCCACGCCCATGGTTCCCGCCGTGCCAAGGGAGGTCCCGATGCAGAGGGAAAGCAGGGAACACATGATAAACGTCAGGGGAAGGAGCATCCGGGGCGTGATGAAGCTGAGGCCGTAATAGATGATCATGGGGACTGTGCCGCATTTGATCCAGGCGCCGATGAGGACGCCCACAAACAGCAGGATGATGACGCAGTCCATGGCCCGCTTCACGCCCGACATCATACCCTCCTCCAGCTCCCGGTAAGGGTAGCCGAACAGCATGGAAATGATCAGGACCAGGAAAATGTTGACCACCAACAGGGGGATGGTGGGAACGCCGGCGATAATTCCGGCTGTCAGTACGACGGCGATTACCGCCAGGACCGTAACGGATAAAAACAGACTGGGTTTTCCGGATTCTTTTTTCATCGCAATCTCTCCTTTACTGATTTACTGACAGAAAAAGCCACCCGGAAATTCCGGGTGGCGAAGGCAGCTCAACAGCTGTTTGCGCGAATATGCGTACACAAAAATAGCCATTTAACCTTCCTTCGCCTACGAGATTAGCTGACGGGTTCGGGAAAGAAGGTTCCCTATTGCCGGGATACGTGGCGCTCATTGTATCTCCGGGCAAATACACCCCAATAATTGGTTCTCCCGCTGCCGCTTCTGTTGGTTTACAGGGCGCGGCATTCGGCGTATATTTTTCTGTTGTGTTATAATTATATTTCTAGTTTAACAAAAAATGAGAACAGTTGCAATAGTCAACTGTCAGATAGTTGCACAAAATCATATAAATGTTGCAAATTTTAACGGCTGCTCCGGATCCATTCCACCCACACGGAATAATATTTTCCCAGAATATGGGAACCGTCGGTGGAATAACCGTCGGCCAGATTTCCGTTTTCATCGTCGAAAAGGCTGTTGACGTTCAGGTGGCGGCAGCCGGTTTCCTCTGCAATCGCTTCAATGGCCTTGTTTAAAGCGTCGATTTTCCGGTTGTTGTAAATATCGCTTTTGGCGGCCTTCTCCCGGGTGACGTGCAGATTTGCCTCCAGAATCAGGGTCGCCTGGGGCTGCCTGGTGCGAATCTGCTCCACCACGGTCCGGTACTGGCGGAGAATGCTCTGTTCCTCGTATCCCAGCTCATTGATCCCCAGCATGAGATAGATGGAACCGTAACGGTTCGAGGAGAGAACCTCGTCCAACCCCTGTTTGGTCCCGTTTTTGAGGGTGACCTGGGCCTGAAAGAGATTGAACACCGACATGCCGGAATTTGCAAATACCTCCGCCTGCCCCAAATCACCGTATTCGGAGAGCCCCACGGTCCGCGAGTCCCCGATAAAGAGCGTATCGGAAAAAGTTTCGCCGGTCCCGGGAGATACGGTTGACGGAACTTCCGGGGCTGGGGATGATGTTTGCGAGGGCGCTGTATCCGGTGCGCCCATTTTCGCTGCTTCCGTATCCGCCGTCCCTTTCTCCGGCGCTCCCATTTCCGTCGCTTCCGTCTCCACCGCGCCCGTTGCCCCCGCCGCTGCCGCTGCCTCTGTCTCCGCCGCGCCCATCTCCTCTTCCGCTGCTTCTGCCTCCGTCACGCCCGTCGCCTCTGCCTCCGTCACGCCCGTCGCCTCTGCCGTGTTCGTCTCCGCCGCCCCCATCTCCATCGCACTCACCTCCGCCTTCGCCATAGCCGTTCTGACGCCAAATACATCCGGCGGCAGCTTTCCCAGGGCAAGGATCATGATACTGCCCGTCAAAAGAATACTGTACCAATATCGTCTCATCTCACACCTCCGCCTAAAATCTGAAATATAAAAATGGATCGTCCAACCCTAAACGCATACAGTACACACACAACCAGAATACGGCCAGAAGTCCAATGGCTGTGATCAGGGAATACCTGTGTCTCCTATAGATCCGCCCGGGAATATCCGTCATGAAGATCAATCCCGCCGCCAGGGAGATTGCGTAGAGCTTTCCGTATTTCAGATAATCACCGCTGAAATAGACAAATTGCTTCTGGCGGGCGAAAACAGGAAACAAGCGCTGGAGATACAGGGCGATCTGGCCTATGTCCGTGACCGCGAACACAAGCCAGGTGAGCGGTATCACAAACAGCATGTAGAGGTGGCCCAGAAAGCTCCACCGTTCCAGTACGGCGAGAAGCCCCAGCCGTTCGGCGGACATGATCAAAAACAGCAGCAGGCCCCAGAGGATGAAGTTCCAGCTGGCCCCGTGCCAGAATCCGGTCAGAAACCAGACTGCCATCAGATTGCGGAAAGTCAGAAGCCTGCCCCGCCTGTTTCCACCCAGGGGAATATACACATAATCGCGGAACCAGCTTCCAAGGGTCATATGCCATCTCCGCCAAAATTCCGTCATGGAACGGGACATGTAGGGATGGTTAAAATTGTCCGGAAGTTTAAAGCCCATCATGGCGCCCAGCCCTTTTGCCATCAGGGAGTAACCACAGAAATCAAAATAGATCTGAAGGCTGAACGCCGCCAGACCCAGCCAGGCCAAGGGCGTGGAGATGCTCTCATAGCCGATGGCCTGAACCTGGCTCCACAGGCCGCCAATCCGGTTGGCCAAAAGCACCTTAAACCCCAGGCCGATGGTAAACTCCCGAAGGCCGTCCTCAATCTGCCGGAAGGTAATCCGCCTTCTGCCGATCTGGGCACGGATGGAGGAATAGGTCACAATGGGACCGGCGATCAGCTGGGGAAACATGCTGATATACATGCCAAAGCCCACCAGAGAACCCTCGCAGGGAACGGATTTCCGGTAAACGTCAACCAGATATGAGATGGCCTGAAAGGTGTAGAAGCTGATGCCAACGGGCAGGACCGGAGTGAAAACCGAAAAATTCCGGGATACTCCCGCCATTTTCAGAAGCAGGTTTATATTTTGGACAAAAAACGACGCGTATTTGAAAAGAATCAGCCAGAACAGGTTGTAAAGAACACCGCAGACCAGCCAGCGCTTCCGCAGCCGGCCGACCCTGCGCCGTCCGATTAAGACTCCGATCCGGTAGTTGACCAGAATGGAGAGAATCAATAGAACAAAATAAAAGGGGGTGTCCCTGACCCCGTAAAAATAGAAGCCAAGACTCCCCGCAAGAAGCCACAGATTCTTCCATCCGCCCGGGATTAGATAGTAAATCATCAGGAACACCGGAAGAAACTGAAATATAAATTCCAAACTGCTGAAAACCATTTTTCTCACCCTCGCTTTTGTATGCACTCATATCCTTAGACGTTTTCATGAGGCCAAAAGTTGCAGGTGAATCATTTTTTTTGCGGCGGACAATTATTCAAAAGGCTGAATATAGAAATTGCCAACCACGTCGCTGGAGTTGATCACGTTCACAAAGGTGTCCGGGTACTGCTGATGGATCTGCTTTTTCATCTTTCTCACATCGCTGTCCGAGAGCACCGTGTAGATCAGATATTTCTTGTGGGCCGTGTAGGAGCCAAAGCCCTTCAGGATCGTGCTGCTGTGGTTGGTCAGCTCCAGCAGGTCGGCGGAGATGGCGGCCGGATTGTCGGTAACGATGAGCAGCGTCTTTTTCTTGTACTTCTTGTAAAAGGTGTTGATCACCTGGGTGTTGCAGAACTGGAAAATAATGGAATATAAAGCCTTGTCCATGCCGAACAGCCGGCCGGAGATCAGGATGATCACGGCGCTGAACAGCAGCATGTAATTGAAGGTGGACACCTTGTACTTGTTGGAGAGGGACATGGCGATGAAATCCGTCCCTCCGCTGCTGGCGTTGTTGTTTAGGATCAGGCTCAGGCCCAGACCGTTGAGAATCCCGCCGAACACGGAAATCAGCAGGATATCGCCGGTGATGGGGATGACGGGCAGCTCGTCCACCAGGACGGAAACCACAAGCAGGCTGAGGCAGGAAAACACGGTGAACTTCTTGCCCACCAACCGGTAAGCAAAAACAGCCGGGACCGCGTTGAATATCACGTTCAGCAGGGTAAAGGAAATCTTTACATCATAATATTTTAGCCCCACCCTCTGGATCAGCTTGGACAGGCCGGAAAATCCCCCCGGCACCAAATTTCCCTGCTCCACAAAGGTGTTCATGTTGATGGCCAGAATCAAACTTCCCAGCAGAATGAAGATAATATTCACGATATTCCGCCATTTTTTGCTGTTTGCCACCTTCTGCATATTCTTCTGATACAGATCAGACACCATTTCGTGATGTTCCATATCCGCCTCCTGCTCCATGGTTTTATCATACCCATATAAATCGATTTGTTTCCTTATTATAGCAGAAGTTGGGTAAATATTACAACACTCCGGGCGGATTTTCCGCTTAGGATACGATTTTAAAATAAACTCTGGATGTAAGGACATAGACTGCTGCGTAGACAGCGGCGAACACAGCCAGGGTTCCGGCCGTGGTGGCGGCAAAAAGGGACACGTTCGTCAGGTTCATGGCAGCCAGCAGCCTGGTAATGATGGGAAATGCTGCTGAAATGTGAACCGCTGCCGCTGCCAGGGGCAGGAAGAACATCAACAGGATCTGTGAGCGGATGGACCGGCGGATCTCCGCCTTGGAGAGTCCCACCTTCTGCATGATCTCGAATCGGCTCTTGTCGTCATAACCTTCGGTCACCTGTTTGTAATAGATGATCAGCACGGTGGCCATCACAAACAGGGTGCCCAGAAAAATGCCCAGAAACAGCAGCCCCGCGTTCAGAGAAAAATAAGAGGCGCGCTGGGCTGCCGCACACTCGCCCTGGATTCCCTGGGGGAGCACAGCGGCCTTTTCCATGACTTCATCAAAGATGCGGATTTGCGTCTCCTGGTCCGCATCCAGGTCAAAGCCGTAGTGGTATTGGATGCGTGAGAAATATTTCTCATCCACCTTCTGCTGCGATTCCAGAAATTCAATGTCCGCCAGATTGGGAAGGATCAGATAGTACACCTCAGGGCCAAAGGAATCCGCCCCCTCCCAAAGTCCGTAATCTCCCACCGGCACCGCCTGGTAGGTTCTGCCAAGAAGGGTCAGGTTTTCCTCCTGGTAGGGGGTCCTCTGGGTGATGACCATGCACTGTCCTTCCCCCAGCACGGCGTTGTTTCCAGTGAGCCGGTTATAGTCCTCCTGGGTTATGACGTACATGGGGGCAATCCGGTCCAGGTCGCTGTTGGTGTAAATTTCTTCCAGCTCGAACGTTCCGCCCTCCCCGTTTATCACGAGAAGTGACAGATCCCGGTAGGTCAAGGTGTTCTGTTCCGGCAGTCCTTCCCGGGCGAGCACCTCCTTCACTGCGGCCGTGATCACGGATTCCTCCTCCGGTGTGGTCCGGTCCGCCGTCAGCATGATATTGCGCGGAAAACGGTTACGCATCACATCGTCCATTCCCACGTAGAGCGCCACTGTGCTGGAGAGCATCACTAAAACGGAGGTGGACAGGATACAGATTCCCGCCAGACCGGCGGCGTTCTGCCGCATGCGGTAGAGCAGGCCGGACACGGAGATAAAATGCTCAGTCCGGTAATAGAACTTTTTACGCCCGCGCAGGAATTTCAACAGCGCGATGCTTCCGGCCGTAAACAGACAGTAGGTGCCGATCATGACCAGGATGGCGGCGACGAAAAAGGCGCTGATTGCCATAGCGGGGTTATAAGTGGTCAGAGCCAGATAATATCCAAAGCCCAGGGTGATGATCCCAACCACCGCAATCCCCCACCGCGTTTTGGGCTCCCGCTCTCCCATCTGCCCGCCGCGCAAAAGCTCCATGGGGCTGCTCAAATGCACCCGGGCCAGATTCACGGACAGGATCACCAGAAATACGGCTCCAAACAGCAGCACGGAAGTCAGGGCGGCTGTCCCCGAGAAAAAGAATCCCCACTGTACGGGAGCTTCGATCAGGCGGAGCAGCAAAAGATAAACTGCCTTTGAGAACAAAAAGCCCCCTATGATTCCGCCCCCAAGGCTGATTGCCGCAATGATGAAGGTCTCGAAAAACAGGATTTTGCCGATGTGGCGCTTGCCCATGCCTAATATATTGTACAGGCCGATCTCCATCTTCCGACGTTTCATCAAAAAGCTGTTGGTGTAAAACAGGAATCCGCCGGCAAACAGGGCGATGATGAAGCAGCCCAGGTTTAAGATGGTCCGCATATCGGAACCGCCGTGCATTGCGGCGATCTCCCGGTTGCCCGCTAAGGTGAGGATGATGTCGAACATCATCACAGAACCCGTACAGGTCAGAATATAAGGAATGTAGGTCTGGGCGTTTTTACGGATATTCTGCGCAGCCAGCCTGAGATAGAAGAAACGGTTCATGTTCTGTCACCACCTGTCGTAATCATAGTCAAGGTATCCGCTATGTTCTGGTAGAGCTCGCTGTTGGTCTTTCCACCGCGGTAGAGCTGGTGGAATACCTCCCCATCCTTGATAAAGAGGACGCGCCCCGCATGGCTGGCCGCGCGGACGCTGTGGGTTACCATGAGGATTGTCTGGCCCTCCCGGTTGATTCCGCCGAACATGCGCAGCAACCCGTCCGCGGCCTTGGAATCCAGCGCCCCGGTGGGCTCGTCGGCCAACAGGATGTGGGGATTGGTGATCAGCGCCCGGGCGGCCGCGGTTCTCTGCTTTTGGCCGCCGGAAATCTCGTAGGGGAATTTGTTCAGCAGGTCCGTCAGACCCAGCTTCCCGGCCAGTGGCGCCAGCCTGCGCTCCATCTCCTCATAGGGGGTTTTAGACAGTACCAGGGGCAGGAAAATATTGTCCTTCACAGAAAATGTGTCAAGAAGGTTGAAGTCCTGAAACACAAATCCCAGATTGTCCCGCCGGAATGCGGCCATTTTGTGTTCTTTGATGCCGCTCAAATCCGTGCCGTTTAAGAGTACGGTCCCGGAGGTGGGGCGGTCCAGCGCGGCAAGTATATTGAGCAGCGTAGTCTTTCCGGAACCGGACTCACCCATGATCGCCACGAACTCCCCCTCTTCCACCGAAAAACTCACATCGGCCAGAGCCTGTACCCGGTTTCCGCCGAAACGGGTGGTATATATTTTTTTCAGATGCTGTACTTCCAAAACAGCCATATTACTTCCTCCAATCTTCCGCATAAACGCGATACATGCATTATAACCAACGCGCGGGCGGACTGCCATGGATTTGACTTACATTTTGAAGGCCAACCTTACATTTTTGCAAGGTTGGCCCGGGGGCTACTCGACGGGCAGAGTTTCGCTGCCAAGACGGATTCTGACCGCGGTGCCTCTGCCCGGCTCCGATTCCACCCGGATGTCGTGGGACAGGCGCGTTAAGATTCTACGGCACAGGTAAAGGCCGATTCCCGTGGAGCGCTTGTGGGAGCGCCCATTGTATCCGGTAAAGCCTTTCTCGAAAATACGGGGCAGATCCTCCGGGGCAATTCCGATGCCGGTATCTCTTATGACAAGAGTTGGCTCGGGCGTTTCCTCCAGAAAGACGGTGATCCCTCCCTGACGGGTGTATTTCACAGCGTTGGAGAGAATCTGCTCCACCACAAAGACCAGCCATTTTTCATCGGTCAGGATCCTGCGGTTTATGGGTTCATAGTTCAGGGACAGGCGCTTTCGTATGAACATGCCCGCGTATTTGTGGACTGCCTGCCGCACGATCCGGTCTAAGTCACACCACTGTATGACCAGGTCCTGTCCGCCGTCCAGGCGCAGGTATTGCAGCACCATGCTTACATACTCTTCGATCTTAAACAGCTGTTCCTGCAGCTCCCGGGTTTCATGACCGTCCTGCTTTTGCAGCAGAAGGCGCATGGCTGCGATGGGCGTTTTAATCTGGTGGACCCACATGGTGTAATAATCCGTCATCTCCTCCCGGGCGGTTTCCGACCGGCTGCGTATGCGCTCCCTGTCCCGGCTGATCAAGGTCAGAAATCGCTGGTATTTCCGCTCCAGCAGGGAATCCGCGGGGGGATAATCATCCGCGTAATAGCGGTCCGGGTCCTGAAGAAACGTCTCCTCCATCCGGGACAGAGCGGCCATCTTCTTTTGGAATCCGCGGTAGTGCCAGGCCAGCAGTAAAAGCGCGGCGCAAACACATAGCAGCGAGCCGTACAGGACCGCTTCCATGGGCAGGCGATACCCGTAAAATACCGCGGCAAAAATCGCAGTAAAAACCAAAAGGAGGCCCCAAAGCCCCCTGTATTCCAGCAGATATTCCCCAAAGCCCCAACCCCGGGGGCGGTGTTTCACAGTCTGTTCCATTGCCATCCTCCTGTTATTCCCGGCAGCCGCGCTTATTCAATCAGGTAGCCGCTGCCTTTTTTCGTCAAAATGAATCCGGGCAGTCCGGCCTGCTCCAGCTTCCTGCGCAGCCGGGTGATATTTACGGTCAGCGTATTGTCGTCCACATAGCTGTCGGATTCCCACAGGCGCAGCATCAGGTGGTCCCGGCTTACAATCCGGCCCTTATTTTCCAGCAATGTCTGCAGAATCCGCTGCTCATTGCGCGTTAGCGGAAGCTTGTTCCCGGCTATGGTCAGGGTTGCGTCGTCCACGTTGAGGACGGCTCCCCGATGCTCCAGCAGACGGCTCTGCCCGGCAAATTCATAGGTCCGGCGCAGCATGGCCTGAACCTTGGCGGTCAGCACGTCCAGGTCAAAGGGCTTGGCGATAAAATCGTCGCCTCCCATGTTCATCGCCATCACGATGTTTAAATTGTCGGCGGCTGATGAGATGAAAATGACCGGGACCTTGGAACACTGGCGAATCTGGCCGCACCAGTGGTATCCGTTGTAAAATGGAAGGGAGATGTCTAAGAGAACGAGCTGTGGGCCAAAGGCCGCAAACTCGGCCAGCACATCCCCGAAATTCACGGCGCAGCGGGCATCCCAACCCCAGGATTTCAAATGCTCCGCCATAGCCGCGGCGATCACCTGATCGTCCTCCACAATGAAAATTTTATACATGGGTCAGACTCCTTTCCGTATGTCTCAAATTCCGCGCAAATGGGCCGCTGTTGATGAGCGGAGTGCGGCGCGGTCGAATTCATCCTATTATACGTTTCATTGATTATAGCAGAAAACCGGATAAAATACAGGGTGTTTTTGTGATAAGGCCGGGATTGCAGGTAAATCCGTTTGCCGGAACAGCAATTCAATGCTATGATGGATAAAAACGAGACTGTGGAAAACGAGGAAATGTCCTATGAACAATCAAAAAGCGCTCCGGCAGCTTCGGCTTCTTCTGATCGAGGCCGCCCTGTTTTTCTGCTGCCTCATCATCGTCCCGCGATTGAATTTTGAGGGGATTTTGTACAGAGCCGCCGGGCCCGTCGATCTGGAGGAGGTTCTGGCGAAACAGGAGGGACAGAGCGGATCAGCGGTGTGTTACGCCGGATATCCCGGCTTAAACCCCACTCCAGGCATCGGATCGGAAGCGGATTTGCAGAAACACTTTATCGCGGTCCTGGAGGTCGATGCCAGCCAGCTTGAGGCCACCGGGATCTACAAGCAGACCGGCCACCGGCCGGGTCCCGCCACTCAGAGAGGATACTACGGCAGCCGCAGCAGCACCCTGGGAATCACGGCGCCTGCGGTCATAAGGAGCAGCGTGAAAAAGTTCTGGCTGAAACCTTATGCGGACTACGCCCAGTATTATCTTCTGACCTTTGAGGACGGCTCAAGGACTTGGGCGCTGATCGACGACGCCATCACCAAAATCCCCCGCAAAGGCCCTGTTATCCTGCCCATCGGCTATTACTGGGACGAGGGAGCCAGCCGTTTTCTCACGGACCGGGAGCGGGAGCGCTACCAGATCACGGACGGCGTCTATATGGGCAACTGCATCGATCTTTACAGCGGCTGGATGGACGGCGATGAGATGGCGGACTTTTCCAAACGCTTCTCATTCCTGCAATCCGTGGCGCTGGTTGTTCTGGGCCTGGTGCTGTTCGTCAACCTGATCATATTTATGCTGCCGGACAGGAAGAAACGGGACAGGAAAAAACGCTAAACTCCGGAAATCCCCTGATCTCCGGCGGCTTTTTCCGCCTGATCCGGGGGGTTAACGCCCTCTGTCCGGGGAAAGCCCAGAAGCAGTTCCTGCCGCAGTACCCACCCTTTCTCCCGGCAAATCAGCTCGGACTTACTCACCCCGTCGTACAGCTCCACGATGCGGCGGATGCTCTTGATGCCGAAGCCGTGGTTGATTTTGTCGTCCTTGTCGGTCCCGAAGCCGGGATTGGATTCCAGAAGGCCGCGGTTTACCGTGTTCTCCAGCGCGCACTTAAGATAGCCGCGGAAATTGGTGATTGTAAGGTCCACGGAGGGTTTTCCCGGCCCTTTCAGGCTGCCCTCCCGGGCGTTGTCCAACAGGTTGCAGAGCAGGATTCCCAGATCCGGGGAAGAAAATCGTCCCACGGAGCCCATGATCCGGTAGGTGAACCGGACGCCGTCGCGCCGGCAGTCCTGAACGGCTTTGGTGACCGCACCGTTGAGACCGTCGTTTGCGGTGTACACCGCAAATGTGCCGAACCGCTCCAATTCCCCGTCAAACTGTTCCAGACGTCTGAGCGCCTCCTCCTCCCTGCCGCAGGCCAGAAGGCCGCCCACCGCGCCCATGGTATCCTGGAGCTCCCGGTTCATTTCCTGAAGCTCCTGTTTGAGGCCGGAGAGGCTGCAGATATACGCGTCCTGGCGGGCCAGGGACTCTTCCAGGTATTCCCGCTCCTTCCGCCTGCTCTCCCGCTCGTCGGCCTGGCGGAAGCTGATGAAAATCAGGGCCAGCAGCGCCAGAAGGCCGCAATAGAGAATGGGGAGAAACTGCACGTTCTGCCCGCCGGTGATGGTTTCAAAGACAACGCCGAACAGGGCCGTGCCCAGCAGAAAGAAGCCTGAAAGATACAGAATCCAGATGAGGTGTTCCCGCCGCCCGCCCGTATCCCGCCCGATCCGCCTGCGATGGCTGAAACACAGGATGGCCCGGGCCAGGACAGCCCGCAGCGCCATGCAGCAGACCAGACACAGGGCCCGGGACGGACTGCCGTAGCGGACTACCTCCTCCGGCGGGCAGAGGCCCGACAGGCTGAGAAAGAGCACGACCCCAAAGCCGGACAGCATTAGGACGCAGTTCCAGAAGAGGCTGAAAAATAGCTTCTGGAAAATCCCGCCCTCCAGAGCCGCCCAGGCGTAAAGAACGATCACCAGACTGTAGAAAATCCCCCCAAAGCCCTCGAACACGGAGTAAGAATTCAGCCAGGCCATCACACCGGCAAAGGCCGCAACGCCCGCGGCAAAGCAGGCGTTTCGCCTCCAGCCCTCAAATCGGCTTCCGAAATACAGGGTGCAGAGAAGAATGGTCAAAAAGCTGTCGTAAAGATTGGCCACGACCTCCAGCGCGGCCGAGAACGCGGCCATTGTCATGGTTTTTTATCCTCCTCGCAGAAACATTCCATTCCGTTCTCCCTTTCATCGTCCTCCCGGAACGTCCGCGGTTTTGCGATGCCCTCCAGATAGGCGGCGGCCTGCTGGCGTTTTCCCTCCTTCAGGAGAATGTGCACCGTTACCAAATGTCCTCTGGCGTCGTGGCGCAGCAGCCGCCTCTCCTGGCAGAGCTGGGAAAAGGAGTGGATATAGGCCGCCTGCTGTTCCATGCTCTCCCGCAGATACTGGGCCTCCCGGCTCTCCCGGCGTCCCATCATGCTCTGATAAAAGGCGTACAGCAGAATGAGGAACAGACCGGCCAACACGATATAAAAGACCAGGAGAAGCGCCGTGCCCTCCCCCTGAATCATCACTTCCATCATCATCAAAAACGCTTCCAGACTCAGCAGAAAATAGCTCAGGAGTCCCAGGGCCCTTCTCCAGCCGCTTCCCGCAGGGGAATACCTGGGGCCGAAGCGTTTCCTCATGGCAATGGCCAGGGCGATCATGCCTTTGATCAGGCAGCCGTACAGCAGCGCAATCGTCCGGGCGGAACCCAGAGGATGCCACAGATCGTGGATGCTCCAGCCGGTTATAAAGTGCAGCAGCACAAAACTGCCCAGAGCGGTCAGCAGAAGCGCGCAATTCCAGGCCACGCAGAAAACCACCTTGTACTCCGCTCTCCCTTTGAGCGCAAGGCAGCCGTAGACGAACAGCACCAACCCGTAGAGAATGGCCGCCAGGCCCTCGAACTGGTAATGGTAGTTCAAAAAGACGATGACCCCGTAATAGACGGCCACCGCCGCGGCCGCCGCGCCGTATCCCCGTATTCCGCGGTATTTCCGGCCGAACAGATAGGTGATCAGGCCTACGGAGAGAAGGCTGCTATAGAGATTCCCAAGGAATTCCACCCAGATCGCGTCCATGCCGTCACCCCCCTGAGAGCAGCAGTTCCTTGATCCGCTGCTTCCGGTCCTTGCTCAATGGCAGCACGCTGTAGTCCACCAGCGTTACGGTATCGCGGTTCACGGAAAACACCGCATCCACGTTCACCAGGTAGTTGCGGTGGATTCGGAAAAAGCCGAAGGGCCCCAGCTCCTGCTCCATCTGTTTTAAACTGCCGTAAATGCAGAAACGCTCCGTGCGCGTGTTGATTTCCAGATTGTGTCCGCTGCATTCCAGGTAAAAAATGTCCCGGATCCTGACCGGCTTGTAGGAGATGCCGTCCCGGAACCGGTAAGCCAAATCGCGCTTTGCCGTCTTTTCAAGAAATTTTTTCAGCGCCCGCTCCAGCTCGGCGGAAACACGCTTCTTGGGCAGAAACCACAGCGGTTCAAACTCGTAGGCGTCAAACACCAGATTTTCGTGGCTGGACACAAAAATAAGAAACGGGCCGTCCTCCCGCTGACCGTCCGTTCCACAAAAGCGGATTCTCCTCGCCGCGGAAAACCCGTCCATATCGTTCATTTCAATGTCTAAAAAAATCAGATCGAACCCGCCCGTTTCCACAGCGGCGCAGCAGTCCCGGGCGTCTGTGAAAATTTTCACGGAACAGCTCCGTTCCAGCTTTCCAAGGGTTTTCTCGATCATCGTTGCGAACAGGCCTGCAAAGCAGCTGTCGTCGTCGCAGACCGCAATGGAAATTCTGCAGTCCGCACTGTTGTCATTCATCCTCTGTACCCGCCTTCCAGCACGTTTTAACGAAGTCTATTTTACCACAGTCTGATTGTTTGAACAACGTAATTTTATATTACGAAGCATATTGGCAGCACAGAAAGACCGGGAAGTCTCAATCCAAACTGCCGGTTGAATTGTTTGGCCCAATATTGCATAATACTACTGTAAAGCACGGGAAAATACCGAGAAGGAGGCGCAAACGACATGAGTGAACATCAGGAGGCAGAGCTGCGGGAAATTTATCTGGCCGGGGGATGCTTTTGGGGAGTTGAGGAATATTTTTCCAGGATTCCGGGCGTGGCCGGGGCGGTTTCAGGCTATGCCAACGGCCGGGTGGAGCGCCCGACCTATGAGCAGGTGTGCTCGGACACCACGGGATTTGCGGAGGCGGTGCGCATTTCCTATGATCCGGATGTGGTGACTCTGCGCATCCTGATCCGGCAGTTTTTTGAGATCATCGATCCGGTCAGCGTGAACCGCCAGGGCAACGACAGGGGAAGCCAGTACCGGACGGGTATATATTATACCGACGAGAGGGACCGGCCATTGATCGAGACAATCATGAACCAGGTCCGCCGGAAGTACCGGGAGCCGCTGGCCGTGGAGCTGGAGCCGTTAAAAAATTTCTATGAGGCGGAACAATACCACCAGGACTATCTGCGCAAAAATCCTCGCGGCTACTGCCACATTCGGTTCGGCAGCCTGGACCGGCTGGCCTTAGATGAGGACGGCCGGGTGGTCGTCCGGCTGCCGGACAAGGAGCTGCGCCAGGCGCTGACCGGCCAGCAGTACGAGGTGACCAGGAATGCCGCCACCGAGCGGCCCTTTACCGGGGCATACTGGGACCTGGACGAACCGGGCATCTACGTGGACCTGGTGACCGGGGAACCGCTGTTCTCCTCCGCTGACAAATTTTATTCCGGCTGCGGCTGGCCCAGCTTCACAAAGCCCCTGGAGCCGGCTGCGGTTACGTGGAGGCAGGACCTCAGCCATGGCATGAACCGGGTGGAAATCCGCAGCCGGGAGAGCGGCTCCCATCTGGGCCATGTCTTTGAGGACGGGCCGGTGAAAGACGGCGGGCTTCGCTACTGCATCAACAGCGCAGCCCTTCGCTTTATCCCTCTTAACCAGATGGAGCAGGAAGGGTACGGGGCTTACGTCCGCCTGATTTCACATGGCGCCACTTAAGGATCAGCCTTGCCGTTTGGCGATAATCGAATCGATCAGTCCGTATTCCAGGGCTTCCTCCGCGCTCATAAAGTTGTCCCGCTCCGTGTCCCGCTCAATCTCCATTGGAGTGTGCCCGGTGTTCTCCGCCAGGATGCGGTTTAAACGCTGCCTGCTCTTTTGCATGTAGTCGGACATAATGAGGATATCGCTGGCAGGCCCCTGGATGCCCCGGCCGCTCATGGCCGGCTGGTGGATCATGATCTGGCTGTTGGGCAGCGCCAGGCGTTTGCCGCGGGTTCCGCCTGCCAGTAGGAAGGCCCCGAAGCTGGCGGCAAGCCCGATGCAGATGGTGGAAACGTCACAGCGGATATGGCGCATGGTGTCATAGATTGCAAAACCGGCGGTCACAGAGCCGCCGGGGCTGTTGATGTATAATTGGACATCCTTTTGCGGGTCCTGGGCTTCCAGAAAGAGAAGCTCCGCGATGATCAGGCTTGCGGAGGTATCGTTGACCTCCTCGCCCAGAAAGATAATCCGATCCGACAGGAGGCGGGAGTAAATATCATAGCTTCTCTCCCCTCTGCCGGTCTGCTCAACCACAATGGGAATGGCGCTCATGCTGCAATCCTCCCCGTTATGGCGGCCCGGCCTGTGCCGGACATGACACGCAGCCCGGATGAGGCGCAAAGGGAGAGCCTGTTCTGCCTTGGGATGAAAATACCCCGGTCACGGTAGACCTTTGGGGAACAGAGATAGACCCGTTTAAAGGCCAGGGAAAAGGCCTGTTGGGAGCTGTAGCCCGACTCACAGGCAATCTGCGCGATGGGCGTATCGGTCGTCGCCAGCTTTTCGGCGGCGGACGTGAGCCTGCGTGCCTGTAGATATTTGTAAATGGTACAGCCGGTCTCCCCGGCGAAAATCCGGTTGAGGTGGAATCTGGAATAGCCTGCGCTGGCCGCTATTTTCTCCAAATCCAGATCTCCTTCCAGATTGGATTCGATATAATCAATTACCTGTCTGACAATGTCTCGCTGCGTGTTCATGCCGCTACCTCCTGGAATGCCTGTCATGATACCTTGTCGGCAGCCACAGGATGCCGACAAGAGATGCGTTTCCTCAATTTTACCAGGTCTTTTGGCCCTTGTCTTAATAAAAAGTGCGGAGTGCGGTTTTACGGAAGGAAGCTTTGGCCGCCTGCTGCCGATGGGGCTGCGATCACAAGGCAAGCGCGCATTCAAACGCTAATGTCAGATATTGATCGGCATTTGAATATCCATATTCTGCCAGATCCCGGGGCTCCCATTTTGAAGTGTCCAGGTTATCGGCTCCGTACAGGAACTGAATCAGGGGAATCCGCCGGAATTGGGCTACGGCAAAGGCTGCGGCGCACTCCATCTCAACAGCGATGCAGCCCTGCGCCTTCCGCTCCCGGATCAGCTCTCCGGTTTCCCGGTAAATGGCATCGGTGGTCCATGTCTTGCCTGAAACGTAAGGATAACCGCAGCGTTTCAGGCATTCGGTCAGGCGATCCACGGAATACGGATCCGCAGGGATTTCCTCGGCCGCCTCTATGTAGTGATAGCTCGTGCCCTCGTCGCGAACCGCGGACGTGGGAACAATGATCTTCCCGCGGGTGCGGCCCTCGTCCAAAACGCCGCAGCAGCCGAACAGGACTAATTTTTTTGCGCCGTAAGCGATGATCTCCTCGATGCACGCGGCGCAGGCCGGAGCGCCTACCCTTGACAGGTAAAGCCCGATGGGAGTGCCCTTATAGACCGCCCGGTAAATGGGCGTGGTTCCGTTGGCGGTGTATAATCGGCCGACCACCTCCGGGTTGTGGGCGGAAACATATTGGTTTATGATATTTGCAGAGTAGGTTGACACGCACACGTTTGGAAGGTCTGGGTTGGGTTTCGTGAGATCCTCCGGGTTGATAAACGCTCTTGTTTCATGTGAAAAACGCTGAAAGACAGTTCCCATACATAAATCCTCCTATGGCAGCAATGCTTTTTTGACGTGGGAAATAATCCGCCGCGGTATCTGTTCGTCCAACGGCATGATGGTGCTGAACATGCGCACGCCCTGATAGGAAAAAAGGATCACGTCAATGATCTCAGCGGCATCCACGTTTTTAAACTCCCCCCGCTCTGCGCCGTAGGAAATGAAAGCCCTCCATATATCCACGGAAGCGGCATACTGCTTTAAAAGCATATGGTTGCTGCTGTCCTGCTGCTGTTCGCTATAAAACTCGAAAATAGCTGCGCTGAGCGACGTATACCGGTCCGACATCTCCCGGCAGTACCGATCCAGAATTTCCTCAAGTATCTGAGGGGCGGGACGGCCCTGATTCATCTTTTCCGAGAGCTCGTTGTCCTGAGCGCTCATCAGCTCATTGACGATTTCTGAGAAGATTTGCCGTGTGCTGTCGTAATGCCGGTACAATCCGCCCCGGCTTAGACCGGTTTCACAGCAGATGTCTTTCATCGTGACATTTTTAAAGCCCTTTTGTGCAAACAGAGAAATTGCTTTTTCCCGTATCAGTCGCTTGGTTTCCTCACCTTTTTTACCCATCGAACCACCTTTTTTGCGACGCATGTGTCGCTATTTGTATTATACGACACACGTGTCGCTTTGTCAATCGGATTTCAGAGTATGCCCCGGGGACGAACCCGGGAACCTGCTCCCCACTTTCCCGTGTCTACTCTCCCACCGCCTCCAAAAGCCGCCGTACCAGCTCTTCGGAGACCACGTCGTAGCAGTCCTCCCAGGGCGCGGGCGCAAAGGCATAGGAGACCCCGTTTACAACAGTGGTGGGATCCTGTTTCCAGTCCTTGCAGGAGCTGTGGACCTGGGAGATGCCGGTCTCATCCATGAGCTGTCTGGCATTGGAGGCGTTTACTCCGCTGCCCGCCAGAATTTCGATTTCATTGCCGTAGCGCTGCTGCAGCTTGCGGATCAGGTCCCGCCCTTCCATTGCTTTGGGCTTCAGACCGCTGGTCAGTACCCGGTCCACGCCCATGCGGATCAGCTCCTCCATGGTGCGGTACGGGTCGGCGCAGCAGTCAAAGGCCCGGTGAAACACCGCTTCCTTTCCCTGGCCATGAATCAGGTCGATCAGCCTGGCGTTCTGATCCACACAGAGGGAGGCGTCCCGGTTCAGGCAGCCGAAGGCGATTCCGTCCGCGCCGTGGGAGATTAGCTGGGCGCATTCCCGCTCCATCACCTGAAAATCCTCCCCGCTGTAACAGAACCCGCCGCCTCTGGGACGGACCATGGCGATCACGCTTAAATCGCAGACCTCCTTCGTCAGCTCCAGGCTGGCCAGGGATGGCGTCAGGCCGCCCAGGTGGAGCCCGCAGTTCAGTTCGATGCGCCTGGCGCCGCCTCTGGCGGCCTGAAGGGCGTCGTAGTAGCTTCCACAGCAAATTTCAATCATGTCTACACTCCTTATCTTAACGCCGCTTTACGGGCCTTGTGAGAGTCCACAACGCCCGTAAAGCATTATCATGTCCAATTTGTTCGCGCCCGTTCTCCTCAGAGAACGGCCAGCCGGTAAAGGGCCAGCGTGTAAATCTTCGCGTTCGTCACCAGGTCTGCGGCGGTCATCCACTCGTTGGGATTGTGCCCGATGCCCTTCTGGCCCGGAAAACTGGGACCGAAGGGGACGATTCCCGGCATGGCCTTGGCGTAGGTACCGCCGGTGGTGGTAACCGGCGTTCCGTCCAGCCCGGTCACCTGCTCGTAGCATTCCCGCAGGGCCTGGACCATGGGGCTGCCCTTGTCAAAGGCCACCGGGTCGTAATTCTGTACGAGCTCCGCCTTAAGCCCAAAGGCCGCCGCCTTTGCCCTGATCCGTTCCAGGATTTCCGTGACGGTGATACCCTTGGGATAGCTGAGAGCGGCCTCGAAAAAGACGCTCCCCGCCTCCCCGTTTTCTCCCGCCCCTGTGCCCAGCCGGTAGCTTCGCATCTCCATCATACCATATTCGGGATGGGAAATGTCAATCCCCAGCCGGTCCCCGCTGCTTTTTGCGCCGATAAAATACTGGTTTACAAAGTGGAAAAACCGCTCTAATTCCCTGCTGCTCCCCACGGCGCGGATCACGGCTCTGCCGCGCTCGCCGTACACCACCGGGTATTTACAGTCCGGGGTAAAGCCGTACACGGGAGGTTTTTCCCGCTCCAGATAGTAGGCCAGGTCCTTAAACCCCGTCTCCTCGTCGCAGCCGAAGATGATCCGCACCTGCCGCTTCAGAGGCAGTTTTAACTCCTTCAGCGCGGCCAGCCCGTAGAGACAGGCCAGCACTGGCCCTTTATTGTCCAACACTCCCCTGCCGTAGAGTACGCCGTTTTCCAGATACCCGTTAAAGGGAGGCTGTTTCCAGCCGTCCCCGGGCGGCACCACGTCCACGTGGCCGATGGCGCAGACATAATTCTGCCCTTGGCCGTACCGGGCGTAGCCGATATAATTGTCCAGGTTGACGGTCTCAAACCCCAGCTCCCGGCTGAGGGACAGCGCCCTGTGAAGGGCCGCCCGTACCCCGGGACCAAAAGGCGCGTCCGCCTCCGCCGGCTGCTCCACGCTGTTGATCTGCACCAGCTCCCGTATGGAGGTGATCATGGGCTGCTCCAGGGCTTCCACGGCCCGGAAGATTCGCTCCCGGAGCGCTGTCTCCCCGCCCTGAGCCGGCCGTTCACGGACCGCCATCCCTTCACAGTCCACCGCCCGCCCCATCTACTCCTCCACCGGCGCCATCCGCGTCCGCATATAGTCCTCCATCCACTGGGCAGAGGCTTCCTCGCAGGTGCAGTGTCCGTCTCCGCCCCGCTTTACCAGGTAGACGGTGGGTTCCAGGGACTGGGTCACCACGGCCACGGAGAAACCCTCGATATTGGTGGCAGCCCCCCACTGGCCGCGATTGTTCATGGCCACTACCGACAGGTCGCCAGCCTCCCCCCTGCGCTCCTTAAGCTCCGCCTCCAGACGGTTTACCGCCGTCTCGCAGGCCTCCTGGGGGCTCATGCCCTCGCCCATGAGCCGCACGATCTCGTAGGAGATACAGCCCTTCATCAGGTCCTCCCCCAGGCCGGTGGCGCTGGCCGCGCCCCGCTTGCTGTCCGCGTAGAAACCGGAACCGGAGATGGGGGAATCGCCCACCCGGCCCTTTTTCTTCATGAACAGACCGCTGGTGGAGGTGGCGGCGGTCATCCCGCCGCGGTTGTCCAGGCAGGCCATGCCCACGGTGTCGTGCCCGGAATAAGGCTTTAACTCCTGGGACTTTAATTCCTTCACCCGCTTGCGGTAGTGGGCCTTGGCCCGGTCCGTCAGCATGTTTTTGCGCTCAAAGCCCTCCTTCTGGGCGAATTTCTCCGCCCCCTCGGCCACCAGCAGGTTGTTCACCTTCTCGCTGCTTAAGCGCCTTGCGATGGAAATGGGGTTGGCAAAGTCGCGGATGGCCGCCACCGCGCCGATGGACAGAGTGTTGCCATCCATGTAGGCCGCGTCCAGCTCCACCTCCATCTCCTCGTTGGGCAGGCCGCCGTAACCCACGGACTTGTAGTACGGGAAATCCTCCACCGCCCGGATGGCTGTCTCAACAGCGTCCCCGGAGCTTTTTCCTGCCGCCAGAAGCTCCGCTCCCGCCGTTATCCCCTCAGCGGCCATGCGCCAGGTTGCGATCATACCCCACATATCAAACTCCTCCTGTGATTAAAAGCAGATTTCCTGTTTCAGCTGCGCCGTATCCCGGCCGTCCGCCAGGGCCTTGGCCATCCTGCATAGGTTGTGCAGGGCGTCGTTTAAGCCGGAACCGCCCTTTTTCGGCGTCTTGACAATGGCCACCCGGTCCTTGTAGGCCTGGATCGTGTCCGCATTTTCCTCGGACATTGCGGCAAAAGCCCTGGACTTGGTGGTGCTGTTCACGTCACAGGCCACCCGGGCGCTCATGGCGGCGTAATCGGCATAGTTGAAGGCCGGGCCGCAGATCACCACGTCGGGGTTTAACTTGTTCACCATGGCGCACAGTTTGCGGCTCACCTCGTCGGGGTCTGCCAGGTAGGTGCCGCTGCCGCAGCACAGGCAGGCCACCACATGGCCGTCCACCTCTTTTAAGAAGGGCTCCATCATAACCGCCGGACCCACCGGCTCCTTCTTCCCGGTCAGGGGAACCATGGCGTCGTCCTTGGATCCCAGACCAGCCTGGATCTGATCAAATATCATGATAATTTTCATGGTCGTTTCCTCCAAATTTCACTATAGGTTTACAGGTCGTCAAAGGACAGATCGTCCAGGGAAATATCATCGTCATCCTGGGCGGCAGTGGCCTTGGCCTCGTCCGCCAGATACTGTTTATCCATCATCTTGATGAACGGCATGTAGACGAAGATTCCGAGAACCAGCAGGACCAGCTGGAGCACGGCGCCCTGCCAGCCTGTGGACAGGAAACCGGAAAGCACCACCGGCATGGTCCAGGGGATCGCAACGCCGCTGCACAGCGGAACCAGCCCGATGGACATACAGATGTAGGAAATGACGATGTTGATGGTGGGCACCAGCATGAACGGGATCAAAATCATGGGGTTTAACACAATGGGCAGACCGAACACGATGGGCTCATTGATTCCGAACAAACCGGGCACCAGGGAAAGCTTGCCAAGCTCCCGGATACGCTTGGACCGGCAGAACAACAGCATGGCGATCATCAGGGACAGGGCGGAGCCGCAGCCGCCGAAGGTTGCGAACAGATCCTGGAACTGCTGGCAGATGATGTTCGGAATGGGAGCGCCGGCCTGATAGGCGGCCAGGTTCTCCGCGGACAATGTCTGCAGGATTGGGTTGAATACCGCAGCCACCACGGATCCTCCGTTAACGCCGAAGAACCAGAAGAGGTGCAGGAAAATGTACGCGATCACCATTGCAGGAAGGGTGTTGCCCAGCTTTAAAAGCGGTACCTGAAGAATGGTGAAAATAAAGTCAAAGGCGCTGTGGAATGGGGTCATGGCGAACACGATGTTGATCACAAAGAACACCAGCATGGAGACGCCTGCGGGAATCAGAGCTGCGAAGGATTTCACCACCGTCGGCGGCACGCCCTCGGGCATCTTGATGACCCAGCCCTTCTTGTTCACCCAGGCATAGATGTGGATGGACAGGAACGCGCAGATGATACCTACGAAAATACCCTTGGAGCCAACCCAGTCCAGCGGAATACCCTTTACAGAGCCGCCGCCCTCTAACAGCACCTCGTAAGGCATGATGAGGAACCAGCTCACCATGGCGCTGGCCGCGCCGAAGAGTTTATCCACGTTCATCTGCTCCGCAAAGGAGTATCCGATTCCGACCACGGCCAGGATCGCCATAATGGAGAAGGTGGCGTCCGTGGGTTTTGCGAAGTAGCTGACCCAGTCCTCGCCGAAGAACCTCGCCCAGAAATCGCTCCACCCCGGAATCGGGAAGTTGGCGATCAGCAGGAAAAAGGAACCTACGATCAACAGCGGCATGGACAGCAGAAAACCGTCACGGACCGCGATCAGATATTTATTTTTACCGATTTTCTCAGCCAGCGGCATGAGAACGGACTCTAATTTGCTCAACATTTTGACATTCCCCCATATCGTTCTATTTTTTTATTTTGCTGCTTTCATCAGCTTGATTGCGGACTTTAAAACCTTTTCTCCGTTCATCATGCCGTAATCCGTCTGGTCGATCACCTGGATCGGGATGCCGGAGGAGCCGTACTTCTCCACAATCTCGCCGTAGCGGTATTTTACCTGGGGGCCCAAAAGGATCACGTCGGGATGGCGCTCGCTGATGATCTGTGCGATCTTGCCGTCCGGGAACGCCTCCACCTCAATGGGGAGATCGTGACTGTTGGCGACCTGCTGCATCTTGCTTGCCAGCATACTGGTGCTCATTCCTGCGCTGCAAAATAAATAAACTCGTTTCATGATTGATTCCCTCCTGATTTTCCATTCAATATTTAGTCTGCCAGTTTTTTCTCAAGTTCAACGATCCGCCGGTAACTGGCAATCATTTCCTCGGCAATGATTTTAAAGCTCTCGGCGCTCATCAGCTGATCCTCCGCGTGAACCAGGATCAGGGAGCCGCCCACCGGCTCTCCCGCCGCTTCCTTCTGGATCAGTTCGAAGTGGGCCTCGTGCCCGGCCAGAAACTGCTTCTGCCCCGCTTCCATACACTGGGCCGCGCCGTCGAAATCCCCGGTCTTGGCCTTCTGGATTGCCTCGATGTAACTGGAACGCGCTGCGCCCACATTGGAGATGATCTGAAAACAAATCATTTCTAACCCTTCTACCATTATGATTTCCTCCTTCTGATTTTCTGTAAGCGCGGCCGCTTATGTTTTACCGGCGCCCTGCTGCCTACAAGCAGAAAATGCAACTGCGCTTTGGGACGCTCGCTGCATTTCTTATGAACTTGCCTTTATTATAAGGCCCTTATTCTATTATTTACCGTAACCCGTTTTCCTAACAGCTAGGAAATATTATCCGGTAATCCGGTCGATGAACTCCTCGTAGGAGCAGGAGGAGCAGATTCTTGCCAGCTCCTGGGGCTGGTTCACTACATTGCTCACCCAGTCGAAAAAGATCTTGATCATGCGACGGTCGCCTTCGTTGATGGCGAAGAGCATCACCAGCCGCACCTCGAAGCCGCCCCATTTTATGGGATTTTTCAGCTGGGCCACCGCGATGGTGGAATTTTTTGCAAAAGCGCCGAAGGCGTGGGGAATGGCAAAGGCGTTGACAAAGGAGGTGGGGGACATCTCCTCCCGCTTTCGCACAATTTCCTTGAACTCCGGCTCCACGATTCCGGCCTGCTCCAAGTCGGCGCAGAGCAGGTCGATGACCTGGCCCGGGGTATTTAAGTCCAGATCCTGGTAGTAATGTTCCTTCCGCACCAGATTGCCGATGTGGGAGGCGAATTCCAGCTTGAAACGCTTCTGGTCCAGCCGGTTTACGGCCTGGAGAATGTTGGATTCGGTCTGGGAATCCACAAACAGGTTGATGTTCACCGTCTCCACGTCCAGCTTGTGCTCGATGGGAAAGGTGCACAGAATCAGGTCCGGGTCCATTTCCCGCACAATCTCCTCCTCGAAATAGGAGAAGGTTCGGACCACCTCCATCCGCTCCCGGAACATGTCGGAAATCTTCTTCTCGCACATGGCAGAGAAGGACTGGTTGTGGGGCAGAATCATCACGGCCCGGTACCGGCGGGCCGCGTTCAGGCGCTCGCTGGCAGCGCCCAGGTGCAGGGCGATAAAACCGCTCTCCACATCGGAGATGCTAAGGCCCAGCTTTTCTTTGAGAAATTCGCCCACGTAGATCCCCATCTCAAACACCAGGGGATATTTCCGCTTGATTTCGTCCAGAAAGACGTCCTCCAGCCTCACGCCGGTTTTCAGGCGGTCGATGAGGCCGTGGATGTGCATTTTCAGGCCCGCGATCAGGTCGGCGTCCTCCCGGAAATCCAGGCCGAACAGGCAGAGCACCTTGTCCAGGGCCTCGGCCACCAGCTTTTTTGTGTTCAGCCACCGGCCGTTCAGATTCACATAGTCGCTGGTATAGTTGGAGGCTCTCCGTCCCATGATCACCAGGGCGAACATGCCGATCTCCCCGTCGTGGACCTGGATGTGCAGCCGCTTGCCGATGCGGTCGAAAAATGTTTTGGAGATCTGGTATTCAATGGTATCCGAAAGGCCCTGGCTGTTGTCCTCCATGTTGATGTAGTTGGAGCAGTTCATCCGCTCGATGCTGGTTCCCGCGTGGAGAATCAGCATGGGAAACAATGCCTCGTGGATGGCGTAATCGTATTCCTCCAGCACTTCCACGAAAATGTCCTTGACCTCGATCAAGTCAAAGCTGCGGTACAGGTGGGCCAGGGTATTTAAGTTCAGGAAATTCTCCTGCACCTCGGCCACCAGCAGATCCCGGTAAAACCTGCGTTTGCTGGCCTCGTCGCCCTTTAGGGAGATGCACTCCCGGCTGCGCACCAGCTTTAAATTGGCATAAGGCTCCAGCATGCGCCGGATGCGCTTTAAATCGTTTTCGATGGAGTACCCACTCACATAAATCTGGCCCTGAAGCACGGTCAGATTCAGCTCGCGGACCTCGAACAGAAGCTTGTGGATGATGTAAATGCAGCGGTCCCCCGGTGTCTGCGGAAGCTGGTCCTTTTGAATCCCCGCATCAAGTTCAGAGGCCGGCGGTAAAACCGCGGCCTCCGGATTCAGGCGATAACCCTGGCGAACATTTGACTCGATGGGCGGCGGACTGCTCCGCCGGTTGATGGCTTCCACATCGGACCGGATGGTGCGGTCCGACACCTGCAGAATTTCCGCCAGCTGCCGGCTTGTCATGTAGTCCCGCCGTTCGGCCAGCAGGGCCAGAAGCTGTTCCTGTCGTTTGTTCTGCATATTTTTTCTCCTCTAGCGAACTTCGCGGAACGCGAACACCTTCCACGGCTCAATATAATCCAGTAAGACGTGCTCGTAATCCGGAAGACGGCCGATCACGTTCTTGCGCCCGTCGTTTGGCATGTCCTTTAACACGATGTGTAACTCGCCCTTGTACTTGGAGTATCCCTCGTTTAAGATCACCACGTCGCCACGCTTCAAATCCCGGGTGTTGGCAGCGGGCAGAGGCTCATCGGCGTAGGTCACCCTGGGCCAGGTGGAGCGGATCATATACTCGCTTAAATCGCCCCGAACCACATGCTTGGGCTCATAATAGAGAATCTTTTGCTCCAGGGGCGTCAGCTCCTTCTCCAGCTCAAGGCCGAAGGTGAGGATGGACGGATTGACCGCCGCGCAGGCCGCCATCTCCTCGTCCGAGGCGTAAGCGTTGGCGATGATCACGTCGTCCACCATGCCGGTGGCAAACAAATGGCGCACCTGGAAATCCATGGGCGTAAAACGGTGCATCTCCAGGGTGCAGAGCCCCTCGTTCACCGGCCATGGGCCATAGGTGCCGGGCGCGTTGCTGGAGACAAAGGCCGCCACCTGTAACCCCATTCCCTTCATAACGCTGTTGCAGCGGTTAAAATGGTCCAGGCTTAAACCCGTGTACTGCTGAGGATAAAAGTTGTGGCAGGTGATCAGCTTGCTTTTGTCCGGGTGGTGGTCCATCACGTTTGCCACATAGACCAGCTGGGTGCTGGCGTTGAGCTCGATCTTAAGCCCCTGGGGATTGTAGGTCATCAGGCTTTCCTTCATGCCGTCAAAGCCCTCGTCCAGGCGGATGCCGTCCACGTGCATCTCGCCGAAAACCGAGAGATCCTCATAGGTGATTCCCATCCGGGAGAACACCGCCGGACTCACGTCCGTGATGATCTCCAGGCCCGCCTGGTGCGCTGTGTCCGCCCGGGCCTTAAACTCCTCGATCACGGTCTCCCGGCTTTTCCCCTCCATGCTTAAAAGGCAGGTAAAGATTCGTTTGAATCCGTACGTTCCCGCCTTTTTAATGTAAGCGATATCCTCCTGTAAATCCGAATGCTCCGGGTAAATCGATATTCCCAATCTTGCCATGGTGTTCCCCTCCTGATTAGTTTGTAACAGTTCAGACGGCGGGAAAATTGGCGCGGGAAGCCGCGTCAAGCTTGCTTGTAAGCGGATTTTCGTGCCAATTTCCCGCCGTCTGAACTGTTACGATTAGTTTGCCGTCTGGCGGCTTCTGCTGACTATTATAAGCGGATCAGCAGCCAAAAACAGGGAAATGTGTTTCCTAGCTGTTAGGAAATTTCCCCTGCGGAGCGGAAACATCACAGTATCATCTTGAGAAATCCCACCAGGTATCCGATGGCCGCTTCCTCATCCGGTCCCTGGACGGTTATAACCAGAGAATCCCCCTGGCGGGCGCCCAGGCTCATGAGAGCCAGCACATTTTTACAGTCCACCGGAGCGCGGTCTCCCACCTGAAGGGTGATGCGGCTCTCATAGCCGGAAGCCGCCCGTGACAGCTCCATGGCGTTTTTGGCGTGAAGCCCCTGTTTTACTGAAATGACATATTTAAAACGTTCCATAATTTATCCTGTCCTTTGTTTATCATTTGTATGCGTTGCTATTCCGCAGATCATTTCCATTTTAACACAATTCACTTTGCTTGACAATGCCAAGGGGCGCGGGTAGAATAAAGGAAATGTAACAGAATGGAAAGGATTCAGACCTATGAAGCTTCAACGACTGCTCAGCCTGACGCGCCAGGCCGTGGACCATTACAATATGATTGAGGAGGGCGACCGTGTGGCCCTGGGAATGTCCGGCGGTAAGGACAGCCTGACCCTGCTCTACGCTCTTTGCCATCTCCGGAAATTTTATCCCAAACACTTTGAACTGTGCGCCATCACCGTGGATCTGGGACTGGGCAATCTGGAGCTGGATCCCATCCGGGCGCTCTGTGAGGAGTTCGCCGTGCCTTACGAGGTGGTGCCCACACAGATAGGCAAGGTGCTCTTCGAGACCCGCAAAGAGTCTAATCCATGCTCTCTCTGCGCCAAGATGCGCAAGGGCGCGCTGAACAACAAGGCGTTGGAATTAGGATGCAATAAGGTGGCCTACGCCCACCACAGGGACGACCTGATCGAGACCGCCCTGATGTCGCTGATCTACGAGGGGCATTTCTACGCCTTCTCCCCCCGCACCAGGCTGGACCGCACCGGCCTCACGGTGATCCGGCCCCTGCTCTATGCCTCCGAGGCCGAGGTGGTGGGATTTAAGAATAAGTACCACCTGCCGGTCTGCAAAAACCCCTGCCTCATGGACGGGCACACCAAACGGGAGTACGTGAAAAACCTGATCCGGGATCTGCAGCGGGACAACCCCACTGTCAAGGACTGCCTGTTCCACGCGGTGGTGAATGGAAAAATAGAAGGGTGGCCGGACGTCGAATGACGTCTGGGCCACCCTTTCAGGTATCAGTTGCTCCCCGGTCCCCCTCCAGGACCGTCCTCTCCGGCCGCACTGCCCGAGCCGCTGTTCCCGCCGGGAGTCCCGCTTCCGCCGGGGGCCTCCCCTGTTCCGGGAGCGCTGCTTCCGCCGGGCGTACCTCCCCCGCCGTTGCCGCCGGGGCCATCGCCGGGCGCTGAAGAGCTGGTTTCCTTTTCCGGAGCGCTGGTCGGCTGAACAACGGGCTTTCCGCCCGGGCCCTCCGATTCGCCGGAAGCCGAGGTGGTCTCACGGGCTTCGGTGGTGGGGGTCACGCCGGGACCAACTTCCCCGGTGGTCTCAGGTTCCGTCTCCTCAGCGGTAGTCTCCTCCTGGGTGGTTTCCTCCACCGTCTCCTCGGCGGTGGTCTCCTCAGTGGGAGCCTCGGTTACCGGCTCGGTTGCCGCCGGCTGTGCGGGCGCTTCCGTCTGTTTGGAACCGCCGCCGGAACTGCTCCCGCCGGTGGGAGCCGGTTTTCCCTCCTCGTAGAGACCGCTGTCCTCGGAAACCTTATTGCTGATCTTGCGAACCGTCGACGAAGGCTTGTAGTTCTCCTCGCCGTACAGGAACTGGTGCAGCTGGATCACGTTGCTCTCCAGGGTGGTGGGGACGACGCAGTCCATTCTGCCGATCCGCTTGGCCTGGCGGGAGAATGGGAATCCGCCGGTCTGGGCGATATTATACTTGCTCACATTCTTGGCCATGGGCAGAACGTCGTCGATGCCGATGTCCGTGGACAGCTGCGGAAGCACCGCGGACACCAGGTTGACCAAGGTCTTGGTATCTGCCTGCTTGGCCTTGTCCAGAGCCAGGGAGATCACCTTGCGCTGACGCTCCGTCCGCTGGTAATCCGTGTCCATCAGACGCAGGCGGCAGTAAGCCACAGCCTGAACGCCGTCCAGATGGTTGAGTCCGGCGCTCTCCAGGTGGTGGGAGCCGATGCCGGTGGATTCCACGGTCTCGGTGATAAAGGAGTTGATGTAAGCGAACTCCGGCCCCGTGATCTCTAGGTCCACCCCGCCCAGAATATTGATGGCGTCCGCCACCGCTTTCCAGTTAAAGGTGGCGTAGTTGTCGATGGATAAATCCAGATTTTCCTCAAGGGCTTTTACCGCCTGCTTGTGCCCGCCCTTGAAGTAGGCTTCGTTGATCTTGTGGTAGGTGCCCTCCGAATTGATCTTTAAGTACGTGTCGCGGTATACGCTGACCAGCTTGATATCGCCGGTGGCCCGGTCCACGGTACAGATCATCTGCACATCCGCCAGAGCGTTTTTCTCCACGCTTCCGTCCCGGGAATCCACTCCGAACACCGCCACGGTCCAGGTGCCCGTCTGTTTGTGAACAAAGGCCCAGGCCAGGCTGCCAAGCCAGAACACCAGGGCCAGCAGAATCAGATTGCGGATTATTTTGCCGATACGCCGTTTCCGGCGCTTTGGCGTCCTTTGGCTCCGTTTGCTCCCCGCCATCTCCTGTTCCTCCTCATAAGCCTGCCGTCTGCGGGGAGCCGCCTTCTTAGCGGCGCCTGAGCGCGCTCCGGGATTGCGGGAATTACTCTGGCTTCGGGAATTTCCCTGAGGCCGTGAAGCTCTGCGGGCCTGAGCCGGGGCTGCGCTGCGAGGCGGCCTGCCGTTTCTCATTGGTCTGCCGGACGGCGTCTCTTCCAGGGAAATGGGTTCCAGGCCGTCCTCATCGTCCATATATGCTTCATTGTCATATGCTCCGTCATAATCGTCGTCGAGCCAGTCCTCCTCCTCGTAATTTTCCTCGTAGAAGTCCTCCGGCTCATCCCTGTATTGCTCCCGCTGCCGGGCAGTTTCCCGCACCGGCCTTTCTCCTGCGGGCCGCCGTCCGGCGGTCCGGGATTTTCTGGAACGCATGCGCTCCAGCTCGTCGTCATAATCATTGTATCGCATCGCTTTACAGCTCCTCTTTTATCGGTTAGTCGATCAGTCTGCGGTAATGGGCCCATTCGGGTGTGCAAATTCCCACTTCCACGTTGTTGATATTGCCGCTGGTCTCCTGCAGGCAGATCATCTGTCCCTCGGCGGTCCAGCCCAGGAACATGACGACATGAGCATTTTCGCCGGGGCGGATACAGATATCGCCCGGAAGCAGCTCATCCTTGCCCACGGCCGTGCCGCAGGAGACCAGCGTGCTGGTGCTCTCCCCGCCCAGACGCTTTCCGGTGGCGGACCAGTAGACCCAGTTGATCCATCCGGAGCAGTCCAGGCCTTTTAGAAAACGCCCGTCCGCGTCGGGGGATACCACCACGCCGAACCGGTTGCCCATATAGCCGGGATTTCCGGGTTTTCCGCCCCAATAGTAGGGGATCCGTCCCACAGAGGCCAGCGCGTAGCGGACCACGTTCCGGCGCTCGGCGGAGACGCCGTCCGGCACCATTTTCATGTAAAGGTCAATTTCCAGGGAGGTCAGGGGATTGCGGACCACCACGCCTTCCACGGCGATGCCGTAGCGCTCGTACCAATCCTCTCCCACCAGCGTGTTCACATATCCGCGGATTTCTGCGTTCCAGCCCGGCCAGCCGCCCTCTCGCAGGTTCGCCGGATCATTGCCCGCGGCATCCCGCGCAAACAGACCGTTTACCTCCGTTAGTCCCGCCACCTGGAGCTGGATCTGAAGATCCACATGTCCGGGACAGGCGGGCGCAGAGGCTTCTGTCTCCGCCGCCGCGGTCGTGGCGTCTTCGGGCAGGGTCGTCACGCCGGGGCCTCCGTCCACACCTTCCACGATTACCCGCTCCTGGGTGGGAACGTCGGGGGATTGAGATTCCTCCTCGGATTCTGCCGTTCCCACTGCGTTCCCCCCGCTTTCGCTATTGGCCGCTGAGGCTTCCGGATGAGAGCCTTCCGAGGGCTGCTGCGCTTCGCCGGACGGATCCGCCGCTGCTTCCTCATTGCCGCCTGCCGTGGCAGCTGCGCCGTCCGTAACCCCGGCGCTGTTCGTCTCAGCCGTCTCACTCCCGCTACTCGTCCCGGCCGTTTCCCCCGCGCCGTTCACACCAGCCGTCCGGGCCGCCTCCGCTTCTCCCCCATCGTCCGTCAGACAGCCGTCGCAGTAATAGACCGGGCTGATCTGGCAGGTGTAACTATGGGAGCCGCCCCAAAGCTCCAGCGCATAGGCTTCAAGCTCCTCCAGCCCTGAATCCGGCTCATAATACTGGTACACGTTGGTCATCGCCAGGATGTCCTTGATGTTGGAACGCCACTCCGAGGCCGTCCCGTCGCCGTTTAAATACGTCACCTGAATGCCGGAGAACTCCGGCACAATCCAGGTAGCGGGATCGGCGGGATTCTGGCCCTGGGCCGCCGGGTTGTATGTTCCCAGCAGCTGGTCGGCCGGCACGCCGAGTTTTGCGGCCACCGAGGAGGGCGTCTGGTTGTAAAGGTCGTAAATCTCCGAATTCCACTGAGACTCCCGGGAGGAGAGATCCTCGTAAATCTGTTCCGCGTAGCTGACGGCTCCCGGACCGCCCTGTTCCCCGCCTTCCGGGTAAAGCTCCGCCAGGTTGAGAACGTCCGGCCTCGTTGTTTGTTCCGTCTCCGCAGGGCTTGCGGTATCCGGGCTTGCGGCGGCGGGGCTTGCGACAGCCTGAGACGGAGTCGCCTGCGCCGGTTTTGTACCGGCAGGCAGAGCCGCCACGGGTACCGGGACTATGGTGCGCACCGGAGTCCACTGCTCCGACAGCGCGCCCACAGCCAGCCCGGCGCAGGCCATCACAACCCCCACAGCCATCTTATATCTGTATGTAAACCACATCTTGCGTATATCGATACTCATAACTTCCCCATGTCTTTTGTATACAGGTTTCCAATGCACCGCATGCCATTATACCACATTGCGGTGTGAAAAAACAGAACAAATCTCTTAATAAATCATTACATGTAACCGGCAGTGCGCACAAAAAACACAGGCTCCGGTCCGCCGCTTCAAAGCCGGCAAAACCGGAGCCTGTCTGGCTCGTTCTCTATAAAATTTAATATGATCCCCCGGCAAGCTCCCTCACCACATCCAGGAACACGTTTGCCCCGGCAACGGCGTCCTCGTCGCGGGTATATTCCCTCGGATTATGGCTGATTCCGCCGATGCTGGGAACAAAGATCATGGCCGTCGGGCAGATTCTTGCCAGCATCTGGGCGTCCTGGCCTGCGCCGGAGGTCATACGCCTGCAGCTTAACCCGCGGGCCGCAGCCGCCTGCTCAATCGTTCTCACGATCCCCTGGTCAAACAGGACGTGATCAAACTCCGTCAGGCGTTCGGTGGAGATTTTAACATGATCGGACTGTTCCAGCTCGTTAAAGTACCCGGCCAGCGCCTTCTCATCCGCTTCCAGCTTCGCCTTGTCCGGATTGCGCAGATCCACGGTAAATACCGCCTTGGATGGGATCACATTGATCGCGTTGGGTTCCAGCCGGATGGTGCCCACCGTGGCCACGCCGCCGGATTTTTCCACCAACTGCCGCAGGAATACGTTGACCTTAGCCGCGGCAAGCCCGGCGTCCGCCCTCAGAGCCGTGGGCGTGGTTCCGGCGTGATTGGCCGCCCCCTGGATGGTTACCCGCTGCCAGTGGATGCCCTGCAAATTCTCCACCGCGCCGATTTTTACGTTCTCCACGTCCATGATCGGTCCTTGCTCAATGTGAAGCTCCACAAATGCCTCCGGCTGCAGAAAGCCCGGCTGGACCGTCCCCTCGTAACCGGTCCGATTCAGCTCTTCCCCCAGAACCGTGCCGTCCGTCCCCACCGTGGCGAGTGCCTCATCCACTGCCATACCTCCCGCGTAGACCAGGGAACCCATCATATCCGGGGAATAGCGCACGCCCTCTTCGTTGGTGAAAGCGCCGACGACAACCGGTCTTGCGGTCCTTATGCCCGCCTCCATCAGGGTTTTGATCACCTCAATCCCGCCGATCACACCCAGGCAGCCGTCGTACTGCCCGGCATTGATCACCGTGTCGATGTGGGAGCCGATCATCAGAGGCTTCTCCAGTCTGTTTTCCTCCGTCTGCCAGATGCCGAACATATTTCCGATCCTGTCCACCACCAGCTCAAGGCCCGCCTCCCGGATCCAGCCCGCCACCAGGTCCCGGCCTTCCTTCTCCGCGTCCGAGGCTGCAAGACGTGTTCTCCTGCCCTCCGCATCCTTTCCAATTTCTCCCAAAGCATGGATTCTCTCCATCAGTCTTGTACCATTGATTGATAACATACACACATCTCCTGTCTGACTCGTATTTCAGTTCAAGCGCTTTCCCTGTTTGTTTGACCGTATACCGGAATTGTATCAGGAACCGGCGTGAAATTCTATCAATAACAGACCGGCTTCTATCAGATTTATCCTGAATTTTTATTCCGGTCTTTTATTTGCGCAGAATTCATGTAAAATAGAGTCAGAGGAGGTGCGGCGGAATGAAACAGTCGTTTCCGAAATGCAATCAGTCCGACATGGAATTTGTGATATCCACCAATGAAAAACAGCAGGAAGAGGTTCGGTTTCTCTCCGGGGATTTCCCGGTTTCCGTCTATACCCAGCACTACCGGCATGCCGCGTCCGACTATGTGCCGCTCCACTGGCACGGCGAGCTTCAGGTTCTCTGGATCGCAGAAGGCGCGCTGGAATACAGCGTCAATGGCCGCCATTTTGTCCTCGGCCCCGACAAGCTTCTCCTGGTCAACCGCCGCCAGCTCCACGGCTCCCGGACCATGGATGGGGACACCCGGACTCTGTGCATCAACTTTACGCCCGACATCTTTCATCCGCTGATCCGGGAAAACTACGTCCTCCCATTGCTGCAGAGCGATTCATTCACGCACTCCCTGCTGCTCCTTTTGCCCTACCAGACCGAGAAGCTTAAAACATTTTTGAACTGGAAATGCGAACCTCTGCAGTATTTTTCCGTTATCAATTTTCTGTCTCTGGTTTTCGAAGATATTTTAGGCAGCGAGGAGAACACAAAAAATCCGCAAGACTATGAAGAGATCAAATTGATCCAGACCATGATCCGCTTCGTCCAGACCCACTACGCCGAACCGCTGACCGTCCGGCAGATCAGCGACCACGCCATCACCAATAAAAACCGGTGCACTGCGCTGTTCCGCAAATACACCGGCCTGTCTCCCATCAAATATTTAAATGAGTACCGTCTCTACACTGCCAAAAATATGATCGTCAACTCCGACAAACCGATCTCGGAAATCAGCGCGGATGTGGGCTACAACCAGATCAGCTACTTTATCGAACAGTTTCGCGGCAGCTACGGCCTGCCGCCCCTGAAATACCGGAATCAGTTTGGACGCAGGCAGACATCGGGGCAGGAATCCGGTCAGACTGCCATCTCCCACGCTGTTTCCAGGGCTACCGACATCATATCCCGGAAGGATTCCTGACGCTCCAGTGCGGTCAGGGACTTGTGGGTGACCAGCTGGTCGGAAATCGTCACCATGCCCAGGACCTTTTTGCCGCAAACGGCGGCGGTGAGGTACAGAGCGGCAATCTCCATTTCCACGGCCAGAACGCCCAGCTTTGCCAGCTTGTCGTTGAAATCGGCCTGGGGGTGGTAGAAATAATCGCTGGTGCAGACAGTTCCCACATGGCAGCCGATTTTATTCTGCCCTGCTGTTTTCACAGCGGCTGCCAGCATCGGATAGTCCGCCGCGGGAGCCAGCGTACAGGGGATTCCCAGAGCGTTCGCCATGCCCGAATCCGTGGCGCAGGTCATGGCGAGAACCAGATCGCCCAGATCAATATCCGGCTGAATGGCTCCTGCGGAACCGATGCGAATGATTCGTTCCACGTCGAACTGCGAAAACAGCTCTGTGGCGTAAATACTGATGGAGGGACAACCCATACCGTGTCCCATGACGGACAGCGTTTTTCCCTTGTAGGTGCCTGTATAGCCCAGCATACCCCGCACGGTATTAAAACAGACAGGATTTTCCAGATAATGTTCTGCGATGAATTTGGCGCGCAGGGGGTCTCCAGGCATAATTACGGTCTTGGCAATTTCAGCGTTTTGTACATAGATGGAAGCGGATACAGATTGTTTATTCATGGTACTCCCCTTTCTCAGTCAAACAGTAAGCGCAGGCTGTCGGAATAAGGCGGATAGCAGATGCCCTTTTCCGTGATAATTGCGGTGATCAGGCTGTGGTCCGTCACGTCAAAGGCCGGATTGTAGCACTTGACCTCGGGCAGAGCCTTGGGTTGTGTATAGAATTTTTCCTTGATCTCCTCCGGCGCGCGCAGCTCGATTTCAATGTCCTCGCCGGTGGGACACTCCAAATCAATGGTGGAGGTGGGGCCCAGCACATAGAAGGGTATGTTATAATGCCTGGCCAGAATCGCTACGCCGCTTGTGCCGATCTTATTGGCGGTATCGCCGTTGGCCGCCACCCGGTCGCAGCCAACCAGGCAGGCCTGTACCCAGCCGTTTTTCATCACAAGGGAGGCCATATTGTCGCAGATCAGCGTGACATCCACCCCGGCCTTGTAAAGCTCAAAGGCGGTCAGCCGCGCTCCCTGTAAAAGCGGCCGGGTTTCGTCGGCGAAAACCTTGAAATTGAGGCCCCGCTCGTGGCCCAGCAGAACGGGGCCGATGGCCGTGCCGTAGCGGGAGGTAGCCAGGGGGCCGGTGTTGCAGTGGGTCAGGATGCTGTCTCCGTCCTTCAGCACTTTCAGACCATTTTCCGATATGGCCGTGCACATGGCGATATCTTCTTTACGAATCGCCAGGCTTTCCCGTTCCAAAAGCTGTAAAATCTCCGGGACCGTTTTATGGGGATTGTCCCGGACCACGCCATCCATCCGGCGCAGGGCCCACTCCAGGTTCACTGCGGTGGGACGCGCGGAATTCAGATACGCGGTATTTTTGAAAAACATCCCGGAAAATTCCTCATAGTTCTGGGTTTTAATCTGCCTGCCCAGCACATAGCTCGCAAAACCGGCGAAAATACCGATTGCAGGGGCGCCGCGGACGCGGAGCATCACAATGGCGTCGTACAAATCCTCAGCCTTGGATAAGGTGAGGTATTCCAGCCGGTTGGGAAGCAGCGTCTGGTCGATGATGACGACGCTGTTTTTGTCCGGAGACAATACAACGTTGTCAAGTTGTTCAATGCGGTCTGTTGTGTCCATATCAGTAGTCCTTTCTCATTTATGATTGAAATAGTTCTGCGCTAAAGACTTCATAACGGCGATCTGCTCCGCCTCGATGAGGTTGGGCGTGCCGATTTGCAGGCACATCTGATAGATCTGAGCCGTCATCTCCAGCACAGCACAGCATTTGAAGGCCATCTCCATGGTCGCCCCCAGGCACACGGCGCCGTGATTGGCCATCAGGCAGGCGTTATTTTCCCGTCCCAGCGCCTGTATCACATGATCGGCCAATTCCCGGGACCCGGGTAGGCCATATTTGGCTACGGGCACATCTCCGCCGAATACCTGGGCGCTCTCGTCAATGATGGCCGGGATGGGCATTCCCAGCACTGCAAACACCTGGGAATAGACGGGATGGGTATGGATCACCGCGTTGACGTCCGGCCGGTTGGCCAGGATGCCAAGGTGCATATCCTTTTCAATAGTGGGCCTCCTGCCGCCCTCCATATGATGTCCGGCAGCGTCAAACACCACCACGTCCTCCTCGGTTAAAAGGCTGTAATTCATACCGGATGGCGTGAGATAGATATAGCCTGTCTGTGGATCTCTCAGGCTGATATTTCCCCATGTTTCCACCGTCAGACCACGGCCCAGCATATTTTTTCCCGCTTCAATCAGCGCCTGTTTCATATTCTCCATAATTTCACCTCTATTATTTGACTTCTTCAAAATGTTTCCCCTCAAAGGCCGCCATGCCCCGATTGCCCCTGACAAACATGAGCGCAACCACGGTCACGCAGTATGGGAGCATACGCAGCAGCTGGGAAGGAATGTTCAGGTCCTGCAGAGACAGCTGCGCCGCATCCGCCAGGCCGAAAAGCAGGCTTGCGCCCAGAATCCCGGCGGGATTGCTGGAGCCAAGAGCGCAGATTACGTTGGAAATGTAACCTCTGTCCGAGGACATGCCCTCCACAAACATATTCATCTGGCAGACTGAAAGGAACGCCCCAGCCAGACCGGCCAGAATGCCACAGAGCAGCATACACATGTACTTGTAGCGGTTGACCCGGATTCCGGATGTGCTGGCAACGTAAGGGTTATTTCCGATGATGCGGACCCGCATGCCGAATTTTGTCCGGAACATCAAAAACCAGGTCAGGGGCACAAGTAAAATGGCGAGGTAGGTCACCAGAAACTGTCCGGTAAAGAGCGCTCCCACCAACGGGATATCTGCCAGAAGAGGCAGATCCAGCCCCTTGATGGAGGCCACCGGCGGAGAGTTTGTGGACGAGCCCCACATAGTCTGGAGGAAAATGCCAACCAATGCGGCCACCAGCATGTTCAGGCCCAGGCCGCCGATGATGTGATTGACATGACAGCGGATGCAGAGCCAGCCGTTGAGCAGCGCCAGCGCGGTGGAGGCAGATATGCCCATCAGTAAACCCAGCCACGGATTTGCGGTGAGATGGGAACCGACCACGGCTGAGAAAGCGCCGATTGTGATCATCCCCTCTACGCCCAGGGGCATAATACCGCACCGGCTGGCGAACATGCCTCCGACGGAGGCCAGCAGCAGCGGGGTGCCCATGCGCAGCGTTGCGCTTAAGGTCATCTCTAAAAGTTTAAGAATATCCATAATAATCCTGCCTTTCTGCCGTGCAAGTCACCGCTGGGTTGCGGGCGATTGTTGTTCCGCCTCTTTTACACGGTTGGATTTTTTGCGCCCCCAGGCTTCAAGGGACGAGGTAAGCTTTGGAGCGGCGATTAAGATAATGGCCACCGCCTGGATGAGGTCCACGAACTCCATCGGAGCCTTTGTCATAATATTCAGGCGGATGGCTCCAGCCTTAAGCCCGCCAAAAAGCAGCGAAGATGCGATACAGGCCAGGGGATTGCCGCCTGCCAGCGTGGAGACGGCCACCCCGTCAAATCCAAAGCCGGGTGAAAAGTCGTTGATATAGCGTCCCAGGTAACCCAGCACATGGATCGCGCCGCAGAGCCCTGCTATACCTCCGCTTAAAAACATGGTGTGGTAAATCGTGCGATTGATATGGATGCCGGAGAAACGCGCAACCGCTGGGCTGTTTCCGACGATGTTCATTTCAAAGCCCCTTGCGGTGCGTTTAAAGTAAAAATACAGCACCACGGCCAGCGCCAGCGCGATCAGAATACCAATAGACAGATTATTGCGCTGGCTGAGCATAGGCAGCATGATGTCCTCACTCACAGACTGGGTTTGGGCAACATCCCCCGGGGTGCGCAGGGGGCCGGATACAAAATAGCCGGTGATATATGTAACGATGGAGTTCATCATAATGGATGTGATAAACTCATGGGCATTAAAACGGATTTTCATGAACGCGATAAACGCGCCGCACAGTCCCCCTCCCGCCACAGCCGCCGCTATCGTCACAAAAATGTGCGCGAAGGGTGGAAGGCCCTGGGCGTACAGGCCTACCAGCGTGGCAATAAACGCGCCTGCGCAGAGCTGGCCCTCTATTCCGATGTTGATCAGTCCCGCCCGGGTGGCTACGGTAAAAGCCAGACCGGTGATCAGTATGGGCGTCATGCGGAACAGGGTGCCCAGGAGCGCATTTTTATTTCCAAAAGCGCCTTTAAAGATAGAGCCGAAGATATTGAGAGGGGAATAGCCGATGACCAGAATCATCACCGAAGTCACAGCGAAGGCGGTCAGGAGGGCCGCGGCGGGATGAATCAATTTCCTTCCAACCAATTTAAAACCTTGTTTATTCATGCTTAACCCCCTCTTTCTCCAGCCGGCCGGTCAGCATCAGCATCCCCAGCTCCAACTCTGTGAAATCGTCACTTTTGCCGTCCGCCACGATTTTTCCCTCGTACATGACGATCAGATGATCCGCCAGCGCCCGCACCTCGTCTAAATCCGCCGAAATGACCAGCGCCGCGTTCCCCTGATCCCGGTACTCGAAAATCCGGCTGTGGATGTTGTGAATGGCCCCGATGTCCACGCCGCGGGTCGGCTGGGCAAAAATGGCAAATCGCGGCTCCCTGCTCAGCACCCGGGCGATAATGACCTTCTGCTGGTTCCCGCCGGACAAGCTGCCGATGGGCACGCGGTAAGATGGCGCTTTCACCGCAAATTTTCCCATGGCCTCCTTTGCGAACTGTTTCCACTGCTTCAATCGCAGAAATCCATGCCTTGTGGCAAATTTTTCAGCCCTGTGATAGCCCAGCACCACATTGTCGCAGATGCTTAAGGAGGGAACCAGGCCGGTGGACAGGCGGTCCTCGGGAACCAGGGCGATGCCCTTATCGATCATGGCTCTGGTGTCTCCTCCCACCTTTTCACCGTAGAGATACAGATCCATGGTGTCCGGCTTCAGATTGCCGCTGAGGGCCTCCTGGAGCTCGCGCTGGCCGTTGCCCTCGATGCCCGCCACGCCCACGATTTCCCCCTTGGCGATATAGAAGCCGATGTTGTCCAGGACTTTCTTGCCATTGACGGTATAATTCAGGTTTTCCACCCTGACGGCAATCTCTGGGGAAATGACTTCACTTCGCTGCGTAACGTTCAGCGGAACATTGCGGCCCACCATGAGATCGGCCAGAATCTGAGGCGTCAAATCCCGGTTCTCCATATTGGTGGAGATCATTCGGCCGTCGCGCATGACGGAGATGCGGTCGGCGATCTCCAGACATTCCTTGAGCTTGTGGGTGATCATCACGATGCTGGTGCCCTGAGCCTTTAAAATCTCGATGATTTCAAAGAGAACCTCCACCTCCTGAGGCGTCAGTACCGCGGTGGGTTCGTCCAGGATAATGATTTTCGAGTGCCGGTAAATGGTTTTTAGAATCTCGATTCGCTGCTTCTCTCCCACCGTCAGGTCGCAGACCATGGCCAGGGGATCGATGTCGAACCGCAACCTCTGGGCCAGCTCGTTGATTTTTTCGATGATTTTGCGCTTATCCAGCCTCAGGCCGGTTTCGTCCTCAAAGCCCACCGCCACGTTTTCATACACGGTCATGTTCTCCACCAGCATAAAATGCTGATGGACCATGCCGATGCCGCAGTCAATGGCATCCCGGTTATGCTTAAAATGCACTTCTTTGTTGTTGACCAGTATTTTACCGCTGTCCGGCCGCATCATGCCGTACAGAATGCGCATCAGCGTGGTCTTTCCCGCTCCGTTTTCGCCCAGTAGCACATGGGTCTGGCCGCCTTCCAGCCGGATACTGGCATCCGTCAGGGCCTGTACCGAGCCGAAGCTCTTGCTGATGTGTTGAAGCTCCACTGTATTCATCATTACGCCCTCCGCTGCTTACTTGCAGTTTTCCGTGACCCACTGATCGATCTCGTCGAATGTGGTTGGTAATTTCAGTTCGCCGCTAGCAACCTTCTCGGCCGCGGCGTAGGCCTCGTCGATGATCTCCTGGGGCACCTTCAAATTAGAGTCCTCGAAATACATAACGAATAATCCGCTCTCAATACCGCCGTACTTCGTCTTGGAGGTCCAAGTGCCATCCTGCACGGCTTTGATGTCGTCAAAAATCTGATTCTCAATGGGGTTCAGAGTAGAATGAGGCACCAGATCAGGGGACATGGCATTCAAATTGGTCGCCGCCCCGGTGACATACCCGCCGCTGAGCTCAGCGGCATTCAAAAGGCCAAAGCCGGCCTTTCCGCAAAAATCCTGGATGATATCCGCGCCCTTGCTGTACTGGGCGATGGCCAGTTCCTGGGCTCTGTTGGTGTCCACAAAATCCCCCACCACGCTGGTCAGCACTTCCACCTGGCTGTTGGCGTACTTCGCGCCGCAGATATAACCCACTACAGGTCTGGTTTGAGGCGGTATTTCCATGGCATTTATGATGCCGATGACAGCCTGATCGTTGGCGTTGGGAAGGGCGTCCATGGTGGTCAGCTTGCTGTTTAGGTAGCCGGACATAAACAAAAACTCTTCCCAGAGCGCCGACTGGCATGAAATGTTATCCATGGTGACTTCAAAACTGTTGGCGGAAAATTTCTGCTCAGGAAAACTCTTGGCCGCGCTCACCAGCGCCTCTTTCTGTTCCGCGCCCAACGCGATGATCAGGTCGAACTCCCCGGAGCTTGCCAGCTCCATAAAGTAGGCATCGTAGTCGCTGTACTCCTTGGGTTCCACGTTCGTATAGCTGACGCCCAGTTCCTCCTTCGCGCGCTCCAGCGCAATCAGGCCGCTGTCGTTGATGGATTTGTCCCCAAGCCCCGAGGTTGTGTGCACCATGGCCACCTTGATCTGGTCTGAGGCTTTCCCGTCCTCGGCTGCGCCGCAGCCGCTTGCATTTGTCAGTACAACTCCCATAAGCAGTACAAGTGTCAATGCTCTTTTCATGATTTTCACAGTTTTGTTCCCCCTTGTCATTTTTTATAAACTGTTTCAGAAATGCTGTAATACCATTTCCCATCGATCTGTTTCTTGTAGGTGATTATATCATGACGCCCTGATCGGGATTATGACATTTGTCCTCTTTTTAAATTTTTTTGGCAGACAGGCATAAAAAATGCACAACGCTGTTCCCCTCCAGGTACAACGTTGTGCACGATCCATCTATATTAAAGTTTGAAATTAATGAACGCATCGGTCTGTTTTAATATCTTAAGTCCACCCGGTACTTTTTCCACAACACCCTCCGAAACCAGCTCGTCCAGGATTCTGCACATATGCCGGTAGCTGATTCCCAATTTCAACGCCACCTCCGTGGGCTTGAAGGCGATCACATCGCCGTCTGTGCTCCGGTGCTCGTCAATATACCCCAGAGTGCGCGACTTTGCATCGTAAACCAGACTTTTGGACAGTCCCCGCGAGCTGACATCCAGTTTCTCCATGGTTTTGGTACAGATATATAACAGAAACTGTGCCCTGCCGGTTAAAACCTGCTGCACATATCTGCTTGGAATTGCGACGGCCTTCCCGGCCTTAAACATCTTCACATCATAATAGGACTTTTTAATCTCGGCCAGATTCAAAAGCAATTCCAGATCCCCGCAGACCTCGCCTGCGTTCAGATAATCCAGCAAAGCCTGTTTGCCGTCCTTGGAGAGGGGCAGAACCTGGGCGCATCCCGTCAGGAAGATATAAAGGTACGACGGCTGTACGCCCGCCCGGGTCACATACTCGCCCCGCTCAAACTCTGCGATAAAAATATGATCCAGATCACAGGGATCAAAAATATGTTCCAGGTCATGCTTTTTCAAATTATGTAAAATGTATTTCTTAGAATCGTTTTTCTTCATTTTTTCTCCAAAATGTAGACAAATGTCATGTCGGAAGGCTGCAAAATACGTATATACTGGCGGTATCAAATCTCAAATGTTGAAAGGAGACAACATCATATGAAGTCCATAGTCAAAAACCCGGAACTGGCGGCCAGCGGCGCAGAACGTATGAAATGGTTTCGTGAAAGGATGCCCATCGTCACCGCCTACAACGAACGTTTTAAGAGAGAGCAGACCTTCAAGGGTAAGGTGATCGCCACCACCATGCACATTGAACCCAAATCCGCCTACTGGGTCGAGGGCATGCTGGCCGGAGGCGCGGAGCACATCTACTTTGTGGGTTATCTGGGCACAACCAAGGACGACACCGCCGCTTATCTGGCCTCCCTTCCCCGCATGACGGTTCTGGGCAAATCCGATGATACATACGAGGAGCATCTGGCCAATCTGGACGCCGTAATCAACAACGGCAAAAAGATCGACCTCTTTCTGGACAACGGAGCCGCCTTCATCCTTGCCCACAAACGCTGCAACCCGGGCTGGCTGCCGGACGGCGCCAACGAGGAGACGCGCTCCGGACGGCTTTACGTGGAGCAGGAACACTACGAAGCTCCCTACCCCATCGCAGTCATCGACGATTCCGCCCTGAAACGCCTGCTGGAAAACTACACAGGCGTAGGACAGTCCGTGGTAGACGGATTCATGCGGGCCACCAGCCTGCTTGTGGGCGGTAAAAATGTCCTGGTGTTCGGCTACGGCTACTGCGGCTCCGGCGTGGCGGCCAAATTCAAGGGCCTGGGAGCCAACACTATGGTCTACGACAGCAACCCTCTCTACCAGCTCAAAGCCAAGGTGGACGGGCACATTGTGGGCGACAAGGAGGAGCTCATCTCCCGGGCGGACGTCATTGTAACGGTCACGGGCAGCTTCGGCGTCATCACCACCGATCATATCCCGCTGTTCAAGAACAAGGTGATTCTGGCCAATGCCGGTTGTCTCGGCTTTGAGATCGACTTAAAGGGCCTGGAGGAAAAGGCTGACAGCAAATCGAACATGCGGGCCGGCGTGGAGAAATACACCTACGGTGATAAAGATATCTACGTTCTGGCCGGCACCCACGCGCTGAATCTGGCGGCGGCGGACGGCAATCCTATCGAGATTATGGACCTGGGGCTCGCCCTGCAGGCAGGCTGCGCCGAGCGAATCGTCAAAGCGCCCGAAACCCTTGTAAACGGCTTGCAAAACGTCCCAGACGACATCAGCCTGGAAGTCTGCAGAATGTCGCTGGAAGCACAAAAATAAAGCCCTTGCCCCAAGAGGCTGAAAGGCATATTTTCTTATATCACCATTATAGTTGGGCAGTATAATAATGTCAATCGGCTATAACAAAGGCGACCTGAAAATGAAACGATTCCCACAGGAGTCAAGGCTTTCAAACGCTTGACACCCTGTGGGAATATTTGCGTCAGAACAAAATTTCCGGTTGACGCATATTTTATAGTGAGCTATAATAAATCACAATCTATCTGGGAGGAATAGAGAACATAGCATAGCTAAGCGCCAAGCACCTTTTTCCGGGACCGTGAACAGTCGGAGGCTTCAAACGCCCTGCGCTGCCGGAGAGAAGGTTAACGAGGTGGAGAGAGAATCGAAGTTTTCGGCGGGTGCTCTCCCATGCCGTCCGGGCGTGTAATGCGCAGTGAAATATGCGGGCAACCGCAAAACAAACGCGGCGCAACCGGACGCCCTGTCCCATCGTCAGGGCCATTCAGAAACAAGTTCCAGAAACAAAAACTGATTCGCACCCGAAAACGCCCAAGCTGTGCTCGGGTATGTTTGAAAATTCATTCCTGCCATCTGCACATCCCACAAACTGGGACGCACAGATGTCAGAAAGCAATTTCCAAACACACCCCAGGGCGCTTTTGAGGCATGCCAAAAGCTATTTTTGCCGGCAAAACGGGCCGCGAAGCAGGAAACGCGAAAAATGCATCGACAGACAGAAACCTGTGAAACTGCCGAAAATATCGGCGGCTTATTTTCTGATGGCAAAAAACAGGAAACACAACAAAAATGACCGGAATTTGAGAGAGAGGAAGTAAAAATCTATGTGTGGAATTATCGGATACAGCGGCCCGCTTGAGGCCGGAAAACTGTTGTTAAACGGCCTTGCAGGCCTGGAGTACCGGGGTTATGACAGCGCGGGAATCGCCTATTTTGACGGGGAATCCAGAATCCAGGTGGTAAAAAAGGTGGGCAAGGTGGCGGCTCTTAGGGAGTGCGCCGCCAAACTGGGGGACGTCTCCCACTGCGGCATCGGCCACACCCGCTGGGCCACCCACGGCGGCGTCACCCAGGAGAACGCCCACCCTCACCGTTTCGGCAGGATCACCCTGATCCACAACGGGATCATTGAAAATTATCACCAGCTCACCGTGGAGTACGGCCTGGAGGGCAAACTGGTTTCCCAGACCGACACCGAGGTGGCGGCAGGCGTCCTGGATGCGCTCTACAGCCAATGCGGCGGCGATCCCATGGCGGCCCTGAAAGCCTTCGCAGCCAGGTTAAAAGGCTCCTACGGCTTCTGTATCCTCTTTGAGGACCATCCCGGGGAAATCTATGCCCTGCGAAATGTCAGCCCCCTTGTGGCCGCCTACACGCCCTCCGGCGCATTGATCGCCTCGGACCTGACCGCGCTCATCTCCTACACCCGGGAGTATTTCGTGGTGCCGGAGCACCACATTGTGCGCCTGACGCCCTACAAGGTGCGGCTCTACGACATGGACGGCAACAAGGTGGCTCCCGAGATGATGGAGGTCAGCTGGAACATGGATGCGGCCATGAAAAACGGTTTTCCCCACTTTATGCTCAAGGAGATCCACGAGCAGCCGGAAGCCCTGAAAAACACCATCCTGCCCCGCCTGGCAAAAGGCCTGCCGGACTTTACCGACGACGGCATCCCGGACCGGCTCTTCGCGGACTGCGGGCGGGTCCACATCATCGCCTGCGGCACCGCCATGCACGCGGGGATGGTGGCCAGGGCTCTGATGGAACCGCTGCTTCGGATTCCCGTGGCCGTGTCCATCGCCTCGGAATTCCGCTACGAACAGCCCCTGGTGGATGCTCAGACCCTGGTCATCGTCATCTCCCAGTCCGGCGAGACCATCGATACCCTGGCCGCCATGCGCCTGGCCCAGAGCCTTGGTTCGCCGGCCTTAGCCGTGGTCAACGTCAAAGGTTCCACCATCGCCAGGGAGAGCGATTACGTGCTCTACACCCACGCGGGTCCGGAAATCGCCGTGGCCAGCACCAAGGCCTACTCCGTGCAGCTGGCCGCCCTCTACATGATCGGCTGCCGCATGGCCATGGTCAGGGGAAAGCTGGACCAGAGCGGGGCGAAGGCCTTTATGGGCGATCTGCTGGACGCCGTTCCGGCCATGGAAGCCATGATCCAAAAGAAGGACCAGGTGCGAAACCTGGTGACGCACCTGATCAACGCGCCGGACGCATTTTTCATCGGAAGGGGGCTGGACTACGCCTTCTCCCTGGAGGGCGCCTTAAAGCTGAAGGAGATTTCCTATATCCACTCGGAGGCCTACGCCGCCGGGGAGCTCAAACACGGCACCATCGCCCTGATCAGCGACAGGGTTCCGGTGATCGCCATCGCCACCCAGGACAAAATTTTTGCCAAAACCGTGTCCAACGTGCGGGAGGTCAGGGCCAGAGGCGCCTTTGTGATCCTTTTGGCCAAGGAGAGCGCCCGGGTGGAGGAGGATATCGCGGACATCCAGATCCGGATCCCCGATCTGGCCGACCAGTTCACCGTGTTTCCCATCGCGGCAGTGCTTCAGCTGATCGCCTACTATGCTTCCGTGGGAAAGAACCTGGATGTGGACCAGCCGCGGAATCTGGCGAAATCCGTGACTGTGGAGTGAGAACATTTATTTCACATCAAAAAACGGGCCGCGCAGTTGATTCTGCGCGGCCCTCTGTGCGGTTCTGTAATTTGTTACTGCTTTTTCTCCTTGTTCCATCTCTGCTTTACTTCCGCGAAGTTTAAGATCACGTCCACCGCGCCGTCCAGACCGGTGGCGCTGCTGTTCAGGCAGAGATCATAGCTGCGGGGATCGCCCCACTTCTTGTTGGAATAGTAGTTGTAGTAGCTGGAACGCTTCTTGTCGGACTTGATCATGATATCCTTGGCCTTGGAGAGGTCCACTTTGTAGGTCTCCTGCATTCTGGCCAGCTTGTCGTTCTCATCGCCGCAGATAAAAACGGAAACTACGTTGGGGAAATCCGCCAGCGCGTAATCCGCACATCGACCTACGATCACGCAGGATTTTTCGCTGGCCAGCTTTTTGATGGCGTCGAACTGGGCCAAAAAGATCTTGTGGTTGATGGGCATGTCGGAGTAGCCGGATGCCGTGTAACCCATGGAGTAAGAATCCATCACCAGGGAGTATAAGAAACTGCTGGTGGGACGCTCGTCGTGCTTTTCAAACAATTCCTCACACAGCCCGCTCTGTTTGGCCGCCAGGGACAAAAGCTCCTTGTCGTAACACTCCACGCCCATGCGCTCCGCCAGCTTCTGGCCGATCACCTTACCGCCGCTTCCACTTTGTCTGCCGATTGTAATAATCAGATTTCCGTTCATTGCACATTCCCCTTTCCGCTATAACCATTCTATAATGCATGCGATGTCTTCCATCTATATTCATATTATACCGCAAAGTTTCAGAAAAGTATAGAGAAATGAGCAAAAAAATCAAATTATTGCAAATGTATTTCCACAAAACATACAACAAAGGCCAAGAATTGGCGTATTTCCCGTAAATACAAGGGATTCCGCTCATTCTTGGCCCGTCTGCCTGCAATGTCTGATTTTCAGCCGGCTGCGCCGGAAATGCTACTCCGGAAGGGTCCGCAGCAGCTTGGCAAAATAGTCCGGAAGGGGCGCGGTGAACTCCATGTAGGCTCCGGTCCGGGGATGGCGGATGCCCAAAACACCGGCGTGTAATGTCTGCCCCTGCAGTCCCGGAATGGGGCACCGGGCCGGGCCGTACACCGCGTCGCCCAGCAGGGGATGGTGGATGCTGGCCATGTGTACGCGGATCTGATGGGTTCTTCCCGTCTCCAGACGGCACTCCACATGGGTGTACTGCCGGAAGCGGCGCAGCACCTTGTAGTGGGTCACCGCCTCCCGTCCGTTGTTGTAGTTGATGCTCATCTTCTTGCGCTCCACCGGATGGCGTCCGATGGGCGCGTCCACCGTGCCCTCGTCCTCCTTCAACACGCCGTGGACAATGGCCTGATAGCGCCGCGTGATGGAGTGTTCCTTGAGCTGTTCGGCCAGGCAGCTGTGGGCCAGGTCGTTTTTACAGGCGATGATCACCCCGGTGGTGTCCATGTCGATGCGGTGGACAATTCCGGGGCGCATGACCCCGTTGATACCCGAGAGCTGGCCGCGGCAGTGGTCTAAAAGGCCGTTGACCAGGGTGTGGGTGTAATGTCCGGCCGCCGGGTGCACCACCATCCCTTTGGGTTTGTTGATGAGGATAATGTCCTCGTCCTCGTAGAGCACGTCCAGGTCCATGGGCTCGGCCAGAATCTCCGGCTCCACGGCCTCCGGCACTTCCAGCTCAATCAGGTCGCCCTCCTGGACCGCATAGCTGGCCTTCACACCCTGGCCGCCCACCAGCACCTGGCCGGATTTCAGCAGCTTTTGCAGGTAGGAACGGCTCAACCCCTCGCAGACGGAGGTCAGATATTTGTCGATGCGCACGCCGCCGTCCTCATCCGTCACCCGGAATCGCTCCATCACTCCGATTTCTCCTCCTTCTTGCGCAAGGAAAAGCAGGCCATCTCCTCCTCGCGGTAGTAAAAGAACACCAGCAGAATCAACAGAAAGGCGGAGATGGTCACATAGCAGTCCGCCACGTTGAAGATCGGGAAATTGATCAGCTTAAAGTAGAGAAAGTCCACCACGTAACCCTGTCCGATGCGGTCGATCATATTTCCCACCGCGCCTGCGGCAACCATCATCAGGCAGACGGCCATGGGCATGTAGCGCTCCGTGACCGGCATCTTCCAGAGCAGATAAACCACCGCGGCCAGCACGACCAGCGCGATGAGGAAAAAGAAAAACTGTTTGCCCTGCATCATGCCGAAGGCCGCGCCCCGGTTCTCCGAGTACAGCAGCTCAAACACGCCGTCCCATATCACAAAGGGCGGCTGGTGCATCAGGTGCTTGACGGCCAGACCTTTGGTCCACTGGTCCAGGCCCACCAGGATCACAAACCCGATGAGAAAACTGGTGAAAAACGAACGTTTTTGTTTCATATGTCGATTACTCCTTTGTCTCCATGATGTATTCCAGGCCGGCCTTCATCTCAGCTTCCGTCACCGTGCGGTCCACGTAGGCTTTTCCAATCTCATTCAGCAGAACAAATTTCACCACTCCGGCATCCATTTTCTTATCGTTTAGGGTGGCGCGTATCACTTCTCCGGTTTCAATGCCGTCCACAGCCACCGGGATGGAGAATTGCAGCATGGTATCCCGGATATCCCGCACCTCTTCCTCTGAAATCAGGCCCCTTTGCGCGCTGATCTTAGCGGCTGCTACGCAGCCCGCGCCCACGCAGTGCCCGTGGAACATGGAGAAATCCTTCAGCTTCTCCACCGCGTGGCCCAGGGTATGGCCGAAGTTTAACAGCGCCCTCTCGCCCTGCTCCGTGGGATCCTGCTCCACCACGTCCCGCTTGATGCGGTTGCTCTCCAGAACCATCTCCTCGCAGACAGACGGATCACGGGCCAGGATCCGGTCCCGGTTCGCCTTCAGCCAGCCATAGTATTCCCGGTTCTTGATCAGCCCATGCTTGATCACCTCGCCCATTCCGGAGGAAAACTGCTCCCCGTCCAGGGTTTTTAAGGTTGCCAGATTGGTGTAGACCAGTCTGGGCATGTGAAAGGCTCCCACCATGTTCTTGTAGGCGTCAAAGTCCACGCCGGTCTTGCCGCCCACGCTGGAATCCACCTGTGACAGCAGCGTGGTGGGAATCTGGATAAAGTCCACGCCCCGCAGATAGGTGGCCGCGGCGAAGCCGCATAAGTCTCCCACCACCCCTCCGCCCAGGGCCGCCATCAGGTCCTTGCGGTCAAAATGATTCAGGATCAGATGCTCGTACAGACTGCGCACCGTGTCCAGATTCTTGTGCTCTTCTCCCGCCGGAAATACGAAGGTGAGAACCGTTTTGCAGCATTTGGACAGAATCGTTGCCACCTCGTCCAGATAGAGCGCCGCCACGTTGGAATCCGTCACCAGGCAGATCTTGCGCTCTGAGAGCCCCAGCTTTTCCACCTCCGGGCCAAGGCCGTTAAAATCCGGCTCCATCACAATGTCGTAAATCGCTTCCCCGTCCCGGTGGACGGTCAATCTCTGTGCCATCACATTTCCTCCTTTGAAAACCAGAATGGGCAGACCGGATTCGTCTGCCCTCCCAAAATTGAACCACGAAGAAACAGACCATCTCTTTGCCGGCCAATCCGCCGCCCGCCTGTCAGGGCTTGGCGGGAGCGGGCCCGCACAGCTAAAAAACAGTCTGCTTGTCCATCATGTTCTGTTTATAACCGGATATTCAGCCCGGAGATGTTGTCAATCGCTCCTCCGGCTGCCAGGATGTCCTGAAAATCACCGGACAATTCCACGCAATCAGGCGTTGCAATGAAGATATAATTGGATATCTTCTGCAGGTTCCCGTTCATGGAGTAGGTCGCTCCCGACGTAAAGTCAATGATCCGCTGCGCAGTCTCCGTATGTATTCCCTCCATATTCAGAACCACTGCCTTTCCTGCCAGCAGGTAGTCGCAGATATCACGGGAATCCTCCATGGAGGTAGGCTTGATCATGGTCACTTCCATGCTCCGTCTCATAGGTACCACTTTGGGGTTTGGCCTGCCTAAAAACCTAGTTTTTCCTTCCGGTTCGTCTTCATCTTCGTAATCGGTATTCCGCTTGGAGAACAATCCCTTTTTAGGAGCTTCATCCTCAAAGTCTTCATCCAGGTAGTAGTCGTCATCCTCTTCGTCACCATTTAATCTCATGGTATCCATTAACTTGCCCAACAGACTCATTTTACACTCTCCAATCCTATATCCGGGCGCTCCGGCAATTTGATGCGCCCTTATCGTGCACCGAAAATACTGGTGCCGACTCTCACCATGGTTGCGCCTTCCTCAATGGCCACTTCAAAGTCACCGCTCATTCCCATTGAGAGCACACCCATAGTAACATTATCGATGTTTTTGTCATTGATGTCAACAGAAAATTGATATAATTTTTGAAAAATTCCGCGATTTTCCTCAGGATTTTCTACAAAAGGCGCAATTGTCATGAGCCCCCTGATGTGCACATGGGGGAGGGCGCTAATCCGGCGGATGGCCTCCTCGGCATCTTCCAGGAAGAAACCGTACTTGCTCTCCTCTTTCGCCACGTTGATCTCCAAAAGCACGTCCACATCCAGGTTTCGCTTGGCAGCCTCCTGTTCGATCTGCTCCGCTAAGCGCAGGGAATCCACCGCGTGGATCAGAACCGCCTTGCCGATCACCTGGTGCACCTTGTTGCGCTGCAGATGGCCGATCATATGCCAGCGGATATCCTGGGGCAGGGCCGGCTGTTTCTGAAGAATCTCCTGCACTTTATTTTCACCGAAATCCCGGGCGCCGGCCTCGTAGGCCTCCTGCACCGCCTGGGCGGGTTTGGTCTTGCTCACCGCGATCAGGGTGACGCTCTTTGGATCCCTGCCGGCTCTGAGACAGGCCGCGTTCACCCGCTCTCTCACTTCTTCCAGCTGTTCTTTTATCATCATGATCTTCCTCCAATCTTGTTTGGCAGGCCGTTTCAAACCGTTACTGATAAAGGATCTGACCCTCGTGCACCAGCGACGCATCCAATACGATGTGGTCGTACACGGACAGGCCGTATTTCATGCCCCGGGTCACGGTATAATACTCGTTGTTGGAATCCTTGATCTCGATCTGCTTAAACACGGTATAGCCCTTATTGATATTGTAAACTCCCTTTAAGGAAGCAGTCCGCCCGATCTGATAGCGCTCCGTGGACTGGGGCTTCACCACGTAGTCCCCGGCTTTGAACTCCGCGCTGTCCCCCAGGTCCACATAGTAATATTCGTCGTCCGACGAGTAGATGGTGGTGGGGACAAATACCACGGAGGTGCCGTTGGCGTCGTACACTTCCTTATTAAAGCCCGGGTCCGAGCTGTCCCCGCCCTGGGTCATATATTCCACGGGAATCAGGTAAAAGCTCTTTTCCGTCACCGCGCTGATGGGAATCTTGAGCCCCGTGGTCTGGTCGGTCACGATCTCAAAATTCACAAACCGGTCGGAAATGAACTGTTCCAGGTATTTTGAAAAGTCCAGCCGTCCGTAGGTCTTGCCGTCCTTTCCGGTGTAGGTGGAATAGCTGCCCGGCACGGTCATGGAATAGTCGGTAAAGCGGACCTTCAGAGTATT
>ENA-UOJP01000295-UOJP01000295.1-human-gut-metagenome-genome-assembly--contig:-C102-NODE-295-length-104744-cov-50.740269_pt1 | contig 104744 bp, 90 predicted proteins | sample MGYA00242353_ERZ723900 | MGnify/ENA metagenome assembly ERZ723900 | reverse complement strand
GTACGCTTGAACTGAGAAGGGGGAGGCCTCGCGGCCTCCCCCTTTTTTGCGTTTACGGGCTTTTGTCTCACATAGTAGCTGTGTTTTATAACCCTCGTTTGTCGCATCTTCTGCGAACGGGCTACAATAACTTAGTCTGTGCGATATGGAGGTGAACATGGCTGAAGCTGGTATCGGCGTTGATATCGTCGAGATTTCCCGCATGAAATCAATTCTTGAAAAGACGCCGTCGTTTGCTCGGCGTGTGTTTACCGAAGAAGAGCGTGCGTATTGCGATGCATCATCGCGTCCCGCTGCTCACTATGCGAGCCGCTTTGCTTCGCGCGAGGCGGTACTTAAAGCTCTCGGCATGGGTTTTAGTCAAGGCGTGGGTCGCAAGGATGTTTCGGTTACGCGTGATAAACTCGGCAAACCGAAGGCGCTGCTTTCGGGCCGTGCTCTCGAGATCGCTCAAGAACTGGGTGTTGTTGAGGTCGCTCTTTCCATTACGCTTACAGGAGACTTGGCCGTTGCGAATGCCATCGCGATTACCGAAGATGCTCGGCCTAAGCCAAAAGAGGAAAAGGTGAGCACCAAGAAACGCGTAGCGCAGACATTTAAAGAGGCTCGCTCTGTTTTAGATGAGCTTGAGCAGCTGCAGAATTCAGCATTGACGGAGCACCTGGGCGATGCTTCGCAAGATACGCTAGGAGCATAGATGAAACCGGTTTTGAGTACCGAAGAAGTCGTTCGTCTCGAGGATATCATCGAACGCGAAGGGACTTCGAAGGCCGAGCTTATGGAGCTAGCGGGTGAGTTTGCCGCCAACGAGGTCTTGAAGCTCAATCCCGATCGGGTTCTCGTTCTGGTCGGTTTTGGTAATAATGGCGGCGACGGTTGGGTTGCCGCCGATATCCTGAGCCATAAGGGTGTGGACGTGGATATCGTTTCTCCGGTTGAGCCGGATGAGATTCCTGCTGCTCTGGCACGTCATGTTGCTCGTCGTACTGCCGGCCGCGATGTGCACGTTTGCGTCGGCCCCTCGCGTGACGAACTCGAGGTTTTGATCGATAAGGCCGATGTTGTTGTCGATGCCATTTTTGGTACCGGTTTCCACGGAAATCTGCGTGCGCCGTTCTCCATCTGGATTCCTACGGTCAATGAATGCGCCGATTGTGTCGTATCCATTGATGTTCCCTCGGGCCTCAATGCCGAGACGGGCGTTGTTGATGACGACTGCATTCGTGCCGAGCATACGGTGACGATGATTGCGCCCAAGATTGGTCTGTATAGCGCTGATGGTCCTGAGTATGCTGGCGATTTGATCTGCGGCAATCTTTACGACCGTCTTGACGAGGTCATCGATGATGTCGACCACGCCGCCGAGATTGTCGAGCCCGGTGACTTAGTTGATTACTTTGCCCCACTACCTACGAATATCGATAAGTATTCCCGTGGCTCTGTGCTTATTGTCGCCGGATCTGCGCAATATCCTGGTGCTGCCATTATGGCGGCCAAGTCTGCAGCTCGCGCGGGTGCTGGTTACGTGGCAGTCGCGGCTCCTGACGCCTGCGCCAATCTTATTCGCATGGCACTTCCTTCGATTCCCGTCTTTGCTATTCCGTCTGATTCCCGCGGCTCCTTTGGCGCCGCTGCGCGCATGACTGTGTGCGAGATTGCAAAGAAGTACAGCTGTGTGCTGTGCGGTCCCGGTATGACGACATCTGCCGGCGCTATGCAGGTGGTTTCGGGCTTGCTCGAGCTTGATGTGCCGCTTATCTTGGACGCCGATGCACTCAACTGCCTTGCTAAGATTGCCATTGACGGTATTGATAGTAATCCCGAGATGTATCGTCGCGAGCAGCCGTTGGTTATGACGCCGCACTATCGTGAACTTTCGCGTCTGGTTGCCGGTGACGAGGTGAACGACCTTGGTACTGCGATTGCAGCCGCGCAGAAGGTTGTCTGGGCTGCAGGCTCTGACAATCTGGTGGTCATTGCCAAGGGGCCGACGACGGCTATCTGTGGCGTTGAGCGTGTGCTGCTGCCGCTCTCGGGTCCGGCTTCTCTGGCAACTGCCGGTTCGGGTGATGTTCTCGCGGGTATTTTGGCCGGCACGCTTGCCACCATGCGCGACGAGATGGATCGTTGGGAGCTGCTGTATTCGTACGCCGTCGCACTTCACAGCTACGCCGGTTTTGCCGCGGCGACGGAGTATGGTGAGAAGAGCGTCATCGCGACCGATCTTATCGACTTGATCGGTCCGGCCATGGAACTGGCGGTAAAGGATGCGCTCGAAGATCTGGGAATCATGGACGAAGGGTCGGATGACTAATCATGAATAAAGCCGATTTGACGCGCTGGTCCTGGGTCGAGATCGACCGCGGGGCGCTCCGTCGCAACACGAGGGCCTATAAGAACTTGCTGAATCCACGTCAGCGCCTGTGCTGCGTGGTCAAGGCCGATGCTTATGGTCATGGAGCTGTTGAGTGCGCCAAGATCATGTATTCGGCCGGTGCCGACATGTTTGCCGTGGCGACGGTTAACGAGGGCGTTGAGCTCCGACAGGGCGGGATTACGAAACCCATCCTCATCCTAAGCGAGCCGCCTATCGAGGCCATTCCGACGTTGCTCGAGTTTGATATCATGCCTTCGGTCTATACGTCTGATTTTGCTCTTGCGTATGGCGAATGTGCCGTCGCGGCGGGCAAAGTGGGCAAGTATCATCTCGCCATCGAGACGGGCATGAATCGTATCGGCGTTCACTACACGCAGGTGCTCGACTTTGTCCGCGGTATAAATTTCCATCGCGGTATTCAGTGCGACGGCGTATTTACGCACTTCGCCACGGCCGATGAACCTTCGGGCTGGGACTACAAGCTGCAGTGTCAGCGCTTTACCGAGGCCGTTCAGGCCATTAAGGATGCGGGTTTTGAGTGCGGTATCGTGCACTGCGCCAACACGCCGTCCTCGATGCTCGACCCCTCGATGCATTTTGATATGATCCGCGCCGGCGTTGGCTTGTATGGCATGCAGCCGTGCGAGCTGAGTGGCCGCGTGATGCAGCTTGATCCCGTTATGAGCGTCCATGCGCGTGTGACGCGCGTGGCACACCCTGCGATGGGTGAGGGCGTGGGCTACGGTTTTACCTACCGCGTACCGCGTACGCGCGTTCAGATCTGCACGCTGCCGATCGGTTATGCCGATGGCCTATCGCGTACGCTTTCCAATCGTATGGATGTGCTGTATCGCGGCGAGCGCGTGCATCAGGTTGGCAATATCTGCATGGACCAGTTTATGGTCGCCATTCAGTCCAACCCGGCACACGAGATTCCCGAGGCCGAGTATGGTGACGAGATGATTATTGTCGGCCGCGATGGCGATGCCGAGATCACTATGGACGAGATGGCCCGACTGCGCGGAACGATTAACTACGAGGTCGCCTGCGGCTTTGGCATGCGTCTCGACAAGGTCTACGTGTAGGAGCCGCTATGGGCGTCATGCACATCCCCGGCCATACCCATCAGGCACCACGTGAGGTCGCACTCGAGGAAATTGAGGCCGTTCTGGGCGATTGTCACCTCTGCCAGCTCTACCAGTCGCGTCACAATATCGTGTTTGGCGTGGGAAACCCCCGCGCTCGTGTGATGTTTATTGGCGAGGCGCCGGGCCGCAATGAGGATTTGCAGGGCGAGCCCTTTGTGGGGGCGGCAGGCGAGGACCTCAACGGCATTTTGTCGCTGGCGGGGCTCAAACGCGAAGACGTCTACATTGCCAACGTGCTTAAGTGCCGCCCGCCGGGAAACCGCAATCCGCGTTCCGAGGAAGTGCTGGCTTGCTCGCCGTTTTTGCGTGAGCAGATTCGAAGCATCTGGCCCGATATTATCGTGACGCTCGGCAACCCCGCGACGCACTTTGTGCTTAAGACCGAGATTGGCATTACTAAGCTGCGCGGCAGGTTCCACCAGATGGGGCATTTTGTAGTAATGCCCACGTTCCATCCGGCAGCAGCGCTACGCAATCCGGCGTGGCAGGAACTGCTGGAGGAAGACTTTAAGATGCTGGGCGACTATCTGGAGCGACATCCCGCACCAGAGGACGCCTCGGAATAATAAGGAGCATATATGTCCCTGGAGCGCCTGGGGGTAGGTACTTACAAAACGACTTGCGCTGCCGATACGGAGTACTTTGGCGAGCTAATTGCACCGTGCCTTGAGGACGGCGATGTGCTCATCCTGACCGGTGGCCTGGGGGTGGGCAAAACTCACTTTACCAAGGGCGTCTCGCGCGGGCTGGGCGATGAGCATATGGTTACGAGCCCTACGTTTGCGCTCATGGCCGTTCACGATCAAGGCCGTATTCCGCTGTTTCACTTTGATCTATACCGTCTGGAGCATGCCTACGAGCTCGAGGATACGGGCATTTTCGATGTGCTGGGCTATGAGGGTGCTTGCCTGCTGGAATGGGGCGAACAATTCCAAGACGAGCTGACGGATGAGTATCTTTCGGTGACGCTCAAGCGTGATGAGGGCGACAGTGATGTGCGAACGATAACGCTCGAGGCGCACGGTGACCGCGCAATGGAGCTTTCCCATTTGATTGATAAGGCTGTACAAGATGAGCTTGCATAACGACAACGCGCTGGTGGTGGCGCTCGATACCTCGACCGACATGCTTGCCTGCGCGGCAAGCTGGATTGATGGGCAGACGGGCGAGACGAAGCTCGTGAGTGGCGACCACATGTGTCGCCGTCACGCCAACGTTGAGCTCGTGAATACCGTTGATGGCGTGCTGGCTCAAGCCGGTCTGGATCGCAGCGATGTTGGTTACTACGTGGTCGGCCGCGGCCCGGGGTCGTTTACGGGTGTGCGCATCGGCATCTCCACTGCCAAGGGCCTCGCGCGCGGTGCCAATGTTCCACTGCTGGGCGTGTCGACGCTCGACGCTTGCGCTTGGACGGCGTGGAAGGCTGGCGTGCGCGGCAAGCTTGGTATCTTGGCCGATGCCATGCGCGGTGAGGTATATCCGGCACTATATATGCTGGGCGATGAGGGTCCCGAGCGTCAATTTGAGCGCGAACACGTGGTCAAGGCCGCCGTGGCGCTCGATGAGTGGCGCCGAGCAGCGGACTGGGACCAGGTTCAGCTGACCGGTGACGGTCTCGTGCGCTATGGCAAGCTGCTGGGTGAGGACGAGACCGCCCGCTGCGTGGAGCGCGACCTGTGGTGGCCTTCGGGCGAGGGCTTGCTGCTCGCGCACGCTGCGGGTGACGGCGATCCGGCTCGCGTCCTGCCGATTTACACGCGCCTTTCGGATGCCGAGGAAAACGAGCGCAAGCGTCTTGGTCTTGCCGAGAGTGCGCAGAGCGAAATTACGGGCGTTGCCGATGAGCTCGCCGGTCGTCATCTGCAGTTCCGTCCCATGGGCGCGGCGGATGCCGAGGGCGCGAGCGCGCTAGAGGCTGCCTGCTTTGAAGGTGCCGGACACGAGGCGTGGACGCCGGGCATGTTCCTGTCCGAACTGGGCGAGGACGTCGCTGCGCCGCGCAGTTGGTGGGTGGCACACGACGACGGCAAGCTGCTGGGCCTTGCCGGCGGTATGGTCGTGGACGGTGATGTGCAGATTCTGGATGTCGCCGTCGACTCGGCACATCGCCGTGAGGGCATTGCCCGCAAGCTGCTGTCGCATGTGAGCTATGATGCCCAGATGCTCGGCTGCACCACGGCTTCGCTCGAGGTCGAGGACGGCAACGAGGGCGCGATTGCGCTCTATGCCGCTCTGGGCTTTACCGAGGTGGGTCGTCGTCGTGGCTACTACGGTGTCGGCAAAGGCGCCATCGTCATGACGGCCCCACTTCCCCTCGTACTTCCGGTCGATAACGCCTCGCCCGAGCCGACGGCAGCCGAGCAACGCGTATGGCCGCTGCCTGCGCCTGGGCGCTCCGAGGGGGAGCGCGCCGAAATTGAGCGCCGCCGCCTGGTGCTCGCTATCGAGAGTTCCTGCGACGAGACGGCCGTGGCGATTATCGATGCGGATGGCAATATGCTGGCCAACCAGGTGTCGACACAGATTGATTTTCATGCCCGCTTTGGCGGCGTGGTGCCCGAGATCGCCTCGCGCAAACACGTTGAGGTGATTGTGAGTGTCGTGGATGCGGCGCTCGAGGATGCCGCAGCATCGCTTGGTCTTGAGGGTGGAGCCATTGCTCCCAGCGAGCTTGCCGCCGTGGGCGTGACACAGGGTCCGGGCCTGGTGGGCGCCCTCGTGGTGGGCGTTGCCTTTGCCAAAGGCTTTGCCTACGCTGCCGGTAAGCCGCTCGTATGCGTCAACCATCTGGAGGGGCATCTGTTTGCCAACCTGTTGGCGCAACCCGACCTCAAACCGCCGTTTATCTTCACGCTTGTCTCGGGTGGGCACACCATGCTCGTGCACGTGAAGGCGTGGGGCGACTACGAGGTGCTCGGTGAGACGCTCGACGACGCTGTGGGCGAGGCCTTCGACAAGGTAGCCAAGGCGTTGGGTCTGGGCTATCCCGGTGGCCCCATCATTTCCAAGCTGGCCGAGACGGGCAACCCCAAGGCGATCGATTTCCCCCGTGCGCTTAACAGCAGGGGAGACTATCGCTTCTCGCTTTCGGGCCTTAAAACCGCTGTGACGCTCTACATTGAACAGGAGACCAAGGCCGGGCGCACGATTCACCTGCCCGATCTGGCAGCTTCGTTTGAGGCAGCTGTCTTTGACGTGCAGTACAAGAAGGCCAAAAACGCACTGCACGCTACCGGATGCAAGGAATACTGCATCGGTGGCGGCGTCTCGGCCAACCCGCATCTGCGCGAGATGATGATCAAGAAGCTTGGGCGTCAGGGGATTCGCGTAACGGTGCCGCCCTTGTCTGCCTGTACCGATAACGCAGCCATGATCGCGGAGGTCGCTCGCCGTAAATTCGACCGAGGCGAAATCTCGCCGTTCGATGTTGACGCCGATCCGAACATGACGCTGTAGCTGGTACGGCGCGGTCCCCGGACGGAGGGGCCGGATATAAGGTTTCCTGCTCTACAGTCCTGCGCAAGACGAAGGCCACATTAAGTGGCCTTCTTTGCGTGCGGAACTCGCGATAAACCTTATATCCGGCCCCTCCGTCCGGGGACCTTTCTGTATCGATATAGCTTCTGAGCTGGTTTGGCGTCGACAACGTCCAGCAAGGTTAACAAGCCAGCGTCGAATTTCCAGCGTTCTTTAGCTGAAAGAAAAAGTTGGTGTGCGGAGCTTTGCTCCGCATTTGGGATGGGAGCCCCTCGGGAGCGGGCGGGCGTATACAAGGTTTATCGCGAGTTCCGCACGAGCCGGAGAGCACTTAATGTGCTCTCCGTGCGAGCAGGACTGTAGAGCAGGAAACCTTGTATACGCCCGCCCGCTCCCGAGGGACATCTCTCATGCAAAAACTGTCGCTGGGTAAAGTCCGAGGTCAGTGGCGTTTTATACCGAGAAATCCAAAAAAGTTGAAAATTCATTACAAATTTGCGTTGACTTTAGGTAACTAAAGTTTCATACTCCTTTTCAACCACTGGGGGATGTGAACACGCACGGATCGTTCGCATCATGATTGAAGAGGATTTCTTAGACATGTTCACGCATCAGCTAAACATTATCAGCGTAGTAATTATCTGATGCGGGTTAGCACATACAGCTAGCCCGTACGATAACGGGCGGCTGATGAAGATGAGGGCCGTCGAGCGCAACCGACGGCCCTCATTTTTTATGTCTAGGAAGTTCTTTTTAGAGGAGGAAATGTAATGAACGGAGTTTTGCTCATGGTTGTGGCCGCGGCGGTGCTCGCCTGCGGCTATCTGGGCTACGGCCGCTGGCTGGCCAACAAGTGGGGCGTTGACAAAGAGGCCCTCACGCCGGCCAAGCGCATGAAGGACGGCAACAGCTTCTCGCCCGTCTCCGCCTTCACTGCGTTTTCGCACCAGTTCAGCTCGATCTGCGGTGCTGGCCCTGTCACGGGTACGATCGTCGCCATGGCCTTTGGCTGGCTGCCCGTCGTGCTCTGGGTCCTCGTCGGCGGCATCTTCTTTGGCGCCGTCCACGACCTTGGTGCCCTGTACGCTTCGATGAAGAACAACGGCAAGTCACTCGCTCAGCTCATCGAGAAGTATATCGGCAAGACCGGCCGTCGCCTGTTCCTGCTGTTCTGCTGGCTGTTCTGCATCATCGTCATCGCCGCCTTTACCGACATGGTCTGCAAGACGTTCATGTTCACCCCGGCCGTTGACGCTTCTGGTGCTGCTACCGGTGCCATCGACTTCACCAAGTCCTATGCCGCCGGCTGCGCTGGTACCATCTCCATCCTGTTCACCTTCGTCGCTATCGCCTTTGGTTGGGCCCAGAAGAAGTTCAACCTCACCGGCGCTGCCGAGTTCGTCACCGGCGTGGTCCTCATGGTTCTCATGTTCGCCGTCGGTATGCAGTTTCCGGTCTACCTGGATAAGTTCCAGTGGTTCGCCGTCGTCATGGTCTACCTGGTCTTCGCTGGCGCTATGCCCATCCAGATGCTCAAGACCCCGCGTGACTACCTCACTTCCATCATGATGATCGTCATGATCGTCTGCGCTGTCCTCGGCATCGTCGTCCTGGGCGTCAACGGTCAGGCCACTATCACCGCTCCGGTCTTCACCGGCTTCTCCACTGCCTCCGGCATGATGTTCCCGGTCCTGTTCGTCTCCGTCGCTTGCGGTGCTCTCTCCGGTTTCCACAGCCTCGTTTCTTCCGGCACCTCTTCCAAGCAGGTCGAGAAGGAGCAGGACGCCGTCAAGGTCGGTTACGGCGCAATGATCGTCGAGTCCTTCGTCGGCATCCTTGCCATCATCGTTGCCGGCATCATGTTCTCCGATATGAACACCGCCGGTACCGGCGCCCTCAACGCCGGTGTCGCTTCCACCCCGTTCCAGATCTTCGCCGCTGGCATCTCCCGCGGTATGCAGGCCTTCGGTGTTGACGGCACGCTCGCTACCGTCTTCATGACCATGAACGTCTCCGCTCTGGCCCTGACCTCGCTCGACGCCGTCGCCCGCATCGCCCGCACCTCGTTCTCCGAGTTCTTTGCCCAGACCAACGACGCCCTGGCCATCGAGTCCAAGGCCGGCTACATGAAGGTCCTCGGCAACCCCTGGTTCGCCACGGTCGTCACCCTGCTTCCCGGTCTCGCCCTCGCTTTTGGTGGCTATGCCAACATCTGGCCGCTCTTTGGTGCTTCCAACCAGCTGCTCGGCGGCATGACCATGATCACCCTCGCCGTGTTCTGCAAGTGCACCGGCCGCAAGGGTTGGATGCTCTACGTGCCCGTCGCCTTCCTGCTCTGCTGCACCTTCACCTCGCTGGTCCAGAGCGCCATGGGCTGCATGGCCGCCGTCCAGGCTTACGGCTTCTTCGGCACCATCCCGGCTACCGCCACCACGGCCGCCGTCTCCGTCGCCGCTACCAAGGGCCTGCAGCTCGTCTTTGCCGTCCTGCTGATGGTCCTGGGCCTCATCGTCGCCGTCAACTGCCTCAAGGAGTTCTTCGGCAAGGAGGCTGGCTCCATGCCTGATGAGGAGCCCGAGTGGTCCGAGATGGGCAAGGCCGAGTACGGTCGCGCCGCTGCCGCCGAGGCTCCCGCTGACGCCGAGGCCGCCAAGGCCTAGTCGGTCGGACGGGTTGAATCTCCCATCCATTTGACTCGGAAAGACCGGGTCCGCGACTTCGCGGGCTCGGTCTTTTTTCATGCAAAAGCGGGTGACGCTCGAGTGTTCTCGCAGATGTTTTGCGTGGATAAGGGCGCGCGTTGTACCATATACACGTATATGTGTGCATATGAAAGGGGCCCCGTGGCCAAGACGGTATATTCCGATAACCAACAAAATGTCGATGCTCTGGCTGAGCGCCTGAGCAGCCAGACGTCGCTTTCTGCTGAGCGTGCCAAGCTGGTTGCCTACGACCTGCTTTGCCGCAAGGCGCTCAAGATTAAGTCGAGTGCGCTGGCGCAGATTTTCCGCTCCGTCGATAAGGAGTGCGACACCAAGGCGATGCGCGATGAGCTTATCGCGGCAAAGATCGTGACCAAGATCGAGGGTAGCGGCATTAACGGGCGCCCGGCGTTCTATACCATCAATGCCGAGATTAACGATGCCCAGGAGCGGCCCGTCGAGGTTGCCGAAGAGGCCGTCGAGGACGTTGTCGAGGCGCCCGCTTCGGTGGAAACGGCTCCGCGCGAGCATGTCGATACCGACGAGCTGCTTGACGAGAGCGTCGTTCGCGCCTTTACGGCCAAGGTCGGCCGCGGCGGTTTTGGCGGGAGTGGCAAGCGCGATGCGCAGCGCCGCGCCCAGCAGGAGCGCTTCCGTCGCGCCGTTGCTCAAAAGGGTGAGACGGATGCTGAGGCTGTTGAGACCGAGGTTGCTGCCGAGTCGCAGAAGCCCGCGAGGGAGCAAAAGCCCGTGGAGGCCCAAGAGCCCAAGCGTCGTCGCGGTGCTCACTTTAAGACTGCACAGCAGGATGCCGCGCGTGAGGTTGAAGAGTCTTCTGAGGTTGCAGACGATGTTGAGGAGTCTGCCAAGAAGGCTCCGGGTTCGTGTCGTCCTGGTCGCGGTTTTGCGGGACGTGCATATCCCGTAAAGCGTCAGGAGAAGGGCGAGTCGGTTTCGACCACCCAGGACGAGAAGACCGTTGAGCCGGCGGCTCGCGAGCAGAAGCCTGTTGAGCCGCAGCTTGAGGTTGATGCCGAGGCCAAGGGCCAGCAGCCTACTGATGAGCAGGCGGAGCAGGGCGCGTCGAGCAAGCCTCGCCGCCGTCGCCATCGTGGGGGCCGCAGTTCCCATGCCGAGACTGCAACCGAGAAGACCACGCCGCAGAACGAGGATGCGAAGGCCGAGGTTTCTTCGGGGCAGCCTAAGCGCCAGTCAGCGAAGGAGAGCAAGTCCGATCGTCCGCAGAAGCAGGCGTCTATGCCGAAGCGCGAGCGCAATTCCCAAGGCGATTCTAAGCGCAAGTCTCAGAAGAAGCCGGAGTCTGCCGCAGTAGATACTGCTGCCCAGCAGCCCGAGTCGGCCGCCCACGGCGAGGTCTCGGCGTTTGCCCTTGCCCACGTTTTAGGCAGGCAGCTGCTCAAGGTTGTCCCCACGCCTATGGCGCTCTCCAAGATCAAGGAGCAGCAGACACAGATCGTAAAGGTCGAGGGCAAGGACGGCAAAAAGGCTCCGCAGCGCACTCAGCACAACGAGATGTCCAACCGCAAGATTGCCGAGGAAATCGCAATCATCCAGGCTTGGATCGAGCAGAACCGAGGTGCCGATACGCCGGTTGCCTCGCGCCGCCAGCGTGCCTACCAGATCTTTAACGACGAGAAGGCTTTTGACGGCAAGCACGGTGAGCGCCTGATCAGGCGTATGACCGAAAAGGGCATCAGCATGCAGGCGATCAAGGTCGCCCCCAATCGCCCCGTGCACTTTACGGGCTTCTTTACGCTGGGAGCCGACAAGCCGTTCATTATGGTCGAGAACCTGGACACCTACGACGAGATCGTCAAGCTGCTGCGTGGCCGCAAGCACGCCAAGCTCTTTGGCATCAAGGTGGGCGGCGTGATTTTTGGCGGCGGCTGCAAAGCGAGCGTCTCGCACGCACTGGATGATTATCTGGCCGAGATTGGCTATCGCTTTAACTACGTCTACTACGTGGGCGATATCGATCGCGAGGGCGCGCGCATCGTCGAGCAGGCTCGCAATGCCAATGTGGTTGAGATTCGCCTGCATGCCGGCATGTACCGCGCCATGCTCGCCGAGCATAAGCGTCGCGTGAAGGCCGGCGGAGAGTGCGAGCCCGCGGCTGCCAACCAGGGTGTGCCGCAGAACCTGGCAGCGACGATCAAGGATCTGCCCATGGTTACGCGCGTGCAGTTCCGCAACGTGCTGCGCGAGGGCGGGCGCATTCCGCAGGAGATTCTGATGACCGCCGACTATCGGGATGGCGACTCGGGAAGCTTCGACCGCATGCTGAACAACTAGATTCCGCCGGCCCCGGGAGAGCGGGGACACCGGCTTAGGTTTCCTGCTCTACAGTCCTGCTCACGACGGAGGCCACATTAAGTGGCCTCCTGTTCGTGCGGAACTCGCGATAAACCTAAGCCGGTGTCCCCACTCTCCCGGGGCCTGTGGTTACTTGGTTGTTGCATGCGGCTCGCTTTTCGGAACAGGGCTGATAATTCTAGATGCAAGGCGCTCTTGGTCGTTATGGGCCTGGGGCGTCTGTCTTATATAGGTAGATTCCTTGCGGGTTCGAATTCCTCCGCTTGCCCACAAGAAAGCGCTCCAGGTTCATAAGGGCCTGGAGCGCTGTGTTCTTAAGGGCTGGGACGGAGGGATTCGAACCCCCAACAGCCGGCACCAAAAACCGGAGTTCTACCGTTGAACTACGTCCCAATGTGTGGTGTTGCCCAAAAGCAACTCGTTTAGTTTACCTAATCTGCGAGGGCATCGCAAACGCCATCGAGCAGGCGTACGGCGAGTGTCTGCGCGTCGCTGGCCGTGAAAGTGCCGTTGTAGCGCGTCATGCCCGTGAGCTCAATGCGAATGCGAGCCGGCTTCTGCTGCGCGGCGACATTGGCGGTGCGGATGCGCTGGGCCAGGTTGTGGCACTCGGCGAGGGCAATCGTGGCGCGCGGTGCGGCGTCGGCGGGCAGCTCGTCGCTTGCGATTTCGAGCACCAGGTCAACGTCGGTTGGGACCTCGGAGTCACAGAGCATCATGCCGCTGTTGTCGGTCGTTGCCGTGGCGATATTCCACATGCGCGACGCAACGCTGCGTGCGATGGGGTCCTCGCCGATAACGGCAATCTGGAAGCGCTCGAGCACGTTGGCGGCGCGAGCAAAACCGATGCGGGACTCGGCTTCGGTGACCGAGGGCTTGCCCTCCCACACATGGTGCAGGCGGTTGATGTAGGCGTAGGTGTCCTGGAAGGCCATGCCGTCGGCAAACAGGCCGACATTTTCCTGGAACTGCTGCAGGGCGGCCTCGGTATGCGGACCAAAGTAGCCGTCGTCTTCGCCACAGGCAAAGCCCAAAACGTTGAGAGCGCGCTGCAGGGCCTGCACATCGGCGCCATGGAAATTGGGCATGCGCAGATAGAGGGTGCGGTCGCCCAGCTTATACGAAGCGTCTACAAGGGCGCTCCAACAGGGGATATCGACGGCATGACCGGCAGCAAGGCCGCTGTCGAGCCTGAAGGTGCTGACGGCCTGCTCAGTGGTGGCTCCAAAGTACTTGTCGGTGACTTCGGCGGCATCAATCGTGTAGCCGAGCTGCAGGAGACGAGACTGCACGTCCTCGACGGCTGCTCCTTGCATGCCCGTTGTAATAGGTTCCATGAACGAACCCCTTTCGGCGTACCATTCGTACTATTTGAGCGTCTGTCGGATAGACAACGCAAAGGGATGCATAAACATGCACTCAACAGTGTAGCAAGTTGTGCCTAAATACGCTGCTGACAGATTTTATAACCCCCGTTAGTTAAGGCGCTCCACAAAGAAATCTGCCATGGAGAGGAACAGCTCGCGTGCGTGCGGATCAAGCTCAACGTTCTCGATGGCCGCTTTGGCCTTAGCGGTCAGGTCGAGCGCGTAAGTGTGGGCGTAATCGATGGAGCCGGTCTCCTGGAAGATCTCCACGGCGCGTGCGAGCTGCGCGGGATCATCGGTGCCCGAGGAAAGAATCGCCTCGACCTCGTCGTGGTGGCGCTCATCAGAGAGGGCGTGTACGGCGACAAGCGTGCGCTTGCCCTCGGTGATGTCGGTGCGGAAGTCCTTGTTGGCGGCTTCCTTAGTGCCGACAAGGTTGAGCAGGTCGTCCTGAATCTGAAAGGCAAGGCCCGTGTGCAGGCCAAAGGCGCGCAGCGCTTCGATTTGCTCATCGTTGCCGCCGCCGATAATGGCTCCGGCGGCAAGCGGCGTGGCTCCGCTGTAAAACGCGGTCTTGTGCGTCGCCATGTCCAGGTAGTCATCAACCGAGATATCAAAGCGCCCGTCACGGACCCAACCCAGGTCGAGTGCTTGACCCTCAATGGTGCGGACGATCATCTCGGTAAGCTCGTGGAGCACGCGCAGCTTCACGTCGGACTCCAGCGTGGGGTCGTCGAGAACCGTCTTGGTGACCATGGTGAGCGCCAGGTCGCCACAATTGATGGCAAGGCCCGTGCCCTCGGTAAGGTGCATGCAGGGCTTGCCTCGACGAAGCTGTCCGTTGTCGGCGATGTCGTCGTGGATCAGCGCGCCCGACTGGAAATGCTCGATGGCTGCCGCGGCGCTGCGGGCGCTCTCAAAGCTACCGCCCACTGCGGTTGCGGCGAGCATGCAGATAAGCGGGCGGTGGCGCTTGCCGGCGTTGGCCGTAAAAGCCGAGAGCGGCGCATACAGGTAGCGCTCGATATCGGCAGAGGTCGCCTGTCCGTCAAAGAACGTGGCCAGATAGGCGTTAATCTGGTCAAAGTGCTGGGCTAAAAAGCTGGTAAACGGACTGGACACGGGTTCTCGCATTCTTTCTGAGGTTGCGTTGATGCAATATGCAGACAACATATTGCCACATTAGGGCGTTTGGCGCGGCAGTTTTGGCGATTTAGGACAACGGGCGTGCGTTTGATGGAGCGCGCCTAAATCAGCCTAAAATGCTCGAGCGCCGCAACGACACCGTCGTGATCGACGGTGTCGGTCACGTAATCGGCCTTATCCTTGAGATAGTCCGGTGCATTGCCCATGGCGATACCGACATCGACGGCGTTCATCAGCGAGACGTCATTGCTGGCGTCGCCGATGCCGTATACGGTTCCGTGGTGGGGATCGAGGGCGTCGAGTACAGACTGGATGCCCCCGCGCTTCGTGCATTCGCGGGGCGAGATTTCGGTTACCTCGAGTTCGAGCTCGTTAAAGCACAGCAGCGGCTCAAGTGCCTTATCTTGAGCGATGTGGTTGGCGAGCGATGTAGACATCAAGATCTTGTAGACACTGTAATGTTGCAGCTGCGTGACTGCGTCGCCCAGGGTGCGCGCGTATCCGGGAGCATCGGGCGCATCGGCACTCATGCGCACGACGCCGTTGAGGCCCTCAAAGCGGATGACCTCGCCCGATTGCTCAAGGTAGGGGGCAAGACGCTGCAGCATACTGGGCGTCATCGACAGATCGCGAATTGTGTGTCCGTTGATCTCGGCGTAACCGCCCGCAAGACAGACGATGCCGGTCCAGGGCAGCTCAAGAAGTTTGGGGTGGATGCAGCTCAGGGTACGTCCCGTGCAGATAAAGGCCATGTTGCCGTTGGCGACAAACTCGCGGATTGCCTGCGAAACCGCCTCGTTGGGATAGGGGGAGAGGTCCCGCTCGTCTTCGGGAAGGTCTTGGGCGAGCCTGGGGTCTTGCCAGGCGAGCGTTCCGTCGATATCGAAGAAGCAAATATTGCCGCGCTTATGGGCCGCGCTGGCGGCAGGGGAGGCCGAGGTGGTGGGCACAAATTCCGGCTCGAGGCCCATGATCTGGTCAAAATGCTCTTTAACGCGGGGAACGGAGATGCCGATAATCACCTGGGCGGTCTTGCCCGTAATGATGAGGCCCTTGGCGCCCACTGCGACAAACGACGCGTTATCTGCAACGATGGAAGGGTCTGCGACCTCGACGCGCAGGCGCGTGGCGCAGTTGGTTGCGCCCACGATATTGCCAACGCCACCTAAAAGCTGAATTACCCGCTCAGCGAGGACGTGATCTTGATCGGATCGACTATTGACCTCGTCATTGGGAGATTGCTCTTTGGCAAAGTCGCTTCCCGTTAAACAATCGATTGCCGCGCGATTGACGACATGATCCTCGCGGCCCGGAGTCTTAAGGTCATAGACCAAGATGAGTGCTCGAAAACTAACAAAAAAGATGAGGCTAAAGGCAAGGCCGATACCGAGCGCCAAAAGATAGGCACCGGCATGCGTGCGCATGAGCGGAATAAAGTTGAAGGCTGCCATCTCCATGAGGCCGCCCGAGAAGATGCCGACGATGCCAAAGAGATTCATGGCTGTGGCAAGGCAAGACGATAAGACGGCGTAGAGCAAAAAGAGCCCGGGGTGGGTGAACATAAAGAGAAACTCGAGTGGCTCGGTAACGCCGCAAACCACCGAGGTGATGATGGCGGGAACAAGGATGACCCTGAGGCCGGCGCGGCGCTCGGGTTTTGCGGTGGAGTAGAACGCAGCTGCGATGGCAGGAAGGCCAAAGAGCTTGACCCAGCCGGTGGCGGTAAAACCGGCCCACGGCGCAAGCTCATTAAGGGGGCGCGTGCTATGGGAGAGGATGGGGAGCAAACTGCTCCACGTGGCGTAGATGCCGTCGTTAATGACCAGGTTGTCGTAGTAGATCGGCATGTAGAGCAGGTGGTGCAGGCCAAAGGGCTCGAGTGCTCGTTCTAAAAAGACAAAGATGCCCACGCCAAAGGGACCGACGCCTGCAAGCGCGTGACGCAGCGTATCGGTTACATCGTATACGTAGGGCACGATGGCGGCCGAGATAGCAGCAAGGGCAAACACGGCAAAAAAGCTGATGAGGTAGACCAGCGAGGAGCCCGAGAAGGTGCCGAGCCAATCGGGAACCTTGGCATCGTAGAAGCGGTCATGGATGGCAACGACGGTTGCCGATACCGCCAGCGGGCCGATAATGCCGGTGTCGAGCGTCTTGATGCCGTCGATGACGGTGATACCGCTGGCGGAGGTCAAAGATGACGGGTACTCAAGTCCAAGGTTGTCTCCGCTCAGCTTAATGATCTCGCTCAAAAAGAAGCAGTAGGCAAAATAGGCGACGAGAGCCTCGAGGCAGCAACGAGCCGGTTGTTTTTGGGCAAGACCGATGGGCAGCGCTACGGCAAAAAGGAGCGGGAGGCGTTTAAAGACCGTCCACGAGCCGCGCTGGATGATAGCCCAGAAAACGTACCAAGGGGTTCCGTATACGGCGAGATCGCCGACGATGTCCGCAGTCGTTGCGAGAGCGGAGACGCCGACCATGAGGCCTGATATAGAAAACAGCATGGCGGGCGCGAACATTGCCCCGCCAAAGCGTTGGATTTTTTGCAGCATGTTCTGCCTTCCGAATATCGAGGCGCGTTGCGCGTGGGGAAACGTTTAAACAATGGATTCATTGTAGAGGACCAGACGAGTGTCGTACCGGCAGTTTTGAGCGAAACCGATTTGGGCATGACAGAAACCGTCAACGGCTAAATCCTGTCGCTTCACCGATATTCGGTTTAAACAACTTTAAGAAATGCTATCGTGCCTAGCCGGAAATGAATAATGTAGAGGTGGAACAATGCCAAAAGCGATATACGAAGGAATCTACCGAGAAATACGCTCGCGCATCATTAATGGGACCTATGCGTTTCAGGAGATGCTGCCAACCGAAGCTGAGTTGACCGCGGAGTTCGGATGTACTCGCAATACCGTCCGTCGCGCCTTGGGCATGCTGGCCGACGGGATGTTTGTGCAGCCCATACACGGCAAGGGCGTGCGCGTTATTTGGCTTAAGGGCGAAACCGACATGTTGGGTGCACTCGAGGAAGTCGAGTCGTTTGGCGAATTTGCAAAGCGCAACAATGCCGTCGCATCGACGGACGTTAAGTCTTTTGAACATTTGATCTGCACTGAGCAACTCTCTCGTCGCCTGGGCTTTAAGGTGGGCGAGGAGCTGATTCGCGTGGTACGTGTCCGAAGTCTCAACGGCAGTGCGCGCCAAGTGGACCATGGCTACTTTTTGGCGTCGATCGCCAAGGGTCTGACCCCCGAGATCGCGGCAGAATCTATCTATGACTATCTGGAGCACAAGCGTGGCATCAAAGTGATGGCGAGCCGCCGTACGGTGAGTGTCGAGCTCGCCAACGATGAGGATTGCAGCTATCTTGACCTCGGCAAATACAACTGCGTTGCCGTCATGGAGAGTCAGTCGTACACCTCGGATGGCATCTTGTTTGAGGTGACGCATGCCCGCACGCATCCTGAGATCTTCCACTACCGTGTCAACTCCAAGCGATAGTCGGCTAGCTCGCAGCCTGACGAGACCCGTGCCCTCAAAGAGAAAACGCCCGGTCAAACCGACGATGCATCGGCTTGACCGGGCGTTTTTCTCTGCATTCGATAACAAATAATTGTTTATACAAAACTTGTCAAGTATCAAGTTGAAATTACCGTTCACCGAAGTTTTTCTACCGCTCTAGTAATACTTGTTCAAACAACTAGCCAAATAGCGTATCGTACAAATCAGCAAAAGGGGCAAAGTCCCCGAGCCAATCTCCGAAGGCGGCGGCAAAGGGTGCCGCCACGGTGTGAAAGGGTGGATTGTAATGAAGAACGAAATGAGCAGAAGGCAGTTCCTGGGCTTTGCTGGTTCCGCGGCTGCGGTTCTTGGTCTGGGTCTCGTGGGTTGCGGCGGTTCTGCCGGCTCCGGCTCCTCTGCTTCTGGTGACGCTGCCGAGGTCTACTTCCTCCAATTCAAGCCCGAGGTCGACAAGGAGTGGAAGGAGATCGCCAAGGCGTACAAGAAGGAGAAGGGCGTCGAGGTCAAGATCGTGACCGCCGCCTCCAACACCTACGAGGAGAAGCTCAAGTCCGAGATGTCCAAGAGCTCCGCTCCGACCCTGTTCCAGGTCAACGGCCCCACCGGTCTTAAGAACTGGAAGGATTACTGCGCCGACCTGTCCGATACCAAGCTCCGCGGTGAGCTCATTGACGACTCCCTGGCTCTGCAGTCCGATGGCAAGGATCTGGGTATCGACTGGGTCCAGGAGAGCTACGGCATCATCTACAACAAGCAGCTGCTCGAGAAGGCTGGCTACAAGGCCGAGGACATCAACTCCTTCGACAAGCTGAAGGCTTGTGCCGACGACATCCAGGCCCGCAAGGACGAGCTTGGTGTTGAGGGTGCCTTCACTTCCGCCGGCATGGACGACTCCTCCAGCTGGCGCTACACCACCCACCTCGCCAACCTCCCGCTCTACTACGAGTTCGAGAAGGAGCACAACCAGGAGGACGACGAGATTAAGGGCGAGTATCTCGACAACTTCAAGCAGATCTTCGACCTGTACATCACCGACTCCACCTGCGATCCTTCGCAGCTTGCCTCCAAGACCGGCGACGACGCCACCAACGAGTTCGCAACCGGCAAGGCCGTCTTCTATCAGAACGGTTCTTGGGCCTACGCTGACCTCACCAAGGCCGGCATGACCGACGATCAGATTGGCATGATGCCCATCTACATCGGTGTCGACGGCGAGGAGAACCAGGGCCTGTGCTCCGGCGGCGAGAACTACTGGTGCGTCAGCTCCCAGGCTTCCGAGGATGCCCAGAAGGCCACCGAGGACTTCATGTATTGGTGCGTCACTTCTGACACCGCCACCAGCATCATCGCTGACAAGATGGGTCTGACCGCTCCGTTCAAGAGCGCCAAGGAAACCACCAACGTCTTCTCGCAGCAGGCCGTTGCCATGGCCAAAGACGGCAAGAAGACCGTTGCTTGGGACTTCGTCTACATCCCCTCTGAGGAGTGGAAGAAGAACCTCAAGCAGGCTCTGATCGCCTACGCTGCCGACAACAGCAAGTGGGACGGCGTCAAGAACGCCTTCGTCGATGGCTGGAAGACCGAGAAGGCCGCTTCCGAGTAAGCAGTTGCTGCCCAAGCTATCTGATTAGCGACAGGGGGCGGGCAGACGTTGGTTTGCCCGCCCCCTGCATATTGAAAGGACCCTTTTATGGGCAAAGCACTCAAGCGCTGGTGGCCGCTCTTTATGCTGCCCACGTGCCTGGCGTTTATGATCGGGTTCGTGATCCCTTTTATCCAGGGCTTCTATCTCTCGTTCTGCCAGTTTATTACCATTAACAACACGCATTTTGTCGGTATCAAGAATTACGTGCGCGCGCTGTCCGATTCGCAGTTTGCTACGTCGTTCTTCTTTACGGTGGCGTTTGCCTTCCTGTCGACGGTGCTTATCAACGTGATTGCCCTCGCCATCGCGCAGGCGCTCACCCGCAAGGCGCTCAAGGGCACCAACATCTTCCGTACGATCTTCTTTATGCCTAACCTGATCGGCGGCATCGTGCTGGGCTACATTTGGCAGATTCTGATCAACTGCCTGCTCTCCAACGTGGGCGCCCAGCTCATCGCCCTTAACTCTGCTGCTGGCTTCTGGGGCCTTATCATCCTGACCCTGTGGCAGCAGGTCGGCTACATGATGATTATCTACATCGCTGGTCTGCAGTCCATTCCGTCCGACTACATCGAGGCCGCCAAGGTCGACGGCGCCACGGCATGGCAGACGTTTTGGAAGGTTAAGATCCCTAACCTGATGCCGACCATCACCATCTGCCTGTTTCTGTCCATCACCAACGGCTTTAAGCTGTTCGACCAGAACCTCGCCCTTACCGGTGGTGCCCCCGCGCACTCCACCGAGATGCTCGCCCTGAACATCTACAACACGTTCTACTCGCGTGCCGGCATTGCATGGCAGGGCATTGGCCAGGCCAAGGCAGTCATCTTCTGCATCCTGGTCGTAGCCATCTCTATGATCCAGCTTAAGGCCACGAGGTCCAAGGAGGTGCAGCAGTAATGAAACGCGATAAGGTTATCAACCGCGCGCTCTCGATCTTCTTTACGATTCTGTCGCTCGCATGGATCTACCCCGTGTTTATGATTGCGCTCAATTCCTTTAAGAAAGCGACCGCAATCAGCACCACCACGGCGTTCGATCTGCTCACGCCCGAGACGTTCAACGGCCTCGCAAACTACATGCACGCCCTTAACGAGCAGGGCTTTGCCTCGGCATTTATGTACTCGCTCATCATCACGGTCACGTCGGTCGTGCTGATTCTGGTGTGCTGCTCCATGTGCGCTTGGTACGTAGTGCGCGTCAACAGCAAGATCTCGAACTTCTTCTATTACCTGTTCGTCTTCTCGATGGTCGTGCCCTTCCAGATGCTCATGTTCACACTGTCCAATTTGGCGGACCGCATCGGCTTTAACACGCCGTTCAACATCTGCTTTATCTATCTTGGCTTTGGCGCGGGCCTGGCGGTCTTTATGTTCGCCGGCTTTGTAAAGAACATTCCGCTCGAGATCGAAGAGGCGGCCATGATCGACGGCTGCAACCCGGTCCAGGTGTTCTTTAAGATCGTCCTTCCCATCATGAAGCCCACCTATCTTTCGGTCGGTATTCTCGAGACCATGTGGGTCTGGAACGACTATCTGCTGCCCTACCTTACCCTCGACTCCACCAAGTACAAGACCATTCCTATCTTGATCCAGTACTTCCGCGGCGGCTACGGCCACGTCGAGCTCGGCCCCATGATGGCCTGCATCATGATGGTCGTTGTCCCCATCGTCGTCATGTACATCCTCTGCCAGAAGTACATCATCGACGGCGTGGTGGCAGGTGCCGTCAAGGGCTGATGCCGTAACTGTTTTGCAAGTTTCTGCGGCGCCCCTCAGCGTGGCGCCGCATATCGAAAGGTAAAGACATGGCCGAGATCGTTCTCAAACATGTTCAGAAGGTGTATCCCAACAACGATTCCAAAAAGAAGGGCTTCTTTGGCAAAAAGAAGAAGACCGAGGAGAAGAAGCACAACCTCAAGGTTACCGAGGACGGTGTGCTCGCTGTAGAGGACTTCAACCTCACCGTTCACGACCAGGAGTTCATCGTCCTCGTTGGCCCCTCTGGCTGCGGTAAGTCCACGACGATGCGCATGGTCGCCGGCCTGGAGGACATTACCTCGGGCGACGTGCTCATCGATGGTAAGCGCGTCAACGACGTGGCGCCCAAGGACCGCGACATCGCCATGGTGTTCCAGAGCTATGCTCTGTACCCCAATATGACGGTGTACGAGAACATGGCGTTTACGCTTGAGCTCAAGAAGGTCCCCAAGGACGAGATCGACCGCAAGGTTCGCTCCGCTGCCGAGATCCTGGGCATTACCGAGTACCTCGACCGTAAGCCCAAAGCGCTTTCGGGCGGCCAGCGCCAGCGCGTCGCCATCGGCCGCGCCATCGTGCGTGACCCCAAGGTCTTCCTGATGGACGAGCCGCTGTCCAACCTGGATGCCAAGCTTCGTAACCAGATGCGTGCCGAGCTCATTAAGCTGCGCCACGAGATCAAGGGCACGTTCATCTACGTCACTCACGACCAGACCGAGGCCATGACCCTCGGCGATCGCATCGTGGTCATGAAGGACGGCGTCGTCCAGCAGACCGCCACGCCGCAAGAGGTCTTCAACCACCCCGCGAACATCTTCGTCGCCGGCTTCATCGGCGTGCCGCAGATGAACTTCTTCGATGCCCAGCTGGTGCGCTCTGGCAACGGCTTTACCGTCAAGACCGAGGATATGAACGTGGCGCTCGCCCCCGAGACCTGCGCTCAGCTTGCTCTCAACTGGGACGGCGGCGACGTGAAGGAGATTACGGCCGGCGTGCGCCCCGAGCAGATTCTGCTTGCCGACAAGGGCGAGGAGGGCGCGCTCCAGGGTACCGTCGAGGTGACCGAGCTCATGGGTTCGACCGAGCATGTCCACGTGACCGCTCCCGATGGCCAGTTCGTCCTGATCATTCCCGTTGTCGACCTTGAGGCCAAGGGCGCGCTCAAGGCGGGCGACCCCATCTGGTTCAAGTTCGAGAAGAACGCGACCCATCTCTTCGATAAGGTCTCTGGCAAGAACCTTATCTAGGCCCGGTGCATCCAGGCCCTCCCTTTGGGCGACTGCGGTATTGCCATCCTTTTGCCGCGGTCACATATAAGGCTCCCTTCCCGTCCACTGGGCGAGAGGGGAGCCTTTCTTTGTGCCGGGCTGTCTATCTGTCAGTTTGTCTTGATCTGTAACAGGAGGAGGGCCAAATTGGGCCTAGATGTTACAGATTTAGACAGCGTCGAGCTGCCTGTCCTTTCATCTCGATCTGTAACACGAAGGACTGATTTCGGCAGTTACCTGTTACAGATTGAGATTGTTTTAGCCGCCTTGCCCGTCTGTCTCATTCTGTAACAGGTAGACCCGATTCCGGCGGTTATCTGTTACAGATTGAGATAGTTCATCGGGACAATTTCGTTTGTCTCGATCTGTAACAGGTAGACTCAATTTTGACGGCTAGATGTTACAGACCGAGATTTTATGGTCGAGGCAGGCCATGGGCCGGCGTATGGGCACAAAAAACGGAGCCGCGTTGCCGCGACTCCGTTTTCAAGAGGATGGGTAAGGGAAGCGAATTAGCTCAGGTGCCAGATCTCGTCGTTGTACTGGGAGATCGTGCGGTCGGACGAGAAGGTGCCGGCGTTGGCGATGTTGATCAGCGCCTTGCGCATCCAAGCGCCTTGGTCCTCGTAGTCGGCTAGCACGCGCTCCTTGGTCTGGATGTACTCCTCAATGTCGAGCAGGGCCATAAACCAGTCCTTGCCCTTAATGTCGTCGTGCAGGCGCTGCAGGCGCTCGGCGTTGCCGGTCGCCATAAAGGCCGGGTTGGTGATGAAGTCCACCAGCAGTTTAATGCCGGGCTTGCAGTAGAGCGCACCGGCGTTGTAGGTGCCGTCGGCGTAGAGCTGCTCGACTTGTTTGGACGAGGCACCAAAGGTATAGATGTTCTCGTCGCCCACGAGCTCGGCAATCTCCACGTTGGCGCCGTCGAGTGTGCACAGGGTCAGGGCGCCGTTGAGCATGAACTTCATGTTAGAGGTGCCGCTCGCCTCCTTGGAGGCCAGGCTGATCTGCTCGGAGATGTCGGCAGCGGGAATCACGCGCTCGGCGGCGGTGACGTTGTAGTTCTCGATCATGACGACCTGCAGGTAGGGAGCCACGTCGGGGTCGTTGGCGATCCACTGGGAAAGCGTCAGGATGAGGTGGATGATGTCCTGAGCGATGGTATAGGCAGGCGCTGCCTTGCCGCCAAAGATGATGGTGACGGGGTGCTTAGGTCTGTTACCGTTCTTGATGTCGAGGTACTTCCAGATGATGTAGAGCGCGAGCATCTGCTGGCGCTTGTACTCGTGGATACGCTTGACCTGAACATCGATGATGGCGTTGGAGGGGATCGTCACGCCCTGTTCGAGCGCCATAAACTCGCGCATGATGGTTTTGGCTTTGGCCTTGGTGGCGGCCAAGCGCTCAAGAATGCTCTTATCGTCGGCGAAGTCGGCGAGCTTGCTCAGGTTGCCGGTGCTGCGCCAATCGGTACCGATTACATCGTCGAGCAGGCTGGCAAGCGCGGGGTTGGCTCCCTGGATCCAGCGGCGGAAGGTGATGCCGTTGGTCTTATTGGAGAACTTCTCGGGGTAGATCTCGTAGAACGGATGAAGCTCGGTGTCCTCCAGGATCTTGGTGTGGAGTGCGGCGACGCCGTTGATGGAGAAGCCAAAGTGGATGTCCATGTGGGCCATGTGGACGGTGTCGTATTCGTCGATGATGGCGACGCGCGGGTCGTCGTGCTCGGCCTTTGCGACCTTATCGAGCTTGACGATAATATCGGCGATGGCAGGGGAGACCTTCTGCAGGCTGGTGAGCGGCCACTTCTCGAGCGCCTCGGCAAGAATCGTGTGGTTAGTGTAGGCGACCATGGAGCGTACGATGGTCACGGCCTCGTCAAACTCGATGTCGTGCTCGGTGGTGAGCAAGCGAATGAGCTCGGGGATGACCATGGTGGGGTGCGTGTCGTTAATCTGGACCACGGCGTAGTCGGCCAGATCGTGCAGGTTGCTGCCGCGCTCGATGGCCTCGTCGATCAGGAGCTGGGCGGCGTTGCTCACCATGAAGTATTCCTGGTAGATGCGAAGCAGACGGCCCTGCTCGTCAGAATCGTCGGGGTAGAGGAACAGGGTGAGGTTCTTGGCGATCTCGGTCTTGTCGAAGTCGATGGAGCTGCCGGGTACCAGGCCGTCGTCGACGCTTGCCAGGTCGAACAGGCGCAAACGATTCTTGGCGGGCTGGCCGTAGCCGGGCACGTCGATGTTGACGAGCTTGGAGGTAACGGCAAAGTCGCCGAACTCAACAGTGTAGGAGTGGTCGTCATCGATCAGGATATCCTGCTCGCCGAGCCACTCGTCGGGGACGGCCTTCTGCTGATTGTCGACAAAGCGCTGACGGAACAGGCCGTAGTGGTAGTTGAGGCCCACGCCGTCGCCGGTCAGGCCCAGCGTGGCGATGGAATCCAGGAAGCACGCGGCCAGGCGGCCCAGACCGCCGTTACCGAGCGACGGCTCGACCTCAAACTCCTCAATCTTATTGAGGTCGTGGCCCGCGGCGGTGAGCTGGTCCTTAACCTCGTCATAGATGCCGAGGTCGATCATGTTGTTGATGAGCAGCTTGCCGATCAAGAATTCGGCGGAGATGTAATAGAGCTTTTTCTTGCCATTGTTGAGCGGGCAGGCGGCTGAGCGCTCCTGCACGAGCTTAACGAGCAGTTTGTAAATGCGACGGTCATCGAGCTGCTCGAGCGAGATGCCAAAAGACTGCTCGGCGAGTTCTGCGAGATCGATACGGGGCATGTTTCCTCCTGTAATGGGTTGATTACATGTCTGCAATTCATAAGAATCCCGCGCGAGGGGATTGGGGTGGCCTCGCGCGGGAAAAGCGGTCGCGTCCGCACGGTGGGGTGGGGTCGGACGCGGTGGCTCCTATTGGGGAAGCTCGATTTCGGCTTCCGACGGGATGCGGAAGTAGGTCTCAGTCCAGTCGGTAAGCTTGTGCTCGAGCTCGCGGGTGATGGCGCCATCGAGCATACGCCAGGTCCAGTTGCCGCCTAGGGTGGCAGGGGTGTTGATGCGCGCCTCATTGCCCAGGTTAAGCAGGTCCTGCATGGTGTAGATGCAGGTATCGCTCACGCTGGCGGCGATGGTTCGGTTGAGCGCGTCGGCTATGGACTCGCCTGCCTGCTGGTGGGTGTACAGGGCAGCCTGCTCGCGCTGACGCGGAGTGGCCGTACCCTCGAACCAACCGCGCGCCGTCTCGTTGTCGTGCGTGCCTACATAGGCGACGGTATTGGCGATGTAGTTATGCGGCAGGTAATACGAGTTGGTGCCCTCAAAGGCAAACTGCAAGATCTTCATGCCGGGGAAGCCCGAGGTGTCGCGCATATCGATGACGCCGGGGGTAAGGAAGCCCAGGTCCTCAGCGATAATAGGCAGCGTGCCGAGCTTTTCCTCGAGCGTCTTGAAGAGTTTGAGGCCGGGACCCTGTGTCCACGAACCGTAGGACGAGTCGGGCGAGGAGAACGGCACCTCCCAGTAGGCCTCAAAGCCACGGAAGTGGTCCAGACGGATAACGTCGTACATGTTGAGTGCGGCGCGGATGCGGCCTTCCCACCAGGAGAAGCCGTCTGCCTCCATGGCGTCCCAGTCATAGATGGGATTGCCCCAGTACTGGCCAGTGGCGGAGAACTGATCGGGCGGTGTGCCGGCGACACTGACGGGGTTGCCGGCGGCGTCGATCTTAAAGAGCTCGGGGCTTGCCCACATCTCGACGGAGTCGCGCGAGACGTAGATGGGCAGGTCGCCGATGATGAGAATGTCGCGCTCGTTGGCATAGGCCTTGAGGCGGTTCCACTGGCGATCGAAGAAGTACTGCGTCATCTGGTGGTAGAGCATACGCGCCGGATGGTCGGCGCAGACCTTGGCGGAAGCCTCGCCGCGGGTACGGAGCTCCGCGGGCCACTCCCAAAACGCCTTGAGACCGCACTCCTCTTTGACGGTCATAAACTCACAGTAGGGGATGAGCCAGTCCTCGTTGGCCTGGATAAAGTCATCGAAATCGGCCGGCTTGTCGGCAGCAAAGCGCTCAGCGGCTCGGTCGAGAATCTGACGGCGGCCGCCAAAGATAGCACCGTAGTCGACATTGCTGGGGTCGGATCCCAGATACACGCCATCGATATCGCGCTGCTCCAGATACCCTGCCTCGATAAGCTCGGCAAAGTCGATAAAGTTGGGGTTGCCTGCGCGGGCCGAGAACGACTGATAGGGCGAATCGCCATAGCTGGTCGTCGTAAGGGGCAGAATCTGCCAGTAATGTTGTTTGCACGAGGCGAGAAAATCGACGAAGTCGTAGGCATTCCAACCAAAGCCACCGATTCCGTATGGTCCGGGCAGAGATGAGACGGGCATGAGGACGCCGCTTGCACGCTCCATGAATGCGCTCACCAACCTTCTTGTTGTGGGGTCGGCCTGCCGATGGGTGTGCAGTCCGCCTCCGATGTTCTGATTCGATACGCTTATTGTAAAACATGTTGTTTAAACATGTACAGGCAAGATAAAAAAGTTGGTCGATTTTCGGCGAATGGTTACATGCCATGAAAAAGCCCCGACCTCACAACGTGAGATCGGGGCAAGAGCGGTATGTAGGTTTTTGCTACTCGGCGTCGGCGAAGCCGTTGGGGTTGTGGCTCTGCCAGTTCCAGCTATCGCGGCACATGTCCGCGATGTCGTATTGGGCCTTCCAGCCCATCATGCGCTCGGCCTTGGAGGCATCGCACCAGTTGGCAGCGATGTCGCCGGCGCGGCGCTCGCGGATCACGTAGGGCAGCTCCTTGCCACAAGCCTTGGAGAAGGCGGCGACGACCTCGAGTACCGAGGTGCCGGTGCCGGTGCCCAAGTTAAAGATCTCGGCGCCGGTCTTGCCGTTCATCCAGTTAAGGGCGGCAACGTGACCAGAGGCCAGATCGCACACGTGGATGTAGTCGCGCACGCCGGTGCCGTCGGGGGTGGGGTAGTCGTTGCCAAAGACCTGAACGGCCTCGAGCTTGCCCACGGCGACCTGGGCGACATAGGGCACCAAGTTGTTGGGGATGCCCTTGGGGTCCTCGCCGATCAGGCCCGACGGATGAGCGCCAATGGGGTTGAAGTAACGGAGCAGCACGACGTCCCACTCGGGGTCGGCGGTGTGGACGTCCATAAGGATCTGCTCGATCATCCACTTGGTCCAACCATAGGGGTTGGTCGCGGGCTTCTTAGGATCCTCCTCGGTGACGGGCGGGTTGTTCGGGTCGCCGTAGACGGTCGAGGAGCTCGAGAAGATGATGGACTTGCAGCCATGGCTGCGCATGACGTCGATGAGCACCAGGGTGTTCTCGATGTTGTTGTGGTAGTACTCGACGGGCTTGCTCACCGACTCGCCGACGGCCTTAAAACCGGCGAAGTGGATGACGCGGTCGATCTGATGGGTATCGAAGATCTTGTTCATTGCATCGCGGTCGAGCACGTTGGCCTCGTAGAAGGTGAGGTTCTTGGCGGCCTCGTCGCCCACGATGGTCTTGACGCGGTCGACGGCGACGGCGCTGGAGTTGGAGAGATCATCGACGATGACGACCTGGTAGCCACCCTCGAGCAGCTGAACGACGGTGTGCGAGCCGATAAAGCCGGCGCCACCGGTAACGAGGACGCAGGTGTCTTTGGGGTCGAGTGCTTTGGACATGTAGTCTCCTATCGAATCAGGAACACTTCTTCAGGGGAGTATAGCGCAGGCAGGGACGCCCAAATCGTGCGCTGTAGGAAAAGCAGAGGATTGTGCTAACGTACTCATAGAAGAGCTTGCGTACGCATAACCTGATCTTTGACATTTGCTTACGAGCCGCTGACCTTGTAGTTTCCTGCCGTTCGTGGAAATCGTTGGGACGCGCCATATGTACGCTAATATGTATGAGTTGAGCGACATATAAATAAGCATGTAACGGAGTACATATGTCACCAAACAGCGATTCTATCCTTTCCCAGGAGCTCTCGCGCCGCACTGCCCTCAAGGCCCTGTTCGGCGCCGCTTCTGCGGCAGTTCTTTTTGGCCTGCCCGCTCGCGCCCATGCGGCGGAGGCTTCCAAAGAAACCACCGATAAACTGAATGCCGCCCAGGCCCAGCTCGACGAGGTTCAGGCCCAGCTCGACAGCATCGCAAATGAGTATGCGGCGCTGGCCAACAAGAATGCCCAGACCCTCAACGACATCGAGAATGTCCAGGGCAAGATTGACGACACGCAGGCCCAGATCGATGAAAAGAAGGCCGAGCTCAAGAAGAAGCGCAACGACCTTTCCGATCGCGTGGCCGCCAGCTACAAGTCCGGCGGCACGAACATCCTGTCGCTGCTGCTGGCCTCTGGCTCGTTTGAGGAACTCGTCGCCAACGCGCATTACGTTGAGAAGATCAACAAGAGCGACCGCGACGCCATCGAGGACATTCAGACCATCCAGGAAGAGCTCGATGCGCAAAAGACCGAGCTCGAGTCGCAGAAGGCCGACTTAGAGAAGCTCAAGGACCAGCAGACTGCCCAGATGCAGGACATGCAGGCCAAGCAGCAAGAAGTCCAGACCGTGCTGAACGGTCTTTCCGACGACGTCAAGGAGCTCATGGCTCAGCGCGATTCCGAGATCCTCGCTGCCGCCCAGGCTGAGGAGGCCGCTAGGAAGGCTGCCGCTGCCGCGGCTGCCGCGAACAAGAACAATTCCTACTCGGGTGGTTCGAGCTCGGGTGGTGGATCGTACGCGCCCGGAACTCCGCAGCAGAATGCCGGCTCGGGCAAGCAGCAGGCTGTCGTCAACGCGTGCTACTCCACGCCTTCGCCGGGTCAGAACTGGTGCGCGGCGTGGGTCACCAATGTCTTCCGTAACGCCGGCGTTGGCTACTTTGGCGGCAATGCGTGCGACATGTTTAACGCATGGTGCTATAGCTCCGACCGCTCGGCGCTGCAGGTGGGCATGATCGTGGCCGATTCCTCGCACAGCGGCACGGGTGCTCCGGGCCTTATCTACGGTCATGTGGGTATCTACGTTGGCGGCGGCATCGTTATGAGCAACGAGGGTGCCATTACGTCTAAGTCGCTCGATTCGTTTATTAGCTTCTATGGCACTGGCTCTGGCGTGCGTTGGGGCTGGCTTGGCGGTATTGCACTGTCGTAACGGCGGTTTGAAGTAAGTTGGTCCGTGGCTGCCCGGAAGGCATTAGGTTGCCTGCTCGGACAGTCCTGCTCGCACGGAGAGCACATTAAGTGCTCTCCGGCTCGTGCGGAACTCGCGATCAACCTAATGCCTTCCGGGCAGCCACGGACCTCTCGGATCCAATACGCCACACACCGGACTGGGTTATCTGAATAAATATGGCGAAGGCCCCTTTCGGGGCCTTCTTTTTTATAAAAATTCGCCTACTCGGTGGACTTCGGGTTCTAGGTCTACGTTGAATTGGTCTTTGACGGTTGCCTGGATGTGGCGGATGAGTTCGTCGACGTCGGCGGCGGTGGCGTGGTCGGCGTTGACGATGAAGCCGCAGTGCTTCTCGCTCACCTGCGCGCCGCCGACAGCATGGCCGCGCAGGCCGGCATCCATGATGAGCTTGCCGGCAAAGTAGCCCTCGGGGCGTTTGAAAGTGGAGCCGGCACTCGGCATATCGAGCGGCTGCTTGTCCTCGCGACGCTGACGGTAGTCGTCCATGTCGGCCTTGATCATCGCGGCGTTGCCCGGGGCGAGATTGAAAGTGGCCGAAAGCACGATAAAGCCGTCGTCGGCAATGCGGCTCTTGCGATAGCCCAGATTGAGCTCGTCGACATCGAACTCGATGATGCTGCCGCTGCCGCGGGTGCCGTCGTCGAGCATGCGGGCGGGCTTGTAGATGCGCACAGACCCCAGAACATCGGCCATGCAGGCACCGTAGGCGCCGGCGTTCATGTAGCAGGCGCCGCCGACCGATCCGGGGATGCCCGAGATGGGCTCCATGCCGGTGAGACCGGCCTCGGCTGTCGCAGCGGCGACATCGGAAAGCAAGGCGCCAGCTGCCGCCGTGACGTGCGTGCCGTCGACGGTGATGTCGGAGAGTCCCTCGCCCAACGCCACGACGACGCCGCGGATGCCCTTGTCGCCGACAAGCAGGTCAGAGCCGTTGCCCACGATGGTGAGGGGCAGGTCGCAGCGATAGCAGGTATCGAGCGTGGCGACGAGGCCCTGCTCGGTATCGGGCGTGACAAAGACGTCGGCCGGGCCGCCGATCTTAAACGTGGTGTGCTCGCGCATGGGCTCGCTCATCAACACGTTGTCCTCGCCGGCAACGCCAGCGAGCGCACACAGCAGGTCCTCGTTAAAAAAGTCGTTCTCGTGCATACGAATATCCGCCTTTTGGTGGTCGTCGTCATCAATCGATTGCAATATACCCCACCCGGACGGATTTGGTGCGCTGACGGCGATAAAACAGCCGTCTACCGGATTGGTAAAGTGTTTATCACCGAGGTAGAGGGGTAGTCGCTATACTTTCAAGAGATTGCGCGTAAACCCGGAAGGAGCGAGATGGCCAACAAAGTCACCCTCAAGCAGATCGCCCAAGAGGTGGGGCTTTCCCCCTCGTCGGTCTCGCTTGTGCTCAATAATCGGCCCTGTCGCATCTCGGAAGAAAACCGCAAACTCATCAAGGAGGTCGCGGCGCGCAACCACTATGTTCCTAACCAGATTGCGCGTAGTTTGGTCATGCGCGAGTCGCGCACGCTGGGCCTTATCGTCCCTAACATCGAGAGCCGCTTTTTTGCCTCGCTCGCCGGTAGCCTGGAAAAGCGCTGCCGCGAGGATGGCTATGCACTCTTCATTACCAGCTCGGGTGGAAGCGCCGATGACGATCTGGAGCTGCTGCGCCAGCTGGTGACGCGCGGCGTTGATGGCGTCTTCCTGGTCGTGGGCGACGAGTTCTCCGACGACCGCGCCCTGCGCGAAGAAGTCAGCCACCTGCCCATCCCGGCCGTAATGGTCGACCGTGCCATTGAGGGGCTCGAGTGCGACAAGGTGATGTTCGACCACGAGATGGGTGGCTACATGGCCACTCGCTATCTGATCGAGCAGGGCCACCGTCGCATTGCCTGCTTGGTTAACGCGCGCCGTTCCAATACGGGGCGTAAGCGACTTGCCGGCTATGAGCGCGCGCTGCGCGAGGTTGGCTTGCCTATCGACGCGCGTTTGGAGTTTGAGAGCGAGTACTACATTCCGAGTGCCTACGAGGCCTCGGAGGCGGTGCTCGCGACCGACGCCACCGCCGTATTTGCAAGCTCGGACAACATTGCCCTTGGTCTGCTCAAGCGCTTACACGAGATGGGGAAGAGCATTCCGGGCGACATTTCGGTGGTGAGTTACGACAACTCGGCCGCCGACGTTCTCTTTGAGCCGGCGCTGACCGCGATTGAGCAGGATCCTGGTATCCTCGCGGAGCATGCTTTTGGCTGCATGTCCAAGCGCCTTGCCGGTAGGGGCGGTAGACGTGCCGAAGAAGTCGTTCTGGAGCCGGCGCTTATCGTGAAGGGCAGCGTGCTCGATCTTACCGAATGTAGCTAAGCGTACTTGTTTGTTTGCATAGATTGCATGCGGAGTGTCCGCTATTTGCCGGCGGGGCCGGGGTGCCTGCCTTGTTTTGAGAAGTTCGCGGAGCCCACTTCTCAAAACAAGGCAGGCACCCCGGCCCTCGTCCGTGAACTCTTCCGCTGGGCGAGCTATAGACGCCGCGCACCGATAGGGTAAGGCGGCGGCTTGAAATTGGTGCTATATTCAGGTTGAGTTGTTTAATGCTAGTACGGGAGGCTGATATGGGGCTGTTCAAGAAGAAAAACCCGCAGGATGCCTTTGATCCCGATGTGTTTACCATCACGGATACGATTTTGGACCCGCCGCGGTTTACGTTTTTGCCGGCTATCTACCAGGATGCCACGCATCGCAAATGGGCCGTACATCAGCGCGGCGGCGAGCCGAAGATTTTTGACTATGCGGACGTGTTGCAGTGCGAAGTGGCCGAGGCGGGCGATCCGGAGGCCGAAGAAGCGGTCTCTAAACAGGAATTTGCCCAGCGTATCCTGGCAAATCCTGCCAAGGCAGCAAAAATAAATGCTGCCAAGCGTAATATGTGTCTTGGTATGGGCGTTGTTGTGGCGGTTCAGACGGGAAAAGACGAGGTTTCCAAATTAGAGATTCCCGTTATGACCGACGAAGTCAAACGCGATTCAAGTCTATATAAGTCGTATCGGAATGTCGCCGAGAAGATCAAGGCAGAATTTGATGCCATGGGAGGGCTGGCCTAATTTTGGCGGCATACGTTTCTGAATGAGGAGTCTGTGCAATGGCAGGCGAATCTTATGCAATTCCCCCCAAAGATCATGCTGTTGAGGGAATTCTTTGGTATATCCAGCACCATCAGCTTGCCGGCGGCGATCGCCTGCCGGCCGAGCGCGTGCTGTGCGAAGAGATTGGCGTTTCGCGTACGGCGTTGCGTGCCGGTATCACGCGGCTTATCTCGTGTGGAACGCTCGAGAGCCGTCGCGGATCGGGCACGTATGTGTGTCCTCCCAAGCCGCTGAACATCTTCCAGGAAACGTATAACTTTTCCGATGCTGTGCGGACTGCCGGCCTGCACCCCTCTTCTCGTCTGGTTTCCACCGGGACCATCGAGGCGGATGAGGCGCTTGCCGACAAGCTTGGGGTGGCTGTAGGCGCTCCCTTGCTCCGCATGCAGCGCGTTCGACTTATTGAGGGCGAGCCGGCGTCAATCGAGACCGCTCACGTTAACCTGTCCCTGTGCCCATCGCTTCCCGAGCACGATTTTGAGTGTGAGAGCCTTTACGATGTCTTGCTCAAAGAAGGTGGCGTGCGCGTTGAGCATGGACGTGAGCATATCTCCATCTCGCGTTTGAACTTCGAAGAGGCCGAGCTGCTCCAGCAAGAAGAGGGAACGCCGGTGTTCTATGAGAGCTCGATCGAATTTGATAAGGACATGCGTTTTGTGGAGCATTGCAAATCGGTGATTTTGCCCACAAAGTTCCGCTTTGCCGATAACGGCGAAGAGAACGGCATGAGGAGCGTGGCAGGTGAACAATGGCTGAAACAGTAGATGCCACCCCGGTTTATATGCGCATTCGACGCTGCATCGAGGAACGTATCGAGCGCGGTGCATATCCCACGGGTTCCATGATTCCGTACGAAAAAGACCTCGCCGAGGAATTTGGTACGACACGCTTGACCATCCGAAGCGCTGTCGATGAGCTGGTTCGACGCGGGCAGATTCGCCGTGTTCGGGGAAAAGGTGCCTTTGTGGCGCAGAAAGTACCTGCTTTTTTTGAACGCACGGTCGGTTTCCGTGAATCGGTCCGTGCTTCGGGCGGCGAGCCGTCCGTCCGTATTCTCGCGCGTTCCAAGCGTTATGCGGGGCCATATTACGCCGACCTGTTTGGCATCGCCGAGGACGACCTGCTCTATTCCGTTCGACGCCTGAACTGCATAAACGGTAGCCCCGTATCGATTGAGACGGCGCTGATTCCCTGCCTGCTGTTCCCAACCATCGAAGATATTGACGTGTCGGTCTTCAGTTTGTACGAGACCTATGAGATGCTGGGCCGAAAGCCAGTCATGGCACAGGAAAAGCTCGATATCGAGGCACTGGGCGCACGAGATGCCGGCCTCCTTGGACTGGAACAGGGCGATCTTGTTTTGCTTTTGGAATGCGTGAGCTATGACGCGAGCGGTCAGGCTATCGAGTATGTAAAGTCCTTCAATCGTGGCGATACGGGCGGCTACACCTATACGTACTAGCTGGGGCTTTGCATCGCGCGCGGTAACAGCCGGTCTGTTTGGGCAATTTGACCGACTGTATATACAACCTTACATGGCTCAAAATCGACCGTTCGCCGAAGGGGATAAATTAATCGACAAAGAGGTATCAAAAAGCCGTAACCTGTAACTGTGATTGGTATCAAATACTAATGATTTGTAACGAGGTGAGACGATGAAGATGCTCGATTACGTTCAGCTTGCCCATGTGCGTATGGGGGAGAACCTCGAGCGTTCGTCTGAGCTGGTAGCGCAGCTCGTTGATATTTTCCAGTCCGGTTCTTTTGACGCACTGCGCATCGTTGCTTCGGGTTCGTCGCGCCATGCTGCGGATTGCACCCGCGATTTCCTGCAAGATACGCTGCAGATGCAGGTGTCCGTTGTGACGCCCGAGGCCTTCGTCGATTTTGAACACACCTATCCACAGCATGCGCTCAACATTGCCGTTTCGCAGAGTGGCTATTCGACCAATACGATCGCGGCTCTTGATTACATGCGCGCACACGATATGGCTGCAGTTGCGCTCACGGCAAACGTCGAGGCACCCATCAAGGAACACGCCGACATCGTTCTTGACTACGGTGTGGGTGTCGAGTCGGTGGACTTTGTGACTCTGGGCGTCGAGGTTCTCGTTGAGTACCTGGTGCTCTTTGGTATTTACGGCGGTCAGGCGCGCGGAACGATTGACGCCAAGGGCGTTGCTCAGCGTCTTGATGGCCTGCGCGAGGCTATCCAGGCTAATGCCGTGATGTGCAAGACCGCCGAGGCATATGTCCAAGACCACATGCTCGAGCTTTCTGAGCACACGCCCGCTATGGTCGTCGGCAACGGCCCCAACTACGGTGTTGCCGAGGAGGCGGCGCTCAAACTGAGCGAGACCATCAAGATTCCTGCCATGCATCACGAAGGCGAGGAGTTCGTCCACGGTCCCGAGATGCAGATTGTTCCGGGCTACCTGGTGTTTATTGTCGACGATCCGCAGGGGTCGGAGCGTCTTGCGAATATCGCCGATGCGCTATCGAACGTTACGGCAAAAACGGTGCTGCTCACGGCCCATCCCAAGGGTAGGGCTCACGAGGTTGTGGTGCCTCAGGTGGCTCCGCTGCTCAGTGCAATTCCCAATCTCGTGTTCTTCCAGACGATTGCGGCAATAATCGCCGAGCGTCTGAAGTCATGGGACGTTCACCCGTATCTCGATGCTGTCTCCAAGCAAATGGAGGTCAAGGCGGAGGGCTACGAAGAGTCAGTCAATGCGCTTAAGGCCAAAGCGGCCGAGTGTTACGGAATGTAAGCGGGTTTTGATGCCCGTTGGCATGGGGGATGTGGAAACAACCCCAGAAAGGAGAGACAAATGAAGGAAACCGAGAAGATCGAGATCATGCATTTCGACCAGGAGGGCTATCTCGAGGACGGCAAGGCGCTCTACGAGACCGGCAAGAAGATGACCGCGCTCGCCGACAAGGTTGCCGACGAGGGCTACGACGCCGTGTTCCTGATGGGCGTCGGCGGCACCTGGGACGAGCTCATGCAGCTCGAGTACCTCATGAACAAGTTCGGCGACCGCGACCTCGAGGTCTACCTGATCCACGCCGCCGAGTGGAACGTCATGGGCCACAAGCGCATGACCGAGAAGTCCGTCGTGCTCACCGCCTCCGAGTCCGGCACCACCCCCGAGGTCCTCGAGGCCGTCAAGAAGATGAAGGAAAAGGGCATTCGCGTCTACGCCATGACCAAGCCCGAGGGCCCCATCGGCCAGGCTGTCGGCGCCGAGAACTGCGTCGCCATGGCTTCTGACCATGGTTCGGGCGGCTGTGAGAAGGGCTACTACCTCGCCGACTGCTTCGGCCTGCGCCTGCTCAACCGCCGCGGCTGCTTCCCCAAGTTTGACCTGTTTATCGAGCAGACCAAGGACATCTGGAAGGACATGCTCGATATCCGCAAGCGCTTCGAGCCGCGCGCCGAGGAGCTCGCCAAGAAGTACGCCCTGGCCCCCTACACCATGTTCATCGGCTCCGGCGCCCTGTGGGGCGAGACCATCCTGTTCTCGATGTGCATCCTGGAGGAGATGCAGTGGAAGCGCACCCGCTACATCACCTCGGCCGACTTCTTCCACGGCACCCTCGAGCTCGTGGAGCCCGGCGTCCCCGTGTTCCTGTTCATGGGCGAGGACGAGAACCGCAAGCTCGACGAGCGCGTCCGCGCCTTCCTGACCCGCGGCGTGACCGGCGACACCGACATCAACATCATCGACACCGCCGAGTTCGCGATCCCCGGCCTTGACGACGAGTTCCGCGTCATCGTGTCTCCGTGGATTCTGACGGTGCTCGTTACCGACCGCCTGGCTCGCTACTACGAGACGGTCACCAAGCACAACCTCAAGTATCGTCGCTACTATCACCAGTTCGACTACTAAAGAAAACGGGTGCGGGAACGTGCCGGGCTATTGAGAGGAACACAGAATGAGACAGTACATCATCGCCAGCCATGCGCACTTCGCTACCGGCATCAAGGAGAGCGTCGAGCTGCTCTCGGGCGCTCGCGACAACGTCCACGATCTTTCGATGTTCGTCGATGGCCGCATGGACGTGGCCGAGGAGGCCCAAAAACTGCTGGCAGGCATGTCTGCTGACGATGATGTCGTTGTCTGCACCGACCTCTTTGGCGGCAGCGTCAACAACGAGTTTACCAAGATCGTCCAGACGCGTCCCCGCACGTACCTCGTTACCAACATGAACCTTCCTCTCCTCATCCAGTTGCTGTTCTCTGACGAGTCGGCACCGGTTGAGGAGACGATTCGCGCCATCGTCGCTGCGGACGATACGCGCGTGAAGTTTGTCAACGATCTTTTGGTCGATGACGACGAGGAAGAAGAGTTCTAATCCGCAGCACCTACTGACACGCCGTAAGACGGCACAAGACCTTTGGGGGGTCACATTATGATTCAGCTACTTCGCGTTGACCATCGCCTGCTTCATGGCCAGGTCGCAGTTTCCTGGGTTCAGGGCCTTGGCTCCAACTGCATCTTCTGCGTGGGCGATAAGGTCGCTAACGACCCGGTGTGGAAGACGACGCTCAAGATGGGCAAGCCTGCCGGCTGCAAGCTCGTCATCAAAGATATGGAGCATGCAATCGAAGCTATCAACTCGGGCGTGACCGACAAGTACAAGATGATCATCTGTGTCGCCACTATTGCTGAGGCAAAGCAGCTTGTTGAGGGCTGCCCGCAGATCAAGTCGGTCAACCTGGGCAACACCAAGCCCAAGGACGAGAAGCGTCCCGATGCTCGTCAGGTCTCTCGTCAGATCTTCCTGACCGCGGCCGAGGAAGCCGATGTGCGCGAGATGCTGGATCGTGGCGTTGAGGTCGAGATTCGACCCCTGGCCGATGACCCCAAGGTTGACTGCGCCAGCGTGCTCTAGGCGTTCAATTTCGAAGAGTCTGAGCTCTTCGTAGTGTCCTATTAGGAAAGGGGGATATATGCTTACCCAAGCAATCCTCATCGGACTTATCGCCGCATTTGGTAAGTTCGACTGCCAGCTCGGTACGCTCTATGCGTTCCGCCCCATCGTCCTGTGCCCGCTCGTGGGCCTGGTGCTGGGGGACCTGCAGTCCGGCCTCGCGATCGGCGCCAGCCTGGAGCTGCTGTTCATGGGCTCGATCTCCATCGGCGCCTACGTGCCGCCTGATGAGACGATCGGCGGCGTGCTCGCCTGCGCCTTCGCTATCCAGCTGGGCCAGAGCGCCGAGGCAGCCATCGCGCTTGCCATGCCCATCGCCACGCTGTGCCTTGCCATCAAGAACATCCTCAACGCCGCCCTGCCGATCCTGGTTGACCGCGCTGATGTCTTCTCCGGCCAGGGCAACCTTAAGGGTGTCTATGCGATGCACTTCCTGATCGGTTTGACCGGTATCATCATGGCGTTCCTGCTGTGCTCGCTGTCGTTCTATCTGGGTGCTGACGCCATCCAGGGCATGCTCGACTTCATCCCGCCCTTTGTCCTTGCTGGCTTTGGCGTTGCCGCCAACATCCTGCCTGCCATGGGCTTCGCCATGCTCGGCCGCCTGGTGCTCACCAAGCAGCTCGTGCCCTTCTACTTCCTGGGCTTCCTGCTGTGCTCCTACGCCAACGTGCCCGTCCTGGGCGTCGCCCTGATCGCCATCATCATCGGCATCGACAAGTTCGACCTGCTCGGCCTGGGCGGAGCCCAGCCCCAGCTCTCCGCGGAAGGGGATGAGGACGATGACTTCTAGTCCCGAGAACAAGATCACGCGCTCCGACCTCGTCAAGAGCGCCGTCAACGTCGGCGCCCTGGGCATGGAGTTCTCCTGGACCTACTACAAGCAGATGAACATCGCCTTCTGCCTGATGGTCGCCAACATGCTCAAGAAGATCTACGCCGGCCGCCCCGACGACTACGCCGAGGCCCTGCACCGCCACTGCGCGTTCTTCAACATCACCGTCCAGTTCGCCCCGTTCGTCGGCGGCATCGCGATGGCCATGGAGGAGAAGGTCGCCCGCGGCGAGATCGAGCCCGAGAGCGTCAACGACGTCAAGGCCGCCCTCATGGGCCCGCTGTCGGGCATCGGCGACTCCATCTTCCTGTCGACGCTGCGCGTGGTCGCCGCCGCGGTGGGCATCAGCCTGTGCCAGGCCGGCAACCCCTTCGGCCCCATCGCCTTCCTGCTCATCTACAACGTCCCCGGCTTCGCGCTGCGCGTCTGGGGCGCCGTCAAGGGCTACGAGCTGGGCGTGGGCTTCCTGGACGAGGCCCAGAGGACCGGCCTCATGCAGAAGATCATGACCTGCGTGGGCATCGTGGGCGTCATGGTCGTGGGCGCCATGTGCAAGGACATGTTCTGGGCCAGCATCCCGGTGGCCATCGGCTCGGGCGAGGACGCCCAGACCCTCCAGGACATCCTGGACGGCATCATGCCCGGCATGCTCGGCATGATCGCCTTCTGGCTGTACTACTGGCTGCTGTCCAAGAAGATCAACCCCATGGTGCTGATCGTGGCCACCATGGTCGTGGGCATCATCGGCGCGTTCTTCGGCGTGCTGGCGTAAGGGCCCGGCTGCATAGATTTTCGTTGCAACCTGGAAAGGGGATGGAGCAGGCCTATGCCCTCCATCCCCTTTTTGTATAGAAGGAGTTCGTATGTTCGCGAAGGATCGCGAAGCAATGCGCCTGACGCCGGCAGAGGTCAGGCTGATTCTTATTGAGTCCCTGCAGTGGTGCGCCAACAACGCGGTCTACTTTTTGGGGCTTATCGGTGCGGCCACGTATGATCTGGCCGGCACGGCCTTTTTGGTTGCCGCCATTACGCTCGTGCGCAATCTTATGACGTCGGCGGGCAATATGGTGTCGGGTTCGGTCATCGATCGCTTTGGACCGCGCCGGACGTCATTTGTGACGTGCGTGATTACGGCTGTGCTATCGCTTGGCGTGGGGTTGGCGCCGCTGTCTGTCCCCGGGCTTGTGTTTGCCGCGTGCGTCTTGGGGCTTGCGGGCGGCTTTATCAACACCTGCACGCATGCGTTTCCGGGATACCTGGAGTCGACCACCGAGGGCCGTACCCGCGTGAACGGTCTCATGGTGTTCTACAGCAATATCGCCTATACCGCTGGCCCGCTGCTCGGCGGTGCCATCGTGAGCTGTTTTGCCACGCAATCGGTCTACCTGCTCATGGCGGGCATGATGGGTGTGGCGGCCGTGCTCTCCTTGGGCTGTCGCGAGTGCGTTGTTCCCGCAAAAGGGGAAAAGCCGAAGGGCGGTATTCTGGGCGGCATGGCCGAGGGTGCGCGACTTACGTTTCGCGACCACGACCTGCGCCTCATCTTTATCTCGGGCTTTTTGGGATTCTTTGCGTTTGGCGCGTTTGATTCGCTTGAGTCGTTGTTCTACCGTGATGTGCTCAACGTGGATATCGTCTGGCTGGGCTGGCTGTCCTCTGTCGTGGGCCTCACTTCCTCGGTGGGCGCGTTCATCCTGACCAAGCTTTCTGCTCGCCATGTCAACCTACGATTGCTGCTCGGCGCGCTCATGGCCGTGGGCATTGGGTCCATGGTGTACGTGGGCACAGATATGCTGGGGGTCGCGATTGTCGGTCAGGCGATTAACGGTCTGGCCTGGGGGTTCCTGGAGCCGCTGCAGATGATCTTGATTCAGGAGCGTGCCGACATCAAATACCTGGGGCGCATTACCGGCTTTGTGCGTTTTGGCCTGATGAGCGCCGGCGTGGTGCCGCTGCTGGCGGCTCCGTTTTTGGCGGAGGCTTTGGGCGTCCAGACGGTACTGTTTGGAGCATCGACCATTATTGCGCTGGTAGGAACGCTGTTCTTTGTCACACAAGGGAGACGCCGGGGGCGTTAGCTATACATCAAATTATAATTTGATACCACTCACCAGAGAATTTCGACCGTTCACCGAGGATTGGAACAGATTGAAAAGTGGTATTAAAAACACGTTGGGTGTATGTCTATAATTGGTATCGAAAAGAAACGCGATGTATAGATTCGCGTGCTGGACAGAAAGGAAAAGCCATGAAGGAAACCGAGAAGATCGAGATCATGCACTTTAGCCAGGAGGGCTACGTCGAGGACGGCAAGAACGTCTATGAGACCGGCAAGAAGATGACCGCGCTCGCCGACAAGGTCGCCGACGAGGGCTACGACGCCGTGTTCCTGATGGGCGTCGGCGGCACCTGGGACGAGCTCATGCAGCTCGAGTACCTCATGAACAAGTTCGGCGACCGCGACCTCGAGGTCTACCTGATCCACGCCGCCGAGTGGAACGTCATGGGCCACAAGCGCATGACCGAGAAGTCCGTCGTGCTCACCGCCTCCGAGTCCGGCACCACCCCCGAGGTCCTCGAGGCCGTCAAGAAGATGAAGGAAAAGGGCATTCGCGTCTACGCCATGACCAAGCCCGAGGGCCCCATCGGCCAGGCTGTCGGCGCCGAGAATTGCGTCAAGATGGCTTCCGATCATGGTAACGGCGGCTGCGAGATGGGCTACTACCTCGCCGACTGCTTCGGCCTGCGCCTGCTCAACCGCCGTGGCTGCTTCCCGCAGTTCGATAAGTTCATCGAGCAGACCAAGGACGTTTGGACCCACCTGGTCGACATCCGCAAGAGCTTCGAGCCGCGCGCTGAGGAGCTCGCCAAGAAGTACGCCCTGGCCCCCTACACCATGTTCATCGGCTCGGGCGCCCTGTGGGGCGAGACGATCCTGTTCTCGATGTGCATCCTGGAGGAGATGCAGTGGAAGCGCACCCGCTACATCACCTCGGCCGACTTCTTCCACGGCACCCTCGAGCTCGTGGAGCCCGGCGTCCCCGTGTTCCTGTTCATGGGCGAGGACGAGAACCGCAAGCTCGACGAGCGCGTCCGCGCCTTCCTGACCCGCGGCGTGACCGGCGACACCGACATCAACATCATCGACACCGCCGAGTTCGCGATCCCCGGCCTTGACGACGAGTTCCGCGTCATCGTGTCTCCGTGGATTCTCTCCTCGCTGATCACCGATCGCCTTGCCGCTTACTACGAGACGGTCACCAAGCACAACCTCAACTACCGTCGTTACTATCACCAGTTCGACTACTAATAGTTGACCACTCATTTAAGAAGCACCCTGCCCGGGCGCATGCGTCCGGGCATTTTTATGCCGAAATTCGCAAGGAAGGGGAATCGAATGAGGCAGTTTATCGTGGCGTCCCATGCTCATTTTGCGTCTGGAATCGTCGAGAGCATCGGCCTGCTTTCCGGCGAGCGCGAAAACGTCCATGCGCTCTCTATGTATGTCGACGGAAACGAGGACCTGACCAAGGAGGCCGCAGCGATTCTGGACGGCTTTGCCGCGGACGATGAGGTCGTCGTGTGCACCGACCTCTTTGGCGGCAGCGTCAACAACGAGTTCACCAAGATCGTCCAGACGCGTCCTAACACGCACCTCGTGACCAACATGAACCTGCCGCTCCTTATTCAGCTGCTGTTCGTGCCCGAATCCACCCCGATCGATGAGGCCATTCGCCAGATCGTCGAGGCGGACGACACCAAGGTCAAGTACGTCAACGACCTGCTGGGGCAGGCCGAACTCGATGAGTTTTAACCACTAGGGAGCACATCATGATTCAGATGATTCGCGTGGACTATCGACTGCTTCACGGCCAGGTTGCCGTTAGCTGGACCTCGGCTCTGGGTGCCGACTGCATCTTGTTGGTGAGCGACACGGTCCTCAATGACAAGCTTCGTCTGCAGGCCCTGTCCCTTGCAAAGCCGGAGGGCTGCAAGGTCGTTGTCAAAAACACCGAGGATGCCGTCAAGGCGCTCCAGAGCGGAGTGACCGACAAGTACAAGCTCTTCGTGGTTTGCGAGACGATCCAGCAGGCCGGTGCCGTCGCCAAGGCGATGGGAGTCAAGAAGATCAACCTCGGCAACGTTGCCTTTAGCGAGAATGCCCGCCAGGTCTCGACGAGCGTGTTCCTTACGCCCGAAAACGAGGCATACGTCAAAGAGCTGCTCGGCGAGGGCTATGAACTGTTCATTCAGATGATTCCGGCAGATGCGAAGACTGACGCCGCGAAGGTTATCGGTTAGGGGCTGTCATGGTTATCAAGACAATCCTGATTTTCCTGATTGCCCTTTTGGGCTATTCCGAGTGGCTGACGGGCACGAGCTACCTCCAGCGCCCGATCGTGCTCGGACCTCTGGTTGGCCTTGTCATGGGCGACATGGTGACCGGTACGATCATGGGCGCCACGATGGAGCTTGCCATGGTCGGCGCCATCTCGGTCGGCGCCTATAACCCGCCCGATACGATTTCCGGCACTATCCTGGGCGTATCTCTTGCCATGCAGGCCGGCGCGGACGCTTCGGCGGCCCTGACCCTGGGCATTCCCATCGCAACGATCGTCCTGGCGCTCGATACTGCCCTGGGCCAGCCGGTGATGCTGCTGCTGGTGCACCGTATCGACAAAAACGTCGAGGACGGAGACACCAAGGCCATCACGCGCAACATGCTCATCGCCGGCTACGCGCAGAGCTGGTGCGGCCTGCTGATTATTCCCCTGGCATTCTTCTTTGGCGCCGATGCTGTTGCCAGCCTGCTCAACATCATCCCCGATTTCGTTCAGACCGGTATGGATGTCGCCGCCGCCTTCTTGCCCGCACTCGGTTTTGCAATGCTGGCTCAGATGATTATGAACAAGACGGTGGCGCCGTTCTTCTTCGCTGGCTTCTTCCTCGTCGCCTACTTTGGCATTAGCACGACGGGCGTGGCGATCTTTGCCGCGATCATCGTCGTCGCGATGACGGTTTTGGGTGACAAGAAAAAGGCGGAGCAGCCCGCAGTGGCAACCGATGATCCTGCGATTGGGAGTGGGTTCGATGAGTTTTAAGTTTGAGTCTTCTTACGACGGGCTGATTTCCCGCGCAGACCTTAAGAAGCTGTTCTGGCGCTCGATTCCCTATGAGCATTCCTGGAACTACGAGCGTATGGGCCATATCGGCTTTATGTGGGCCCTTATGCCGATCCTTCGCAAGCTGTATCCGCAGGATGCGGACTTTAAGGCCGCCCTCAAGCGCCATATGGAGCTCTATAACGTCACGCCGTACATCTCGACGCTCCCCATGTCCATCGCCGCTGCAATGGAGGAGGTCAACGCTACTGACGATAGCTTTGACACGAGCGCGATCTCTAATGTCAAGCTTGCTTTGATGGGGCCGCTGTCCGGCGTGGGCGATGCCTTCTACTGGGGCACGCTGCGAATTTTGGCAACGGGTGTCGGCACGTCGCTGGCGCTACAGGGCTCTATTCTTGGCCCGATTTTGTTCCTGCTCGTGTTCAATGTCCCTCACTACATCATCCGTTACCTGCTGACGTTTGTGGGGTATCGCTTTGGCTCGGACATGATCAGCAAGGTCCAGGAATCGGGCATTATGGACACGATCGTCAAGATGGCCTCTATCATGGGCGCCATGGTGATCGGCGCTATGACCATGGAGATGGTCACCGTGGACATTCCGCTCATGGTCGGTGCGGGCGATGGTGCTCAGACGCTGGCCGAGCTGCTCAACGGAATCTTCCCGGGCTTTGTCACGATGGGGCTGTTTGGAATCGTCTATCTCATGCTCAAAAAGAAGATGAATCCGCTGGTCATCATGCTCGTGATCCTGCTCGTGAGTATCGCTGGCGCGTTCTTTGGAGTGCTTGGTGTCCAGTAGAGTATCCGTCATAATGAGAACAATGTAAGAGGGGGCGTCGCGCACACTGTGCTGCGGCGCCCTTTTGCCGAAAGGTGGACAAGATGGAGTATCCGCAGCTTGCCGTTATGAATATCAGCCATCGCTACTTTGATCTTGAGGAGTTCTTTTCTTCGGCGTCGGCTTCGGGCTACACGTGTTGCGAGCTTTGGACCGGGGCGATGCATCTGTATGTCGATTGCCATGGATACGATTCGCTCGAGCGGGTACGGGAGCTGTCGCAGCGGTATGGGGTTCGGATTGTGGGACTTTGTCCCGAACAGAACAACCCCAAGCCGTGGAATATCGCGGCGCGCGGGAATGAGGCGCGTGTCCGCACGCTCGCGTACTTTAAGAACGTTGTAGATATCGCGGCGGAACTTGGAGCCGAGCAGGTCATGGTCTCGAGCGGCTGGGCATTTTTGAACGAGCCGATCGAGGACGCGTGGGGTCGCAGCGCCTCGATGCTGCGTGCGATTGCCGAGCATGCGGGAGAGTGCGGTGTGCGACTGGTGCTCGAGGCCCTACAGCCGGTTGAGTCGATGATCGTGAACTCGGCGGCCGATACGAAGCGCATGATCGAGGCAGTTGATCATCCGGCACTTAAGGCGTGTCTGGATTTGGGCGCTATGGCGGTGGCAGGGGATACCATCGACGATTATTTCGATCTGCTTGGCGATGATGTCGCCCACGTGCATTTTGTCGATGTTGCGGCAGATGGCACGACGCATCTTGCCTGGGGTGACGGCGACCGCGATATGCGCGCCGACCTGGATAGGCTGGTGGCGCGCGGCTATCGCGGAGTTGTTTCGGCCGAGACCTATGACTGGCGCTATTTTGCCGACCCCGCAGCTGCCGATGCGCAGGTAATGGCAGAGTATCGTCGTGCGATTGGCGTCTAGGTGGGGTTGGGTTGCGACAATCCGCTCCTATGTTTCCAAATGAATACGGTGTGAGCCGAGGAGGACGATTCTCCCCGCAAACACTCTAGTATGCTAAAGTACCCAGAAAACCGGCGGAGCTATGCCGGTCTTCTGTTCCATACGAAACACAGCATGAGGAGGCTCACCAGATGACGGCCACACCGTGGGGATTCCGGGACATATTGCCCGAGGAGGCTCAGGCGCGCGAGGAGATTGCGCTGACGGTGAAGGGCTGCTTTAGGGAGCATAATTATCTGCCGGTTGAGACGCCGCTGCTCGAGGACAAGGGCTCGCTCGAGGAGGGCGGCCGTATCGCGGACACGCCGTTTAAGCTTTTTGACGATGACGGCCGCTTGTTGGTGGTTCGTCCCGACAATACGTTGCCGATCGTGCGTTTGGTCTCGACCCGCATGCGCGCGGCCGACTTGCCGCTGCGCCTGCGCTATGAGGCGCCGGTGGTTCGCGAATGCCAGCGCAATGCCGGCGGTTCGCGTCAATTTACCCAGCTGGGTTTTGAGCTCATCGGCGCGGGCGATACCGCGGGCGATGTCGAGATCGTCTCGCTGGTGGCCGAGGCCGTTCGCAAGTTGGCGCTGCCCGATGCGCGCATTATCGCAGGTAGCGTGCGCCCGTTTAAGGAGCTGCTCGCGGCGTGCGAGGATCGCGAGCTGGCTGCCGAGGCTCTGCGCTGCGTGCACGCCAACGACTTTGTGGGCCTCGATGCCCGCGTGGCGGCAAGCGCCGAGACCGATGCCGTTAAGGCCGCCGTCAGCGAACTGCCGCGCTTGCATGGTGGGGCCGAAGTGCTCGATCGCGTGGATGCGCTGCTGGCGGCTGCCGGTATTGTCGCGCCGCTCACGCGTGAGCTGCGCGCGCTGGTCGAGGGCCTGGCGCCCGAGGACGCTCAGGTGCTGTCCTTCGACTTTTCCATTATGAATTCTTTCGATTACTACACGGGCCTGGTCTTTAAGGCCTATGCCGGTGGCCTGCCCGATCCGGTGGGCTCGGGCGGTCGCTACGACTCTATCTTTACCGGCGCGTTCGGCGACGGCATCGAGGTGCCGGCGGCGGGCTTCGCCTTTTCGCTCGAGCGTCTGGAGGCCGCGTGCACCTCTGCCGAGGACGCCGCCTCCGATGGTGACCACGCCGTGGGCCGCGGCGCCGAAGGCCCGCTACGCATCGCCGTGCCCAAGGGCTCGCTTAAGGCCGACACGCTCGACGTGCTCGAGGCCGCGGGCCTGGACGTCTCTGAGCTGCGCGACCCCGGCCGTCACCTGATTGTGCGCGGTCGCGACACGCGTGCCGGCGAGGGCACGGTCGGCGATATCGAGTTTGTCATCGTGCGTCCCAGCGACGCGCCCGCTTTTGTGGGCTGTGGTGGTGCCGATTGCGGCATCTGTGGCTGGGACTCGCTCATCGAGGCAGACCTCAACTTGCTGCAGCTGGTCGATCTGGGCTACGGCCTGTGCACGTTTATCGAGGCAGAGCCCGCGTGGCGCGCTGGCCAGGCCGAGCGCAACTATGCCCGTCGCGGGTCGCTTCGTGTGGCCACCAAGTATCCGCGCATCGCGAGCGCCTGGTATGCCGAGCGTGGCGTGAATGCCGATATCGTCTCGCTGCACGGCAATATCGAGCTGGGCCCCATCGTCGGTATGACCGACCGTATCGTGGACATTACCGCCACGGGCGCCACCCTGCGCGATAACGACCTGGTTATTACTGGTCGCATTATGGACTGCACGGCGCGCTTCTTTGTCAATCCGGGTGCCGCGCGCCTGGATCCGCGCGTACGCAATCTGGCAGATCGCTTGGCAGCTGCTGTTAAGGACAAGCATTTTGAGCCCGTCGCGGGCTCGGCACAATAGCGCGAGCACGCACGGGCGCCCCAACGTACGGGCTGCGGGCCGACTGGCGCCGCCGCCCGGCCTTTCGTTTTTCGAACACAACCTCGACCGATAGGGGATACCGATATGAAGACCATCGAGCTTGCTCCCGGTGAGCGCCTCGTTACCAACCAGCTCAACCGAAAGGGCGTGCTGCCGCAAAACATCGTCGACGCCGCGCGCGATATCGTGGCCAACGTGCGTGCCAACGGCGATGCCGCGGTGCGCGACTATTGCCAGCGCTTTGACGGCGTTGAGCTGCAGAGCTTTCGTCTGCCGCAAGAGCAGATCGATGCCGCGCTCGAGGGCCTCGATCCCGCTTTTGTCGCGGCGCTCGAAAAGGCTGCACGCCAGATTCGCGAGTTCCACCAGCGCGAGGTCGAGCAGAGCTGGTTTACCACGCGCCCGGACGGCACGATGCTCGGCGTTAAGGTGACCCCGCTTGCCGCGGCTGGCATCTACGTGCCGGGCGGCCGTGCGCAGTATCCCTCCACCGTGCTTATGAACGCCATTCCCGCCAAGGTCGCCGGCGTTGAGCGCGTGGTCATGGTGACCCCGCCGCAAAAGGACGGCCTGATCAGCCCCTACACACTCGCCGCGGCAAAGCTCGGCGGCGTGGACGAGATCTATATGGTGGGCGGCGCCCAGGCCGTGGCCGCACTGGCGTACGGTACCGAGACCATTCCGCGCGTCGACAAAATCACCGGCCCGGGCAACGCCTTTGTCGCCGCTGCCAAACAGATTGTCTCGGGTGACGTGGGTATCGATATGGTCGCCGGTCCCTCCGAGGTCTGCGTGCTGGCCGATGCTACGGCCAAGCCCATGGTGGTCGCGGCCGACCTGATGGCCCAGGCCGAGCACGATCCGCTGGCAGCCTGCTATCTGGTGACCTGCGACGAGCGGTTTGCGCGTGAGGTCGAGGCGGGTATCGATATTCTGGTAGCGCAGTCGCCACGCGCCGAAATCACGCGTGCTTCGCTCGACAATGAGGGCACCATCGTGGTGGCCGCCGACATGGCTGCCGCCGTCGAGGCGGTGAACACCGTGGCGCCCGAGCACCTGGAGCTGCACTGCAAGGACGCGATGGGCCTGCTCGGCGGCATTCGCAACGCCGGCGCCATCTTTGTGGGCGCTTGGAGCTCCGAGCCGCTCGGCGATTACGTTGCCGGCCCCAATCACACGCTGCCGACCGGCGGCACGGCCATGTTCTCCAACCCGCTTTCGGTGGAGGAGTTCGTCAAGCGCTCGAGCGTCATTTGCTATACGCCCGAGGGCCTGCTCTCCGATGCTCCCGCTACGCAACGTTTGGCCGAGGCCGAGGGCCTGTGGGCACACGCGCTTTCCGCCGCACTGCGTCGCCGTGTGCTGGAGCAGGGCGAGGATGCCGTGAGCGCCGAGTCTCTGGCCGCGGCCGACCTGACCAAGGTCGCCTGGCCGGGCGACGCCGTGGCGACGGTTGCCGAGGGCGTTGACCTGGCGGCTGCGGGCGCGGATGGCGTTGGCGCGACTGGTAAGGAGGCCTAATATGGCCGAGCTGACGCCCCACATGAAGGAGCTCGTCCAGCCTTACCTGGCCGGTATTGAGCCCTACGATCCCAACTTTACGCCTACGCGCATCAACCTTTCGGCCAACGAGAACACCTATCCCGTGCCGACCGGCGTGCGCGAGGCGGTCGACGCTGCCCTGGCTGCCACACCGCTCAATCGCTATCCCGATCCCATGTCGAACGACCTGCGCGACGAGCTTGCTGCCTGGCATGGCGTGGCGCGCGAGAATGTCTGCGTGGGAAACGGCGGCGACGAGCTGCTCTATAACTACCTGTTGGCGTTTGGCGGCGTGGGACGGACCCTGCTCAACTGCCCGCCGTGCTTTAGCGAGTACGCGTTCTTTGCGTCGCTCTGCCAGACCGAGGTGCGTGACGTGTGGCGCGACCCCGCGACCTTTGAGCTCGACCAGACAGCCGTGCTTGCGGCAGCGCCCGAGTGCAACCTGGCAATCGTGACCTCGCCCAATAACCCCACGGGCGACGTGGCGCCGCTCGACTTTATCGCGGCGCTGTGCGATGCGTGCCCCGGCATGGTGATGGTCGACGAGGCCTACGTTGAGTTTGCCGACGATTCGTTTGGCGCGGCCACCACGGCGCAGGGGCTTATCGCCGAGCATCCCAACCTGGTGATTCTGCATACGCTGTCCAAGGCGTTTGGCGCCGCCGGCACGCGTCTGGGCTATGTGATCGCGGCGCCCGAGGTCATCGACGTGTTCGCGGCGATTCGCCAGATCTATTCGGTCAACGTGCTGAGCCAAGCCGCCGCGCTTGCCTGCGTGCGTGCCCGCGATGCGTACGCGCCCGTGGTGGCACAGGTTGCATCCGAGCGCGAGAGCGAGCTGTGCGCCCTGCGTGCAATGGCTGCCGAGGGCCTGCCCGTGGAGGCGTGGCCGAGCGCGGCGAACTTTGTGCTCGTGCGCACGCCGCATGCCACGCGCGTGCGCGAACGTCTGCGCGATGAGTATTCGATTTTGGTGCGCGACTTTAGCTATGCGCCGGGGCTTGCGGACTGTCTGCGCATTACCGTGGGTACCCCGCAGGAAAATGATGAGGTGCTGGCTGCGTTTGCCGCGCTGGTGAAGGAGGAGATGTAGATGGGCCGCTATGCCGAGGTAACCCGTAAGACGGGGGAGACCGATATTGTCGTAAAGCTCGACCTGGATGGAACCGGTGCGTGCGATATCTCGACCGGCGTGCCGTTTTTCGACCACATGCTCAACGCCTTTGGCCGCCATGGTCTGTTCGATTTGACGGTGCGCGCGGTGGGCGACGTGGAAGTCGACGCGCACCACACCGTCGAGGATACGGGCATCGTGCTGGGCGAGGCGTTTTGCCAAGCGCTGGGTGACAAGGCGGGCATTACGCGCTTTGCCGACGCGGCGATTGCCATGGACGAGACGCTCGTGATGGCCGCCGTGGATATCTCGGGCCGTGGCCAGGCCTATTGCGAGCTGCCCGTGCCGACCGAGCGCGTGGGCAGCTTTGATACCGAGCTGGCCGTCGAGTTCTTCTACGCCTTTGCGCGCGATGCCAAACTAACGCTGCACGTGCGCGAGCTGGCGGGCGGCAATTCGCACCACATTATCGAGGCCGCCTTTAAGGCCGTGGGCCGCACGATGCGCCACGCCTGCGAGCTCGATCCCCGCGTGCAGGGCATCCCCAGCACCAAGGGCTCACTGTAACCTGCCAAAAAGGGACAGGTTTATTTTGGCAGGTTTTGAAGGAGATAAGGGAGGGTCGCGTGGGCGAACCGAAGATCGTGGTGGTCGACTACCACAAGGGCAACTTGTCGAGCGTTGCGCGCGGGCTTGCGCGCGCCGGTGCCGCCGCCTGCACGTCGGACGATCCGGAGCAGATCCGCAACGCCGACGGCCTGGTCATCCCGGGCGTGGGCGCGTTTTACGACGCGGTCGCCTTTATGCGCGAGGGCGGCGAGGCGGACGCGGTGCTCGACGCCGTTGCCGCCGGAACTCCGTTGCTCGGCATCTGCCTGGGCCTTCAGTTGTTTTTTGAGCGCGGCAACGAGGGCGTTCCTGCGAGCGAGAGCGCGGTCGCCGACGGCAACGCCTCCGAGCGGGCCGGTGTCCTCTGGGTCGATGGCCTGGGTATTATGCGCGGTTCGTGCACGCGCCTGGAGTCGAGCCGCCTGAAGGTGCCGCACGTGGGCTGGGACCAGGTGCACATGACGCCCGCCGGTGCGGCCGATCCGCTGCTTACTGGTTTTGCCGAGGGTGCCAACATGTACTTCACCCACAGCTACGCGGTGGCCGACGATTCCGATGCCGCCGATGTGCTGGCGCGCACGCACTATACGCGGAGCTTCCCGTGCATCGTGCGCCATGGCAACGTGTGGGGTTGCCAGTTCCATCCCGAGAAATCCTCCGCGCTGGGTCAGCGCATCCTTAAGAACTTCGTCAACATCGTCGAGGAGGCCGGCCGATGATCCTGTTTCCCGCAATCGATCTGATCGGCGGCAAGGTCGTGCGCCTGGAGCGCGGCGACCGGAGTCGCTGCAAGGTATATTCCGACGACCCCGTGGCCGTTGCTCGCTCGTTTGCCGAGCAGGGCGCAAGCTGGGTGCACGTCGTCGACCTGTCCGCTGCCTTTGGCGAGGACGAGGACACATGCGCTGCCAACTCGGCGGCGATTAAGGCCATCTGCGGCGTCAACGGTCTGTCCGTGGACGTGGGCGGCGGCGTCCGCTCGCTCGCGCGCATCGACGAGTTGGCCGGCTACGGTGCGCGCCGCATCGCACTAGGCACGGTGCTCGTGACCGAGCCGGGTTTTGCCGAGGTGGCGGCCCAAGGCTTTGGCGAGCTGTTGGTGGCAGATATTGCCGCACGCGACGGCCAGGTCAAGGTGAATGGCTGGCGTGACGGCGCGGGCGTGGCGCTCGACGACGCCGTGGCGCAGCTTTCCGAGCTGGGTTTTAAGCATCTGGTGTATACCGACATTGCGCGCGATGGCATGCAGGCGGGCATCGATGTGGCGGCGTATCGCCATGTGGCCGAGGTCGCGGGCTTTCCCGTCGTGGCATCGGGTGGCATCTCGACGCTCGACGACATCCGCGCGCTGGCCGCAGTGCGTGAGGGCGCGATTGAAGGTGCCATTACCGGTCGCGCGCTCTACGAGGGCAACTTTACGCTGGTACAGGCGCTGACCGCCGCCCGAGGGGAGGAGTAGCCCATGCTTACCAAACGTGTGATTCCCTGCCTGGACGTCAAGGACGGCCGTGTGGTCAAGGGCGTCAACTTTGTGAGCTTGCGCGATGCGGGCGATCCGGTGGAGCTGGCGCGCGCCTACGACCGCGAGGGTGCGGACGAGGTCGTCTTCTTGGACATTACCGCCACGAGCGACAACCGTGCGACGACCATCGAGATGGCGGCGCATGCGGCCGAGGAGCTAGCCATTCCCTATACCGTGGGCGGCGGTTTTCGCGACCTGGCGGGCATGCGCACCATGGTTGCAGCCGGTGCCGACAAGGTGTCGCTCAACTCTGCCGCCGTGCGCGACCCGTCGCTGATTAGCCAGGCTGCCGCGGCGTTTGGTAGCCAGGCCGTGGTCGTGGCGATCGATGCCAAGCGCGTCGGTTTGCCCGGCGCATCTGGTGCCGACAAGTGGGAGGTCTTCACGGCGGGCGGCCGCAACGCCACGGGCATCGACGCGGTGGCGTGGGCCGAGGAGGCGGCTCGTCGCGGCGCCGGCGAGATCCTGCTCACCAGTATGGACCGCGACGGCACCAAGGCCGGATTTGACCTGGCGCTCACCCGCGCCGTGGCGCGCGCGGTGCCGATTCCGGTGATTGCGAGCGGCGGTGTGGGCGCGCTCGAGCATTTTGCCGAGGGCGTGATTGAGGGCGAGGCCGATGCCGTGCTGGCGGCGAGCGTCTTTCACTTTGGGACGTTCAGCATTCACCAGGTGAAGGAGTATATGGCATCGCAGGGCATCCCTGTGAGGCTGGACTTTTAGCGCTGCGGCTTGCCCAGGCACCCGACCTTCCGGCTCCAACCCTCCTCGCGTACTTAAGTACGCGTCGTCGGGCTTGTCGCTCGGAATCTCGGGCACCTGGACAACCCTCGCCGACCTGTGGGATTTCGTTTGTTGCTTGGGAGAAATGATGACTGAGGTAATAGAAGCGTCTGATCTTACGTACGACGCCCGTGGGCTGATTCCTTGTGTGGTTCAGCAGTATGACACCGGCGAGGTGCTTATGGTTGCTTGGATGAACGAGGAGTCGGTGGGGCTGACGCTCAAGACCGGCACCACGTGGTTTTGGAGCCGCAGCCGCCAGGAGCTCTGGAACAAGGGCGCGACGAGCGGCAATATGCAAGCGGTCAAGGAGCTCTGGGCCGACTGCGATAGCGATACGCTGCTGGTCAAGGTCGACTCGCCGGGTCCGGCCTGCCACACCGGCAACCGTACCTGCTTCTTTAAGAAGCTCGCGTAGGGCGGGCGCTCGATTAGACGCTCGGCACCAGAAAGGATTGAACTATGGGTGTGCGCACCGCAAACGTTCAGGATGGAAATATCGGTGAGACGTTGACAGGTCTGGCCGAGGTGATTCACGGTCGTCGTGATGCATCGCCGCAGGAGAGCTATACCGCGCGTCTGCTGACCGACGTCGAGGACGAGCTGCTCAAGAAGCTTGCCGAGGAGGCAAGCGAGGTGATTATGGCCTGCAAGGATAACGATCACGATCACATCCGCTACGAGGCCGGCGACCTGGTCTACCACCTGCTCGTAACCCTTGAGCGCTACGGTATCACCCTCGACGAGCTTGCCGGCGAACTCAACGCCCGCCGCCACTAGTCGTTTGGGACAGTCTTTGTTGATGTAACGGGGTCATGGAAGTTGCGGTGAAATAGGGACTGTTTAAGCGCTTCATCAAGCAAAACAATCCCTATTTCACCGCAACTTATGAAGGGATGGCTAGGCGAGGGGCGTGGATTCCCATTCGCCGGTGGCGTGGGGGATGTCGAAGGTTCGATAACCGCAGTCGTAGGCGTGGGCCTGGGCCTCGCGGATGTTCCAGCAGATGTCGCAGGCGCGGTGCGCGTCCGAGCCAAAGGTAATCGGTACCTCGGCGTGGGCGAAGCAACGCAACAGCCCAGTCGCGGGATAGTAGTCGTCGAGGCCCTTGCGGGGTGCGGCGGTCGAGACCTCAACGCGGCGACCCGTATCGTGCGCGCACTCGGCCATCTGCTGCCAAAACGGTGCGGGGTCAAAGTCGGGCGCAAAGCCTTCCTTCGAAAAGCGCATGACCAGGTCGGGATGAGCCATCACATCAAAGTTAAGTGGGCTTTCGCAGGCGCGGCACCAGTCGTCGACATAGCGCTCCCATACGCCGCGCACGCCCAAGTTTTCCCAAACATGCAGGTTGGTGTCGTCGTCGATCCAACCGCAGCTCGAATCGGGCGTATCGGGACGAGCGGCGTCCTCCGTCCCCGCCGTGCCCGCAGCGCCTGCCGCAATATCGCCTGGGTTGCCAATCCAATGCACACTGCCCAGGCGCACGACGGCGCCCTGGGACCAACGATCAACCAAAGGCTCGCAGCCCTCGTACCAATCGCATTCAAAGCCATAGATAAAGCTGAGCTCCGGCGCAATCTGCGCGGCAAGCTTGCGAGCATCCTCAAAAGCCAGACGATGTGCCGGCAGGTCGCCCTCAGTAACCTGCACTTCGCAGTTGGCATCCATGCTGGCGGGCAGGGTGAGATGGTCGGTTGAGACCATGACGCGGCAGCTGGCCGCAGCAGCGGCGCGAACGTTGTCCTCAAACGAGGCATGACCGTCCGAGAACGAGGTGTGGGTGTGGCAATCGACCAGCGGGCAAGCAGGCATGGCAGCTCCTTTGCGTCAAGCGAATCCGCTTCATTGTAATGGCGCAGCCTCGGCGCGTCGTGCACGCGGGGGGCCGAAATCGACTGGAAAGGGTGCGCGGTGCGGCTCTACTCCAATACATGTACATCAGCCTCCAAAAGCTGCAGAAAATGACATGTTTGGAGGCTGATGTACATGTTTGGATGAGGCGGTGGAGTGTCGGTTTCTTGCGGGCAAGGAAAATCGCGCTCATCGCGCGCCGTCACATCCGCGCCGCCCGCGATGTGCTAGCGTTTGGATGAACAAAACGAGCCCGCGCGGAAAGGATCCGGACCGTATGCAATGCGATAGCACATCCCCGCTGTCCCGCGAGACCGATGCGCCCGAGACCATCGTCAAGCTGGAATGCGACATCGACGACGCGTCGCCCGAGGTGCTCGCCTACGCTGCCGACCGCCTGCGCGAGGCGGGTGCGCGCGAGGTGCATTGGCTGCCCCTCTATTGCAAGAAAGGCCGTCCCAGTTGGCAGCTACAGGTAATCTGTGCTCACGAGGATATCGAGCGCCTGCAGACGATTATCTTTTTGGAAACCACGACCAACGGCATTCGTCGCCAGGTCATGGAGCGCGTTTGCCTGCCACGCCGCTTTGAGCGCGTAACGACGCTATGGGGCGAGGTGTCCGTCAAGGTGGCAACCCTGCCCGACGGCAGCGAGCGTGCAGCGCCCGAGTACGAGGACTGCGCCCGTCTCGCTCGCGAGCACAATGTGCCGCTCCAGCGCGTGATGCAGGCGGCACAAGCCGTGGCACTGCGATTTGAATAACGCGGCTGGTGGCGACATCCTGCGCCCAGCCATATCAACCCCATTCGAAAGGATCTCCCCATGAAATACCTCATCGCCTCCGACATCCACGGCTCGGCATATTGGGCCGAGCGCCTGGTTGCCGCCATCGAGTCCCAGCAGCCCGACCGCATCGTGCTGCTGGGCGACCTGCTCTATCACGGTCCGCGCAACGACCTGCCGCGCGATTACGCCCCCAAGCGCGTGATCCCGCTGCTCAACGCCCTGGCCGACCGCATCATCGCGGTACGCGGCAACTGCGATGCCGAGGTCGATCAGATGGTGCTCGACTTCCCCGTCATGGCCGACTATGCCACGCTGTTCGACGAGACCGGCCGCGAGCTGTTCCTGACGCACGGCCATGTCTTTGGCGCCGGCATGCACAACAGCGTCGACCACGCGCCCGCGCTGCCCGAGGGCTCCGCGCTCGTCTACGGTCATACGCACATCAAGGTCAACGAGGAAAGTGCCGCGCACCCGGGTCTGTGGCTCTTCAACCCCGGCAGTGTGAGCATTCCCAAGGACGGCACGCACAGCTACGGCATCTACGAGGGCGGTGCGTTCCGCCACGTGATCCTGGAGGAGGAATAACCATGGCGCAGCATATGGCTCAGCAAAATGCCGAGGGCTCGCGCGATCTGTCCACGCTGATAGACGCGTCGGCCGAGCTGCAGCATCTGGTGCAGACCATCTGGCGTCTGCGTCAGCCCGATGGCTGCCCGTGGGATCGCGAACAGACACACCGCAGCATCGGCAAGAACATGATCGAGGAGGCCTACGAGGCACTCGACTGCATCGAGGCGGACGACGCGGTTCACCTACGCGAGGAGCTGGGCGACGTGCTCATGCAGGTCGTGCTGCATGCGCAGATCGCGGCGGATGCCGGCGAGTTTACGCTGGCCGACGTGGCGCGCGATATCGACGCCAAACTCATTCGCCGTCATCCGCACGTGTTTGGCGATGTGGATGCCGACAGCTCCGACGAGGTACTCAAGATTTGGAACGAGGTCAAGCTTGCCGAGAGGGCTGCCAAGGACAAGGCCGTGGCGGCAGGCGAGGCTGCGCCCGAGGGCCTGCTCGACGGCGTGCCCACGCATCTGCCGGCACTGATGCAGGCTCAGAAGGTGTCGCGCAAGGCGGCTGCCGTGGGCTTTGAATGGGAGACGGTCCAGGATGTGTGGGACGAGGTTGCCGAGGAGCGTGCCGAGTTTGAGGCCGAGGCCCCTGGCTCGCCCGAGCGCGAAATGGAGTTTGGCGACCTGCTCTTTGCCTTGGTCAACGTCGCGCGCAAGGAGGGCATTGACGCCGAGAGCGCCCTTCGTGCCAGCACGGCAAAGTTCCGCCGTCGCTGGGCCGCGATGGAGCAGATGGTGGCCGATGCTCACGTGGATCTTGCCGAGCTTTCGACCCACGGCCTCAACGACCTGTGGGATGCCGCAAAGGCGGAGGAGTAAGACTGCGGGAACGACGGGCTGACATGCCTCATCGTTCCCGCTATATTTTTCGAAAATCAAGTGTATCCCTCGGCTAACTTAGGGCATAATGCAAAAAGTGCGACATGGCTAACTTACAGAGACGCACCGATGGTGCACGGTCAGCCGGTCGCTTGCATCCACTACGTTTCCAAGTGAGAGGGAGACAACATGAGCGATATTTTGGACGTCTACGGTCGTGAGGTGCTCGACAGCCGCGGCAATCCCACCGTCGAGGTCGAGGTCGTGCTCGAGGACGGCAGCTTTGGCCGCGCAATGGTGCCTTCGGGTGCTTCGACCGGCGCCTTTGAGGCCTGCGAGCTGCGCGATGGCGACAAGGGCCGCTACCTGGGCAAGGGCGTTTCACAGGCCGTCGAGCACGTTAACAACGAGTGCGCTAACGCCGTCGTGGGCCTCGACGCCTTCGACCAGCGCGCCGTCGATGCCGCGCTGATTGCCGCGGACGGTACGCCCAACAAGACCAAGCTCGGCGCCAACGCCATCCTGGGCGTGTCGCTGGCCGTTGCCCGCGCCGCAGCCGAGTCGGCGGGCCTGTCGCTGTACCAGTACCTGGGCGGCGTCAACGCCCATCTGCTGCCCACGCCCATGATGAACATCCTCAACGGCGGCGTGCATGCCGACAATAACGTTGACTTCCAGGAGTTTATGATCATGCCGGTGGGCGCCCCGAGCTTTGCCGAGGGCCTGCGTTGGTGCGCCGAAGTCTACCACACCCTCAAGGGCGTGCTGCACGAGGCCGGCCTGGGCGGCGGCGTGGGCGACGAGGGCGGCTTTGCGCCCAACCTCAAGACCAATGCCGAGCCGTTCGAGTACATCACCAAGGCCGTGGAGAAAGCCGGCTTTAAGCCCGGCGTCGACTTCATGTACGCCATGGACCCGGCCTCGACCGAGTTCTACAACGCCGAGACCGGCATGTACGAGCTCAAGGGCGAGGGTGTTGAGTACACGAGTGCCCAGATGGTCGATTACTGGGAGAAGCTCGTCGACACCTATCCCATCATCTCCATCGAGGACGGCATGGCCGAGGAGGACTGGGACGGCTGGGTCGAGCTTACCCGTCGCATTGGCAACAAGGTGCAGCTGGTGGGCGACGACCTGTTCGTCACCAACACCGAGCGCCTCAAGAAGGGCATCGAGCTGGGTGCCGCCAACGCGATCCTGGTCAAGGTCAACCAGATCGGCACGCTCACCGAGTCGCTCGAGGCCATCGAGACTGCCAAGGAGGCCGGTTACGCTTGCATCGTGAGCCACCGCTCCGGCGAGACCGAGGACTCCACGATCGCCGACTTGGTCGTGGGCGTCAACGCCGGTCAGATTAAGTCGGGCGCCCCGTGCCGCAGCGACCGTATCGCCAAGTACAACCAGCTCATCCGTATCGAGGACGAGCTCGAGGGCAGCGCGCGCTACGCCGGCAAGGCCGCGTTCTACAACATTCGCTAGGCAAACGGCGTGCGCGGGGCGGGGCTGACTCGGATTCGCCTCGCTCCCGCCGGGCGCTGTTGAGCACCATTGGGCGCTGGGCCATATGGCTCAGCGCCTTTTTTATGTCGAGCAAGGGCCGCCGAAGGCGTTGCGCGCGCTCGTGCTATAACTAAAAGACTTAGCGCAAACAAACCTCAACCGCACAAGGCGCACATGGATCAGATTTACGACAACAGGTACTATTCCGCCGGTTCGCGTGAGCCGTCGCCTCGCCGTGCGCGCACGGTGCAGCTCGGCGGGTCCGATTACGCCGGTGCCGACTGCTCCACGCAGCGACCGACAAGTGCCTCACACTCCCGTGCTCAAGTGAATACGTTGACGGACCGCCCGCTACGTTCGGTGCGCCCGGCGCACTCGGAGCATGCTCAGCGTTCCTCGGCTCAAACGCATGAAAAGCCGAGTAGGCCCTCGAACCGTCTTTCGGGCTCGGACTTCATGCATTACGCCAACGATAACGCGGTGGTCAAGGCAATCTACGACTTTACCCACGGTCCCCAGCGGGGGCTGTTTGTTGGCATTGTCGTCGCCCTGGCGCTTGTGAGCCTGTATTTCCCCGTGCGCGACCTGTATGTGGCAAAGCGTTCGAGCGATATCTTGTCCAAGCAGGTCGAGATTCGCCAGCAATACAATGATGAGCTGCAAATAAGCGTCGACAAGCTGCTCTCGGAGGAGGGTATCAAGGACGCGGCATCCGAGGATCTGGGCCTGGTGATGCCCGGCGAGAAGAGGATTGAAGTGCAGGGCCTGGACGACGATTCGGATGCCTCGTCGAGCAAAAAGTCCTCAAACGCCAAGAAGGCCAGCGAAGTGGCCAAGGAAATCGAAGAAGTCGGTAAGGACGCGCCGTGGTACATCCAAGCGCTCGACATGCTGTTTGGGTTTAACGGCGTCGAGGGTCAGACGGTCGTGTCCAACGGCAAATAGCGCCCGGAGGGGAGCTCGCAATGACAAATTGCAAACGCTATAAGGTGGCCGCGATCGACCTGGGAACGGTGTCGTCGCGACTGGTGTTGGCCCAGGTCGAGGGCGGGGCAATCGTGGAATCGTCCAAGCATACCGAGATTACCGATCTGGGTGAGGGCGTGGACGCGACGGGCCGCTTTTGCGAGGCGGCCGTTGAGCGCGTGCTCGCTGCGTGCCGCATGTTTGTGGACGAGGCTCGTGCCTTTGGGGCCGCGTGCATCTGCACCACCTGCACGAGCGCCGCGCGTGATGCGTCCAACGCAGCACTGCTGCTGGACGGCCTGCGCGATCTGGGGCTTGAGCCACAGGTGATTCCGGGCGAGGTCGAGGCACGCCTGACGTTTTTTGGCGTGGCGCACGACTTTGCCGGCGAGCGCATCATTGTTGCCGATTCGGGCGGCGGATCCACGGAGCTCGCGACGGGCGTCTATGCGCCGGAGCGTGGCGTCTTTGCGCTAGAAGGGACGCGCTCGCTGGACATTGGCTGCCGCCGCGTGACGGAGCGGTTTTTCTCGACGCTGCCACCCGCACGCGGCGAGCTTGCTGCCGCTGCCGCGTGGGCGGGCGAGCAGTTCGCCGCCTATTTTGAAGGCCTGCCCAGCGACTTTGAGCGCGCCGAGCGTCTGGTCGCGGTGGGTGGCACGGTGACTACGCTGGTGGCTCTGGTCCACGAGCTGGAACCGTACGATTCGAGCTTTGTTCACCTACGCGAGCTGTCGCTGGAGCAGGTCTCGGCCGCTATCGAGCGCATGTCTGTGTTGGACGCGGAAGGCATCGCCGCGCTACCGGGTGTACAGCCCAAACGCGCGGGCGTGATCTTGGCTGGCGCCGTGGTGATCCGCGAACTCATGCGTGCCGGCGGCTACAAGACGCTCACCGTAAGCGAGAACAGCCTGCTCGCCGGTATGGCCGCCACCATCAACGAGACCCTCGACGGCGCGACCCCCACCATCGGCTGGACCCCCAGCCTCAGCGCCCTCTAAATAATAAGTTGCGGTGAAATACGGACTAAAATCGCCCTTTCGGGCACCAAACAGTCCCTATTCCACCGCAACTCAACAGCCGGCACCTGGGGACGTTCCTTTTCTGCCGGCACCTGGGGACAGTCCTTGCAGGGCGTCCCCACAGCGCCTATGCCAGCTTGTCGATCTGCCCAATCTCCCAAAGCGGAATATTGATGAGCATGCCCTCGTCTCTATATGCCGCCAGGGAGCTCCTCACGCAACGCTCGAGTTTGAATTTTTCGCAGGCTACTTTCAGACTCTTCGCTTTAAGGTTCTCTGCCGCCTTGACCTCAAGCGGAAGCACGGTTCCCGCATGGTCGATGGCAAAGTCGGTTTCGGCATTGCCGGAGGTAGAGGACCAATACGCGGGAGTTTTGTCCTGGAGCAAAAGCTCCTGCGCGACGTATTGTTCGGTCAGCGAACCTTTGAACTCGGTAAAAACAGCGGATCCGTTAAGAACGATGGCCGGAGAGAGACCGGAGAGCGCTCCGAGGATGCCGGTGTCGATGCAGAACAGTTTGAAGCCCGAGAGGTCTTCGTAGCTCGAGAGCGGCGCCTTTAGAGCGGAAGCACGTGGCACCTTATGAACGATTCCGTAGTCCGTGAGCCACTGGAGGCTTTCCTCGAAATCGCGTGCGCGCGCTCCGGGACGAAGGGCGCCATAGACAAACTTCTTGTTCTCCTTTGCAAGCTGGCCGGGAAGGGATTTCCAAACCAACCTCATGCGCTCGACGATGCGGGCGGGTGCATGTTTGCCAAAATCGGATTCGTAAGCCTCGATGATTTGCTGTTGAAGCCTTCGGGCTTCGATGAAGTCGCGTGTCTCGGCGAAAGTGGAGACAACTTCGGGCATACCGCCGACAACAAGGTATTCCTTGAGCAAGTGCTCGAGCTTTTCGGTAACGTTTGCTAGAAGGTTCATGTCTGCGGCAAGGATGGCGTCGGCGAGCGGGTTGCCGTCGACGGCACGAACGAACTCAGCAAACCCCATGGGACGCATGGTGAGCTGGTCGATTTTGCCGACGGGAAATGACTCGTTTTCGCGTCGGAGCGCGAGGCCCATATAGGAACCGGCTGCTACGATGTGGTATTCGGGCGCAAGCTCGTTGAAGTACTTGAGCGAGGTGATCCCGCGTGGCGCTTCTTGGATCTCGTCGAAGATGATGAGCGTGTCTTCCGGCGTTACGGTTTGGCCACGTAGGAGTTCTATCTGGGAGATGATGCGCTTGGGGTCGAGGTTCCCATCGAACAGCGAGCGTGTGCTCGGCTCGAGCATAAAGTCAAAACGAATGACGTTTCGATACTGCTGGCTTGCGAATTCGTTAAGAAGCCAAGTCTTTCCTGTCTGGCGGGCTCCCTTAAGCAAGAGAGGTTTGCGATTCGCCCTTGATTTCCAAGCGATAAGTTCACTCATAAGCTGTCGCTGCATATTGCCTCCCAACCCTCTCGGCTAGTATAAGGCCATTTGGGAGTTTCCATCGGAAAATGTGGGAGACAACCACGTTTTTCCATCGGAAAATGTGGGAGACAGCCACGTTTTTCCATTGGAAAATGTGGGAACACCAACCTAAGTTGCGGTGGAATAGTTCCTAAATGGGCTGGTAAACTGCCAAAACAGGAACTATTCCACCGCAACTTAGAGCCCCACCGGCGTGTAAAAGAAACGAGCCCGCATCCCTTGGGGACACGGGCTCGAAAGCTCCATATGGTAGGGGCGGTGGGACGTCCGCGCATTTGCTGCGCAAATACGCACCGGCTTCGGCCGCCTGTCGGCGCCCTCGCCGGCTCGCTTCGGACGCTGCGCGTCCGCTTAACGCTCGCCCCCTCGCGGGTTCGAGTCCCACCGGCATCTAAAAGAAGCGAGCCCGCATCCCTGAGGAACACGGGCTCGAAAGCTCCATATGGTAGGGGCGGTGGGACTCGAACCCACAATCCTTGCGGCGAGAGATTTTAAGTCTCCTGCGTATGCCAATTCCGCCACGCCCCCGTGAGACTAGAAGTCTAGCACAAGCCGTCCGTTACGCGTTGACGGCCATCGAGTGTTGGCCCGACTTCTCCAGGAACTCCTGGAACTTGGCTTCGTCGCCCTTGTTCTGGTACTGCAGGGCTAGCAGGTACTCCAAGCGGCAGCGCTTGACCGGGTCGTCGCCGACATCCTCGAGCATGCGCTCCAGCTCGGGAATGTCGTTGTGGCGCTTGAGGATCATCGTGTCGTACATCAGCTGACACTCGTGCGCAACTGCCTCGGCCTGACCGCCCTCAAAGCCCTTGATCTCGTGCAACAGCTCTTTGGACTTTTTGCGGTCCTCCTGGCCAACATAGTAGTTAAAGGCCTTAATCACCAAGTCGACGCGCTGCATCTTGGGGAGGTTGAGTCCCAGCAGTAGGTCGAACATCTCGCTGGCGCGCTCGTGGTCCTCGCGCAGCAGATAGGAGTTCAGACGCAGGTAGTCGCGGTTGTAGCGCGGGTACAGCATGCTGGTGAGTTTGCCGTCGAGCAAACGATCGAACTCGTCCCACTGCTTGGCAGCCATAAGCTGCTGCAGGCGCTTAAACGTGGTGCGTTTTTTGACGCTAAAGAACACCGACACGGCGATGCAGATGATAACGACGGCGGTCCAGAGGGTGCGGGAATCGGGCATATTAGGGTCCTTAGTCGCTCATAAAGCGAGCGGTATGACAACACGTACTAGATGTATTATACGCAGCGCGCAAGCAAACTGGCATAAAAGCTCATCGAGGCCGAGTGCCATCGCTCGCTGCGGTACACTTACCTAAAGTAAACCATGAAGGGAGACATTACCTATGAAGAAGATCGTTTTGGCTTGCGGTGCTGGCGCTGCTACTTCCACGCTCGTTGCCCAGAAGGTCGCTACTCTGCTCGACGCCAACGGTTATGCCGACAAGTACGAGATCGTGCAGTGCGCCATCTCCGAGGCCAAGGATTACTGCGACGAGGGCGCCGACCTGCTGATCGCCACCACCGTTGCCCCCGAGGGCCTCACCTGCCCGTACGTGAGCGGCGTGCCCTTCATGACTGGCATGAACCGCGTCGCTGCCGAGAAGGCCGTTCTCGACGTCATGGCTCAGTAGGCGCTGACTGTATGAATGAGCAGAACGCCAATCCGGTCGAGCTCTTTGGCATGCGCGTTGCCCATGTGGGCATTAACGCCACCGACCCGGCAGACGCCCTGGAGATCGCGGAGCTGTTCTCGACGATGATGGGCCTGCCCGTCATCGAGACCCCGGTTTCGTACTTCAACGATTCGCTGGTCGAGATCATGAAGCAGAACGGTCGTGGCACCAAGGGCCACATCGGCTTTGCCGTTAACGACATCGATGCAGCTGAGAAGTGGTTTGCCGAGCGCGGGCTCGAGGTCAACGAAGAGTCGCGCGCGCTGCTGCCCGACGGTGGTACCAAGCTCGTGTACTTTAAGCGCGAGTTCGCCGGTTTCGCCGTGCACCTGTGCCGCGAGTAGCGCACAAGCTGCCATAGCTGGCAAAAAGGGATAGGGTCGCGTGGCCCTATCCCTTTATTTATGCCGAGGGGCTTCCTATCGTGGCAGGCGAATCGTAAAGCGGCTGCCGACCCCTTCGACCGAGGTCACACCGATGACGCCGCCGTGGCTGTCGACGATCCACTTGGCGATCGCAAGCCCCAGACCCGAACCCTGTGCGCCGGCATCGCGCGCGTTGTCGGCACGGTAGAACCGCTCGAACGCGTGAGCTGCGGATTCCTGGTTCATGCCGATGCCCTCGTCCTCAACACTTATGTCGATCGTGCCCGCGCCCGCATCTGGCGTTATGCCAAATGTGACGGTCGTTCCCGCATCCGAGTACTTGGCGGCGTTTTGCACGATCACGCGCAGAGCCTGCTTCACGAGCGCCACGTCGACGGGCGCGTCGCAGCGCGGGTCGCTGGCAAGCGCAGCGTCAGAAGCCAGCCGATACGTGTGCTCGGTATCGATCATCTGCGATTCTTCGCATACCTCGCTGACCAGTGCAGCCAAGTTGGTATGCGCACGCCGCAGGACCGTGCGCCCGGCATCGCCGCGTGCCAAAAACAGCAGCTGCTCCACAAGCTCTTGCATGTGCTCGCTTTCGGCTTTAAGGGACGCGATGGATTCCGCCAGCACGTCCGGGTCGTCCTTACCCCAGCGGTCGAGCATGTTCACGTAGCCCTGAATCACCGCGATGGGCGTGCGCAGCTCGTGGCTCGCGTCGTTGACAAAGCGCATCTGCTGCAGCTTGGCCTCTTGCATCTGGCGCAGTAGGCGGTTGAGTGCAACCTCGATGCTTGCCAGGTCGGCGTCGCCGGTAGTGACGCTCGGCGAGTCGACGCTTGCGCGCTCGATGGCCTGCTCCAGTGTTTCCATCTTGCCGCCGGAGAGCTGCATACGGCCGAGCTCGTCCACGCGCAAGGCCAGGTCGTTGAGCGGTGCCATGGTGCGGCGCACGCGACGGGCGCCGCCGAGCATGTCGAGCACGCTGATGACCTGCCAACCCACAACGACAAGGTAGAGAGGCCATAGCGCGACGAGGTCCTGCGCGAGGGGGAAAGTCTTGGTGGTACGCGCAAGCTCGACGGTATAGGTGAGCGTTGCCAGGTCCCAGCCGCGCGCAGGCGCCAGCGACATGCCGTGAACGGCGACGCCGGGGATCCATCCTGCGGTAAACGCGCCGTCGGGCAGCATCTGGTTGTATCCATAGACGAGGATCGCCGCCGCAATCACCATCAGCAGCAGATCGAGCCAGACGTAGCTCATCAAGCGGCGCCACATATAGCTCCAGTTGATGGCGCGGGCGATGGATGTGACGCGCTTGGCCTCGGCGTTACGCGCGGCAGACATAGCCCACCCCACGCACGGTCTGGATGATGCGGGCGCCGCCGGCGTCCTCGATCTTGGCGCGCAGGTGCGCGATGTGCACGTCGACGTTGTTGGTGTCGCCCACGTATTCGTAGCCCAGCGCCTCGTGCGCGATGCGCTCGCGCGTGAGCACGGTGCCGGCGTGCGCCATAAGCAGGGCGAGGACGTCGAACTCGCGGGCAGTGAGCGCGATGGGCGAGCCGCCGACCGTGACTTCGCGGCGGTCGGGATCGAGCGCGACCGAACTCACGGTGAGCGCGGCGGGGGAGGGCGAGGCGGATGCCTGGGTCGAGTCGCCAGCCGGGGGTATCGCAGCGGCGCCCGTAGCGCCCGTCCCGGCCCCAACGCCGCCAACGCCCGAAGCCGCCCGCACGGCCTCCGAGCGCTTCAACGCCACGCGGATCCGTGCGAACAGCTCCTCAATCGCAAACGGCTTGGTCAGGTAATCGTCGGCGCCGGCATCGAGCCCGGCCACCTTGTCCATCACGGCATCGCGCGCGGTGACCATGATCACCGGTACATCCTTGTGCTTGCGGACGCGTCGCAGCACCTCCATGCCGTTGAGCTGCGGCAACAGCACATCGAGCAGAATCAGATCGTAGTTGCGCTCCAGCGCCAGGTCCACGGCGGTGCGGCCGTCGGCGGCGTGCTCCACCTGGTAGCCCTCGTGCTCCAGCTCGAGCGTCACAAAGCGGGCGATTTTCTCCTCGTCCTCTACGATCAGGATCCGTGCCATGCGTGCCCCCGTCTGCGATTACTTGTCGTCGTTGAGATTTTGCTTGATGTCGTCCGCGGCATCGGCAGCGTGATTCATAAGGTTGTTGATGCTGCCGGGTACGTCGCCGTCGCTATCGATGCGGTAACGCATGCCAAAGAACAGGCCAATCAGCATCAGCCATATCGTGGCGCCCCAGGCAAACAGCGCGACGATGGGGATCAGGATGGGAATGTTGAGGATGATCGCGTCGCGGCGCGTGGCGATAAACTTGGTGTCCAGGCTCAGGCGGAAGAGCTTTTTGAGGTACTCCCACACGCTGTCCATCTTCTTGGAGAAGTCGGTCTTTTCGCTCGACTTCTCGTAGGCGGCCTGCGCGGCGACCATCTCGGCTGAGGGCTCATCGACTGGCGCGGACTCGGTGGCGGCGTGCGCCGACGTGGTCTGGGTCTTGCCCTGCGACTCGAGCCAAATGATGGCATCCAAGACGTTGCCGTCGGCGGCGTCGAGCGCGGCCTTGGCATCGGTGTAGCTCACGTTGCACTTGGTGCGGATGGTTTCAACTTTTTCGAGGTCGTCCATGACCTGTCCTTTCGTTCGATGGGCGCGACGCCGGATGATCTACCCGGGCGCGAGCGTTGCGTTCGGCGGCCTGCGTGGCGCCGCCCCGCCCTTGGTCGAACTCTATAGTGCAGGTTATAGATTAAGCGATTCTTGAGCCAAGATTAATGTTGGATGAGTTTTTGGGTGGGGCGGAGGGCAGGCGCGCGCAGGGCAGACAGGACCCAAGCGTAAATTTGTGTCCGCACGGCGAGATATACTTTTAACCATGTTGAGGGGCGTGACAGGGCAAAGTTGTCTGGCGCCCGCGAAATCAGAGGGGCCGCCGTGCCGCATGGCGCAAACGAGCGGGCCCCGACGCAAACAGGGGGTCATAAGTGCATATCTACGCTATGAGTGACATTCATGGGTGCCTTGATGCCTTTAAGGCATCGCTTTCCACCATCGACCTCGATGCCGAGGACTCCAAGCTGGTCCTGCTTGGCGACTACTGCGACCGAGGCCCCGATTCGCTCGGGGTCTTTGAGCTCGTCATGGACCTGCAAAAACGGTACGGCGATCGCGTCGTGGCGCTGCGCGGCAACCACGAGGAGATGTTTCTCGAGTACATCGACGAGGTGAAAGACCCCAATTTTACGCAGGCATGGATACTTGCCGACAGCAATCTGGCAACGGCAAAGAGCTTCCTAGACGCCGAGGCATTCAAGCACGTTAAGCACCTTTTGAGGCTCAGGAAGTTCGAGGAAGCTTACGCCTACGCGGTTGAACGCATAAAGGCCGAGCACGCGGACGTCATCGCGTGGGTCCGCAAGCTCCCCTACGTTTATGAGAGCCCCTTTGGCCAGGTCTTTGTGCATGCCGGCATTGACGAGGGGGCCGGGGAGTACTGGAAGCTCGGCACGTCTGACGAGTCGTTTACCATGATGCCGCCCGATTACGTTGGGCGTAAGTTCTATCTGGATGTTATCGCCGGACACATCAACACTGAGACCGTCTCGGGCATCACGGGCTACCGCGGTATCTGGCATGACGGGGCCAGCCATTACTACATCGACGGGAACGTGATGGAGCACGGCGAGGTCGCCGTGCTGAGCTACGACTCGGAGACAGGGAAGTATGGCGGCCCCGGGTTGGAGTAGGCTGGCGGGCGATTGGCTCGCGGATTGTCTGCGTGGGCTCGATTCGGGGCTTGGGCTGCGCCTTTGACGTTAACGGGATGTGGAAGCACCGAGAGGGGTGCTTCCGCGGAAACGATTGTCGGGGCTTCTTTTACCCAGTGACATAAGGCTTTTATTTGGCTAGCTTTTTGGTCGACTCGACCATCAATTAAAAAAAGAACTACGCTAACTTATAATTATGGAACTGTGAGAGGCATCTGAAAAAGGTGACTATAAGATGGATGACAAGCGTATTTTAATCATTAACGGCAAGACCGAGGACCAGATAATCGAGCAAATTATCGGTCTAGTGAATGATGATGATGAGCTAGGAGACATTCTAAAATCATATGAGGAGTCTCCTGGACTTAACGAATTAATAGAGAACATGTCTGCCTTCTTCACCGTTCAATAGAAAATTGCTTTTATGCGTAGGCCAGGGATAAAGCTGGTGCCAGCTTGGGGCAAGAACGATGAAATTGTTTTCCCGCACAATGTCAAAGGCGTTGATCATAAATTGAAGGTGCAAATCAAATGAAGATTAAAGAATTTGGCTCTCATATTATTGATATGTATGCTAATGGTTTTGATGAGGATGCACTAAATACAGAATTTTCAAAATCTGGTTTTGAGGAGTTTCATAAAAATCATGGTAATAAGTACTTATTGGTCAATTTAATTGATAGTACTGATGATGATCAAATTATTACAACTTTTGATATGTCTGGTACGTTTCCAGATGATGATGATGATGATTTGACAACAAGATATACTCCTACTGGAGCTTATGCTATTGGGCCTACAAAACGAAGGAATATCTCTGCTGAGCGTGCTGTCGAGGTTACAATTTGGGTTACTCACATATTTGATTATATAAATTTCTTTGAAAATAATGTTGACGTAAAACCGTTGTACAAGAGGGACGTATTGTATGAAGAGGATTAATATCGCAATCGATGACAGGACTGGAAAGTATTTCGTTCCTGATGATTCACCAAATGATGATTATTACTATGATGAAGATGAGCAGTTCATTTCAAATCGTAAAGATTTTGGAACTGTAGATAGTTTCATTTATTATGCTAAATCTGTAAAGAAATATCTTGCAGAAAATGGTGTGCCGGAAAGAATTTATTAACTGGTTCGTTTGATTACTAGCTATATCGGCACTGCGATTCACAATACGGCATTGCCAAAGAACGCCTTCCTCGGAAGGCGCGGCTACGCACGGGCCAACGAGCGCGAGTGCGTTACCGGTCCCGCGTGTGCGAGGAATAGGAGTTGAACGATATGATTGCGTCGCAGCGCGGGGATGATTTCACGCGCTGCGACGTAATCTCAGTTGTGCGTTTGCGGCAAACTGCCAATCAGCATATTTGTGAATATAACCGCAGTACACCCCGATCTTCGAAGCGGGACACGACGACAGCCTTTCATACTCATCGAGCCTGTTGGGCGCAGCTTCGTGTGCTCAACAGGCTCGATCTTTCTCTCGACTAGCGAATCGACGTCGGTGGTCGTGACTTTGTTCTCGGGCATCGCAGGCTACCGCGGCGTCTGGCATGACGGAGCCAGTCATTACTGCATTGACAGGAACGTCGTGGCAAACGGCGAGGTCGCAGTGCTGAGCTATGACTCGGAGACGGGGAAATACAGCGGCCCAGGGCTGGAGTAGGTTGTGGGCCCTGCGATATCGGGGAGTCCTGCGGCAGGTGTGACGAAATGATGACTTACTTCGGGTTCTCGCTAGCAAGCTTGCCGGTTAGTGCCTCCTCTATCCAATCCATCATGGCGCCGGAGTGATACTGTTTCCGACCGATGCGCTCTATGGGCGTCTTATCTTGAGAGATCTTGACAACTTCTAGCGCGTGGCAATACTTTCCGTTCACCTTTTGCCACCCTAAGCGCAAGCACCTCTTTTTACAATCACCCTTGTCGTCTATATCGTATGAACTGAGGTACGGATACAGGCAATGGTATTCGTGCTGTTCGTTGCTTAAGGCGTGGGCGACATCGAGGAAGGCGAGCAGGGAAATGAGTACGTGCCATTGCTGGTTTAAATTGTCGAGCGCGCTGTCGGTAAAGGGCTTGAGGGGATCGACTCGTGCAATCGTATTGCCGCTATCGTCAAACTGGTAGTGGTAATACGATTGCTCATCGGGGCAGTCCTTGAGTCTGAGTTTGAGTGCAAAGTAGAAGGCAATGTTCCCCGGTAACTCTTTTGCTAGCTCGTCTGAAATCGTTCCCCGATTGTTTTTAAGCTTGGAGATAAGCTCGTCACAATCGAGGAGTTTGGAGCGCGCTTCTGAGACATCTGTATCGTTGAGAATCTGCCTGAGGTTATCAAGAACGTCGCTGTCAAGTTCGTTTAGCACACATATGGTTTTACCCAGCCTATAGGCTGGGTCAGGCTTTTTGCTTTTGGGATAATAGTCGCGAAGCTCGTTACACCATCCAATAAAGTTCTTGACGTCTATTGGGTTGCTATTTGGCTTTTCAGTCGGGGATGCACTGTTGAAAAAGTCCTGAATATCGTTCAAATCGGCAAACTTGATGTCGTCCATAGCTGGATTCCTTTCTCATCAGGAAACATGCTTCATTATAAGCGCGTGTGGCAGCGATGGCTGGAGGAAGTCGGCACTAGCGTGGTCCCTCCCAGAGAAGGAAGTGATACGCCCTCGGGGCAGCCAAGGATCGAGGTCTAATACTTTCCCGAGAAGTGAACGAGTGAAATCAGACCCCCTAAAGTATCGACACGTCCGGGACCCATTTTCCTGCGGTTTTGATGCCAGAATCCTGTGATTTTGCCGTCGAAAAGTGTGCATGCTTCGGGGGTCCAAAAACAGCCGTTCACTTTGCGGGAAAAGTATTAGACCTCGCAACGGAGAACGGTTCCACGAAAGCAAAGTGGCGGCAAAAATGGGACAAACAAAGCGCATCGACCAAATGAAATCAAAACCACGTTGCAAAAGTATGAAAATATCCTACAATTGCAACATGAAGTACTTTGGCAACATAACGGCGATAAGCGAGCTTTCCGAGAGTGAGGGCGTGTTCACCACGGCTCAGGCGGCTCGCATGGACATCTCTCGAGATGCGCTGGCACACTCATGCCGCATGGGGCGTCTTGAGCGGATATGCCACGGTGCCTACCGGATGTCGGGCACGCAGCGCCGAGACACCGACGAGCTCAACGCTCTATGGAAGCTCACCAATCCCTCCCTTTGCGCATGGGAAAGAAAACGCCAGTGGGATGGCATCGCCGTGAGTGGTACGACTGCGGCGAACCTTCAGCAAATGGGTGATTTCTATCTGTCCCCCTACAGGATGACCGCGCCCATGCGCATCAATACAAGAAACGAATCCCTTTCTTTTGCAAAGCGCGAGATTGCTGAGCAGGACATCGTCTGGCTCGACGGCCTGCCGGTAACTAAACCCGAGCGCACGCTTGTCGATCTTTGCCTCGATTGCGAGGACCCCTCATTAATCATCGATGCCTATCACGACGCGCTTGGGCGTGGGCTCGATGCGCAACGGCTGAAGGATCTTATAAAGGAGAACTCTAAAACTGCCAAACGACGTGAACTGATGACGCCATTGCTGGTTGCGCTGGGTTGTATCTGAGTGCGCGGGCCTGATGTTGGCTAACTGCAAGTCGAGACAATTGTTTGTCCGCACGGTTCTTTAATCTAAGTGACTATTGAAGGCCTGCATCGAAGTATTGCAACCGGTGCGATTCGCATTTAAGCTTGGTGCCGCTGTGTCAATTAGCGGACAGTTCGTCCGTAGTTTGTTCCGATTGGATAGCATGAAAGACGTAAAGGAAGAGATAACCTCCAAACGTAAGGAGCTCGCGCTTACTCAGAAGGAGTTCGCCGCTGCTCTTGGGATGGGGCCCAATGGCGATAGAACTGTCCGGCGTTGGGAGACTGGTGAGACCAGTCCTTCTGCTACGGAACTCGCTTTTATACGATCTTTGGGTTATCAAGCGCCATTTGCACAGGGTGATCGAAAGGACGCTCCCTTTACTTACATTGACCTATTTGCCGGCATCGGTGGAATTCGCTTGCCGTTTCAAGAGCTTGGCGGCGAATGCGTTTTTTCTTGTGAGTGGGATAAATATGCGCAGAAGACGTATCGCATGAATTACGGTGACCAGCCTGCTGGAGATATTCACAATGTTCGTTCGGAGGATATCCCTAAATTTAACGTTTTGTTAGCGGGCTTCCCATGTCAGCCGTTCTCGCTCGCGGGCGTCTCAAAGAAAAAATCAATGGGGCGTGCTACGGGCTTCGAGGATAAGACGCAGGGAACTTTATTTTTTGAAGTTGCTCGCATCATCCGTGATAAGAGGCCTGACGCTTTCCTGTTGGAAAACGTTAAGAACTTAACAAGCCATGATCGCGGCAAGACCTTTAGGATCATTATGCAGACCCTCCAGGATGAACTTGGCTACGATGTGTACTACAAAGTCCTCGATAGCAAGAACTGGACCTGTCAGCATCGTGAACGCATCTATATAGTTGGCTTTAAGGAAAAAACTGATTTTGACTGGGATCGACTAGAGCTCGGGGATGGTGGGCACACCGTCGGAGAGATTCTTGAGGATGACCCTGATGATCGATATGTTCTTTCCGACAAATTGTGGGCTTATCTGCGCGCATATAAGAAGAAGCATCAGGCGGCGGGTAATGGCTTTGGCTATAGCACGGTCGGGCCCGATGACACGACAAGGACGCTTTCAGCGCGATATCACAAGGATGGAAGCGAGATTCTCGTTTCGCGTGGTGAAGGGGAGAATCCTCGCAAGCTAACGCCACGTGAATGCGCCCGACTTCAAGGGTTTCCTGACCAATTCATTATTCCGGTTTCGGACACGCAGGCATATCATCAATTTGGTAACTCTGTTACCGTTCCAGCCGTACGCGCAGTTGCCAAGCTGATGATGGGAGCGTATTTCGATGGACTACGGAGTTCTGAGTAGTTATTTTGACGGCGCGGTTGCTAAGAAGCTTGTTGCTGTGGATATTGATGGAAAACGCAGCAACCAGCATGAGTTCAATGGAACCGCTGAGCTTCGCTCCTTATTCGGCGATGATGACATAAGGAACATACCAACAACTTTTGCATTTCTCAGCGATGACGCCGAACCTTTGTTTGATCACGGGTTTACATCTTGGTATGACGCACGCAGGAAGCATCCGACTAGGACGGAATACAGACTCTATTACAACGATAGCGAAGCGATACGAGCCTCAAGGGTAGGCGACCTGATGGTCATTGCGCCTTCAGACGAGCATGGCCTTTTGATCGTATTTGCTAGACAGGGGTCAAATGCTGAATGCCAGTTGAGATGGCTTTTCGGCTTGAACGATGTTTAAGATAGCGGCTTTTCGCGATCAACTGCGGATGATAGGCGCATAGATGCAATCGCCGCGTCTATTCTTGAAGCGATCGGCATCGAGGTTTCGCTTCCCACATCGGCTGTTGCGTATTTGGACGAAATGGTCGAAAAGTTTGGAGACTCTTTCCCCAAAGGGATTGAATTTACGAGGTATTCAATTTCGACTTTGGGTGACCTTGATTGGATAAACGAACCCGATAAGTGCCTTCTTGACTGTTATGAGCGAGAAGAAGTTCTTTTTAAGGTCTTCGAGAGGCATCTTCTTGAGCGTGATTTGGCTCCCTATTTAGGGAACGACCTTGATGTTGATGGCGTGTTGCGGACTACGATGTCGGCTTTCCAGCGAAGGAAATCGCGTGCGGGGACTGCGTTCGAGCATCAGCTTGAGTACTTGTTTAAGGGATGGGGCATAAGCTATTCTGCTCAGCCGTATACTGAGGGCAAATCAAGGCCGGATTTCATTATGCCGTCGATTGATGCCTATAAAAATCCGCTATATCCTGTCGAAAAACTGACTATGCTTGGTGCAAAGACGACTGTAAAAGAACGCTGGCGTCAAGTATTGGAAGAGGCGAATAGAATTGAGAATAAGCATTTAATCACGCTCGATGTGGCGGTGAGCACTGAATATACAGACTCGATGCGTGAACATAATCTTCAACTGGTTGTGCCTCGCCCTGTATTTGGCTCATATACCACTGAACAGCAAAACTGGCTGATGGATGTCGGCGAGTTTTGTCAACTGTTGGTCGAGAAAGAACGTCGGTAGGCAATTCTATACTGAGGTTCTACTTCTTTTGGGCATTGATTATTTGATCGAGTTGCATTAATAAAATAAATCACCTTGCCGTCGCTCTGCTGAAGTGAGTGAGCTCGAACTTGGTTGTGTTCTATGTTGGCGAGGTACTGGAGTGCGCGCCGGCGTTGGCCTTCATCGTCGATATCTATTCCGCCGCGAGCGTGTTAGTGCGCCCGCATTCGCAGTTGCGACATTTGAGTCGTGCCTTGTCGCGCCTCCCTTTAGGATTCCCACTTCGCCATACGGCTGCCATGTTTTATGAAATGACTCACCCTACAATTTCCGATGCTTAAGCAGTCTCTTATTCGCCCGCTTACCAACATCCCCATCTTTACCAAAGAGACTAGCCTTGCGTTCTTGAACTCTCCGACTCTCCTTTTGTAAACGAGATGCTTCACGACAGTTCGTCTAGCGCCTCTGGAGGGGTGACTACGAAGAGCCGGTTTGTGCCGTCAATTACGTTGCCTGCTGCTGACTGCTGTCTCATTAGAATCCGGCTGCAAATGGACCGCGGTGAGCATGCAAGATCGTGCCATAACGTGAGAAAAACTTGCAAGAATCGCAAGTTCTTATCATCCCATGAGAAAAACTTGCAAATTGGGGCGAGTGATGAATGGCTGGACGGTTCTTGAAAATCGAGATATCTCGACAAGCTGATTGCCTTTCGTGACATCCAAGTTACAGAGTCGATTGACGAGGAGGCGACGCGCAAGCGCGAACTGCGTCCATTTGAGCTCAGGTCGCTCGAGAAGATTACGGGCGGTTACGAGAAGATCATCGTCGTTCGTCAGGGGAGCCATCCGACCGACATCGACGGCATCAAAATCGTTTCTGCAGTCGATTTCTTAATGGGTAGGCTTGGGGCTTAGGGCGTTTGGAGCGCGTCTTTTTCTATGCCTAGCGACATTGCCACAACTCGTGACGCCGCCGGCTTCTTCCTTTCCGTCGGGCGGCACCAACTCAGCTGATCCGTTGGGGATGGAGGAAAGCGGATCATTTTCGGCGCGCCGCAGGTGATACGAATCCTGCGGCGCGCTGTTTTTTGCGCGAGGGCTTTCAGCTGTGTCCGCACGACATGTGACACTTACCCTGCCGTCCTGCTCTGTCGCGGCGGCGCGAATTCAAGCAACGACCCTCTAAGGAGTTCGATATCGATGAGTGACAACACCAAGCATTTCGCAAAGAAGTGCGTCAAGGACGTGGGACCGTGCCTCGCGCTGTGCGTAGCCGGCGCAGCGGTCGCGCTGCTGGCTGTTCTGGGGCCATTCGACGTGCTCCGAAGTACCAGTTCCCTGCACGTTTGCATGGCCCTTGCCGGCGCCATGATGACCGGCGGCGTGCTCGATCTGGTTTTTTGGGTGCTTGACCCGTTTGGATGGAAGAACGAGGGGTAAGCCCTAAGGGATGGAAGGGCTGGAACGGTTAGCTTAGTAATCGTGCAGGATGTGGGCTAGCGACTTGCAGGGAAGTGGTGATCCGATGACGGTCTATGTGACGGGCGATATTCACGGCGGCGTCGACATGCAAAAGCTTCGCGACTGGGATCTTGGGGATGGTCTGACGAGTGACGACTATCTCATCGTCGCCGGCGACTTTGGCTTTCCCTGGGATTTCTCTGCCGAGGAATGCGCCGATATCGCTTGGCTGGAGTCGCGCCCCTATACGTTGCTGTTCGTCGACGGCAACCACGAACGTTTCGATCACTGGGCGGAGCGTCCCATGGAACTGTGGCACGGCGGCCTGATGCAGCGCCTGTCGGACACCACGCCCATCCGACGCCTGACGCGCGGCGAGGTTTTTGAGCTCGACGGCTCAACGATCTTTACCATGGGCGGCGCCACGAGCGTGGATAAGGAATACCGCATTCCGTATTCCAGCTGGTGGCCGCAGGAGCTGCCGGACGAGCGCAACTTTGAGGAAGCGCGGGCAAAGCTCGAGAGCATGGGCTGGAAGGTCGACTACGTGATCACCCACACCTGCTCTACGCGCATGCTTTCGCCCACGCTTTATCCGGCATCCAGCTGGAATTGCCCCACGGTTGATCGACTTACGGCATTTTTCGATGAGCTGGAAGATCGCATGGACTACAAACGCTGGTATTACGGGCATTTTCATCGGGATGCCAACCCGGCCGAGCGCCATACCGTGCTCTACGACTGCATCGTTCGCTTGGGTGACGAACTCCAGCCCTGGGATGTTGCGTAGAGGCGGGGTGGCTGGCTACTCGACCGTTACAGTGATGTTCTCGCGGTGCGCACGGATGACGTCCCATCTAAAGTGCTCGACCAGCTGTTCGGCAGAGCGCGGCGTGGTGTCCGGCGCGATGCCTGTTTGCCCGGCGAGCCATCCCAACAGTGCCTCGGGCGTGCCAAATCGTGCGCGTAGTTCGCTCAGGTCCAGATCGCGATCGCGCTTGGAAAGGCGGCGGCCGTCCGGCGACATGAGCAGCGGAATGTGCGCGTAGCGCGGTGTGGGCAGTCCCAGCAGATGTTGCAGATAGATCTGGCGCGGCGTGGAACCAAGCAGGTCACATCCGCGTACGATCTCGGTGACGCCCATGGCGGCGTCGTCGACCACCACGGCCAGCTGATAAGCAAACACGCCGTCGCTGCGACGCACCAAAAAGTCGCCGCACTCGGTGGCGAGTGCCTCGCATTGGGCTCCGTACGTGCGGTCAACGAATTCGACCACATCGTCTGCGAGGTCGTCGACGGCGGGCACGCGCAGGCGCGTGGCCGGAGCGCGCAGGGCACTGCGGCGGGCGATTTCTTCGGCCGAAAGGCTTCGGCAGGCGCCACGGTAGATGGGTGTGCCGTCGCTGGCATGCGGCGCGCTCGCGGCGTGGAGCTCGGCGCGCGTGCAAAAGCAGGGATAGGTGAGGCCGACGTCTTGTAGCTGGTGCAAGGCGCTCTCGTACAGGTCGAGGCGATCGTGCTGGTAGTAGGGGCCTTCGTCCCACTCAAGCCCTAGCCAGGCCAGGTCGTCAATCAGTTGAGCGGCAAGTTCCGGGCGCTTGCAGCGATCGTCCAGATCCTCGATGCGCAGCACGATGCTGCCGCCTTGGCTGCGGGCTGAAAGCCACGCGCACAGGCAGCTGAACACGTTGCCCAGGTGCATGCGGCCCGAGGGCGACGGGGCAAAGCGGCCCACGACGGGCACGGGAGCGGCCGCTGCTGGTGCGCCCACGGCGTGTGTTGCTATGTTGCATGCGTTGATATCCATGCGGACGAGTATAGCGCGGGGTGAGGTGGGGGGGCGTCGTCGATGCTCGCGAGTTGCCGAGGCTGCGTGTTGTGCGCGGCGGGCGCCGACTCAACACCTCGATTACCGCCCCAAGCTCAGCCCCTTCAACCCCTCAAACGACAGAAACCCCGGCAGCTCTTCGCAACTGCCGGGGTTTCCGCGGAAAAGGGGGACATGATCCTCAAGCGAACGGCAAAGGGGCAAACCGTTTTCGCTCAACTGCTTTATGCCCCTCGGCTGGCGGCTTAATCGGCTCACACTGCGCCCACACAAAGCCGCTACACCTGTGACGGAGCTATGAAGTGGTATCTATTGCCGGAGTGGGCTATGCCAAGGAGTGTCCCAGATTGCCGGCAAATAAGGAACGTCCCCAGGTGCCGGCCGCGGGCGTGACTTTCGTCCCGTTTGATACTCCGCTGACCTAGATGTTCGTCACATGAACCCGCAAACGTGGGACAATGACGCTACTGGTATCACAGACAAAGGATGTGCCTATGAACGCCCCCGTTGCCAAGACCTGTCGGCAGCGCTGCCTGTTTGCGCGATTTGCTTCCATTTGCGCGCTCGTCGCGTGCGCGCTGCTGCTGCTACCCGCCGTTGCACGTGCCGACGGGTATTCCATGACCCAAACCTACATCAGTGCCACGGTCGAGGCCGATGGATCGCTGACCGTTGTCGAGGGACGCCAGTTTGATTTCGACGACGACATCAACGGCGTGTTTTGGGAGATCAATACGGGCACCAACCAGCAGGGCGGCACGGCGGGCGTTGACGTGCTGAGTGTCGAGGAAGAGGACACCGCGTTTAACAAAGTCGATAGCGCGAACAAGGGCGATTCTGGTGTCTACACGGTCGAGCAGGCCGGTGACGGCGTAAGGATTAAGGTGTTCAGCCCCCACGAGAGCGGCGACAGCGCGATCTATTACGTGAGCTACACCATGACCGGTGCGGTTATGAACTGGGCCGATACCGCCGAGCTCTACTGGAAGTTCGTGGGCGACGGCTGGTCTGCGGATTCCGACGATGTCGAGATGGAAGTGCGCTTCGCAAATGCCGCTGCCGGGACGGCGGCCGTCAAAGGCGATAACTTCCGCGCATGGGGCCACGGTCCGCTGACGGGCGACGTGTCGCTCGATGAGGACGAGCCCATGGTCACCTATACCATTCCCTGTGTGCATCAGGGCGAATTCGCCGAGGCACGCATCGCCTTCCCCAGCGACTGGGTGCCGCAGCTTGCCGCCTCGGGTGAAGAGCGCATGTCAACGATCCTGAGCGAAGAGAAGGAATGGGCCGACGAGGCCAACGCCCGCCGTGAGCACGCGCGTGCGGTTGCCAGCACGATTGCCGTGGTGTGTGTTGTTGTGGCGGTTGCCTATACCGGCGCGATCGTGATGCTCAAGCTGCACAGGCCCAAGCCCAAGCCGCTCTTCCAGGACGAGTACTTCCGCGATGTGCCCTCTGCCGACCATCCCGCGGTGCTTGCAGCTCTTATGAGCTGGAATGACGTGCCCGATCAGGCATATATCGCCACACTGATGAAGCTGACCGACGACCGCGTGATCAAGCTGGAAGAAGCGACCGAGACCAAGAAGAAGGGTCTGCTCCGTCGCGAAAAAGAGGAGCAGACGTATCGCATCACAGTGACCGACGAGGCCTGGAAGGCTGCCAAGAAGGACGGCATCGATCGCGATGTGCTCAAGGTCTTCTTCGCCGGCGTTAAGCCCGATAAGGACGGAGTCCGTTCGCGCACGTTTAGCGAGCTGGAGGAGTACGCTAGCGAGCGCACCACATCTGTTGGCGACAAGCTCGAGGACTATCAGAGCACAGTTAAGGGCAAGCTGGAGGTGCGCGAGCTTATTGCTTCGGATGGCACTATCGCGATGGTGGCCGGCCTGGTTCTCGGCATCATCATTGTCTTTGGCATTCTGGGCTCTCTGTTCTATACCGACTTTGCGGATGCCAACGTCGGTGCCGCTATGATCTCGATCCCCGTCACGATCGTGGGCTTTGTCCTGAGCTGCACCTTCCGCCGTTACACGCCGGAGGGCGCCGAGGTGGCGGCTCGCTGCAAGGCGCTTAAGCATTGGCTCGAGGACTTTACGCGCCTGAAGGAGGCCATCCCCAGCGATCTGATTCTGTGGAACAAGCTGCTGGTGATGGGCGTTGCCCTGGGCGTTTCGAAAGAAGTGCTGCGACAGCTGGCCGAGGCCGTGCCTGCGGACCTGCGCAACAGCGACGATTTCTACGACAACTACCCCTGCTACTGGTGGTATTACCATCACTACGGCAACGAGTCTCCGCTCGATTCGTTCAACGATGTGTATCACGAGACCATTCGCGAGCTGGCTTCGAGTTCCGATAGCTCGAGCGGCGGCAGCGGCGGCGGCTTTTCCGGTGGCGGCGGTGGCGGCGTCGGCGGAGGCGGCGGCGGAACGTTCTAGCGAGCGCTTGCTTTGGGGTGGATCTTTCTGGGCGGTTGCCAGGGAAGATTCATCCCATTTTTTTGCATCGAAACGGGTCAAACTTTCCGCTGCGGACCTTCGCGCAAGGGGCAGTGGACAAAAAATGCCAAATATGAGTACTGTTGCTGCGTTGGTCACATATGTTTGCACATAATAATGGGTTCCTAATGAGAGCACTTCTCGTTAGGAGCCCATTTTATTGAACATTTGAGGAGCTACGTCAGCTCGTGCAGCTGGTCGTCATGCCTACAAGCATCAAAAATGCCCCAAGTTGCTGCTACTAAAAAGGTAGCAGTACTCATATTTGATGTTTTTTGACCACAGCTATTTGCAGACCACCAAGGCTACTCATTGGGGACAGACTTAAATGACTAGGTATGGCTGCTGGGTTTAGGCTGTTAGGTCGAATTCGTAGAGATAGCTTTCGCGCGGCATGTCGTGGCGGCGCTCTTCGCGGTTGGCGCGGTGCGTGGCCGTGCGCTTAAAGCCGTGCAGCTCGTAGAACTTCCACGAGCAGTTGGAGTCGGTGTACAGGTGCGCCCTCGTCGCTCCAAGCGAGGACAGGTGCGAGACCGCGGCATCGAGCAGAACCGTGCCAACGCCCAGGCCATGGACATCGCGATCCACGGCAAGCAGCGTGACCTCGTTGTCGTGCGGCAACGGGCTGCTCTCGAGCAGGCGGTTGTTGGTTCGGATGGTTGCGCGCACAAAGGAAAGATACTCGGCGCAGGCATCGGGCTCCAGCTCACGCATCTGCGATAGCAGCGCGCGTTCGGTATCCATCCAATGCTCGTTGATAGTGGCGCCGGAGCTCTGTCCCGCACGCGCGAGCGAAATGCCACGCGCCTGACCGTCGATTACGGCAACCTGTGAAAACGTCGACGACGAAAGGCAATAGGCGAGGTCGCACGCGGCCTCAAGGCGGTTGTACTCATCGTTATCCGAATTGTTATGCCAAAGCTGCTGCAGAATCAGCGCGATGGCGTCGAAGTCTTCGGTATCAAACGGTCGGTAGAGAACCCGCGAGACCATGGTGCCTCTTTCTTTTGCGGATGCATATCGAGCACAATTCTACCACGCCATTGGCATCTAATTATGGTGCCCCTGTGTTCCATGAACTCACCGTGCCCGGTGCCATGCCCATCCCCTCCGCTCGCAAACTTTTTCTGCACATGCGCCCGTTGCGGGGTGCATCGATGCGCTCGATGCGCTACATTAAATCAGTATTTTCAATGCCGCTGCGCGAGCGCTGCAGATCGACGTATCACCGACTCACAGAGCACGGCGGCGTACCAGACAGGAGGACTGCATGGGATCTGATGTGAAGATCGCACGCGCGTTGATCTCGGTTACCGATAAGACGGGCGTCGTCGATTTCGCACGGACGCTGGTTGACGACTTTGGCGTCGAGATCATCTCTACGGGCGGCACGGCTCGTGCCATCGAGGACGCGGGCGTTCCCGTAACCCCCATCGAGGAGTTCACGGGCTATCCCGAGATGATGGACGGCCGCGTTAAGACCCTGCACCCCAAGGTTCACGGCGCGCTGCTGGCCCGCCGCGATTCCGAGCAGCACATGCAGGAGGCGGCTCAGCACGGCATTAAGCTGATCGACCTGGTCGTCGTCAACCTGTACGAGTTCGAGAAGACCGTCGCCAACCCCGAGGTCACCTTCGCAGACGCCATCGAGCACATCGATATCGGCGGTCCCTCCATGCTGCGCTCTGCTGCCAAGAACGCCACGAGCGTTACCGTCATTTCCGACCCGGCCGACTATGATGCCGTCCTGGCCGAGATGCACGAGACCGGTGGCTGCACCACGCTTTCCACCCGTCGTCGCCTGCAGGTGAAGGTCTACCAGACCACCGCCGCCTACGATACGGCTATCTCCCGTTGGCTTGCCGCCCAGGCAAGCGACGTGGCGGACACCTCTGCCAAGCTCGAGATCTCGCTGGAGAAGGTCGACGACCTGCGCTATGGCGAGAATCCTCAGCAGAAGGCTACGGTCTACCGCTTTGCCGAGGGCTGCGAGAACACCGCGAGCTCGCAATTCCCGCTCGTGGGCTCCGAGCAGATCCAGGGCAAGCCGCTCAGCTACAACAACTATCTGGATGCCGACGCCGCCTGGAACCTGGTCCGCGAGTTCGACGAACCGGCCTGCGTAATCCTCAAGCACCAGAACCCCTGCGGTTCCGCCGTTGCCGAGGACATCACTGCCGCCTACGACCGCGCTTTCGCCTGCGATCCCAAGAGCGCCTTTGGCGGCATCATCGCCTGCAACCGCGAGGTTCCCTATGAGCTAGTCGAGCACTTTGCCGATCAGAACAAGCAGTTCGTCGAGGTCATCATCGCCCCGAGCTACACTGCCGAGGCGCTCGAGCGCATGGCCAAGCGCCCCAACCTGCGCGTGTTGGCGACCGGCGGCGTGGACCACGGCGCCCAGGTGGAGCTGCGCTCCATCGACGGCGGCATGCTGGTACAGGAGGTCGACCACGTGACCGAGGACCCCGCGACCTTTACGTTCCCCACCGACCGCAAGCCCACCGACGCCGAGATGGCCGAGCTCGAGTTTGCCTGGAAGGTCTGCAAGGGCGTCAAGTCTAACGCCATCCTGGTCTCCAAGGGCAAGGCCGGCATTGGCATGGGCCCCGGTCAGCCCAACCGCGTTGACTCCGCACTGCTGGCCTGCGAGCGTGCCGAGGACTTCTGTGAGCGTGAGGGCGTGGAGAAGGGCGGCTTTGCCTGCGCAAGCGACGCATTCTTCCCGTTCCGCGACAACGTCGACGTGCTTGCCGCGCACGGCGTGACCTGCATCATCCAGCCCGGCGGCTCCAAGCGCGATGACGAGAGCATTCAGGCCTGCAACGAGCACAATATTGCTATGGTCTTTACGGGCGCCCGCCACTTCCGCCACTAAGTAGGGAAGCGGCGCTGCGGCTTGCCCAGCCACCGCACCTTGCCGTTCATTCGTCGCTCGCGTACCCAAGTACGCGTCGCTCCTCTTTCACGGCAATCTGCGGCACCTGGGCAACCCTCGCCGACCTGTTAGGTTGACTGGGGAGGATGGGATGTTATCTCGTCCCTTGGACTGGCCCCGCTTCTAAAATAATCCCTGCAAAAGACGGTCGCTCCGTTTGGAGGGCCGTCTTTTTGGTATAAGAGGACGGAATGACTAACACGAAAGGTATGACCATGCCCCAGATTGATGATGCCGAGCTGTTTGGCAATGCCGAGGATCAGCGTGCGTACGAGGACTTTTGCGCCAATCAGGAGGCGGTCGAGAAGTTTACGCTCGACAAGCCCGCGCTTGTCTGCCGTTGGCGCATGTCCAACAAAAAGGTGCCCATGCTCAACCGCCACATTCGCGCACTGTCCGAGCGCCTGGTGCAGGGCGAGCCGCTTACCCATAACATGCTCAGCTGGGCCAAGCAGCACGTTGAGTGGTCGCTTGCCGAGGGCGATTACACTGCGCACGACGGCGTGCTCATGCTGGTGATCGATGTCAACGGCAATGCCGCCATGACGGTGGGGGAGTACGAGCCGCTGGCTGACACCTCGGCCAAGGCGCTGCGTGCCCGCTCCGCCGAGGCCCGCTCCGAGGCCGACGAGACCGGCGTGGCGCCTGAGCTGCTCGCTGCCGTCAACGACGGTGAGCTGGCCTTTGTGGCGCCGGAGGACGAGTGCCTGTGCGGCACGGCGACGCTCATTGAGCAGCTGGCCCAGACCAAGGGCATCCCGGTCACGCGCGTAGATATTCCCGCGCAGCTCAAGGGTGCCCTGTTCCTGGTGAGCGACGAGCACGGTGTGGTTGCCGCCGCCGACTCCGACGCCGCCGACTCCGACGCCGCCACGGTCGCCTTCTTCGCCGAAGGCTACGAAAAGCTCCGTGCCCGCCGCTCCTAACCTCAAGGCGGGGTGGGCTTACTGAAGTGAGCGAGCGCGTTCGATTGCGTAGGCGAGCGACAGCTGCTCCATCTCCGGGGCGCATTTGTAGCTCAGTCCGGTGAGAGCTGTCACCTTATCGAGGCGATATCGAATTGTGTTCGGGTGCTGGCCAGTCTGCTTGGCGGTTTGCTCGATACGTCGGTCGTTCTCGATGAATGCGGCGAGCGTTGATTCCAGTTCGCTGCCATGCTCGCTGTCGTGCTCGCGTATCGGCGAGAGAATCGCCTCCGAGAACGATCGCATCTCCGGGGTTTCCGCAAAAGGCATCACGGTTTTCAGGATGCCGAGCTGCGTATAGCGGACGGGACCCTCGGCTCGTTGACAAGATAGGCGCTGTGCGTAAATCGCCTGCGAGATCGCCTGCGCCACCGCCTCGTCTCCAAACAGAATATCGCTGATGCCGAGCCCTTCCGCTCCGCCATCGATGCCGCTAGCCTCGATGAGCTCCGTGAGCGCCTGCACGATTCGCTCCACATCGAGCGTCTGCTCCGAGTCGCTTGTCGCTACGAATAGCAATCCTCCGTCATAGGGTGCCAGCATGTTGTGGCATCCGGCGAGGGTCGATTTTGCACAGAGACGTTCGATTTGCAAAAACGCACGCGGGTCGAGGGGCTCTGCAAACGATGCGAACAGGGCGACCGCTTCGTCCAGAAATGACGGGTTGAGGCTTCGGATGCGTCGGCAGATGGACTCGGGCGATACGTCTGTCCTCAGGGCATCGATCTCGCGCTGTGCGAAGTCGATGGACGCGAGCTGCTCGATATGCCGTTTGACCTCATAGATGACGCTGTCAAAGAACAGTGAGTCGTCGGTCGTGAGAAAGACCGGGTAGTGCCGCGCGTTGGCGTAGCGGATGGCTTGGTCGGGAATCGGGATGTGCAGGACGTTTTTGATGATGAGACCGCTCGTTCCCTTGGCGACAAGGTATTTCACGGCTTCAGTGATGAGGTACGGGTCGTCCTTCGCATAGAGGAAGGTGCTGAGGACGATCTCGTCTGAGGTGAAGTTGACGCGCTGATACTTGTTCTTGAGGCCGGGCATGAGTTCATAGTCGAGGATCCCGACGCCAGAGACGGCACGCGAGACGCCATCGCTGCCGGCGATTAGACGGACCGATCCCTCATATTCCCGTGAGAAGTCCGAGACGGTGTATAGCATCAACATCACCCTGTAAATCAATACAATTAATACCGGTATAAATAGGATAATCGCACATCCGTATGCCGTTGATGCGACAAATAGTTCAAATATCTGCTGATAGAACGAAAAATCAGATCGAGAATCGTTGTAGATTCCAACAAGAAATGATCCTTGGCGGCATCGTTACTAAACCGTACAGTGAAGCAACGTAAAGCTTTCACTGAAAGGAGCGATGATGGGGCAGATGATGGTGCTTTCGGCTGAGGAAGTTTCCAAGGTGCTGACGATCGAGGATGCAATCGCTGCCGTGGAGGAGGCATATCACCAGAAGGCAACGGGCAAGGGTGTTGCGTGGCCGATGGTATATGAGCAATTCGAACCCGGCGTGGCCGATATGGATATCCGCTCGGGCGAGTTGGCGGGAAGCGGCCTCTTCGGTCTCAAGCTTACTGCTTGGTTCTCTCAGAATCCCAAAAAGGGGCTGCCCGAGATCTTCGGCACCACGCTGCTGTGCGACAACGCGACGGGCGAGCCGTTGGCGCTGCTCAATGCCTCCGCCGTCACTGGACTTCGCACCGGTGCCGCCGCTGCGCTCGGTGCCAAGTGGCTGGCTCGGGCGGATGCATCCAAACTGCTTGTTGCGGGCGCCGGCCATATGAGCACCTATATGGCGGCGGGCGTGCTTGCCGCCTGTCCCAAAGTGAACGAGGTCAAGGTGTGGGAGCCGGTTTCCGATGCCGCGCCCGAGGCCCGCGTCGAGCGCATGCGAGACGAGGTCGCCCATATCTTGGGCGCCTGCGAGCATGCTCGCGAGGCATCCACCTATTCCATCGAGGCGACGGCTGACGGCCAAGGTGCCGCGGCGGAGGCCGACATCATCGTGACGATCACGCCGGCGACCAAGCCCATCATCCCCGATGCATGGGTGCGTCCTGGTACGCATATCTCCTGCGTCGGTGCCGACATGCCCGGCAAGCAGGAGCTCGCCTCGGCGCTTGTCGCCCGTGCCGCTGTTTACGTCGACGATCGCGAGCAATCCGTCGCGTCCGGTGAGCTGGAGATTCCGGTTGCCGAGGGTGTCATCACGCCCGAGGACATCAGAGCGGAGCTCGGCGAAGTCATCGCCGGCATGGCTACGGGGCGTTCGGATGACGAGCAGGTGACGGTGTTCGATACGTCGGGCATCGCCGTTCAGGACCTTTCGGCATCGAAAATCGCCTACGACCGCGCCATTGAGGCGGGGCTGGGCACCGTGGTGGAACTGTAAGAAAGTCAAGGAAAGGAAACGACAATGCAGATCAAGGATTTCGCCGTCGAGCAGTGGATGAACGAGTGGGAGACCAAGTGCACCCACAACGTTGCGGAGACGTGCGTCTACTCCCTCACGCTCGACCAGCTGTTCGAGCTTACGAACACCGACAAGAAGGCGTGGCTCGATAGCCTGTGCTCGCGCCGATTCACCTACGGAGACATCGAGGGGCAGCCCGGCTTCCTCGAGGGGGTCGCGCGTCTCTATAAGACGGTCGAGCCCGGGCATATTGTGCCCACGCACGGCGCGACCGGTGCCAACTCCCTGGTTATTTCCACGCTCGTCGAACCGGGCGATCACGTAGTCTCCGTCAAGCCCACCTACCAGCAGCTTTACTCGATTCCCGAGATGTGCGGCGCGAAGGTCGATATCCTTCAGCTCGATCGCAAGAACGGCTACCACGTCGACGTCGACGCGCTCGATGCTCTGGTGACCGACGATACCAAGCTCATCTGCATCAATAACCCGGACAACCCCACGGGCGCCCTGCTCGACACCGATACGCTCAAGGCGATTGTCGAGGTCGCACGCAAACACGACGCGTGGGTGCTCTGCGACGAGGTCTACCGTCTGCTTACTCAGACGGATGAGTACTCCGAGTCCGTGATCGACCTGTACGACAAGGCCATCGTCACCGCATCCATGTCCAAGGTCTGGTCGTTCGCCGGCCTGCGTCTGGGCTGGGCGGTCACCAAGAGCCCGGAGCTCCGTCGCGCGCTGCTCTCGCATCGTGACTACAACCTGATTTCCGCTGGCATATTCAGCGAGACGGTGGCGGAGCTGATTCTGGGCAACGCTTCCGTGATCCTTGAGCGCAGCCGTCGCATCGTCCGTCAGAACCTTGCTGTTCTGGAGAAGTGGGTCGAGAGCGAGCCGCACCTGTCGTTCGTCAAGCCCGAGGCGGGTACCACCGCGCTCGTGTATTACGACTACGACATCGATTCCAGGACGTTCTGCATCGACATGATTAAGAAGTCCGGCGCGCTCGTCACTCCGGGCGATTGCTTCGAGGAGCCCAAGAGCATGCGCATCGGCTATGCATACTCCGATAACACCGACGACCTGCAGAAGGGCCTGGATGCCATCTCCGCGTACATGCGTACGCTCGAGTAGAGACTCGTGGTCGAAGTGATGGGGCCGATCGGTTTAGGACCGGTCGGCCCCTATTTTCTCTCAAGACTACCGAACGCTTTTGTCACATTAGGTGCCCACGGGGTCGTATCGCTGCGACGCTGTGGGCATAATGGTGTGAAAGGTGCAAGTTACGCGAAATGGGAGGACACATGGCGCTGATCTATGTCGTTGAGGACGACGAGCCCATTCGTCGTGAACTTATCGACATCCTTGCCCGCGCCGGGTTTGAAATCGAGGCCTGCGAATCGTTTGAGCATGTCTCGCGCGATATTCTCGCCACCGCGCCCGACCTGGTGCTGCTCGACCTCACGCTTCCCGTCAAGGACGGCCAGCATATCTGCCACGAGGTTCGCCGCGAATCCGAGGTTCCCATCATCGTCCTCACGTCGCGCACGACCGAGATCGACGAGGTCATGGCCATGACGCTCGGCGCGGACGACTTTGTTCCCAAGCCCTATAGCGCCCGTGTGCTCGTGGCGCGCATCAATGCCTTGCTGCGTCGCACCGCGGCGGCGGGCGAGCGCAGCACGCTTGTCCACAAGGGCCTGGAGCTCGATCTCGCTCGCTCCATGGTCACCAACATGCAGACCGGTACCAGTACCGAGCTCACCAAAAACGAGCTGCGTATTCTCTCGCTGCTTCTGAGCCGTGCGGGCAAGATCGTCTCGCGCTCGGCCATCATGCAGGACCTGTGGGACTCCGACGCCTTCGTGGACGACAATACGCTCACCGTCAACATCAACCGCCTGCGCACCACGCTCGAAAAAATCGGCATCAAGGGGTATTTGACGACGCACCGCGGCCAAGGCTATTCGGTCTAGGGGCCGGCTATGTCGTTTGCCAAGTTCTTTAAAGACGCGCTGCTTCCCGTTGCCGTGTGGACGTGCGGCGTGCTGCTGAGCTGCTTTGTGCTGACGGTCGCCGGTGCACCCGTTTCTATCGTGGTCGTGGCGGTTGGCGTGTCCTTTATCTTTGGTATGCTCGGCATCGTGATCGAGTACGCTCGCCGTCGCCGTTTTCTGCGTCAGTTGGAGCGCGCGGCAGAGGAGCTCGAGAGTCCCGCATGGGTGCAGGAGATGGTGCAATGCCCGACCTATGCCGAGGGCGAGCTCGAATACGAGGTCTTGCGCCGGGTGGGCAAAGCCGCCTGCGACGAGGTTGCCGAAGGCAGGCGTCAGACCGATGACTATCGCGACTATATCGAGAGCTGGGTCCACGAGGCCAAGCTGCCCCTGGCGGCGGCTCACCTGATTTTGGAAAACCTGGACAGCAGCGAAGACGACCTGTCGCGCGTGGACGACCTGGCACGCGAACTTGCCCGCGTGGAGCGCTATATCGACCAGGCGCTGTACTACGCGCGCTCGGAAGTCGTGGAGCGCGACTACCTGATTCGCCGCTGGGATCTCAAGACCTTGGTGACGGGCGCGATTAAAGCCAACGCGCGCGAGCTCATTGCGGCGCATGTGGCCCCGGTGTGCGAGAACCTCGACTTCGAGGTCTTTACCGACGAGAAGTGGCTCGAGTTTATTCTGGGCCAGCTCATTCAGAACAGCATTAAATATGCGCGTGAGGACGGCGCAAAGATCGTGTTTTCGGGTGCGTTGCTGGACGAGGGTCTGGCAAGCGAGCGCATCGAGCTTACCGTCGCGGACAACGGCTGCGGCGTGTGTGCGGCAGACCTGCCGCGCGTGTTCGAGAAGGGCTTTACCGGCGACAACGGCCGCACCACCAAGCGCGCAACGGGCATCGGTCTCTATCTGGTGGCGCGCCTGTGCTCCAAGATGGGCATCGACGTCACCGCGGCATCGGAGCCGGGCGAAGGCTTCGTCGTAACATTCGCCTTCTCAACCAACAAGTTCCAATATTTCGAGTAGTCGGGCCGTCTTGCGGTGCGGACGGCAATGTTCCCGAACGTGAACATAGCTAAGGCAATTGGCGCTATGTTCCCGAACGTGAACACAACTATGGGGGCTCAAATGAATCCCCCATAACAAAAACGTGTCGCCCCAAACAAAACGTGCCGCCCCAAACGGGGCGGCCCGCCATTTTTACATCAGACAACTCGTTGAAGCAAGGCTGCGAAGGCCGCCGGGCCGGGCGGGGTTTTCAAAGGGCACATCCCGCAGCCGCAACGCGGCGAGGACGTGCCCGTGGAAACCCCGCAGGCCCCGCGGCCGGTGGGAGCAACGCTACTTCACGACCAAGATGTCGCAGTCCGTGTTGCGCAGCAGGAACGTTGAAATCGAGCCCAGTAGCGCGTACTTAATTGAGGACAGGCCGCGGGCGCCGCAGAGCACCAGATCGGGCTTGACCACGTCGAGCATCTCATCCTTGAGCGTCTCACGAATGTGGCCGGTACGAATCATGACCTCGACCTCGGGAATGTCGGGATTGGCCTTGGCCTCTTCGAGCTGCTTGGCGATGGAGTTCTTAAATGCCTCCTCTAGGCCGTTGACCAGATCGACCGGATAGGAACCGGCGCTCTCGAGCGCCGTGGAATCGATAACGTGGCCGATGATTAGCTTGGCGCCGTTGTTCGCGGCGACCTTGATGGCGCGTGCGAGCACAAAATCCTGCTGCTCAGTACCGTCGAGTGAAACAAATACCTTGGTGTAGCCCTCGTTCATGGTTTCCTCCTTGGTCTATCGCACGGGCGCGGGGCTCGTGCATCGGGCGGGCGCGGGCGCGTTGGCCGCCGGACACTTTATCTTGTTGCAGTTATACCCAAGGATTTGGGTTTGACCGCTCGCAATTCTGTGAACGGGCGAGTTTTTTGGTAAGGGTAGGCGTAGACGCGCCCGAACGGTTGATAATGGGACATCGCCCGCACCGTCCGCAGAACAATATCGGCGGGTGTCTAACGAGGGGGTCCCTTTGGATATTATCGAGCTTCTAAAATCTGCCTTCATGGGCCTGGTCGAGGGCATCACCGAATGGCTGCCTGTTTCGTCGACCGGTCACATGATCTTGGTGGACGAGTTCGTCAAGATGAACGTGAGCGAGACGTTCTGGAATATGTTCCTGGTCGTGATTCAGCTCGGCGCCATTCTGGCCGTCTGTGTGCTGTTCTTCCATGAGCTCAATCCGTTCTCGCCCAGCAAGGGCAAGGAGGGCCGTCGCGACACTTGGGTGCTGTGGGGCAAGATTGTGCTCGGCTGCATTCCCGCCGCGGCGATCGGCCTGCCGCTCAACGACTGGATGGAGGAGCATTTCTACAATGCTCCCGTCGTGGCGCTGGCGCTCATTGTGTACGGCGTGCTGTTTATCGTGATCGAGAACTGGCGCGCGAACAAGCGCGAGGAAATGGCCGTTGCCGGTTCGTTTGGTTCGCGTGCTGTGGTGTCGGGCGGACGTCCCGCCGGTGCGCACTTTGCGGCGCCTGCCGCGGCTACCGCTGAGGATGAGGACGATGACGAGAATCTGGACTTTGGCTCCATCGCCACACTCGAGGACCTGAGCTGGAAGACTGCGCTGGGTATCGGCTGCTTCCAGGTGCTTTCGCTGGTGCCTGGTACGTCTCGCTCCGGTTCTACCATCATCGGCGGCCTGCTTTTGGGCTGCACGCGTTCGGTGGCGTCCAAGTTTACGTTCTTCTTGGCCATTCCCGTCATGTTTGGCGCGAGTGCGCTCAAGCTGGTCAAGTATTTCATCAAGGGCGGCACGTTCGGTGCCAACGAGGTCGCTATCCTGGGCGTGGGCTGCGTTGTGGCCTTTGTGGTTTCGCTCATCGCCATCAAGTGGCTCATGGGCTTCGTCCGCCGTCACGACTTCAAGTGCTTCGGTGTCTACCGCATCATCCTGGGCATCGTGGTGCTTGCGTACTTCTTCGTCTTGGAGCCGATGCTCGGCCTCTAACTTAGTCGACGCTGCGCGGCGGCCGGGGCGACAACTTGTCATTCAAAGGGGGTGGCATGACCAAAAGGTCTATGCCGCCCCCTTTTCATGCCAATTTGTTCGCCCCGGCCGCCGCTCGCTGCTGCTGCCATGACATCGGCGGTTTCGTGATTGCCAATAGATTGGTGCAAAGTAACCTGACCCCATTGCGCCAAATCCGCTGGGCGGGCCCGATTGTGGCGGACGGAGTCGTGGTGTGATTTGCGTCGGTGTCCGCGCGGCTCGGTATACTGGTACGGCTCAAACTATGGTGCCGCCCGCAGGCGCGCCGTCCGTCAGATGAGGAGTCGCCCATGACCCAGCCCTTGCCCTGGGAAAAGAATGTCGCGGTACCTGTGCCGCCCGCGCCGGAACCCGTGCCGCTCGATGCATACATCGCCCCTGCTGCGCCGGAGCCCGAGCTCGTTCCGCTCGACATCTACGACGCTCCCGCGCCGGCGCCCAAGCCCGCCAAGCCGCTCGTCGACATCGACAGCCTTAATCCCGCTCAGCGCGAGGCGGTCCTGACCACCGAGGGCCCGCTGCTGGTCCTTGCCGGCGCCGGCTCGGGCAAGACCCGCGTCTTGACCTTCCGTATCGCACATATGCTCGGCGACCTGGGCGTTAAGCCCTGGCAGATCCTTGCCATCACGTTTACCAACAAGGCCGCGGCCGAGATGCGCGAGCGTCTGGCGGCACTCATCCCCAGCGGTACCCGCGGCATGTGGGTGTGCACCTTCCATGCTATGTGCGTGCGCATGCTGCGCGAGGACGCTGACCTGCTGGGCTACACCGGTCAGTTCACCATCTACGATGACGACGATTCCAAGCGCATGGTGCGCGATATTATGCAGGCGCTCGGTATCGAGCAAAAGCAATTCCCCATCAACATGATCCGCAGCAAGATCAGTTCGGCCAAAAACGCCATGATCGGCCCCGAGGACATGCTCAAATCCGCCGACAGCCCCAACGACAAAAAGGCCGCGCAGGTCTACTTGGAGCTGGAACGCCGCCTGCGCGCCGCCAACGCGATGGACTTCGACGACCTGCTCGTGCGCACGCTCGAGCTGCTGCGCACCCGCCCCGAGGTGCTCGACAAGTACCAGGAGCGCTTCCGCTACATTAGCGTCGACGAGTATCAGGACACCAACCACGTCCAGTACGAGATCGCCAACCTGCTGGCCGCCAAGTACCAAAACCTCATGGTCGTGGGCGACGATGACCAGTCCATTTATAGCTGGCGTGGCGCCGACATCACCAACATCCTGGACTTTGAGCAGGACTTTAAAAACTGCAAGACCGTTAAGCTGGAGCAGAACTACCGCTCCACGGGCCATATCCTGAGCGCCGCCAACGCCGTGGTGCGCCACAACTCGCAGCGCAAGGACAAGCGCCTGTTTACGGCCGAGGGCGATGGCGAGAAGATCCAGGCCTTCCAGGCAAGCGATGAGCGCGACGAGGGCCGCTGGATTGCCGGCGAGATCGAGAAGCTGCACTCCAAGGGCACGAGTTACGACGACATCGCCGTGTTCTACCGCACCAACGCTCAGTCGCGTATCCTCGAAGATATGTTCCTGCGCGCGGGCGTGCCCTACAAGATCGTGGGCGGCACGCGATTCTTCGACCGTGCCGAGATCCGCGACGTCATGGCTTATCTCAAGATGATCGTGAACCCGGCAGACGAGATGAGCGTCAAGCGCGTCATCAACACGCCACGCCGCGGTATCGGCTCCACCTCGATCCAAAAGATCGAACAGCTGGCGCGCGACAACCGTTGCTCGTTCTTCCAGGCTTGTGAGATCGCGTGCGCCGAAACCGGCATGTTTAGCGCCAAGGTGCGCAATGGCCTGTCGAGCTTTGTGTCGCTGGTGCGCGAGGGCCGTCGCATGGATGGCGAGCTCAAGGACGTCGTCGAGATGATTGTCGACAAGACGGGCCTGCTGCAGGCATTCCGCGCCGAGGGCACCATGGAGTCCGAGAGCCGCGCCGAGAACATCCAGGAATTCCTGGGCGTCGCCGCCGAATTTGAAGAGACGCACGAGGATATCGAGGGTACGCTCGAGAGTTTGGAAGAGCTGCGCGCAGCCGGTGTTGCCGACGTGCCTGCCGGCGCCGAGCCCGTCGTGGTGAGCGCGCCCGCGCCCGAACCGGGGCCGTCCGCCCCGGCATCCTCGTTTGAGGCGCTCGTCGGCGCCCGTGACGCCGCGGGCTCTAATCCGCTTGATAGCTTGGCCTCTCCGGCGCTGTCTCCGCAGGATGCCCTGGCCGCTGCCATCGCGGGCAACGCGTATGCCGCGCCGACGGAGATGCCGGCGGGTGCCGTGCATGCCGACGAGATTGAGCGCACCTACGGTCCGCTCACCTGTAAGGCGCTGCCGGCACTCATGGAGTGGCTGGCCCTGCGCTCCGACTTGGATTCTCTGGCCGGCGAGACGCATGCCATCACCATGATGACCATCCACTCCGCCAAGGGCCTGGAGTTCCCGGCGGTGTTCGTAGCCGGCATGGAGGAGGGCATCTTCCCGCACGTGCACGACTTTGGCGGCAGCGATGACCCGGGCAAGCTCGAGGAGGAGCGTCGCCTGGCCTACGTTGCCATCACGCGCGCCCGCAAGCGCCTGTTCCTGACCTATGCGGCCACGCGTCGCACCTACGGCTCGACCTCTGCCAACCCACGCTCGCGCTTTCTCAATGAGATTCCGTTTGAGGATATCGAGTTTAGCGGTATCGGTTCTGCCGGTTTTGAAGGCACGGGCTGGGAGAAGCGCGGCGACCGTCACGGCACCTTTGGCTCGGGCATGGGTTCGGATATGTATGGCGGCAAGGTGTTTGGCTCGCATACGCGCTCGACCGGCGGTTCCGGTTCGCGCGGTGGATCGAGCTTTGACGATTTCTTTGGCGGCAGCAGCTACGGGACCGAGCGCCATCGTGGGGTCTCGCCCGACGCCGGCCGTGTTGCCTCGACCTTTGGCTCGGGCGCGCCGCGAGCCAAAAAGCCGTCGTCCAAGGTGTCCCCGACGGTGGAGCGCAAGGTCGATCGCGCCAGCGCATCGCAGGACTTTGCCGCGGGCGATACCGTGAGCCATAAGACCTTTGGCACGGGTACCGTGATCTCGGTCGCCGGAGACATGATCGAGGTTCAATTCGAAAAGACCGGCCAGACCAAAAAGCTAATGAAAGGTTTTGCACCGATCGTCAAGCTGTCGTAGTCTCGGCGGACCTGGGCGGGTGTATGGGGCAACATCGCCTGCTCGGGCAGTCCTGCGCAAGACGGAGAGCACATTAAGTGCTCTCCTTTGCGTGCGGAACTCGCGATCGATGTTGCCCCATACGCCCGCCCAGGTCCTTGGGTAACGCTGCTTGCGAACGTCGCTTTGCTCGTTCGCTTTTTGATCTGGAGAGCCGGGTGGGCTGAATACTTAGACATGGCAAGGGGCTCCCCCGTTAAAGAACGGGGGAGCCCCTTGTTGCGTTTTTGATTGTTGTTGCTAGTCGGAGGCTCGCCGGGATGGGACGCGGGGTTTGGTCGATCGCGAGTTCCGCACGAGCCGGAGAGCACTTAATGTGCTCTCCGTGCGAGCAGGACTGTCCGAGCAGGCGACCAAACCCCCGCGCCCCGTCCCGACGAGCGCTTGGGGACCGGTGACCTAGAGGTGGCTGATGATCAGTTCCATCTTGCCTTCGAGGTCGATGGAGCTGACGGTGCTCGGGGCCAGCAGGTGGCTTCCCTTGTGGACGGGGTCGCCGCAGACGGTGCCTTCGCCGTCGATGACCGACAGACACATGAAGGGCCAGCGCTGGTCGAGGGTTTTGCTGCCGTCGACGCGCACACGATCGACGGTGTAGCAGGAGTTAGACTCGAGCTCGGTCACGCCGTTCACCTCGGGCGCGGTCACCGTGCCGTCGGTCGGAGCCTGGGCATCAAAGTCGATGCAGTCGAGGCTCTGCTCAATGTGCAGTGGGCGCAGCTTGCCGTCGGTGCCGGGACGGTCGTAGTCGTACAGGCGATACGTCACGTCGCTCGACTGCTGCGTCTCCAAAATGAGCGTGCCGGTCTTGATGGCGTGCACGGTACCGGAATCAATCTGGAAAAAGTCGCCCTTGTGGATCGGCAGTACGTTGAGCATGTCGTCCCAGCGGCCGTCCTCGATCATCTGCGCGGCCTCGGCGCGGTCGTGCGCGCGCTGGCCGACAATGATCGTGGCACCGGGCTCGCAGTCCAGCACATACCAGCACTCGGTTTTGCCCAGGCTGCCGTTCTCGTGCTTGGCGGCGTACTCGTCGTTGGGATGAATCTGGATCGAAAGGTCGTCCTTGGCGTCCAGAATCTTAATGAGCAGTGGGAACTCCTTGCCCTCGCAGTTGCCAAAGAGCTCGCGGTGCTCGGCCCACAGCCACGACAGCGTGTGGCCTGCATACGGGCCTTCCGCAATCTGGCAGTCGCCGTTGGGGTGGGCCGAGATGGCCCAGCACTCACCGATGGGTCCATCGGGAATGTCGTAGCCAAATACGGTTTCGAGCTGGCGACCGCCCCAGATCTTCTCGTGGAAGATCGGCGTCAGCTTAATCAAATCGGACATGTTTATACCCCCATTGTGTTGCGCGGGCGCTGCACAAAACAGCTCAAAGCGAGCGCCCGGATGACTACAAAAACCTATGCCAACGTTACGTTGTGCAACTCAAAGCGGTCGCCAACGTTGCGCGAGACCGAATACTCAAAGGCGGCGCCGCTGTCCAAAAAGCCAATCTGGGTGAGCTCGAGCAGGGGAGAGCCAGGCTTGGTGTCCAAGCGCTCGGCTTCTTCCTCGGTTGCTGCCACGGCGCGAATGGTACGGTGGAAGCTCGAAATCTTCAGCCCACATTGCTCGCGGATGAAGTGGTAGACCGATCCGTACAGGTCCTTCTTTTTAAGGCCTGGAATCAGCTCGAGGGGCATGTAGGTGTACTCGATAACGATGGGCTTCTCATCGGCCTGACGCACGCGCACGATGTGATAGGCAAAGTCATCCTCGGCAATTCCCAGCTGGGCTGCGATGTCCGCTGGTGGATTAACAATCGAGAAATCGTAGACCACCGAGGTCACCTTCTCCCCGCGGTGCTCATACGAAAAGCCCTGGGCACGGTCGTTTTTGCCCTGGAAAAACGCCTGACCGGGAAGTCCCGCCGTGTCCTTAACGTAGGTACCCGATCCGCGTCGGCTGGTAATAAGACCTTCCTCGGTGATTTGCTCGATAGCTCGTTTGACGGTGATTTTGGAAACGCTATAGAGCTCGCAGAACTCAACGACGGTGGGAAGCTTGTCGCCCGGTTTAAGAGTGCCATCCTCGATGCTTCGACGAATATCTGCAGCTATCGCCTCGTATTTGGGAATCATTGAACCTCCTTTCCGACATATATCAATACGCAAGTAAGTATAACCCTTAACAAGGCACCCATATAACCTTTATCTAAGAAGCTCGAGAAAGAAAAAAGAAAAAGACGCTTTACTTTTAGAATTAGAGCGCTATAGTTTAAGCAACGAACGGAATCTTTCCGCAGAACAGGATCGACCGTTTGGGGACGGTTTTGTTTTGGCGGGTTGGATATCGGTATGACCGGTGCGCGCCCGCGCCGGATAACCTGCCAAAGCAAACCCGTCTCCAACCGGAAGCTCTAGAACACGAAAGCGAGGACTTCGATGGCACAGTATCAGCTGCCCAGCGACTTTTTCTTTGGCGCGGCCATGTCCGGTCCGCAGACCGAGGGCCAGTGGAACCAGGGCGGCAAGCTCGAGAACCTGTGGGACACCTGGTCCATGCAGGATCTGGGCTCGTTCTATAACCGCGTGGGTTCCTATGCCGGTAACGACTTTATGGCCAAGTACAAGGACGACCTTCGCATCATGAAGGACCTGGGCCTGGATACCTATCGCACCTCCATCCAGTGGAGCCGCCTGCTCGATGCCGACGGCAACCTCAACGAGGAGGGTGCTGCGTGGTACCACGAGCTGTTCCGCGCTTCCCGCGAGGCAGGCCTGGAGCCGTTCGTCAACCTTTACCACTTCGATATGCCCACCTATCTCTTTGACCGTGGCGGTTGGGAGAGCCGCGAGGTCGTCGAGGCCTACGCGCATTACGCCGACGTCGCCTTCCGCGAGTTCGGTCAAGAGATCAAGTACTGGTTTACCTTTAACGAGCCCATCGTCGAGCCCGAGCAGCGCTACCAGGAGGGCGTGTGGTTCCCGCAGCTCCACGACTTCAACCGTGCTCGCACCGTGCAGTACCACATTTCGCTGGCGCACGCGCTGGCTGTTGCCAACTATCGCAAGGCCTATGACAAGGGCGCCGTTCGCGCCGATGCCAAGATCGGCATGATCAACTGCTTCACCCCGGTCTACACCAAGGAGAACCCCAGCGAGGCAGACCTCGAGGCCGTGCGTATGACCAGCGGCATCAACAATCGCTGGTGGCTCGACCTTATCACCAAGGGCGAGCTTCCCGCCGACGTGCTCGACAGCCTGGCCGAGGGCGGCGTCAAGCTTCCGTTCCGCGCCGGTGACCAGGAGATCCTCAAGCAGGGCGTCGTTGACTGGCTTGGCTGCAACTACTACCATCCCACGCGCGTCCAGGCGCCGGCGAGCAAGATCGACCAGTACGGTCTGCCGCACTTTGCCGACGAGTACGTGTGGCCCGATGCCGTCATGAACAAGAGCCGCGGCTGGGAGATTTACCCGAAGGGCCTCTACGACTTTGGCATGGACTGCGCCAAGAACTATCCCGATCTTGAGTGGTTCGTCTCCGAGAACGGCATCGGCATCATGGACGAGTACAAGAATCGTGACGCCGAGGGAACCATTCAGGACGACTATCGCGTCGACTTTGTGCGCCAGCACCTTGAGTGGGTCGCCAAGGCCATTGACGAAGGGGCCAAGTGCCGCGGCTACCACTACTGGGCCGTCATTGACAACTGGTCCTGGGCAAATGCCTTCAAGAACCGTTATGGCTTTGTCGAGGTCGACCTCATGGACGGCTATCAGCGCCGTCTTAAGAAATCGGCAGCTTGGCTCAAGCAGGTCGCCACGACCCACGTGGTGGATTAGCGATCGGGCGCTCAGCCCCAAAACGGGCGCTCAGCCCCTGCGCAAACGCGCAATAACATTGGCACATCTGGTGGCAGAGGGCGACAGACCACCGTGCGCATAGGAAAAGGCCGGATTTGAAAGTTAGGAGCAATCATGGCCAGTGACAACGGAAAGAGCTTCCTCGACAAATTTGCCGAGGTCTCTGCGAAGGTGGGAAACCAGGTTCATCTGCGTTCCCTGCGCGATGCCTTCGCGACCATCACGCCGCTCTATATCCTTGCGGGTATCGCGGTTCTTATCAACAACGTCGTGTTCCCTCTGTTCCCGCTCGATGCGGCGGGCCTCGCCAACCTCCAGACCTGGGGCTCGGCAATCACCCTGGGCACCCTTAACGTGTCCGCCATTATCCTGGCCGGTCTGATTGGCTACAGCCTCGCCAAGAACGAGCGTTTCGATAACCCGCTTGCCTGCGTGGTTGTCGCTATCTCTGCCTTCGTCATCATGATGCCGCAGCAGATCACCGCCACCCTTGCCGCCACGAGCCCGCTTCTCACCGACAAGATCACCTCCGCCGAGGTCACCGGTGCCCTTTCGACCGCCAACACCGGTACCAACGGCCTGTTCTCGGCCATCATCATCGCCCTGCTCTCCACGACGCTCTTCATCAAGATCTCGGGCGTCGAGAAGCTCAAGGTCAAGCTGGGCGAGGGCGTACCTCCTGCGGTCTCCAACTCCTTCAACGTCATGATCCCAATGCTGCTCAACCTCTCGATCTTCGCTATCGCCTCGGCCCTGCTCGCCGTCTGCGCCGGCACCGACCTGTGCACCATCATCTCCACCTGCATCTCCAACCCGCTCAAGAGCATCATGAACGCCGGTCCGTGGGCTGTCATCCTCATCTACACCCTCGCCAACCTGCTGTTCTGCGTTGGTATTCACCAGTCCACCATCTCGGGCGCTACCGTCGAGCCGATCCTGACCATGCTCATCGTCGACAACATGGCTACCTTTGCCGCCGGCGGTACCATCCAGCCCGATCACTACATGAACATGCAGATCGTCAACAGCTTCGCCCTCATCGGCGGCTCGGGCTGCACCCTCATGCTGCTGCTCGACACCTTCCTGTTCTCCAAGAACAAGGCCTCCAAGACCGTTGCCAAGATGGCCATTCTGCCTGGCCTGTTCAACATCAACGAGCCGGTCATCTACGGTTACCCCATCGTGTACAACCTGCCGCTCATGATTCCGTTCGTGCTTCTTCCCGACCTGTTCATCGGTGTCACCTATGGCCTGACCTGCGCTGGCATCATCAGCCCCTGCATCGCTCAGGTGCCTTGGACCATGCCGCCCGTCATCAACGCCCTGCTTGCTACGGGCTTTGACTGGCGCGCCGGCGTGTGGCAGGCTCTGGAGCTGGTCATCGGCATGGCTGTCTACCTGCCCTTTATGAGGATCTCCGAGAAGGCCATCGCTAAGCAGGAGGCCCTCGCCGAGCAGAACGCCTAGCGTTTGTCCATTCCACCCTTGCGGGTACCGATGCTTGGTACCGGTACCCGTATCTCCTTTTTTGCCTAAACGTGCAAAACAGGGGAAAGATAACCACAAGGATTTATCCAGTTTGTCGTCTGCGCGCCGCGCAGTTATAAGGAGGAAACCATGAAGAAGATCATGCTTTGCTGCAATGCCGGCATGTCCACGAGTCTGCTGGTCCAGAAGATGCAGTCCGAGGTCGCGAGCCGTGGTCTGGACATCGAGGTCGAAGCCCGTCCTATGAATGAGGCCCACGATCACCTGGACGAGTGCGACATCCTGCTGCTCGGCCCGCAGATCGGCTACACCAAGGGCGACTTTGAGAAGGAGGCCGCCGGCCGTTTCCCGGTCGAGGTCATCAACATGGTCGACTATGGCCGCATGAACGCCGCCGGCATCATCGACCACTGCGTCAGCGTGATGGGCTAGGTGCAGCGCATGGAGGATATGAACGAACTGCAGATGACCTGCTTCGAGATCATCAGCTACGTCGGTACCGCCAAGAGCATGTACATCAACGCCGTGCAGAAGGCCAAGGAGGGCGATTTCGACGCCGCCGAGGAGCTCATTAAGCAGGGCGACGAGGCCTATAACGGCGGCCACGATGTTCACATGGGACTTCTTAAGAAGGAGGCCAATGGCGAGCGCAACGGCGAGGCCCCGCTGATTCTGCTGCACGCCGAGGACCAGATGGCCGGCACCGAGACCATGCGCGTCATGGCCACGGAGCTCATTGAGGTCCACAAACAGCTACAGGCACTCAAGGCCTAGCTGGCGTTTTCGCCGCGACGGATCGTGCGGTTCGCATACAATCCAGTCCCTTTTGCAGGCGCCGGGAGTCTCCCTCTCCCGGCGCTTTTTGTTTGGCGAGTTGCTGAGCGTCATTGCTCGTTGAGCGGGCGGACGTTTCCCCAGATAAAACCTGCCAAAACAAACCTGTCCCTTTTTGGCGGGTTTTTGTCTTGAGAGCGGTACCATACAGGCAATGTTTAAACGAGAAAGGTGGGCTCTCATGGAACCTAAGCAGTACTACATCGGCATTGACGTCGGCGGCACTTCGGTTAAGGAGGGCCTGTTCGACGAGGACGGCAACCTGCTTGCCAAGGCCAGCGTGCCCACGCCTCCCATCGTCGACGCTGCGGGCTTTGCCGCGGTAACCGAGGCTATCGACCAGGTGGTCGCCAAGGCTCAGATTCCGCGCGCCTTTGTGGCGGGCATCGGCCTGGCCGTTCCGTGCCCCATTCCGGCTGCGGGCGATGCCAAGGTCAAGGCGAACATCTCCATCAACCTGCCCGAGCTTAAGATTGCCATTCAGGAGCACTGCCCCGACGCGGTCGTAAAGTACGAGAACGACGCCAACGCCGCCGCCATGGGCGAGGCCTGGCTCGGCTCTGCCAAGGGCGTGCAGAACGTGGTGATGGTCACCATCGGTACCGGCGTGGGCGGCGGCGTCATCATCAACGGCGACGTTGTGTCGGGCGTTGTGGGTGCCGGCGGCGAGATTGGCCACATGTGCCTGAACCCCGACGAGGAGCGTACCTGCGGCTGCGGCGGCCATGGCCACCTGGAGCAGTATTCCAGCGCCACCGGCGTGGTGAGCAATTACCTGGCCGAGTGCAAGGCTGCGGGCGTCGAGCCCATCGAGCTCACCGGTCCTTCCGATTCCAAGGACGTATTCCAAGCCTGCCGCGAGGGCGATAAGCTCGCGCTTGCCGCGGCCGATACCATGGCCGACTACCTCGGCCGTGCCCTGGCGCTTATCGCCAACGTGGTCGACCCTGAGATGTTCCTCATCGGCGGCGGCGCCTCCGCCTCGGCCGATGTCTACCTCGACGCCGTGCGCGAGCACTTTAAGCAGTACGCGTTTTCCGTCTCGCGCGAGACGCCCATCGAGGTCGCCTCGCTCGGCAACGACGCCGGTATCATCGGTGCCGCCTACGTAGCCCTGCGCGCCGCCGGCAAATAGCCGGTGCAAGGGGGTCAGGTTTCTTTGCACCAACATGGTGTAAAAGGGACAGCCTTGGCCCCCGTGCCTACCCCAAAATATGCCGTGGCCCTTCCGTCTGCGAAGGCTCGGCATCGGCGTGCTACCATAGCTACGTCCAAGTACACATATCAAGTGGAGGATATCCATGGCAAACGTTCTTGTCTTTGGTCACCAGAACCCCGATAACGACGCCATCATGAGCGCCGTCGTCCTGTCCCAGCTGCTCAACCAGGTTGAGTATGCCGGCAACACCTACGAGGCCTGCGCCCTTGGTCAGCTTCCGGCAGAGTCCGCCAAGCTGCTCGCCGACGCCGGCATCGCCGAGCCTCGCGCGATCGAGTCCGTCGAGGCCGGTCAGCTCGTCGTCCTCACCGACCACAACGAGTCCGCCCAGTCCGTCGCCGGCCTTAAGGACGCCACGGTCTTTGGCGTCGTCGATCATCACCGCATCGGCGACTTCGAGACCGCCGGCCCGCTGCACTACATCTGCCTGCCCTGGGGCTCCAGCTGCACCATCGTCACCAAGCTCGCCGACGTGCTCGGCGTTGAGCTTTCCGACGTCCAGGCCAAGCTGCTGCTCTCGGCCATGATGACCGATACGCTCATGCTCAAGAGCCCCACCACCACCGCTGTCGACCGCGTCGTCGCCGCCAAGCTCGGCGAGCAGGTGGGCGTCGACCCGGTCAAGTTTGGCATGGAGGTCTTCCTCACCCGTCCGTCCGGCTCCTTCACTGCAGCCGAGATGGTCGGCAACGACATCAAGATGTTCGAGCCCGCCGGCAAGAAGCTGCTCATCGGCCAGTACGAGACCGTCGACAAGACCCGCGCACTCGGCATGATCGACGAGATTCGCGAGGCCATGCGCGCTTACGCCGCCGAGAAGGGTGCTGACGGCATCGTCCTGTGCATCACCGACATCATGGAGGAGGGCTCGCAGGTCCTGCTCGAGGGCGAGACCGAGGCTGCTCAGAAGGGCCTGGGCATTGCCGACGAGCACGACGGCGTCTGGATGCCGGGCGTCCTCTCCCGTAAGAAGCAGGTCGCTGCCCCCATCATGGCCGCCTGCTAGGTTTAGTTCACTAAACGCCACGACCGGATCGCGGACGCCCCGCGCTCCGGTCGTTTTTTGTGTACGGCGCCGCGTCGTCTCTTGGACAGGCGTGCCCGTGCCGTTGAGCAAATAATGTTCAACCTGTGGTTCCGCTTTTCGGCCGAGCTTGTGCGGTATCCGTGCAGGGTAGGCTAGATGCAAGCGTAATACGTTAGAGCGCGGCACCGCCGATTTGGCGGGCCGTGCTTTTTTAAGACGGGAGCCTTCCCGTGAAAGGAGCCGCCCATGGCAGCACCCGAGCAGCTGTTCAACGTTCGTGAGCGCAAGCGTTTTGAACGTCACGACATCTGGGAGCGCATCGCCGAGAACGGCACGATTTCCGCCGCCGTCATGGTCTTCGCCGCCATCGCCGCCGTCATTTGCGCCAATACCGATGCCTATGAGGTCATCCATCACTTTTTGGAGACCCCGCTGTATGTGGGCCTGGGCAACCTTACGGCCGGTCTCACCGTTGAGCTTTTCGTCAACGACTTCCTCATGGCGATTTTCTTTTTGTTGGTGGGCATCGAGCTTAAGTACGAGATGACGGTCGGCGAGCTCAAGAATCCGCGTCAGGCCATGCTTCCCATGCTGGCGGCCGTGGGCGGCGTCGTCGTTCCCGCCTGCATCTACCTGATCTTTAACCATGCCGGCGCCCGCAACGGTTGGGCCATCCCCATGGCAACCGATATTGCCTTTGCACTGGGCGTGCTGTCGCTTTTGGGCAACCGCGTGCCCAACGGCGTGCGCGTGTTCTTCTCGACGCTCGCCATCGCCGACGACCTCATCTCCATCGCCGCCATCGCCATCTTCTACGGTCAGAGCCCCAATCCGTTTTGGTTGGGCGCCGCCGCGCTGGTGACCTGCGCGCTCGTGTGGCTCAACAAGACGCAGCATTACCGCCTTGCCCCGTATTCGGTACTGGGTCTGCTGTTGTGGTTCTGCATGTTCAAGAGTGGCGTACATGCCACGCTCGCCGGCGTCATCCTGGCCTTCACCATTCCGGCCAAGTGCGGCGTTAAGCTCGATAGCCTCACCGATTGGCTGGGCGAGTGCCTGCCGCTGCTCGACGACCGCTACGACGACGAGGCACACATCCTGGGCCAGCATGACTTTACCGTCTCGACCACCAAGGTCGAGCGCGTCATGCACCGCGTGACCCCGCCGCTCATCCGCATGGAGCGTCTGATCTCCACGCCGGTCAACTTTGTGATCCTGCCGATCTTCGCGTTCGTCAACGCACAGGTTCGCCTGGTGGGCGTGGATATGAGCACACTGCTCACCGACCCGGTGACGCTCGGTGTGTACTTTGGCATGCTGCTGGGCAAGCCGATTGGTATTTTTGGCATGACATTTACCCTGGTCAAGCTCAAGGCTTGCCAGTTGCCGCGCAACGTCAACTGGCACATGATTGCCGGTGTGGGCATTCTGGGCGGCATCGGCTTTACGATGTCGATCCTCATCAGCGGCCTCGCTTTCCCGACGGCCGAGTTTGAGGTTCTTGCCGCCAAGGCTGCCATTCTTGCCGGTTCGGTCACCGCGGCCGTGCTCGGCATGATCTACATGAGTGTGGTCTGCAAACACCCCGCGCCCAAGAACGAGTAAAAGCACAAACAAGTTTGAAAACGCCGCCCGTGAACATGAACCGCGCCCCAAATCTTGGACGCCCTAAATAGCGACTAGGCCGCAAGGGCC
>ENA-UOJP01000292-UOJP01000292.1-human-gut-metagenome-genome-assembly--contig:-C102-NODE-292-length-105321-cov-8.619269_pt1 | contig 105321 bp, 96 predicted proteins | sample MGYA00242353_ERZ723900 | MGnify/ENA metagenome assembly ERZ723900 | reverse complement strand
GGCGCCGGGGGCGGTAACGGGGGGGACAGGGCTCCGCACTACGGGCGCAGGCTTGAGGCCTGCCCCCTCCGACTCCGCTTGCTCCGGGCTTTGTAAGCCCTGCGCAATCCCACCTTTTCACACCCCTTCCGCCTAAGCCGCGCTGAACCGCTCCAATAGTCACCTGGGCCCCCGCCCGCCTGGCTCTCACCCGCTACGGGTTGGTCAGGGACGCCTGTTTTTTTGTTTTGTGAGTGGGATGGGGGTGGGGGTGGGGGGTCAGTCCTCGTTGGGCTTTATTAAATGTGACTGCATGTACTCCCGGGGCGAAATTCCTTCTACTTTTTTAAATACTTTGCTGAAGTAGAAGGCGCTCTCAAAGCCCAGTTGGTCGGCGACCTCGTAGATTTTCATGTCTTGTTCCAGGAGGAGGGTTTTGGCGCGGGCCACCTTTTTCTGGGTAATGTATTCGGAGAAGCCGATATTGCATGTCTTTTTAAACAGCGCGCTTAAATAGTTGGGGCTTAAACCAAACACCGCGGCCACCTCGTTTAAGGGCAGCCGGTCTTCGATGTGGCTGTTGATGTATTTCTGGACGTTGGTTACTACGTGGTCTTTGTAGGTTTTGCGGCGGCTTTTTAAGACCTGGCAGAGGCCGTCGCGCAGGACGGTGAGCCATTCCGCCACCTGCTCTACGTTGTTCATGCGGTAGATGGAACGGTAGCCGTCGCTGTAGGAGGCGAAGATCTGGCTTAGGGTCTGGCTGCCGTCGGGGAGCAGGGAGAGAGCCAGGTAGAGGATGTTGCAGGCGCCGTCCACGGCCTGAAGGTAGCGCATGGGCTGCTGGGCAAAGAGCTCCGTGATCTGGGTCAGGGTGCTGTAGAGCACGTCGGTGTCGAACTCCTCAAATGCCCGGGTCAGGTCGTTTCGGAACAGGGAGATGTTGAAGGAGTTGCGGAAGGAGTCCCCGGTCAGATCGGAGATGGTGACCACCGGTTTTGCGCGGGAGGACAGGGCGAAAGCCTGGCGGGCTTCCTGGTAGGACTCGCTGATGCGGGACGGCTGGCTGACGCAGGAGCCAAGGCCCGCGGTGATCCGGACGTTAAAATAGTTGTTTACCATGCGGCAGACGTTGTCCCAGGCCTCGGACAGAACCTCCGGCGCGGCCAGGGACTCGTCCTTCGTGTGGAATATTACGGCAAAATGCTTCATGTCCAGGCTGACCACGTGGCAGGGCAGATGCTTGCCCAGGATTTCCCGGATCATCTGCAGGCTGCTGGAATAGAGGTTGATCTGCTGGCTGTCGTTCATCTGGTCTGTGGCGTCGCTGTGAATCTCGCCGTGGGCCGCCAGGTAGAGGGAATCGGAGAAATCCAGCCGAAGGTCCCGGGCCTGGATGATGAACTGCTCCTCGCTGTCGAACAGGTTGTGCAGCAGGCGTATGAAAAATTTGTCGTGGTAGCCCTGGAGAGTGGGGCGGTCCTCGCCGCCTTTCTTGCGGTAGGCCTGGCTGGCCCGGTATTCCTCCAGGCGCTCCAAGGCCCTGCGGACCGAGGCGGTCAGGGAGTCCGGGGTGAGCTCCAGCTTGATCAGATAATCCACGGCCTGGTAGTTCATGGCCTGTTTGATGAGCTGGAATTCTTCGTAGCTGGTGAGAAAGATGAACAGCGGAATCTGCCCGTAGGTCTCCCGGCAGGCTTTCGCCAGCTCCAGCCCGTTCATTTTGGGCATTTTGATGTCCGTGATCACGATCTCCGGGGAATATTCCTCGATCAGCTTCAGCGCAGCCTCCCCGTTCATGGCCGCGCCACAGACCTCGATCCCTAAGTCCGCCCAGTTTACCATGGATTTGATGCCGATCTGCACCAAGGGCTCGTCGTCAACTATCAATAGCTTAATCATCTGCAAAATCCCCCCTTAAAGTTCGTTTAGCCGGTATGGAAGCGTGATGGTCATGGTGGTATATTGGCCCTCCACGCTGTCGATGGAGATGCCGTAATCCTCCCCGAAGTCGTAGTGGATGCGCTGGTTTACGTTGTGGATGCCCACCTGGCGGAAAAAGTCCGCGCTGGGGGCGGATTGTGCGGAGAGCACTTTTTCAATCTGTTCCCGGCTCATGCCCACGCCGTTGTCTGTGACAGAAATCTGTAAAACCGTGCCGAGCCGGTCCGACTGTACACGTTCGGCGGACAGCAGGATGTGCCCGGCGCAGCCCTTGGGCTCGATGCCGTGGAACAGAGCGTTCTCGATAATGGGCTGAAGGGTGAAGCGGTGGATCAGGCAGCGGTAGAGTTCTTCGGATTCGATCCGGCAGTCCAGGGTGATGCTGCCGCCGTAACGGTACTGCTGGATCAGGAAATAGTCCTTCACCAGGTCCAGCTCTTCCTTTAACGGAATCTGGGCTGCGGTGCCCTTGGACACATTTTTCATCAGCCGGGCCAGGGAGGTGGTCATCTCTGCGATGCCCGTGGCGTTCTGGATGGTGGCCATCCATTTGATGGAGTTTAAAGTGTTGTAGAGGAAGTGGGGGTTGATCTGGCTCTGGAGAATCTGGTATTCCAGGTCCTTTTTTTGGCGCTCGTCGTCCACCCGCTTGTCCATCAGGGTCACTACATTTTCCGACATTCCGTTGATGCCCCGGCCGATAATGCCGAACTCGTCCGGCCCCTCGATCTCCTCCATCCGGGAGAAATCGCCTCTGGCGATGTCGTCGATCTTGCCGCACAGCCGCTTCACCGGGCGTCCGATGGCCTTGTTCAAGGTCAGGGCCAGCCCCGCGCCCATGCAGAGAATGATCAGGGTGATAAAACCGATGATCAAAAGGTATACCTGCCGCTGGGCAAAGAAGGCCGACTCGGACAAAATGTTGGAGATGGTCCACCCCTCCACGCCCAGAGGGCAGGTCACCAGAAAACGGCTGGAGCCGTCGGCCATGCGGATTTTCTGCACCTGGGTGTCCGGGTTGTTGGCGCTGCCGTCCACTGGGGAAATGGCCGTGTACTCCGGTATGCCCTCCCGGAAGCCGCCGTCCTCCAGCACATAGGACCGGGAGCCGATGGTCACGTAGAGGAGGCTGTCCGGCGGCTGGGGATAGGAGCGGAGGCTGTCCGTGATCAGCCTGGAGGACACGGAGAAATAGGACCAGCCGATGACCTGATCGCTGTAAGGGCTGTTGATGGGGCGGATCAGAGGGATGGTGGGCTCGGGGTCCACCAGGGAAAAGGGGTCGCTGTGAAAGCCGTCCCAAAGATAATCCGGCGCAGCGCACATTTCCTCAAAGTAGGAGGCGCGGGCAACGGTCCCGGCGGCGTCCGGCGTCCCCGCGGCGGCCAGGTCGGAGACCAACAGGTAATTGCGCCGGTTGACCGGGGAAATGATGACCCGGGTGATATACTCCGAGGCTCTGGGCGTGTTGCGGTACTCCTCCTTTAAGCGGGTGTAGGTGGAAATGGCTGTGATCCGCAGAGGGGAATCGCTGGAGGAGATGGAGGGCATCCGGGTCCGGTCCTTAAAGGCTTCCAGATAATGGGAAATCTCTCCATTGTTGCTGCACCACCGGCTGAGGGCGGTGAAATTGTTCATGGTGTCCTCCACATTGTGGCAGACCATCTGCAGATTGTATTCCGCCGACTGGATCTGGTTTCGCCGCAGAAAGGACTGGAACACGGTAAAGCAAATGGTGACGGTGATGACGGCAAGAGCCAGCATGGCCGCCGCCGTGTAGGTGATGATGCGTCCCCGTATGGTTTTAAAAGGAAGAAGTTTTTTCATAGACCCGCCCCGATTCTCTCAGTAAAATCCATAGCATTTGTGTATTTACTATATATATAAAATAAGAGCTCTTTTGTCAAATGTCAATAAAGAACAGGCGGTATTTTTACAGTAATTCTGTCTATATTGGATACAATCAGTAAAATTTACCGCTTCCAGATAAAAAAATACATTGCAGCGGGAGAAGGGAGCGGGGGGAAGCGGGCCAGACCGAAAAAGTGAATCTTTTTTGCGGATTTTTCCATTCAAGAAGGGCCGGGGGTACGGTATACTATAGCCATGACAGAAAGCAATACCTAAAAAGGACGATATCAGTTAAGAGGAGGAAACAGGAATGATGAAGAAACGTTTACTGAGTTTAGCTTTGGCGGCGGTTATGGCGGGAAGCCTGACAGCCTGCGGCGGCGGGGCTTCCGCACCGGCGGGAGGAGACACCAGCGCGGCGGGGACCACGGCTGGCGGCGCGGCGGATACAAGCGCGGCGGCGGACACCGGTGCGGCCGGAGATCAGATTACCATGAAATGGGCTATGTGGGACAAGGACATTATGCCCTATTACACGCCCATCATCGAGGCATATGAGGCCAAGAACCCCGGCGTGAAGGTGGAGCTGGTGGACCTGGGCGGTTCCGATTACCAGACGGTTCTGGCGACCCAGCTGACCGGAAGCGGCAGCGATTTCGACATCGCCACCATCAAGGATGTGCCCGGCTACACCACCCTGGTGAACAAGGGCGTGCTGGAGCCCCTGGATTCCTATATTGAGAAGGACGGCATCGACCTGTCCGGCTACAAGGGCCTGACCGATCAGGTGAAGGTGGACGACAAGCTGTACGAGCTCCCCTTCCGCAGCGATTTTTGGGTATTGTTCTACAACAAGGACGTGTTCGACAAAGCGGGCGTGGCTTACCCCACCAACGATATGACCTTTGAGCAGTACGACCAGCTGGCCAGACAGATGACCAACACCGAACCCGGCCAGGAGGTGTTCGGAGCCCATTACCACACCTGGAGAAGCGCGGTGCAGCTCTTCGGTATCCTGGACGGCAAGAACGGCATTCTGGACGGAAAATATGAGTTCTTAAAGCCTTACTATGAGATGATTTTGAGCCAGCAGGAGGACGGCGTCTGCCAGGATTACGCCACCTTAAAGACCTCCAACCTCCACTATACCGGCGCCTTCTCCCAGGGCAACGTGGCGATGATGAACATGGGCACCTGGTTCATTTCCACCCTGATCGAGAAGATTAACGCGGGCGAGTACACGGACTGCACCAACTGGGGCATCGTGAAATACCCCCACGCGGATGGCGTGGAGCCTGGCTCCACCCTGGCCACCATCACGGCTCTGTCCATTCCCACCAGCGCGCCCCACAAGGATCAGGCATGGGATTTCATCAAGTTCGTGTGCGGCGAGGAGGGCGCTGAGATTCTGGCTAAGACCGGCACCATCCCGGCCATTATGACCGACGACATTGCGGGCATGGTGAGCGCCACCGCGGGCTTCCCGTCCGATGAGAACAGCAAGGACGCCCTGCAGACCGCAAATCTCTACCTGGAGATGCCGGTGAACGCCCACAGCTCCGAGGTTGAGGTGGTGCTCAACGAGGCTCACGACAACATTATGACCGGAAATATGACCATCGACGAGGGAATCGCAGATATGAACGAGAAGGTCTCCGCGATTCTGGGACAGTAATTCAAAACAGTGTAAAACAGTTCACATCAGGGGCAGGCGGGGTAACAGTCGTCTGCCTCATTTAAGGAAATGAGTATGAGGAGGATAAGCGTATGGCGAACCAAAAAAATGCCGACCCGGCGCTGGTGCAGAAGAAGCTGGCGGTATTGAATCCGCAGCTGAAAGCGCTGGAAGAGCAGCGGGCGGCCTGTGAGGACCCGAGGAAACAGAAAACACTGGAAAAAAAGATCGAGAAGGTACACGATAAGATTCGTCAGGCCAAGACCGGTGAGCGGTTCAGCCGCCAGACCAAGCGGGATTTTGTGGCCTACTCCTTCATCGCGCCCAACTTTATCGGGTTTGCCATTTTCACCCTGGGGCCTGTGATCTTTGCCTTTGTGCTGGCCTTCTTAAACTGGGACGGCAACAACCCCATCTCCTTTGCCGGGATTGAGAATTTCGCTAAAATGTTCGGGAACAAGCGGTTTCTGGCCTCCCTGCGTAACACCGTGGTGTACTGTCTGGCCACCGTGCCCCTGACATTGATCGCGGCTCTGGGCCTGGCGGTGATTTTGAACCAGAAGGTGAGAGGCCGGAATTTCTTCCGGACCGTCAGCTTCTTCCCCTACGTGGCCTCCCTGGTGGCCGTGGCCGCGGTCTGGAACATGCTGTTCTCCCCGGCCAAGAGCGGCCCGGTGAACATGATTCTCTACAACCTGGGCGTGGCGGCCAAGGACCTGCCCAAATGGTCCGCGGGCAAGAACTGGGTGATGTTTACGGTGATTCTATTCTCGGTCTGGAAAAATATGGGTTACTACATGGTGATCTACCTGGCGGGCCTTCAGGGCATCAACGCCGAGCTGTACGAGGCTTCCAGCCTGGACGGCGCCAACACCTGGCAGCGGTTCCGCTACATCACATGGCCCCAGCTGCAGCCCACCACATTTTTCGTGACCATTATCCTGACCATCAACTGCTTTAAGGTGTACGATATCGTGTACATGCTGGCGGGCGGAAACACGGGCGTGCTCAACGAATCCGCCATCGTGCTGGTCTACCACATCTACGAGGAAGCCTTCCGCAACTGGAACTTAGGCTACGCCAGCGCGGTTTCCATGGTATTGTTCCTGATTGTCCTGGCCATCACCCTGGTGCAGTTTCGGGGCGAGAAGAAGTACGCGAATTGAGGAGGGGATGGAATATGAAAATCAAAAATACAAAGACGAGGACCCTGCGGGGTGTGCTCTACGTGGTGCTGATCCTGCTGGCGTTCCTCATGCTGGTGCCCTTTGCCTGGATGCTCTCGGCCTCCTTCAAGCTGGATAAGGACGTGTTCATTTTCCCGATCCAGTGGATACCGGCCAATCCCAGATGGCAGAACTACGTGGATATCTGGCGCAAGATTCCGCTGCTGAAGTTCGTGCTGAACACGGTGAAGCTGACTTTGATTGTGACCTTTTTGCAACTGCTCACCAGCAGCTTCGCGGCGTATGCATTTTCCAAGCTGCATTTTAAGGGAAAAAATGCCCTGTTTCTGGCATATATCGCCACCATCGCCGTGCCCTGGCAGGTGTACATGGTGCCCCAGTTCATGATGATGCGGGGCATGGGGCTGGCGGACACCCACCTGGCCATCATCTTTTTACAGGCGTTTTCCGCATTCGGCGTGTTCATGATGAAGCAGTTCTACGAAGGGATTCCCACGGAACTGTGCGAGGCGGCCCGGATCGACGGGATGAGCGAGTACCAGATTTGGTACCGGGTCATGCTGCCGCTGTCAAAGCCGGCGCTGTCCACCCTGCTGATCTTCACTTTTGTAAATACCTGGAACGATTTCCTGGGCCCCTTAATCTATCTGACCACCGAGTCCAAGAAAACCCTGCAGCTGGGACTGCGCATGTTCATCAGCCAGTTCGGCTCCGAGTACGGTCTGATCATGGCCGCCTCCGTGCTGAGCCTGATCCCGGTGCTGATCGTGTTTTTGTCCCTTCAGAAATACTTTGTGGAGGGCGTGGCGGCTACGGGCGTGAAGGGGTGACCGGGCGGCTGGCGCGGAACCGCCGCAGCAAATTTAATCATAAGGAGAATGAAAACTATGAGCTGGATCAGCTTAGAGCGTTTGGAAAAGAAACCTGAGATTACGGGAAATGAGGTGGAGGCGGCCCTTGGTTTTGCCACCGGGCAGGTGATTCGGAACCTGCCGCGGTTTACGGACCGGTTCCAGAAGGCCTACAGCGAAAACGGGTTCTACGAGCCCACGGAAAATGTGGACTGGACGCCGGGCTTTTGGACCGGGGAAATATGGCTGGCTTACGAATACGCCGGGGACCAGGATTTGAAGCGGGCCGGAGAGGTCCAGATGGAGAGCTTTTTAAAGCGCATTGAGACGGGGAGCGACGTGGAGACCCACGACCTGGGTTTCATGTACTCGCCCTCCTGCGTGGCCGGATACAAGCTGACGGGAAGCCCGGTGGGGCGCAGGGCGGCCCTGATGGCCGCGGATGAGCTGATCACCCGGTTCCACGAGAAAGGCCAGTTTATCCAGGCCTGGGGGCCCTTAAATGCCCCGGACAATTACCGCCTGATCATCGACTGCCTGCTGAACCTGCCCCTGCTCTACTGGGCCACGGAGGAGACCGGGGACGGCAAATACCGGGATATCGCCGAGCGCCATATCCACACCGCCCTGGGAAATGTAATCCGCGAGGATTTTTCCACCTGGCACACCTTTTTCTTCAACATGGAGACGGGCGCGCCGGACCACGGGGCCACCTGCCAGGGATACCGGGACGGCTCCGCCTGGGCCAGAGGCCAGGCGTGGGGCGTCTACGGCACGGCCGTGGGGTATAAATACACAAGGCGGACGGAGTATATCGATATTTTCAAGGGCGTGACCCGGTATTTCCTGGAGCATCTGCCCGAGGACCTGGTGCCATTCTGGGACCTGGAGTTCGGCGACGGAGACGACCAGCCCCGGGATTCCTCCTCAGCTTCCATCGCGGCCTGCGGGATGCTGGAGATGGCGAAATACATGGAGCCGGACGACCGGGACTATTACACGGGGATCGCAAAAAAACTGATGAAATCGGTGGCAGACCATTACGCGGTGAAGGACCCGGCCGTCTCCAACGGGCAGGTGCTCCACAGCACCTATTCCAACCACTCGCCCTATAACACCTGCAATCACTACGGCGTGGACGAGTGCAACATCTGGGGCGACTATTTTTATATGGAGGCGCTTACGCGCCTGCACAAGGACTGGCAGGTTTACTGGTAAAGGAGACGGACATGATGACGAAAAAGGAGCTGTTTGCGGGCTGGAATGAGCGGATGTTTCTGGACGATCCGGCGGCGGTGGCGGCATACTGCCGGAAATACTGGCCGGAGGAATGCAGCCATATCATCCGGGTGGCGGACGAGGTGTGCCGGGGGTATTTCCTCTTTGACCTGAAATGGGATATGGAGCGGACCTGGGAGCCGGTGGTATTTCCTGAGGGAAAGGTGGACTGGGGGTACAAGCCGGGGGACGACCCGGAATTCATCTACCAGTTTAACCGACACCGGTATTTTATCTGCCTGGGCCAGGCCTACTGGATCACCGGGGATGAGAAATACGCCCGGCGTTTCGTGGAATTGTTGATGGACTGGATCATCACGGTTAAGCGGACGCCGGAGACGGAGAAAACTACCTGGAGAATTTTGGAAACGGGAATCCGGGGCGAATACTGGGTGAAGGCCATGCAGTATTTCAAGGACAGTCCGCTGGTGACGGACCAGGTGGCGGACGCATTTTACAACTGCCTGATCGAGCACGCGGAGTTTATCATCCGCATGCATTCCCCCTACCGCTACATGAGCAACTGGGGTGTGATGGAGAACCACGGGCTCTTTGAGATTGGCGTAGCCATACCCGATGAAGAGCTGCGCAGGCGCTACACCAGAATCGCCCTGGAACACCTGGAGGTGGAGGCGCGGATGGAGATTCTGCGGGACGGCGTTCAGTGGGAGCAGTCCCCCATGTACCACAACGAGGTGCTCCACTGCTACGAGGACGTGCTGATCCTGGCCTCCCGCAACGATATCGACGTGCCGGACTCCATTCTGGAGGCGGTACAAAGCATGGCCTGGGCGGATCTGGCCTGGAAGAAGCCGGATCACCACCAGTTCATCATGGGGGACAGCGACGACACGGATATCCGGGACTATTTAAGCGTTGCGGCGTTTCTGTTCAAGGACCCCATGTTGAAGCACGGCGGATTTGCACGGCTGGATTTTGAGAGCGTGTGGGATCTGGGCATCGAGAGCGCGGGCCTGTACGAAGATATGGAGGCCATGGAGCCGGATTTTACGTCTGTGGCGCTGTCGGACAGCGGGAATTATTACCTGCGGTCCGGGTGGGGGGAATATGCTAACCTGCTGCATTTCCACTGCGGCACACTGGGCGCGGGGCATGGGCACTCCGACAAGCTGCATGTGGACTTGGCTGCGTTTGGGGAAGATATTCTGACTGACGCGGGGCGGTACAACTACGTGGCCGGGCCGGGACGTTTTGAGTTCAAAGACCCTACGGCCCACAATACCATCACGGTGGACGGGAAGTTTTTTACCGTCTGCAAGGACTCCTGGGAATGCTCCAAGTTGTGCCAGCCGGTGAAGCAGCAGTTTTTCACTGCGGAGGACTACGAGTTCATCCAGGGCGGACACCTGGGGTATATGGATATGGAGCAGGGCGTGTTTGTGAACCGGAAAATACTCTATATCAAGCCGGATCTCTATGTGATTATGGATGAAATGTATACCGGAGGGGCCCATACCTACGAGCAGTATTGGCATTTCAGCGAGCGCGGGAAGCTGTCTCTGGGGGCGGCCGCGCAGGTGAGGGAGCCGAAACTTCCGGGGCCGGAGTCCGCGGGTAATCCCGATCCCACCCTGCACAAAGGCGGGAAGGATTTGGAGTTTGAACTGGAACAGATCGGGACGCCGCCGGTGCAGAAGGCGGTGTTTAAGGGCGATCAGGCGGAGGCCTCGGTGTGGTTTATGACGCCGGGGGCGGCCGGGGAAATGATCGATACCCGGATTTCCAGACATTATAATCAGGCGGTGGAGCGCAAGAGCATCCGGGTGCGGAAGGATGGGAATGGGTTTACGTCATTACTTACGGTGATTTGCGCCGGGGAGGCGGGAGCGGCGGAGGGCGTCAAGGTGACCAAACTTCCGGTGAAATCCGCGCTGAAAGGTATTTACTACCCGTCCGCCATGGCGGAGGCCCTGAAGATCGAAGCCCACGGCACGGAATATGTGGTGGTGATCTGCCATCAGGAGGTGAACTCGCCCACGGACCTGGTGGAAGTGGACGGTTGTCTGGGTTTTGGAAATGTGATTGTGTTTGACAAGAGCAAGGACGTGCTGGTGGGAACGGTGATGAATTACTGAGGGATATGCCGGAACATTTATAGTTTGTGGGAAGGCGTTTCGCAACTTGCCGGGAAAACCGTGAACATGTGAAACGGCGTAGTTAGGCTGTGGAAAAGTCCTGGAAACGCTGCAAAAAGTCCCGTATAAGTGGTTACAAACTCCGGAATATATGGTAAAATCAAGATAGTATGTGATTTCGGAGGTGTGAGATGATCAAAAGTATGAAGCGTTTGCTGGCCGGAGCGCTCTGCGCTGTGCTTCTGGCTGGCGCTGCCCCGGCGATTCCCGGCTCGCCAGTGGAAATGGTGGCGGAGGCCCACGGCGGCAGAACCGATTCCCACGGCGGCCACAAGGACAACAAGAACGCCAGCGGTCTTGGGAGTTACCACTACCACTGCGGCGGACATCCCGCCCATCTGCACGAGAACGGCGTGTGCCCCTACGACACGGCGGTGCAGGAGACAAAGGCGGTGAGACAGGAGACAAGGGCTGCGGTCCAGGAGACCACTGCGGCGGTCCGCGAAACCACGGTTTCCGGCAACTGCAGCTGGGACGACGGAACCTGCGGCTGGAAGCAGGACGGAGACCATCACAAGTACCGCTGTGAGGACGGAACCATGGCCCACAACTGCTGGAAGCAGATTGACGGCTGCTGGTACAGCTTTGACGAGAACGACTGCATGCGCATTGGCTGGTACGACGAGGGCAACGACCGGTATTATCTCGGGACAGACGGGAAGATGGTCACCGGCGAGGTGACGGTGGACGGAGTCAAATGGTGCTTTGATGAGAGTGGAAAGTTGATTCGGTAAATGGGATATTGAGAGTAAAGACAGCCTGAGCGGCCCGGAGATTGGAGGGCGGCTTGGGCTGTTTTTTGGTACGTTTTTTGAAGGGGATTGGCAACATTATTTCAAGGATATTTTTGAAAAATGTCTCTTGCGTGTAAGGCGCATTATGTAGTATGATAACATCATCTGAAGATTCAAAACGTGCGTTCTGCACAGATCAAAACCGGTGATTCGCCGGCGATTTTCCAAAGAGCCTTAACAAAGAGGAATCTGTATGTTAAAATGAAAGGAGAAGTATGCGATGGAGCAAACGAGGTACAAAAGGCGTTTAAAACGCAGAAAACGTAAAGAGCTGAAGGAGCTAAATTTATTGAACAGGTTCCTCTTTAACGAGGTTCTGGAAGATCCGGTGGCCTACCGGGCAGTGCTGGAGATTATCCTGGGTCATAATATTCGCCTGAAGGCAAACGTGCAGAGTGAAAAAGAGATCCGTACCCTGCCAACATTCCGGGGAATCCGCTTGGACGTATGGGGACAGGATGAGGAAGACAATATCTATAATTCTGAGATGCAGAGAAAGAACACCAGAAACCTGCCCAGGAGAAGCAGGTATTATCAGTCCGTTCTGGACGCCGGGCTGCTGGAGCCTGGGGTGGTTGATTTTAATCAGATGAACAATGTCTGCCTGATCACCATAGCGCCCTTTGATTTGTTCGGCAGGAATCGCTGCATGTACACGTTTCGCATGAAGTGTGACGAGGATTCCACCCTTGATCTGGATGACGGAGCAGTGCGGATTTTTCTGAACACCAGGGGAACTGTGACGGAAGGATGTTCTCAGGAGCTTTTGGACCTTTTGCGGTATGTGGAGAAGTCTAATGAGCGGGTTGCCGCGGAATCAGAGAGCCAGCGTCTTAAGCTGCTCCATAACCGGGTAAGGGCGGTTAAAAGCAACGATGAAAACGAGGTGAGATTGATGCAGTTGTGGGAAGAAAAAGCGTATGCGCGGCTGGCCGGCGCAAAGGCAAAATTGATTGAACAGGTCTGCAAGAAGCTTCGCAAGGGCAAGAACGCCCAGGAGATCGCAGAGGAATTGGAAGAAGATATAGAGTTGATCACCCGGATCTGCGAGGCTGCCCGCGAATCCGCCCCGGAATATGATTGCGATGAGATTTTCGAGATTTTGTGGGGGGAGGATTTTTACGATGATGAGTATGAATATGAGTATGAGGACGAGGATGTGGGAGAATAAATAGCAGAAGATTTTGCGTGATGGAATGCTGCCTGGAGGTTATGACCAGATTGCATGGTTATCCCCCCGGGCACCGGCAAATGAAATAAACATCCGCTGGCTGTACTGGAGGTCGATTGAACTCAATGAAAAATCAGGAAGAAATCCGTTTAAAGGGAAATTTCTTCCTGATTTTTATATGCCCGGTTTGTCAATCAAACAAATCCATCAGTTTCTTGCGCATCTCCTTCCTGCGCGCCTCTGTCCCTTGTTCGTCGCGCAGGAAGCGCCCCTCCTGTTCCTCCAGCACGTCGCCCTCCTTCAGCCCGTCGGGCAGCAGGTCTTTGGGGATGGAGATCAGCTTTTTCAATTCGTTCTCGCAGACTGCGATGCCCTCCTCCAGGCGGTCGATGATATATTTCATAGCGTTACCCCTCCTTGTAAAATGATCATGGTTTGCACTGGCCGCAGGGGGAATAGCCCTGCCCGATCAGCTCTTCGCGGTCCCCCTCCCAGGTCTCCCGATTCTCGTCTTTTATTTTTTTGGCCGAGGAGCAGGTGGGGAGGTGGAATTTTTTCGTGTTGGTGTTCAGAATATAGGCGGTTTGCGGGGCGGTGGTAGTGCCGGAAGTGCCGCTCGTAAAAGTCTCGCCCCCGGAAGTCCCAGCCGTTTGTTGATTGCTATCCCCGGAAGTCCTGTCCGACTGCTGTCTGCCGCCTCCTGAGAATCCGGATTGACCGGCCTTCCCGGTTCCTCTGGTTTTGTCTGCGGCTCCATTCCCGGACACGGTTCCGGACTTTTCACCGGTCCCCCAGACAATATCCGTGCCGTCGCAGTAAGCCACCACCGTGCCGTCCCGGTCATTGCGGTATACCTGAATGCCGCGCTCTTTAAACTTTTCCAGGGTTTCCTTGTGGGGATGGCCATAGGAATTGTCCTTTCCGCACTGGATCACAGCCACCGATGGGGAGACCTTATCCAGAAATGCCTCGCTGGTGGAGGTGCTGCTGCCGTGGTGCCCGGCCTTCAGCACGTCCGCGGAGATGTCAATTCCATTTTTCAGAATATCCGCCTCGGCCAGGGCCTCCGCGTCCCCGCACATCACGAACCGGTTATCGCCGTAGTCCAGGCGGATTCCAACGGACCAGTTGTTCAAATCGTTCCCGTAGTCTTCGTTGGGGGCGATGATGGTGAAGGAGGCGTTTCCAAGGGTATAGGTATCGCCCACCCGCGGCTTGGTCAGCTTCAGTCCCTTACCCGCCACCGCGTCCAGCACGTCCTCGAAGGTCTTGGTGGTGTGCTCCACAGGGGGGAGGATGACTTTACCCACGTCGAAGGTGTCGATGACCTTGTCCAGGCCGCCGATGTGATCCGAGTGGGGGTGGGTGCCGATCACGTAATCCAGGGTTTCCACCCCATGGCCTTCCAAATAAGAAACAACCGTATCCGCCTGGTCGTTTTCACCGGCGTCCACCAGCATAAAGCGTCCGTCCGACTCCGCCAGGATGCTGTCTCCCTGGCCGACATCGATAAAATGCACGGTCAGCCCGGCTTCTCCGGAGGGCAGCATGACGGCCCCGGCTTGCTCCGCCTGCGCTGAGGCGTGCCCAGAGCTTGGAAGCGAGCTGCCTCCACAGCCGCTGACCGCCAGGATCAGGGCGATTGACAAAAGCAGTTTCAAAATATTCCGTCTCTTCATAGTAAGTCTCACCTTTCTGTTATTCCCTGTTATTTTAGCATAGATATCATCTTCATGAAAGACCATGCCCCGCTGCTGATTAAAAAAAATCATGCGAAATGTTTTGTTGCAAAGTAGAAGGATATAATGGTATAAAATTTCAAAATATGGTAAAATATTTGAAATAACCACATTTTATCCTTAAAATATATACAAAATAGCCAAGATATGAAATAAAATACCATAAAGCTCTCGATATATTGAAAAAAACATATCCAGTGTTATGATGGAATTAGTCGAATGGAGGAATCGGGATGAAGAATGTATTGGTACGGTTGGAGGAATACTTGCCGAGAGCCAGCGAGGCGGAACGCGGCGCAATCAAATGGCTTATGCAGAGTCCGGAATCTGCAGTGGATTTGAGTATTCAACAGCTTGCCGGCCGCACGTTTACATCTGCCTCCACGATCATCCGGCTGTGCCGGAAACTCGGATTCGACGGATACAAGGAATTTCACAAGGCGTTGTTGTATGAGCTGGCAGTGCGCAGAGAGGCCAGCGATGAGCAGACCAGGGAAATTGACCGGGCAGACACCCTTGAGGCGATTGCCCAAAAGGTTACATACCGCAATATTTTGTCCCTGGAAAATACGAATAAGCTTCTGAATATGGAGGTGTTAAGCACCTGCCTGGAGTTGATCGACGCTGCGGACAATCTGATTTTTTTCGGGATGGGAGCCTCCCTGCTGATTGCGCGGGATGCCTGCCTGAAGTTTGTCAGGGTCAACAAATCCTGCTATTTTGGCGACGACTGGCATATGCAGCTTCTGCACGCAAAAAATTCGACGGAGAGGGACGTGGTGATTGCGATCAGCTATTCAGGGGTGACGATGGAGACGATTAAATGTGCGGAGATCGCCAAGAAAAACGGCACGCCGGTGATTGCCATCACGCGGTTTGAGCCGTCCAAATTGGTGAAATTAGCGGATTACAGCCTTTATGTTGCGACCATCGAGTTGTTTTCGCGGATGGGCGCCATGTCGTCCAGGATTGCCCAATCGAATATCATCGATATTCTCTACAGCGCTTATGTGAATAAAAACTACGACACGTGTGTCCCCAAGATAATCCGGACACATTTTTCCAAAAAGACAGACGGGGCTGGGGATATAGAGCCCTGAAACAGTTGGCGTGGGGCGGCGTTTGCATGATCCCACGGGAGGGTTACAGTAAAGCAAGGAGGAAAAACATGAGCAGTCAACTGGCATTTCAAATTGTGGAAGCGTTAGGCGGAGCATCCAATGTGATATCGATTGAAAACTGTATGACCCGGTTGAGAGTCTGCGTCAAGGACGCCGGCTTGGTAAAGCGGGACGAACTTTCTAAGATAAAGGAAGTCCTGCGGGTGGTTGGAAGCGAGACGGAGCCGCAGATTGTTTTGGGACCGGGAGTTGCGGATACTATTGGCGGGGAAATCAAGAAGATGGAGGGAATCAAATACAGCGAGGTCAAGACCGAGGCGGTCATGAAAAAGAAGTCGGCTACGGGCATTTTCAGCTTTTTTGCCCAGGTATTCACTCCGCTGATTCCTGTTTTCGCCGGCGCCGGACTGATCTTTGGCGTTATGAAAGTTTTGACGCTGGTTTTCAATATGACGGGAATGCCGCTTTTTGATCCGGCCAGCTCATCCTTTATGTTTGCGGTCAATGTACTGGCCAGTACATTTTTCACCTATCTGAACATTGCGGTTGCAATGTCGGCGGCCAGGGTAATGGGCGGCAATCCCTATCTGGGATTGATAGCCGGCGGTATTATTATCAACCTGGGCGCGCTGGCGGGAACCGAAATGGGCGTGTTCGGCCTGATTTTTACCAACGGACGTGGCGGAACCCTGGCGGCGCTGGCAGCCGGAGCGCTGATTGCAGTGGTGGAACGTGAGATTAAAAAGCGGGTTCCGGACGCATTGAAGATCCATTTGCCGTCGCTGCTCTCGATTATTATTGTGGGTCTGGTGACGATCTATGCGCTGCAGCCGGTTTGCGGTCTGGTGACAGACGGAATTACCGCCGCGTTCCTGTGGCTGATGGATAAGGCTGGATTTATGGCATATGCGATTATTGCGGGCTTCTTCCTGCCGCTTGTTATGACCGGCATGCATCAGGGATTGTCGCCGGTACACACCACCTTTATTGAAAATCTGGGATATACGCCGCTGTACGCCTGCTGCTCCATGGCCGGCGGCGGACAGGTGGGGGCTTCCCTGGCGCTGTATTTGAAATACAAACATAATAAAGGGTTACAGCGGGCTGTGGTCGGAGGTTTGCCGGCCGGTATTCTTGGAATCGGGGAGCCGCTTATCTTCGGCGTAACCCTTCCGCTCGGAAGAGCATTTATAACGGCCTGTCTGGGCGGCGCATGCGGAGGCGCGGTACTTGGCCTGTTCCCCGGGCAGGGGGCGGTGACCATGAATGTATCCGGAATTTTGGGAACGCTGGTAAACACCAAGCCCATGGCATATCTGGTCGCTTATGCGGTATCCATTCTGGCCGGTTTCGTGATCACCTACGCCGTAGGAGTGAAGGACACTGCGCTGGCATTGTTTGAGGATGAGGAATTCTAATCAAAAGGAAACTGAAATTCAGGGAGTATAAAGTTAAGAAGAGAAGGAGAAACAAACGATGAGTTTTATGTTTAAGCCTCTGGCTTATGATGACACACAGGCGGTCAATCACATCAGCCTGCCGGAAGCAATTCAAAATGATGTGACGGAACAGATGGAAGAGATGGCCGGACGTCTTGCCCAGGCCATGGAGCTCAGGGAGAAGGAGGGCAAGTCCCTCCTGGCCCTGGACGGTTATGTCAGCGCCCCATTTGAGCCTCTGGTGAGCGCGGTGAAAGCGGAGCTGGAGAAACGGGGCCGTCAGGTGAAGCTGGTGGATATGAGGGACCTCTATAAAACGCAGGAGGAGATTGAAGGTCTGACGGCTGAGAGCCTGCCCTTAAATTATGAGGACGACCCGGTACTGCTCTTCGGGCGTCTATATCGGGGCAGCATCGATGATTTTGTGGATAACGCCAACGTATCCCGGATTCTGGACGATCAGGCCATGGGCTATACGATCCTTTACGGGCTGGGAAGTCTCTGTGCCGCCTTCAGGCCCTACGCCCAGGTGGCTGGGTATGTGGACGTGACGCCCAAAGTGGCGGCTATCCGCGCCAGGGAACATAAGGTGGTCAACATCGGAGACCGGGAGTCAAGACCATTTAATTTGCTGATGCGCCGGAATTACTATGTGGATTATGAGGTAACGGTAAAGCTGCGCAAAGAGCTGCTTCAGAATAATCTTCTGGATTTTTATCTGCTGGGTAACTGGGACGACCGTTATATGATGATGGCGGGCGGGACGATGGACCGGATTTTAACAGAGCTGGCCAAATATCCCTTCCGGGCAAAACCCGTATATCTGGAAGGAATCTGGGGCGGGGAATTGATCCGCAAGGTGAGGGGAATCCCCAAGGAGATTGCCGGCAACATTGCCTGGATTTTTGATTTCATTCCCATGGAGGTCAGCATTGTGGTTGATGTGGCAGGCAAGGCGGTGGACTTCCCATTCTCCACATTCGTCCAGAAAAAGGGACGGGAGATTATGGGCCAGCATTGTCTGGAGGAATTCGACGGGTACTTCCCGGTGCGCTTTAACTACGACGACACCTGGCACAGCAATGGCAACATGTCGGTTCAGGTCCACCCGGACGAGGATTTTGTGATCGAGAATTACGACGAGTTCGGGAGACAGGACGAGGCTTATTATGTGATCGCCACCGGCCACGGAGCGAAAACCTACTGTGGCTTTAGCGGAGATGGCAGGGAATTTCTGGAAATGGCCAAAGCGTCCGAGACCAGCCACGAGATGGTGGATTACCAGAAGTATATTAACTGGGTGGACAGCGTGCCCGGGCGCCAGATTATGCTGCCGGCTGGTACGGTTCACGCTTCCGGCAGAAACCAGCTGATCCTGGAGCTGGGCAGTCTGACCATCGGTTCTTACACTTACAAGGTTTACGATTACAACCGCAAGGACAAGGATGGAAATACCCGTCCCATTCACACGAAAAACGCCGAGAAGGTATTGCATTTCGAGCGGGACAGCCAGTGGGTGAAGGAGAATATTGCTATTGAGCCGATTTTGATCGAAGAGGGTGAGGGGTATAAAGAATATGTTGTGGGCCGGACGGAATTGATGTATTATGAAACCCACAGGATCGAACTGGATACGCACGCGGCGTATCATGGACAGAATCATGGACAGTTTACGGTGATCACCGTGGTGGACGGCGAGCAGGTGAAGGTTTATTCCAAGAGCCGCCCGGAATTTTGCTACACGGCAAATTTCCTGGATATTGTGACGATTCCCGCGGACATCGACGATTATGTGATCGAGGCTCAGAGCTATCAGCCTGCGGTGGTTCATAAAGTGATTCTGCGGGAGGGATACAGCCGCTACAAGAACCCGGACTATAAAAACAGAAAGAAGGATTGAACGATGGAATTTGTGCGGGAACCAAAGGGAGTTCAGGAGTTTTGGGACGAATGCGTGCTAAAAGGGGAAAACGTTGTGCGCAGGCAGAAGCTGGTCAGAGAATGTACCGGTGTCTACAAAAATGAGGAAGCCTTACGTGAACACGGCGATGATCTGGCGTATTGGGTGCACAACCAGAATTTCAACCGTGAGAGTTTTGTGAAAGGGAATCTCCAGTGGGGAATTACCTATATCAATCCCTTTACCGTAGACGGGGAATGCGCCATGACCAGCGGCCATTACCATGGGGATCCGGACTGTGACGAGTATTATTACGGGCTGAAGGGAACCGGGTTCCTTCTGTTCTGGGACGGCGGTGAGGATTTTTATGCGGAAAAAATATATCCGGGCTCTCTGCACTATATTAACGGTCATTACGCCCATCGGATCATCAATTCAGGAGATGAGGTGCTGGCGGTAGCGGCCTGCAGCCTGCCTGCGAGCAAGCAGGATCATCAGTCGATTAAAGAGCATGGATTTCCTTACCGCTGTTACAAACGAAATGGGGAGATTGTATGGGAAAAGCAGGAATAGGACCGATCCGGCTGGAACCGGTCTATAAAAAGGCGATCTGGGCCGGGGAACGGTTAAAAAAAATCAGAGGGCTCCAGGAGGACGGAATCGGAATCTGCCGGGAGGTTTGCGCTTACAAGGGATCGGAAAACCGGGTGGAAGAAGGGCAGTTTAAAGGCTGCCGGATTGATCAGGTCATAGCGGATTACCGTCGGGAACTGATGGGACCGGACGACAGCGGGCAGCTGGTAAGAGTGGCCTACATGGATACCAGGGAAGATTTGTCGATCCAGGTGCATCCCAACGAGGATCAGGCAGAACGGATTGGAGACTTTGAAAAAAGTGAATCCTGGTATATTTTAGAGGCCGACCCGGGTGCTTATATTACCGCAGGTGTAAATTGCTCCGATAAGGCAACGCTTAGAAGCGCGGCAGAGTCAGGGGATATGGAACAGTATCTGGTACGCATTCCGGTAAAAGCAGGTGATTTTGCCATGATTCCGGCGGGGCTTGTCCACGCCTGTGGAAAAAATATGCTTGCCCTGGAGGTGGGCAGTTTCGGAGGGATCACCTACCGTTTGTATGATTACGGCAGAGGAAGGCCCCTGGATTTGGACAAGGGAATGGAGATTCTGGACCCGTCCCTGCGATGTGAGCTCGTCCATACCCAGGAGAAGGTTCCGGGAGTGCCCCGCCCGCTGGTGCGCCACCGCCTTTTCAGCGCGGACGTGCTGGACGTGGAGGGCACCTGGACTCTGGATGGCTATGAGGGGTACCGCGTACTGTGCTGTGTGGAAGGAGCCTGCCGGATCATCCGGGAAGGGGAGGAGTATCCTCTGCCTTACACGAAAACGCTTCTGATACCGGCCAGCTGTGGACCGGTGGAGATTCGGGGAAATGCCAGGCTGCTGATAGCCTGGAAGGTTTAACAACAAATTCCTTGCAGAAAAAGGAGGAAGCTTATGAACAGCAGCATCGCCGTATATCCGTCCGTTCAGTGGAGACAGCAGACCGTTTTGTGGGCGGAATATCTGGAAAAGGCCGGTGAGTATGGCTTTGGGGAAGTATTTTCAAGTATCCACCTGCCGGAACTGGCTCTGGAGGACCAGGTGGAAATGCTGGAGGAGCTGGCCCGTCTGACCAATCATCTGGGGATGGAGTTGACGGTGGATATCGGAGGCGGAGAGATCGACCAGCTGCTTGCGGATTCACAGATGTGCGCGCGGGTCCGCAGCGCCGGCATCGGCCTGCTGCGGCTGGACTACGGTTTTTGCACGGAACAGGCCGGCGCGCTTTACAACCGCCTGGGGATAAAAGGTTTTGTAGTCAACGCCTCGATCTATGACAGAGAGGAGGCGGAGGCGGTCAAGAGAAATTTAACCGCCATAGACAGTCGGATGGAACTGCGCGCCTGCCACAATTTTTATCCGCGGCCGGAGACCGGACTGGACCGGGAATTTTTCAATGAGCAGAACCGCATTTTCGCAGAACTTGGGTTAATCACCTATGCGTGCATCCCGGGGAAAAGCCATCCCCGTCAGCCTTTGGGGCTTGGGCTGCCCACGCTGGAGGAGCATCGTCAGATGGATCTGGAACGGGTTTGCGTGGAAGTGGTTTGCAGCCCCGGAATCGGGGGCGTGATGGCAGCGGATGAATTTTTCAATGAGACAGAGCTGGCCTGTGTGGCCCGCGCGGTGAAGCGGGAGCCGCTGACCTTGCGGATACGGCTGGAAGCGGGCGTCGGCCAGGTGGAGCAGGAGCTTATTTTGGGAACGTCTCACCATATCCGCTATGACAGCAACCGGCAGGTGCTCCGGTCCCGGACTTCGCGGGAAATGTCCAGGATCGGCGGAAAGGTTGCTCCCGGGCTGACCGGTGAGCGCCGGAGCGGTATGGTTACAGTTGACAATGAGCGCTACGGCCGCTACAGCAGCGAGGTGCAGATCCTTCTGGCCGACCTGGAGGCGGACAGCCGCGTGAACTGCTGCGGCCAGATTTCGGAGGAAGACATGTGGAAGCTGGACTTTTACCGGCAGGGGTTCGACTATCAATTCCAGGAAATTACAGAAATTGGGGAGGGAATCAGCAGTGGGGCTATTTAGCAGAAAAGAAGCGGGAAAGTCCAAAGGGCTTGTTTGGAATCAAAGCGAGATTTTAGCTCCGGTCAAAGGCAGACTGATTCCCATGGCGGAAGTGAATGATCCTGTATTCAGCGAGGAAGTGATTGGAAAAGGGGCTGCGGTAGTTCCCAAGAGAGGCAGAGTCGTTGCGCCGGCGGATGGAATCGTAAATCTGGTTTTCCGCACCGGGCATGCAATCGGCATGGTCACGGATGGGGGAACAGAGCTGATGATCCATATCGGCCTGGAAACCGTTCGTCTGAACGGCCGTCTGTTTAAGCCGTGCGTCGATCAGGGAAGCCGTGTAAAGGCGGGAGACCTGCTGATGGAATTTGATCTGAAGCAGCTACAGAAGGAAGGGTACGATATGACGACTATGGTGATTGTGTGCAATAGCGGCGAATACCCGGATATGAACTGCGCGAGCGGGAGAGAGGTTGAGGAGTTGGAGCCGGTGATCCATCTGCAGCCATGAGATAGCGTGAACGGAAAGAAGAGGCAGGGGAATCCATTTTTTGGAAGTCCTGTCTCTTCTTTTTGCGGGCTATATGGCGTTACAACCGATTTTTTCATAATGATAAAATGTCCGCTTTACGGTCATACCCTGACGTTCATAGAAACGCCGTCCGGGCTGGTCGGTGGATTGGAAGTAGACATAATTCAAACTGCTTTTATACATAGATTGAAACATTTCCCAGACCAGCACCGTGCCGACGCCGCCGTTGCGGTGGTCGGGAGCCACTCCAAAGGGACCGAGCCTGCAGGGATCGCCGTCCATCTGGCGCTGTAAATAACCGGCTATGGTGTCCTTGTAAAGACAGAGAGAAAGCGTTTGTGGAGCCCGTCCTGACAGGATTGCCTGCCGTATGTGCTGCTGCCATCCGGTGCTGAAATTTGCTTTGGCGAAATCCAGCAGAGGAAGGGTATATTCCCAGGAAAAGGGAATGTAAGAATAACCGAGGGCTAATTTTGCCTGTTTCAGTTCTGCCACCGGGGCGGGAATGGTGAAATGGCTCAGATCCATCTCCATCCAATAGGCCGGTGCGCCGCAGGTGTAACCCTGACGCTCAAAAAAGGCTCTGGCTTCTGAATTGGAAGATTCCAGACCGGGAGAAAAATAATAGGGGCTGAAGGCGGATAGTGTGATATGGGAGACCCCTTGGGCCGCCCACCGGTTTTCCAGGCGGTTGAGCAGCTGGGTCCCGATGCCCCGGCGGCGGTATTCGGGCGCTGTGGCCTGGCAGAGAACCCAGGCCTTTTCGCTTTCAAGGCCACGGTCCAGATAGGGGTACCTACGGCGCATACCGAAAATAAAACCGGCCAGATTCCCGCAATCCCAGGCGCCCAGCGTATTTTCGGCGCTGTAATTCTCGTTGGAAAAGAGCACGGCGGCCAGTTTGTGATGGTCTATGGGGTCCAATTCCGGACAGCTGTTCCACAGATTGACGACCTGGGGAATATCCTTCCAGCCCAGGGCAGAGTATTGAAACATACGAAGACCTCCTGTTCAGTGTGATAATTCCAGTATAGGCAGGCCGACGGAAAAATGCAATGCGGAGAGCGCAGTGTGGAAATTTGTTTCCTGAAAAGGAAAAACCTTTATTTGCCCTTCTCCCCAACCTATGTTATAATTTTGCTAATGTCGCGCGCAAACCGCGCCCCCGGCATCGAACCATTTGGCATACGAAGGACAACACAGGTCGGAAGGGAGAGGAAAATGAACATTTTCGGCGGTAACAGTTTCATGAACCAATACAACAAAGCGAAGATGAACCAGCAGGCGCAGCCTCAGGGGAATCCACAGGGAGGCGGCGCGGGCAAGGGCGCCAAATCGGTGCTGTTCGCTTTTAAGATGGTGATTCTCATCTTGTTTTTAGGGGTCACGGCCCTGCAGTCGTTTTACACGCTGTCGGAGAACGAGATGGCGGTGATCACCACCCTGGGGTCGCCCTCCAGCGTCACCACCTCAGGTTTTAAATTTAAATGGCCCTATATCCAGCAGGTCCACAAGATGTCCAAGGAGATCAGGGGCATGTCCATCGGCTACGACCCGGACTACGACCCCTACAACCACGCCAACAGCGAGAACAACCCCATCACCGTGCCCAGCGAGGCGGAGATGATCACCAACGATTTCAACTTCGTCAACGTGGATTTCTACATCGAGTACCAGATCGTGGACCCAGTGCGGGCCTACATCAACAGTGAATCGGCCATCTCCATCCTGCGCAACCTGGCCCAGTCCTATATCCGCGACACCGTGGGTTCCTACGGGGTGGACGAGGTGATTACCACGGGCAAGGCGGAGATTCAGACCAAGGTGAAAACTCTGCTCACGGAGCGGCTGGAGCAGGAGGACATCGGTTACGGAATCAACAACGTGACCATCCAGGACGCGGTGCCGCCCACGGACGCGGTCAACGACGCCTTCAAGGCGGTTGAGGACGCCAAACAGGGCATGGACACCAAGCTCAACGAGGCGAAGAAGTACCAGTCCGAGCAGCTTCCCGCCGCCAACGCCAAGGCCGACAAGGCGTTAAAGGACGCGGAGGCTTTCAAGCAGGAGCGCATCAGCGAGGCCGAGGGCCAGGTGTCCCGTTTCAACGACATGTACGACGAGTACGCAAAATACCCGCTGATCACCAAAAAGCGTATGTTCTACGAGATGATGGAGGAAGTCCTCCCGGGTCTCAAGGTGATTGTGGACGGTTCCGACGGAACCCAGACGGTGCTGCCCCTGGATTCCTTTGTGGACGGAAATGCGAAAGGAGGAGCTGAGTGATGAAAAAACGTATTTTTAAAGGCACAGGTCTGATCCTGCTGCTCCTGGTTCTGTTTGTGCTCTCCAACGCGGTGGTCATTACCAGGGCCAACGAGTACGTGCTGATCAAACAATTCGGAAAAGTGGTGCGGGTGGAGGAAAATGCGGGCCCGTCCCTGTGCATCCCGTTTTTGCAGACCGTGCAGCGGGTTCCCAAGCACAAGATGATCTCCGATTTATATCCCAGCGACGTGACCACCAAGGATAAGAAGGTAATGACCGTGGATTCCTTTGTGATCTGGGATATCAGCGATCCGGTGAAATATCTGTCCTCCTTAAACGCCAGCAAGGAGAAGGCGGAAATCCGTCTGGGCAATGTGGTGTACAACTCCATCAAGACCGTTTTGTCCTCCACCAACCAGGCCGACATCATTTCCGGCCGCGACGGGGAGCTGGCCCAATCCATCACCGACAACATCGGCAATTCCATGGACTCCTACGGCATCCACATCTACGCGGTGGAGACCAAGAAGCTGGATCTGCCGGACTCCAACAAGGAATCCGTGTACCAGCGTATGATCTCCGAGCGGAACAACATCGCGGCCCAGTACACCGCGGACGGCGATTACCAGTCCCAGCTGATCAAGAACGAGACGGACCGGACGGTGAAGGAGACCATCGCCAAAGCTCAGGCCGAGGCGGAGAAAATCAAGGCCGAGGGCGAGGCGCGCTACATGCAGATTTTGAGCGACGCCTACAACGACGAGTCCAAGGCGGATTTTTACAACTATGTGCGGTCTCTGGACGCAATGAAGGCTTCCATGAAGGGGAGCAATAAGACCATTATTCTGGATGAGGACAGCGAGCTGGCCAGGATTTTGTCAGGAAATTAAGAACGATATAATTTAGCTGGCCGTTTGACGGCGAAAATGAGAACAGAGCGTTGAAACAGCGCTGCTGTTCTCTTTTTTTGGCCGTTCGGGGAGCAGGCTTTTGGGGGAGATTCGAAAGGGGGGTGGAATCACGGATTTAAGCGTTAGGCTCTGGATTTACCGGATGGACTCGAATCTTGATAATTTGCATTATGTAGATTATTTTATTGCTATTTTCTGTAAACCTAATATAATAGAAATTAAGGATGCAACGAAATTAAAGATTGGGCAAACCCGTCGAAAGGCGGAGACGCAAAGCTACAGGGGCTTCACCGGATGGTAAGCCAGCCAGCTGCTCTCACCGGTACGACCGGCTCTGAACAGGTGGCGTTTGTGCTGCCTGTTTTTTGATGCAAAGGTCCGGCGGGGCTGCAAAATTCATGTAAGGAAAGGAGGGCAGAGGGCCCGGTGGCGGGATGGTTGTAATTCGCAGGAAAGCGCGGGAATGGCGAAGCGCTTTTAAGTTGCATACACATTAGACTATAAAGGCAAACCCGCCGAAAGGCGGCGGCGCAAAGCTACAGGGGCTAAACCGGACGGCATGCCAGCCAGTTGCAGGAATGATGGAATGTAGTAGCAAAAGAATGACGGCAAAACCTCCATGAAGGGGCTTTAGACGTATGTTCTGGACACTTCTGTCATTTTATGAGATGAGAAGGATGGAGGGAGAACATGAAAGGATTGAAACGCGCATCAAAAGCCGCAGTGTCGCTGTGGCTCTCAGCGGTTATGACCGTGCTGCCGGCCGCCGGAGGAATGATCGTACCGGCGTACGGCATGGAGTTGACGGAAAATGCAGGGGATGCGGATACAGGAAGCTTTGATGGCTATGAGGCTGCTGCGGGCGGCTTGGCGGAAGCGGACAGCCCGGGAAGCGAAGCGGAAGCCGGCCCGGAGCAGGGGCAGGAGCCGGGAGAACAGAACGGTTCCGGCCAGGAAGCGGGGAGTAAGGACGGAGCAGGCCAGGAACAGGGCGCTCCGGACGGATCTGAGCAGAACCAGGGAAATGAGGACGGCAGTGGGCAGGATCAGGGAAGCCCGGATGGCAGCGGCCAGAACCAGGGTTCTCAGGGCAGCGCAGGCCAGGAGCAGGGCGCTCCGGACGGATCTGAGCAGAACCAGGGAAATGAGAACGGCAGCGGCCAGAACCAGGGAACCCCGGACAGTTCCGGCCAGAACCAGGAAAACCAGAACGGTGCCAATCAAAATCAAGGGGCCCAGGGGGGCAGCTCAGCAGAGGAGACCTTGCCCGAGGAAACCCAGCCGGAAGAGACCTTACCGGACCAGAATTCATCCGGCGCAATCCGTCCGGATGAAACGCTGCCCGAGGAGACCATTCCGGAGGAGTCCGCCCCCGATGACAGCCAGTCCGGCGCAATCCGCCCGGATGAGACGCTGCCGGAGGAAATCGTTTCGGAGCAGACATCCACTGAAGAAACGCAGCCTGTGGAGAGCAATCCGGCGTCTCAGGCCCCGGAAACCACAGTTGCGGAGAGCACGTTGAACCCGGAATTGATTCCGCCGGAAACCCCGGCGCAAAAGCAGATGTCCCAGGAGGACATGATGCTGACTGCGACGGTTGACGGAGTCCGGATTACCGTGGAGGCGGAGGCCGGAATCCTTCCGGAGGATACGGAGCTGGTGGTTCAGCGGATCAAATCTGCCGGGGATCTGGAAAAAATACAGGATGCGGTGTCCCGCGCCAGAGAAGATCAGGAGACGGAGGACGCCGGGCAGCAGATTTATGCATTTGACATTTCCCTGTACAGCGGGGAGGAACTGATCGAGCCTGAGGACGAGGTGATCATCAGCGTTGAACTGCTGGAACGCTTGTCTGACACGGATAACGTTCAAGCGGATCTGTTCCATTTGGATGAACAGCTGGAGGAAGCGGAACAGCTGGAAACAGCGGTGGACGGCGGGGCGGTTGTGGCCCCGGTATCCCATTTTTCACCTTTTGCACTGCTGGTGGCTACGGCCTCGGCTGTGGCTGTGGACGGATATAGAGAGGCCGGGGCGGATATGACCATGGCCCAGGCCCTGGAAGACCTGACCGAGGATGAGATCGCGCGGGCGGGCGGCGAGGTGACGGTCTGCCTGACCGGGGATACCCAGGACGAGGCGGAGGTTTTTATTCCGCGGGATAAGGGGATCAAGCATATTACCATAACCCAGAAAAATATAGGGGGGGGGGGAGAATATAAAATAGGAAAAGGTTCAAATGGAGCCACGCTGTTTGCCAATGGCGTTCCGCTTCTTCTGGAGCACGGGCAGCTTGCAAATCTATACGGAGGCGGTAAAAATATTAAACTGGACCGCACGGATATCACAATCACAGGCGGAGAATTCCTGGGAGACCCGGGAGGTCTGGATCTGGTGATTGTGGGCGGCAGTATGGCCACTGCGGCAGGAGCGGACGTATCGGTTACAGATTCCTGCAACATTACAATCGAAGATAATACGACACTTGAGATCGGCAGCATCTATGCCGGCAGCGTTTTAGACGGAAAAGATTCAAAAGCGGAGATCGGCAGCACCAATTTGACGGTGAGAGACTCTTCCGTGCTGATCTGCATGGGCTGTGGGGGCTGCTTTTTGTGGGATGGAGCAGATAACGCTCTTGCAGATGTGGGTGAAACCCATATCAATATAGAGAACAGCGAGTTGCAGGTAGGCTATTTTGATTTTTCATTTTCTTTGTTTGGCGGCAATATTGGAAATAACAAGGTGGCGAATCAGAAATTGATTTGCGGGACCACCAATATTTCTGTCACGGATTCTTCGATTGGAGTATTCGGCTATGGCGGTGGCGAGCTTTTTGGAGGCCAGTATTGTTCTTATGACAAAGGCACGCCGGAGATAAGGCTGGAAAAATCGGTGATCCGTCTGGAAAACAGCCAGGTAAACGGAGTGTTTGGCGGGGGCTATTATGAGGATAATTGCCTTTCTCAAACCGGCTCTTCTGAAATTTATGCCGACAACTGTCAGTTTGAGTATTCCTCAGCTGTGGAGGAGGACTGTTCGATTATTTATAGTGGGGATTTGTACCTGACAGACCGGGATTATGGGAGTACACCTCAGATGGATTGTGCTGAAATCGCACTTGCAGGCGGAATTACGGAAGGCGTCCTGATTCGCGCCGAGGGAGTCAACCAGAATAATACAACCAAGGTAGAACTTCCGATTTATCCCTCTGAGTCCCACCTCACACTCGACCAGTCCATTCGCTCTCAGGTCGACGCCTTGGACTTAGACAGCCGTTGGACGGATGCTACCGTTCTCTTTGACAATGGCTCCACCACGGTAATCACCACATATGAGGATTACGCCGATCTTATTGCGCAAATCCGCGCCGCCGCGCCGCTCCCCGACCCTGTGGAGGAACCCGGAAAAGTGGAGCAGAAGCCGGAACCGGAGCAGGTGGAGACGCCGGCGGCCCCTGAGGGCAGCGCCATTGCTCCGGAGGAGCTGGAGGCCAAGAAAAACGCCGCGGTGGAGGATGTGATCCAGGCTATCGCCGACACTGCGGCAAACAGCACGGTGCCCAGCCTGAACGCTGCCATCGAAAGCCTGGAGGGAGTGAAGCCCGGCGATCAGGTCAGCACTTACTTAAAGATTGACATCCTGGATATCAAGGTCGACGCCGAAGCCAAAGACGGGGAGGTGGCGGTAACGCCCCAGAAGCTGATCCTGGACGTCACCCCGGTCATGAAGGTGATCCCGGGCGGCACCGGGGAGCCCCAGACCAAAATCATCGGCAACGACCAGCTGTCCGGCAGCAGAATCGAATTTCTGGTGGGTGTTCCCGACAGCGTGACCGCCTCAAGGGCCCTGGTGATTCACCATGCGTCCGGCGGCGACGAGTCCTACGAGGCCGCCGTGGAACGTGGAGCGGGCGGGAAGTTCCTCCGCCTCTATGCCAACGGGTTCAGCGCCTTTGAGATTGAATTTTTGGCTGACCAGGAACCGGATGTGCCGGATCCCGGGCCGCAGCCGGACCCCGGACCGCAGCCAAAGCCCACGGGCGGCTCCCATAACTCCGACGATTCCACAACCGTGCAGGGCAGATGGGTTCAGGACTCCAGGGGCTGGTGGTATCAATACAACAACGGCACATGGCCCAGGGAACAGTGGGCGTACCTCACCTACGGAGACAAATATTCCTGGTACTTCTTTGACGAAGACGGTTATATGAAGGACGGCTGGGTATTCTGGAACGGCAGCTGGTATTACCTGCACCGCAACTCCGACGGAACCCGCGGCCACATGTACGTGGGCTGGCAGCAGATCGAGGGCAAATGGTACTATTTCGAGACAGACCCCGGAAAGAACCAGGGCGCGCTCTATGTGAACTGCAAGGCGCCGGGCGGGTACACCGTGGGACCGGACGGCAGCTGGACCGGAGAGACGGATTAAGACGCCGGGAGGCACCTGAAAACAGCCCCGGAGCAGACGATGGATTTTCCATTTCCCCTTGTTCCAATATATGGCAATGTGCTATACTGGAGAAAATGACACGCGGGATGGAAACCGGCCCACCGACAGTCGCAAATGCGCCTTTTATCAGCCGTCAGGCTGCCCGCCTCACAACGGTTTCCCGGCTTCGGATCAAGAGACGCATGGCAGCGGCTGAATAAGGAGAATTTGAATGAAAAACATGCGCAGATGGATCACAGGCGCGGCCCTGGCTGTTTCCATGGCTCTGGTGCTGCCGTTTCAGGCCTTCGCGGGTCAGGAGAACTGGAAACACAATGAAAACGGCTGGTGGTATCTGAAGGACGACGATACGTTCTGCTCGGACACCTGGCTGGAGGAGGACGGTTTTTGGTACCACTTTAACAGCAATGGGTACATGGACACGGGATGGCTGGAGGACAAGGGCCAATGGTACTATCTGGGTGAGGACGGCCGCATGTACGTCAGCACCACAAAAAACATCGACGGCGCGGCCTACATGTTCGACGATACCGGCGCCAGTATGGGGAATCCGGCCCAGGGCGTGTATCCGGGAGAGTGGCAGGGCAACACCTTTGTCAATACCTGGGCCAACTACAAGCTGACCGTGCCGGAGGGCACGCGGATTCTCAGCGGCAAGGACCTGAGGAATTATCGCGAGGAGACCTTCGGTGTGGAAGGCGCTGCGGAGATGGATGACAAATGCGCCACAGAGCTGTTTGTGGAGCTGCCGGGCTATTCCTCCATGGTGATTCTCTATCAGACCGGAAATGGCCGGGAGCTCCTCAGTGAATCGGAGATGGCGCGGTTATTGACCCTTCTGTACGGCCAGAGCGGAAATCAGATCGAGGGCGTGGACCAGGTGCAGCTGGGCGGAAGCAGCTATTACCGGATTCAATCCAGCATGTTGAACGGCTCCATCTGCCAGACCACCTACGTGCGCAAGATCGGCGATGTGTTTATGCTGGTGCAGCTTGTCTACACCACCGGCTTTGCCGATGAGATCAACGGCGTACTGAACAGTATGGCCCCGGTCCGGTGAGCACCGGATCGAACGGTGCCGCTGCTGGCAGTACAAACGTAATAAAAAAACATCTCTGTTGGAACGGTGATTCCAACAGGGATGTTTTTTTATTGAATACAATGGTCCGCTGGCAGAGTCTGCGGAGGCCGCTTTGCAGAGAGCAGTTAAAAAACGGATTTACCGCCCGGCATCAAGTTCCAGGGCCTCCTGAAGGGCTGCAATAAAGTCCTTCACGTATGTTGGCATATATTTGTCCCTGCGGTAAATGATCGAGTAATTTATGACCGTTTCCCTGTCCCCCACATAGAACCAGCGCACCGGCTTGTGGTAGTGGAAATGCCGGATATAGCTCTCGAAATTGAACGCGATTCCCAAGCCCTCCGCCGCCAGCTGGGCCGCGGATTCCAGATTTTCCAGCACATAGCGGCTTTGCGGGGAAATGCCCGCGTAGTCCATAGCCCGGTCCGTGTAGATCCTGGAGGACTGGTGGGACTTTTGTAAAATGAACGGCTCCCGCTCAAACCATTTCAAATCAACCCAGGCCGTGCCGCCGTCCTCAGGCGCCGGTATGTCCGCCGCCAGCGGATGATCCGCCCGGACCACCATCACCAGGCGGTCGCTGTAAAACGGCTGATAGATCAGGGCCGGATCAGAATCGCGCTGGTTGTTGACGATGAAATCCAGCTCCCCGCCCGCCAGCAGCCGGAACATCTCGTCCGAGGACTGCTCGCAGGTGGTTACCTGAATTCCAGAGTGAGAGGGCGCGTAAGCTTTCAGGGCCGGGGCCAGAAGATACAGGGTTCGACGGGGATGGATTCCGAATCTCACAGAGCCGGTGGAGCCTTGGCGCAAGTCCCCCAGCTGCGCCCGGCAGCGCTCCTGATACCTTAGCATTTCCCTGGCATTTTCCAGGTAAATCCGGCCCGCCTCCGTAGGGACAAACCGCTTTCCCAGCCGGTCAAACAGCTGCAATCCCAGCTCCTTTTCCAGGTTGCTGAGGAAAATGCTCAGGGTGGGCGGCGATATGTGAAGCTCGGCTGCGGCCTGTTTCAGGCTGCCGTGCCGCGCGATGGCCGTGACATAGGCCTGTTCCCTCAATTCCATGTAGATAACCTCCGATTCCGCACTCCTTCCCGCGGCCCCTGCGCGTTCAAGGCGGACAATAAATTAGTTAAAAGCTAATATTTATGTAAATATATTTAATTTGACATAATTATACCGCCGCAATATAGTTTAATCAAGTAGAATGAAGGGCCGGGCCTGCATAACTGCCGCGCCGGGTCCATTTTGATCCAGAGGAAAAGGAGAGAGGTATGAAAGAAGCGCTGTTTGAGGTAATCGACCGGTTTGGCGGGGAGTTGACCGCCCTGTCCGACGACATTTTTGATCACCCGGAGGTGGGATATGAGGAATACCGCGCTAGCGGCCTGTTGTGCGACCTGCTGGAACGGGAAGGATTTGCGGTGGAGCGGGGAATCGCCGGGATTCCCACCGCGTTCCGTGCGGTCTACGAAAACGGCGTGGGCGGCCCTTCCATGGGCCTGCTCTGCGAGTACGACGCCCTGGAGGGTATCGGGCACGCCTGCGGCCATCACACCCAGGGGCCCTGCGCAGTGGGCGCGGCCCTGGCGGTCAAAGAGACGGTGAAGGACCAGCCGTACAAGCTGGTGATCTACGGCACCCCGGCGGAGGAGACGGTGGGCGGAAAGATCCAGATGAAGGAGCGCGGCTGCTTCCAGGACATCGACGTGGCCCTGATGATGCACCCCAGTCCCACCACGACCACGGATGTGAAATGTATGGCCATGGCAACCTACCAGGTGACCTTCCACGGGATCAGCGCCCACGCGGCCATGAGCCCGGAATCGGGCCGGAGCGCCCTGGATGCGGTGATGCTGGCGGCTCACGGCATTGAGTGTCTGCGGGAGCATGTGAAGGAGGACACCCGTCTGCACTATACCATCAAGGACGCGGGCGGTCCCAGCAACGTGGTTCCGGCCACGGCGAAGGCGGAATTCTGTATGCGGAGCTACAATACCGATTACCTCTACGGCGTGATGGAGCGGGTGAAAAAGATTATCGCCGGTGCGGCCATGATGACGGAAACGGAGTACGAGATCGCCGAGGATCCATTTTTTATGGCCAAGATTCCCGATCTCACCCTGAACCGGATTCTCATGGAAAACGCCGCGCTGGTGGAAGCCCCCACGATCCGCCCGCCCAGGGAGAAAACCGGCTCCACGGACTTCGGCAACGTGATGTACGACGTACTCGGCTCCTGCATCCGCATGGCCTTCGTGCCCGAGGGCACCAGCTCCCATTCCAGGGAATATCTGGAAGCGGGCAAGAGCCGGACGGCCCACCGCAGCGTGCTCCTGGGCGCTAAGATCCTGGCGGCGTCCTGCCTGGACATGATCTGCGACGCCGGACTTCTGGAGCAGGTGAAGCGGGATTTTAAGGAGACGAAGGAGCAGATGGGACGGGAAAATCATTGAGACATATAAGGCCCCGGCCTCAGCGGTCCGATACCGGACGCTGAGGCCGGGGCTTTATGCCGGGTCGGGGAGAAGAAACGGTTGTGGGGCCGGTACCCATATGTTACAATTTAATTAGAATGTAATTGGCCGCTGGCGCAGCCTGAGGGTCATTGTTTTCAATTCCGGGAGTTTGGCGGCCCAGGCGCAGCCGGACAGCAGAAAATGGAGGTGGTTTTGTTGGAATACAGAAAGGCTAAGGCGGAAAATGCCGGGGAAATTTACGGTCTGGTGCAGGCCACGATCAAGGCCGTTTACCCGAGATATTATCCCAGGGAGGTGGTGGATTTCTTCTGCCGCCACCATAACCTGGAACATATTCTGGCGGATATCGGACGCGGCGACGTGGGCATTTTAAAAGAGGGAAATCAACTGATCGGCACCGGCAGCCGCGACGGCAATCACATCACCCGGGTTTATGTCAACCCGGAATTCCAGGGGAAAGGATACGGCAGCCATATTATTGAGATTCTGGAACGTGAGATTGGACGGGATTACGATACGGTTAATCTGGACGCCTCCCTCCCTGCAAGCTGCCTGTATGAGCGGCGGGGATACAGGACTGTAAAGCATGAAACACGGGAAGTGGAAAATCAGGCGGTTCTGGTCTATGAAATTATGCAGAAACAGTTGGACCCCGCTGCGTTTGGGACCGATGTCCAACGCGGCGGAACTGACGTCCGGGCAACCCATATGCCGCATAATGCCGGAACGCGCGGGGAGGGGTGAAGGTGAAAAAATTTGTTCAGATTCTGCTGATGACGCTGGTGGTTGTGGAGTGCTTTCTGTTTTTCGGCGGATACGCGGTGTTTGACTTCAGCCGGAGGTATTACACGGCCGGAGCGGCCTGCGCCTTTATTATTTCCCTTATTCTGTATGGGTTTCTCGCCCAGGCTGAGAAGATAGAGGAGCTGGAAAAAAGAATTCAGGAGATTGAAACGGGCGTGGCGCAGAGTGCCGGAACAGGAGATGAAGTTGAGCCGGTACGAAGAAAGGATCAAATTGATTGAGGAGAGCTGCGGCAATGGAAAAGACCGCGACTCCGCCTTTGACGCGTAAAGTCCGGTTCCACCGGCCGTCTTGTTGGGGATTAAGCAGAAGCAGGGCGGGAGCCATAACGGCGCCCGCCCTGAGAAAATTGTAACCGTTCAGACGGCTCATCTTCTTGGCCGTTCATTTCCGGCGCTCCTGCCGCGGATGCCCCAAAAGCACACTGCGGCCAGGCCCAGGGCAATTCCGGTCTCGGCCAGAAATACCGGCAGCAGGTTCAGGAAGGCCAGCTGACCGCTGAAATGCTCCAGCAGCACGGAGATCAGGTTAGCGGCCATGTGAAACAGCCAGGGCGCAAGCAGGGTGCCGAAGCGCTGCAGCAGCCACGCCGCCCCAAGGCCCAGGAAAAAGGCATAAACGCCCTGGATCACCGAGCCATGGTACAGTCCGAACAGCAGGGCGGAGAGAAATGCCGCCGTCCGCCAGCCGAACCGGTCCCGGAACAGGCAGAAGGCCTGGCCGCGGAAAATCAGCTCCTCCACCGCCGGAATCAGCAGGCAGGTGCAGACCAGCTGGATGAGAAGGGGCGGCGCGTAGAGGGCCGGGGCCATGTTTTCGGCATAGCCGGGGAACAGATAGGGGAGGCCGGAGAGATTCAACAGGTTGTTCACCGCGACGGAAGCCGCCGCGCCAAACAGCAGAATCAGGGCCAGACTGGGGCCCAGCTTCCGGTATTCCGGCCTTGCCTCCTGCCCATGGCGGCCCCGTTCCCTGCGGTAAAACACATACAGGAGGGGCAGCGAGAGCAGCGCGGCCAGCCCGGTTAACAGCAGCGGGCCGAAGGACGCGGGGGCAACGGGGGCGATCACGTTAAACATTGCCCAGTAAATCACCAGGCTCAGAAAAATTTTCAGAAGAATCATCAGGTTCACCTCATAACTTGACCGCCGGAGCGGTCCGAATTGACACCATTATACAGGAACGACCGGCATAACGCAAGAAAATGCCCCAGGCCGGGCGGCATGGGGCAAAGATTTACATCAACCGCTGGGAAAGGAGCGCAGCCGATGAAACGGAATTGGTTTAACCTTGTGTGCATCATTTTATCAATGTTATTGATTGGGGCCAATCTTGCCGCATATTGCGGCTATTGGTACAACGACGGCAATGCCCTGGCGCTGCTGGCCGCGGTGCTTCTGCTGATCACATCGGTTCTCCGCTTCCGGGAGAACCGGCGAGGAGAATAGTGCCGTATGTCTTGGCGCAGCTGCATTGCTGGTTAGGCCGCGCTGGCTGTCAGGCTGCAGTGCCGGCAGGACCGCTTTGGCAGTCAGATCATATTGCCGGTCAGGCAGCCGGGTGATCGCACACGCCGATCAACAGCCACACGCCGCGGTTCTTGATGCCGAATAAAAACGGCCGGTTCAGGATCATGTCAGCCCGATCCGCCTTCTCCTCGATGGCGGCCGCGGATTCCAGCGTCAGATCGGTAAAAGAAGAGGCCTCCACGCCGTCCCGGTTGACGGAAATATAACTGTCCTGGGTGATCGCGGAAATCCTGACTTCCCCGTCTTTTGTCATGTTAGAAAAATCTCCCTGCATAAACGGATCGGTTATGCCGTCGTTTACCATGGATTCCTTTAAATCCAGACTGCTGGATAGGGTAAATTGTGGAATTTTGAAAACCACTTCCCCCGACATGGACGTTCCGCCCTCCATCACTTCCTGCAAACGCTCCGCCGACTCAAAAAAGGAGTCTACCGGAACGCCCTCGTCCGGGAGGACGAAGTACATCTGTCCGCGCTCCTTCAGAACCAGGCTGGCGCGGGTGAACCCCGTGCCTTTGTAAAAGCCCCAGCTGCCGTACGTTTTGTTCAGAAACAGGGCATCTGCGGTTTCGCCGCCGGTCAGGTAGAAGGGTTCCGGCGTTTCCGACAGGTAGAGTCGGTCCCGCCACTCATCCCGGAAATACAGCGTATTCAGGATACGAAGCAGATCATCCTCCTGGACGCGGATTTCCGGCCTTATGGTTCCGCCTGTCTGCTGTTGTACCCATTCGTTCATTTTATCCGCAGCTGCGTCACTGCCAAAATCCGCGGAATACACGGAGGCCCCGTATTGTTTGGTGGCCTCCTTTTTGAAGCCGCGTTTCAGGCGAACGCTCTGATCGTGCCAGAGCGAGGTGCAGATCGTCAGTCTGGAATGCCCGCCTTCGGAATGGAGCGTCCGGTACAGGCTGGCGGCCTGCTCCGACGGTTTCTCGCCATCCTGCACACCCAGATAGGCGTCCAGCTCCCCGGCGGTTTGCCCCGACGCGCCGGAGGCGGTCAGGGAGAGCGCGTGGTAAAAGCTGACCGGAGAGTAGATCAGATTTTCGCCCCGGCTGCGTAGAAGGCCGCAGGCTGTCCGGTAGGCGAAGCTGTTGATCGTTTCTGTGGAAAGGGAGGCTGTGTCCGCCTGCGGCTGCCGCCGGGTTGCCCAGACCGTCAGCGCGCCAAGGAACAGGGCGATTGCCGCCAGGACAGAGGCCCGTTTTCCATTTTTCTTTCTGCGTTTTCGAGTCCTGCGAGTTCTCATGGTACCTCCTACTGTGTGCTTGCCGGTCCGTAATGCCCCGTGACCGCCGTGTCTTATCCCCGGTACCGGTTCAGGCAGGCGAAGATTTCCTGTTCTCTGGGCATACAAAGGCCCATTGCGGCGTAGGAGGAATCGCTGATGGCAGGAAGTCCGCCCCGGTTGATCTCGCTTGTGAGGAGCTTAACGATTTCCGTTACGCTGTAGCGGGGGAAGAGCTGTTTTTCCAGGCAGTAGCGCACCATCTGGGCCAGGGCCGCGGTCTGCTCGCCGTGAACCAGCTGTTCCACAAAGCGCAGGTCCACCTGCTCCTTGCCCACCTGAAGGGAGTCCTTGCCGTAGGTCTTGGTTTTGATCCGCTCGTCGCGCCCGCGTCCGCCGCGGTCGCCGCCACGCCCGCCGTCGCGTCCATAGCCGCCACGGTTGCTGTCGCCATAGCCCCCACGTCCGCTGTCGCCGTATCCACCGCGCCCGCTGTCGCCGTAGCCGCCGCGGTTGTTGTCGCCGCCGCGTCCGCCGTTACCATAGCCGCCGCGCCCGCTGTCGCCATAGCCGCCACGTCCGCCGTTGCCATAGCCGCCGCGCCCGCCGTCGCCGTAGCTGCCGCGCCCATTGCCGCCGTCGCCATCGCGGTCACCGCCACGTCCATTTCCGCCGAATCCTTCATCTTCATCCCCGTCCGCAGCTTCATATCCGCCGCGGCTCTCCGCCGACTGCCGTCCGGCGCTGCTGGCCATGTTTTTTCCGGCCGCGCTCACGGCCAGCTTCCGCCCGGGCGCAGGAAGCGAGAAGCCGGGGGCCGCCTTGGTGGGATCTTCCCCGTATTCCGCGCAGGCTTTTTTTGTCTTTTCCGTGATATCCAGGGGCACGTAGCAGTCCATCTGGATAATGGTGTCCGCGATATAGAAGTAAGCCCCGGAGCTGCCCGCCACCAGCACTGTGGAGATTCCGGCCTTTACGAACAGGTCCCTGGCCCGCTCGATAAAGGGGGTGATGGGCTCCTTGTCCCGGCTGATGATATGCTGCATCAGCTCGTCCCGCAGCATAAAGTTCGTGGCCGAGGTGTCCTCGTCGATCAAAAATACCCGGCTTCCGGCCTCCCAGCCCTCGACAACCCCGGCCGCCTGGGAGGTGCTGCCGCTGGCATCCGGCGTGGAGAAGCGGCGGGTATCCTTTTTATTCGGCAGGTCGTTGATGAACAGGGAAATGTCCACGTTGTTGATGCTGCGCCCATCCTCGGCCCGCAGTTTGAGGGCCGTATCGTCCGTGATTACATACTCCCTGCCGTCCCCGGCCACGTGATTGTAGACGCCCAGCTCCAGAGCCTTGAGCAGCGTGGATTTCCCGTGGTAACCGCCGCCCACGATCAGCGTGATGCCCTCCTTGATCCCCATTCCGGTGATCCGTCCCCTGTGGGGCAGCTCCATCTCCATCCGCAGGCTCTCCGGCGAGGAAAATGCTACCCCGCCCTTCATGGGACGGCTGGAAACGCCGCTCTCCCGGGGCAGCACCGCACCGTCCGCCACAAAGGCGACCAGACCCCGGCGCTTAAGCTCCTCCCGGATGAACTGCTGGTCCTCCGCCAGCTCCGCCACCGCCTTTACCTCCTTGGGATTCCGGCTGGCGTGGAAAAATACGCTCTTTACGCAGCGGGGCAGGAATTCAAAGAGGATTTTGATCAGCTCCCCGGAGTTGATGGTCCGCCCGAAAGCCGGGAAACCCACCTCAAAACGGGCGGTGATGCCTGTCTTTGTGATCTCGCAGGCCGTCCGGGAGAGAATCTCCGGCCCGGGGCTGCTGATGGCGATCAGGCCGCTCTTGCCCGATCCCTTGGCCTTGAAATTGAACTGGGCGATCTCCCGCCCGAACTGCCGGACCAGATAATCCTCCAGCGCCGTTTTCTTCCAGGGTGTGTCGAAATAAGCCCCGGGGTAACCGGCCCTGGCGTGGGGCACTGTGATGCTTACCTTGGAGGGGGAGGCGAAGGGGTCTCCCTGTACGTGGTCGATGGACAGGGTATAGCTCTCAAACGCGTATATCCCCTGGGCCGATTTATAAGCCGGATAGCTTTTCCGGTCGATGGATTCCAGTAAACGCCGTAAATCTGCTGACTGCTTCATGTTTTCACCGCGCAAATGCGCTCTCCTTTTCTTGAAATAATATCTAATTTTAAAGCAGAAAAATACACAATGCAAGCATTTTCAGCTTTCTGAGAATTCTCTTCCCAATTTTCCGCCATTCCTTTATAATAGTGACACATAGATGTCGTGTTAACTGTGGCATGATAAACATGGAAATGAAAAACCACACCCAGACATGGCAGGAGGAACAACAATGGAATGGAATTTATTATATGGAAAAGACCGCAAGCCCACACTGGAGGAGGCCGGAGCCTTCGCAGGCAAACTACTCTCCGAGGACTTCATGGGCTTTATGGCGGAGAACTGCCCGGCAGCCCCAAAGCTGGAGTACAGCGGCTGCACCATGCAGCCGGGCTGGAACATCAAGTTCAAGAAAAACGGCAAAAACGTGTGTACCCTTTATCCCCTGGACGGGTACTTTATCTGCATGATCCTTATCGGAGGCGACGCCATGGCGGAGATGGAAGCGCGGCTGGGGGATTTCACCCCGTACATCCAGGGGAAGTTCCGCGACACCAGGATTTTCCAGGGAAGCCGCTGGCTGTACCTGGAGATACGGGAGCAGGCGGTGGAGTGGGACCTGGAGGAGCTGGTATTCCTCAAGCTGCGCTCCATGGGCCTGACGCCCGGTCCGGCGCGGGAAAAAGGAAAGAGAACGGCGCGGGAAAAAGGAAAGGATACGGCCTCGGAAAAGGGAAAGGAGGCGGCCTTGGAAAAGGGAAAGGGCATGGCCCCGGAAACGGTAAAGGGGACGGCCGCGCGCGGGAAAGGAAAACGGAACGAGGATGAAAATTGACCGGCTGATCGGCATCTTATCCATCCTGCTTCAGCAGGAAAAAGTCACCGCCCCCTATCTGGCGGAGAAATTCGAGGTCTCCCGCCGGACCATTATCCGGGACGTGGAGGCCCTGTGCAAGGCGGGAATCCCCATCGTGACGGCCCAGGGGCGTGAGGGAGGCATTTCCATCATGGACGGCTACCGGGTGGACCGGACGCTGCTCACTTCAAGGGAAATGCAGTCCATTCTCACCGGCCTTAAAAGCCTGGACAGCGTGTCCGGCAGCAACAAATACCAGCAGCTCATGGACAAGCTCTCGGTCAAACAGGGCCTGATTCTGGCGGCGGACAGCCACATCGCCATCGACTTATCCTCCTTCTACAAGGAAGCCCTGGCGCCTAAGATCGAGCTGATTTTGTCGGCTGCGGAGGAGCGCCGTCTGATCGGGTTCGACTACGTTTCGCCCCGGGGAGAGGGACGGCGGAAAATTGAGCCTTACGTGCTCATTTTCCAGTGGTCCTCCTGGTACGTGTGGGGATATTGCCTGGACCGGCAGGATTACCGCCTGTTCAAGCTACACCGCATGACCCGGCTTTGCGAGACCGGAGAGACGTTTTCGCCCCGGGATTACCCGCCCTACGACCCCAGCCCTGAAAAGGTATTTCCCGCGGCTATCCAGGCCACGGCCCTGTTTGAGCCATCGATGAAATGGCGGCTGATGGAGGAGTACGGCCCGGAGAGTTTTGAGGAGACCGAGGATGGGAGGCTGCTGTTCACCTGCGGATTTACGGACATGGAATCGCTGTTTGGCTGGCTCCTCAGCTTTGGACCCACGGTGGAGCTGCTGGAACCGGAGGAACTGCGCCCGCGTTTTCGGGAGCTGGTAAGGGATATTATAAAAAAATATAATGGTGACGTATAGATGTCCTGTTTAGGGTGGTAGAATGATATCATCCAAAAACGAAAGGGACCAAGGTGACAGAAATGGAATATGAGATTTTAGATATGAATGAGAAAATAATCGCAGGTCTGTGCGCGCGCACCAACAACAGCGCACCGGACATGCCTCAGGTGATCGGGGGTCTGTGGACAAGGCTTTACGGCGAGGGACTTCACCTCTCCATGCCCAACAAAGCAAACGACAAGTCCGTGGGGCTTTACAGCGATTACGCCTCCGACGCCAGCGGGGATTACGATATTACCGTGGGCTTCGAGGTGACTACCGATGAGCAGCTCCCGGAGGGTCTGACGGCAAAGCGCATTCCGGCGGGCCGCTACGCCAAATTTATTGTCAAAGGCGATATGCACCAGGCGGTTTCCGACTTCTGGCAGGCTCTCTGGACCATGGATCTGGACCGCGCCTATACCGGGGACTATGAGGAATACCAGAATAGCGACATGGAGCAGGCGGAGATTCATATGTATATCGCGTTGCGATAAGGGAGGGGGAAAATGCCCCGCGGCAATGGCGGAGGGCAAAACGCCCTGCGGCATAGGCGAGCGCAAACTGCCCCGCGGCATAGGCCGAGCGTAAACCGCCCCGCGGCATAGGTGGAGCGCAAACCGCCCTGCGGCGTAGGCGGAGCGCGAACCGCCCCGCGGCATAGGTGGAGGGCAAACCGCCCTGCGGCATAGGCGGAGCGCAAACCACCCCGCGGCAATCGCATAACACAAAATAAAAGGAGGCGTACCAAATGGCATCCACCCGGGAATACGTGGAATTTGTGGCGGGCCAGCTGAGCGGCGCGGGGGCGATCACCTACCGCAAGCTGTTCGGCGAATACGGCCTGTACTGCGACGGGAAGTTTTTCGGCACGGTTGAGGGAAACCAGCTTTATCTAAAGGTCACGGAGGCGGGCAGACGGCTGCTGCCGGACGCTGAGATCGCCTCCCCCCACGAGGGATCAAACCTTCTGACAGTGGAGGAGGTGGAGGACCGGGAGTTTCTGGCGAAGCTGGTTCGCGAGACCTGCGGCGAGCTGCCCGCCCCCAAGCCGAAAAAGCCCAAGGTTCCAAAAAAGAAAAAGGCGTAGAAAGAGCCAATCCACAAAGGAGAAGATTTATGGAAAAAAACATGAGCTGCTGCGGAGTCATCTGCTCCGAATGCGAATACTATCCCGGCCAGTGCCCCGGCTGCCAGGCGGTCGAGGGAAAGGTTTTCTGGGCGGAGTACGTTGGCAGGACCGTCTGCGAGAAGTACGAGTGCTGCGTCATCCAGAAAAAGCTGGCCCACTGCGGTAAGTGTGGGGAATTGCCCTGCAGGCGCTACGATCTGGACGATCCCAACCTTTCCCCGGAGGAGAACAAACGGATCAGGGAGGAGAATATCAAGCTTTTAAGATCCCTGCAATGACCCAAAATGCTCTTTTAAATAGGTAACAAAGATTCTGCTGGCGGCAGGCAGATTCAGATCCGAACGGAACAAGAGATTTACATAGCGCAGCGGAATCGGGCTGGCGAGAGGAACCCTCAGAAGGGAACCCTCCGCCAGCTCTTTTTTGACCATCACGTCCGGCAGCACGCCCAGGCCCAGATTCTGAAGGAGCAGGGCCTTCTGGAATGTGTAGTATTCGATGGCCAGACTTCCGGTGACGGACAGGCTGTTGTTGATGAAATAGGGCTCCAGCTTTTTGGCGTACTGGGGATTGACCGAGGGAATCTCGTTGTGGATGCAGAGAAAATCCGCCAGCTCCTCCAGGGTCCGGGCCCGTTTGGTCAGATACGCGAATTCCGGCCCGCAGACCACGATATCCTGTATGGGAAAGAGCCGGTAGAGCGCAATGGAGTGATCCAGCTTGTCCACCGGATCGGTGACCACGATAAAATCCGCCAGACCCGCTTTCAGCCGCTCGATGGCGGTGGGGGTGTAGTCCGTGGAGATTTTAAAGGAGATGCCGGGATAGTCGCGGTGAAATGCCTTGATCACGGGGACGATGCCGGTGAGAAACCCCACCTCGCTGGCAGTGATGTGGATGCTGCCCGTGTCCATGGACTTGAAATTCTCCAGGTTGTCCTCGGCTTTGGAAATGTGCTCCACCGCCTGCGCCACGTTGTGCAGCATAACGGTGGCTTCCGGCGTGAGGGTTACGCCCTTCTTGGAGCGTATGAACAGCTTGACGCCCAGCTCCGACTCCAGCGCCTGGATATAATGGCTGACCGTGGGCTGGGTGAGATGGAGCATCTGCGCAGCCAGAGAAAGACTCTGATACTTTGCGACATAATAAAAGACCTTGTAGTATTCAAAATTGACTGCCATTTTACTCCCCCTCCATATAAATATAGAAAATATCTATAACCATCCCAAGAATTACAATTTTACTTCATGATATCTCCTGTAGTATAATCAATAAAACGAAAAAATTCAATATAAAATCAATTTTGTGTTAAAAAATGAGTCTCAACGGAAAGAAAGGTGAAAATTTTTCTCCATTGGGACTTTTTTACAAAAAATATTATAAATATTGAGGAGGTGCAGTATGTATCTGCGGCAAATGAACGAGGAAGAAACTCAGATACTCCATGATGTGAGCCGGGACGCTTTGATGGAATACACCAGGGGCGTCTCGCGCTGGGTCCGCATTTCCAGCCTTCAGGAGGAGGTGGACAGCCTGAAATACCTGAAAGGGCTGCTGGACTCCTTCGGCTATGACACGGAGATGCCTGAGTATATGGGATACATCAGCTATCCGGTGAAGGCCTTCGTGACCATTGAAAGCCCGGTGGAGAAGGCCTTTAAGGGGATCAGCGCCTGCTTCACCCCGTCCACTCCCATCGGCGGGATCATGGCGGAGGCCGCCGACTGCACCGAGGCGGATTACCGGGGGAAGGTGGTGCTGATGGACGGACTGGCAAACGCGGTGAAGATCAAGGAAGCCGAGAAAAAGGGCGCGGTGGCGGTACTGTTCCTCCACGACCAGAACATTCACAACGGCCCGGCCTCCGACATTTGGGGCAACCCCACACAGAGCCGTCTGGATACCCTCCCCGCGGTCCCGGTGGTCTCCATCACAAAACCCGACGGAACGGAAATCCGCCGCCTCTTAAAAGAGGGCCATGTGAAGGTGAGAGTGGAGTCCACGGTGGTAAATGAATGGAGAAAATGCCCGCTTCTGATTGCGGATCTGGAATGCCCGAAGAGCGACAAGTACATTCTCTTCTCCGGGCACATCGATTCCTGGGATTACGGCGCAATGGACAACGGCAGCGCCAACGCCACCATGATCGAATGCGCCAGGCTGATGGCACAGAGAAAGGACAAGCTGGCCAGGGGGCTTCGGATCGCGTTCTGGTCCGGCCACTCCCAGGGCAAGTACGCGGGCTCGGCCTGGTATGCGGACCACCATTTTGAGGATCTGAGGGATCACTGCGCGGCGCATCTCAACATCGATTCCGTGGGCGGAGAGAACGCCGTGGTGGTGGAGGAACCGCCGGTCATGGCCCAGGCCTGGGACCTGGCGAAGGACGTGATCGAAGGGCAGACCGGCGCGGCATTTTCCGGCAAACGCATGGCGAGAAACGCGGACCAGTCCTTCTTCGGCGTGGGAATTACCTCCATTTTCGGGACATTCTCCGAGCAGGACATTTCAACCGTCGGGGACTCCCTGTCCTTCCGCTACGGCGAGGGCAGCAGGGCCGGGGGGCTGGGCTGGTGGTGGCACACGGAGCACGATACCATCGACAAGATAAGCCCTGAGCTCCTGGTGCGTGATTGCAGGCTTTACGCCGCCGTCCTCTGGCGGCTTCTGACCGCTCCGGCCCTGCCCTTTGTGATCGGAAGGGCAGTGGAGGAAATGAAGCAGACCGTGGACCGGCTTCAGGACAAGCTTGTGGGAACCTTTGATTTTGCACCTCTGCAGAAGCGTTTGGATGAGATTGCCGGGAAGGCGGCTGACTTTGACGCGCTGTGCCGGGCCGCGGCGGAGCCGGGCGAAGAGGCGGAAACGCTGGTGGAGCGGCAGATGAAGTTATGCCGGAACATTGTCCGCCTGGTCTACCACGAGAACGATGTGTACGATTTTGACCTGTGCGGACCCCTCTACCCCCTGCCGAATCTGGAGTGTGGGGAACGGCTGGCCGCCAGCATGGAGGGCTCCAGCCGGTATTATCTGTATTTGACCCAGCTTCAGAAGGGGTACAACCGGGTGATGGAATACTGCGGACAGATTCTGGAGCTTTTGTGAGGGCTGTCCAGTCAGGAATAAACAACTAATGTGAACACAACAGGAAAAGGAAAGGATGGTGGCAGGTATGTTTCGATTTGACGGTAAGGTGGTCGTGATCACAGGGGCCGCGGCCGGGATCGGCGCGGCCGCGGCAAAGATGTTCAGCGATCAGGGCGCGGTAGTGGCCGTGACCGACGTGAACATGGAGCTGGCGGAGAAAACGGTAAATGAGATTGCAGCCGCGGGCGGGAAAGCGAAGGCTTACTACTGCGACGTCAGCAGCCGGGAGTCCGTGGATTCCATGATCGATGAGGTGACAGCCGATTTCGGGACCGTGGACGTGATGGTGGACAACGCAGGCGGAACCCACGGCGCGGTGCACTCTGGGAATATCGAGGAGTACACGGACGAGGAATTCGACGGCGTTGTGAAGCGCAACCTCTACGGCGCGTTTTACCTCTGCCGGAAGGTGATTCCCATGATGAAGGAGAAGCGGGCCGGAAAAATCGTCATCGTCTCCTCCGGCGCGGGCAGAACCACCAGCCGTTCCGAGTTCGGCCGCATCCCCTACGCGCCCAGCAAGGCGGCCCAGCTTGGGCTCATGCGCCAGCTGGCCCTGGAATGTGCGCCCTTTAACATCCAGATCAACGGCGTTGCCCCCGGCCTGATCAAATCCACGCAGTACATCGAGGACAACTGGAATACCAACACGCCGGAGCAGAAGGAAGCCACTCTGAAGAAGATTCCGGCAGGCCGCAGGGGCACCAGCGAGGAGATCGCGGCGGGAATCCTGTTCATGGGCTCGGAGGAAGCCAGCTATGTGACGGGGCACTGCCTGGATATCAACGGCGGCAGCCTGATGATGTAGTCTGCATACAAACGGAGGGAAGCGTATGGAGAAGAAAGATAAAAAATGGGTAAAGGTTCCCTGGACGACCATCGCGATGCAGGCCGGGCTTCTGGTGTTTTGCGGTATCTTCGTCCAGTTCCAATTTGACATCTATGTGTTCGGCGTGCCGCTGGAGTCGTTTTTGGTGATGTGGTGCCCGTACATATTCGTGGCGGTGGCCACAACCATTTACATTATAAAAGAGAGAAAGAAGGAGGATGAGTGATGGGAGATGAAATGATCTATATCGTGATACTCCTGGTCTATCTGGCGGGCATGCTGGTCATCGGCTTTATCAGCTCCAAAAAGGTGACCAACTCCAAGAGCTACTATACCAGCGACCGGAACGTAAGCGCCGCGGTCACGGGCTTCAGCTACTCGTCCACCCAGCTCAGCTCCGGCTCCACCATCGGTATGCCGGCCACCGTCTACACCCAGGGCTACAGTTACATGGGAACCCCCATGGCCGCCGCAGCGGCTCCCTGGTTCACCTTTCTGCTCACCGGCGAGCGGGTGCGCAAAATCAGCGAGCGGGTGGACGCCATCGATTACGGCGACATTTTCCGCGCCAGATTCGGGAACGCGTCCAAGATCCTCTATGAGCTGCTTATCATCGTGTTTGCGATACCTACCATTATTTCCCAGTTCGCGGCCGCGGGCAGCTCGGTACAGAGCCTGACCGGGATTTCTTACAATGTTGCGATTCCCATGATCGCGGTGGTGCTGACCATCTACACCATGTCCGGCGGCATGAACTCCGTGGCGCTGACCGACTATATCCAGGGCATCATCATGATCGCGGGCTTCGGCATTCTGGCGGCTATTTTGCTCACAAGGGCGGGCGGATTTACCGCCATGCACGAGGGCATCGCGGCCACGGACCCGGATCTTCTGAGGCTGACGGGAAAAGCCAGCAAAACCTGGGTCATCTGCTGTATCATCACCTGGTCCATCCTGATGGTGGGCGGCAGCATCACCTCGGTGGTGCGTTTCCTGATCCCCAAGGATTTAAAGGCGCTCCGGGGCGCGCTGGGCTACTCGGTGTTCTTTAACATTTTCGTGCTCTCCGCCTGTGGCGTGATCGGCCTCTGCGGCATCACCCTGCTTCCGGGCCTGGAGTCCACGGACCGCCTGGTTCCCACGCTGATTGGCACCTACATGACCCCGATCCTGGGTGGCATCCTGATCTCCGCCGTTATCGCGGCAATCATGTCCTCCGTGGACTCCACCCTGCTACTGTGCTCGGCGGCCGCGGAGGGACTGTATATCGGATATATCAATCCCAACGCTTCCGCGAAGCAGCAGCTGCGCGTGGGGCGAGCTATCACGGTGGTGGTGGCGGCCGTGGCTATGGTCATGGCGTTCAAGCCCTTTACGGCCATCCAGTGGCTGGTGGCCTTCTCCTTCAACACCTGGGCGGGCGCATTTACTGTTCCGGTTCTCTTCGCCCTGTGGTCCCCTGGGACCACCAAGACGGCAGGATTCTGCGCAATGGCGGCGGGCGCTGCTGCGGCCCTGGCCTGGTACGCGGCGGGCTATATCATGTACAACAGCTTTTCCAACTGGCCCTTCGGCATCTGGCCCGGCATTTTTGGCAGCATCGTTTCTCTGATCGTGATTCTGGCGGTGAGCGCATTCACGAAGCCCATCGACGAGGAAACCAGGGAGATTTTCTATCTGGAATAGGAAGAAAATGGAATTGGAAGGGGGAGAGAACATGACCATATTGGCATCCGCGTCCAACATAAGCGCGGACCGGGCGGTGACGATCGCCGCCGCGTCGCTGGAGAAGAAGGGCCTTGCATTCTGGTCCCCCTCCTACAAAGTGGTATCTGTGGACCGGGAGGCGATCCTGGTCCGCTACGTGCCTTATTACATCATGCAGATCTGCTTTGCCATTCCCGGAGGACTTCGGGGGAAAATGGGAGGGCGGCAGATCATGGCGATGGAGGGTATTACCGGGGAGGCGGGGGTCGCCCTGGGCGCTCCGTCCGCCAGTGAGCAGGAGATTCCCGGGGACTCCGTTCTCGTTCCGAGGTTTGACGAGAGGGAGGCCAGGGAGGCCATTGTCCGCAAGCTGGAGCAGCACATGGTGCGCAGGAAACGGGTGATCCCCGTGATCGAGCATGAGTTCATGGAGCTCATCTACAAGCCGGTCTACGCGGTCCCGCTGACCTATGAGGACAGGCGGGGCGTGCGGCACAAATGCCGGAAAATCGTGGACGGGGAGAGCGGATATCTGGTGTACCGGTATGACCGGATGGAAGGGCTTTTCGGCTGAGGAGCGCAGGGGGCCTGGAACGCTGCGCGATTGTTAAAAAAGGGGAAAGCGTATGGAACAAATATATATCGATTATGTGTACAAACTGTTTGAATTCCTCCACAGCCACCCGGAGCTGGGGATGGAGGAGCACGAGACCTCGGCCTTCCTTGCGGCGGAGCTGGAGGACTGCGGTTTTCAGGTGATCCGCAATGTGGGCGGGAAAACGGGGGTGATCGGGATTCTGGACAGCGGACGGCCTGGAAAAACCGTGGCGCTCCGGGCAGACATGGACGCCCTGCCCTACGTGATCGACAGGGAAAATGTGGCGAGGCACACCTGCGGCCACGATTCCCATAGCGCCATGGTCATGACCGCGGCCAGGATGCTGGCGGAGCGGGGGATTCCCTGCGGCAGGCTCAAGATCATTTTCCAGCCCGCGGAGGAGACGCTGGCAGGCTCTAAAAGCATCATCGACAGCGGGCTTGCGGACGACGTGGACGAGATGATGGGACTGCATATCCGCCCGAAGGAGGAGCTGGGCTTCGGCCAGGCTTCCCCGGCGGTGTACCACGGCGCCAGCAGCCGGGCGGACATTATTGTCAGAGGCCGGTCCGCTCACGGGGCCAGGCCCCAGCAGGGGATCAACGCCGTGGAGGCGGCGGTGGCTATTGTGAACGCGGTCAACATGATCCGCGTGGACCCGAGAGTCAGCCATTCCGTCAAGGTCACGCGTTTTTTCGGGGGAGGAAAGGCGGTCAACATCATACCGGACAAGGCGGAGATCAGTTTTGACATGCGCGCCCAGTCCAACCAGGTGATGGCGGAGCTGAAGGAGAAGCTCAGAAGCTGCGCCGCGCTGGCTGCCGGAGCCAACGGAGCGGAGGCGGAAATCCATATCAGCGAGGGCGTCCCGGCCGCTGAATTTGACGGCGGTATGGTGGAGGACCTGCGCCTTGTGATCGGGGAGGTGCTGGGAAATGAAAATGTCATGCCGCCCATCGTCAGCCCCGGCGGAGAGGACTTCCACTTCTACATCCAGAAGCTGCCGCACTGCAAAACAGCGTTCCTGGGCCTTGGATCGGACGCCGAGCCGGGACTGCACCACCAGGACATGTGCTTCAACCATAAGGCGATGGAGTATGGGGCGGAAATATTGGCGGGGGCGGTGAGGAAGAGACTGGAAGGGTGATGGGGGTAGACGTGGCGCGGGAAGCGGTGGCCGGGGCGGTGACGCCACGGTCCGGCGGGGACACCACGGTCCGGCGGGGACACCACGGTTCGGCGGAGACGCCACGGTTCGGCGGGGACACCACGGTCCGGCGGGGACACCACGGTTCGGCGGAGACGCCACGGTTCGGCGGGGACGCCACGGTCCGGCGGAGATACCACGGTCCGGCGGAGACGCCACGGTTCGGTGGAGACACCACGGTTCGGCGGGGGGACGGAGGCTGAGGGGACCGGAGACTGAGATGGCCGGAACGGCGAACTGCATGGCCCGGTGGGGGCCGGGCCATGTGAAACGCCGGAAACCGAGGTGCTCGGAGGACGGGAGGTCTGGCGGCAGGGACGCCCGGAGCGGCGAACCGCGCAAAACCGGCAGAAATCGGCAAAACCCACAGAAACGATTGAAGCCCAGCCCCGCATCTGATATAGTATTAAAGAATATCAGACGACGGGAGCTGTGGCATGAAGGAAAAGGTATTTTTGGCAGCGCGCGTGGTGTGCCTGGCCTACTCCGGGGTGTGCGGACTTTACGGAAACTTTAAAATATCGGTGTTGTGGATCTGGCTGTTGACCGGCCTGGGATTTGTGGCGGCGGGGCTGGGTTTGTACCATGGAGTCTGGACGGCGGCTCCGGCGGCGGCGCGGGCCGCTGTCCGTGTGCTTGCCGTCCTGTTTCTCTGCGTTTTTCTCCTGGTGGAGGCGGCGGTGATATCCGGGCTTTCCGCAAAAGGGGAGCCGGACCTGGACTACCTGGTGGTCCTGGGAGCCGCGGTGAAGGGCACGGAGCCGGGGGAGGCCCTGCGCCTTCGCATCCAGGCCGCCGCCCGGTATCTGGAGGCGAACCAGCGGACCGTGGCCATTGTCTCCGGGGGCCGGGGAACGGGGGAGGAGATCACGGAAGCGGAGTGCATGGAGCGGGAGCTGCTGCGTCTGGGCATACCGCCGGAGCGCATTGTGCAGGAGAACCGTTCCCGCAGCACGGCCGAGAACATCCGTTTCAGCTATGAGCTGATGTCCGGCCAGACGGCCAGGGTGGGCGTGCTGAGCAACAATTTCCATATCTTCCGCGCTGTCGCCATCGCCAGGAAACAGGGGAATCACCCGGTCTGCGGAATCGCCGCCCCCTACTCCGGCGTTCTGCTGCCTCACTATATGGTGCGGGAATTTATGACCCTCGTGGTGGACAAGCTGCGGGGAAATCTCTAAGGCGGACATTCAAACCGTTGCCGCGTGTCTGGAAGCCGCGTGGCCAGAAACTGCGTGTCCGGAAGTCGCGTGCCCGGAAGCCGCGTGGCCAGAACCCGCGTGTCTGGAAGCCGGGTGCCCAGAAGCCACGTGCCCGGAATCTGCATGTCCGGAAGCCGCGTGTCCTGAACCCGCACCCCCTAAACCCGCAGCCTCCCTTGCGTTCCCCGCCCGCAGCCTCCCGCAATACCGGAGGCTTTTTTCAATTTCCCCACCCCCTGCCCCCGCCGTCCCCGGCTTCCCTTTTACAGGTCACACTCCCCCAAAGATTCCCTGTTAAATCTTCCCGAAATGTAACGCGATTGATTGACGATTAATGCCGAAAATGGTAAACTGTTTTGGTAGTATGCCCATTTGCGGCAGCAATCGCGTGTTAGGGGAAAAAGAATGAACCGAAAAATAAAGAGAATCACGAGACTCACCTGTTTAATTCTGGCGGCGGCAATGCGTGCGGCTGCCAGCTTCAGCGCCTTCGCGCGCCCTGAGTGGCCTTCGGATACGGGAATCATGGCGGAGGCGGGCATTGTCATGGACAAGGATTCCGGTGCCGTTATATTCGGCCAGAACATCCATCTGCCCTTTGCTCCGGCCAGCATCACAAAACTTCTCACCGCCCTGGTGGTGATTGAGAACAGCAAGCTGGACGACATGGTCACGTTCTCCCAGTCCGCGGTTTACGATGTGGAGTCGGGCAGCGGCAACAAGCTGCACATGGAGACAGGGGATGAGCTGAGCGTGGAGGACTGCCTGTACATGCTGCTTCTGCTCTCCAGCAACCAGGCGGCCAACGCCCTGGCGGAGCACGTTGCCGGTTCCAGGGAGGCGTTCATAGAGATGATGAACGACCGGATCAAAGAGATCGGCTGCACGGAGAGTCATTTTGCCAATCCCTCGGGCTTAAACGACGACAATCAGTACGTGAGCGCCTACGACATGGCGCTGATCGCCAGGGAGGCGTTTAACAACGAAACACTGCTGAAGATCGACTCTTCCAAGAGCCATTCCATTGGAGCCACCGCCAATAATCCAAACGGAGCCAGCTTTAACATGGAGCACCGGCTGATCATGGCCGAGGACACCTCCAGCCAGTATTACTGCGAGGGAACCATGGCCGGAAAAACCGGCTACACCTCCATCGCCGGAAACACGCTGGTGACCCTGACGGAGCGGGACGGGAGGCGGTTGATCGCCGTTGTACTGAAAGGCACCCAGCCCCAGTATTATCTGGATTCCAAGAGCCTGCTGGAATTCGGCTTTGCTAATTTCGAAAACATCAATATCGCGGAACATGAGACCGCATACACCACCGGCGAAGGGCCGGTGCAGCTGGGAGCCAAATCCTACGAACCGTCCGACCTCTATCTGGACAGCGCCGCCGTGATCACGGTGCCGAAGGGGGCTGCATTTTCGGACGCGGACCGCGATCTGGTGACGGAGCTGCCGGGGGACCACCCCAAGGGCGCTGTTGCGCTGGTGGAGTACCAGTACAACGAACGGAAGGTGGGCAGCGCCTGGCTGTTCTCCCGGTCTGAGCTGGCGGAGATCGAACGCCAGGAGCAGATAGCGCAGTCCAATGCCGCCCAGCAGGAGAGCCCTTCCGAGACTCCTGCCTCGGTCCAGCCACAGGATTCGGAGAAAGGTTTTCACATGAGCCTTCCCACCATTTTGCTGACCATTGCCGCGGTTCTGGCGGTTGTGGCCGCGGTGGGGCTGGGATTCTATGCCTGGCGTGAGAAGAAACGGGAGCAAGAGGAACTGGCCCGACGCCGGGAGCGCCGCCGCCAGAGGTTGAGAGAGAGCGGCGTGTCTGAAGAAGAATTCGAGCGCCTGCGCCGGGAACGCTTCGGCGACCGCTCCGGCCGGGACGAGCGCTGATACCAGGTTTCACAGGAGATGAGAACATGAACATAGAGACAAATGAACGCTATCCGGAATTGCTGACCCGCCTGCGGGAGGCGGAGAAGGTGGTGATCGGCCTGGGCGGGGAATGGAAGCTGGCGGACGACGGCCGCCCGGTGCGGGAACGCCGCCTTTCGGACGACCCGGCCCAGAAACGCCTGCGCGCGGCCTACGAGGCATTGTATGAACTGGTGAAGGATAAGGATTACTATCTGGTCACCACGGTCACCGATGGAGCCGTGTACGACACGCCCTTTGACGGGAAGCGGATCGTGGCCCCCTGCGGCAACATCCATTGGCGGCAGTGCTCCGGCGCGTGCACCAAGGACATCTGGGAGGAGGGGGAGGTCCCGGAGGATATCTGCCCCCACTGCGGCGCGCCGTTGACCGGCAACACCATCCAGGCGGAAACCTACATTGAGGAGGGCTACCTGCCCCGCTGGGCGGCCTACAAAACCTGGCAGGCGGGAACACTGAACCGCAGCCTGCTGATGCTGGAGCTGGGCGTAGGTTTTGACAACCCCACCGTGATCCGCTGGCCATTTGAGAAAATCGTCTACGTGAATCAGAAATCCTACCTGCTGCGGGTCCACAAAACCCTGAGCCAGCTCCCCGGCGAGGTGGGAGAGCGGGCGGGCCGCGTGGCTATGGATTCCGTGGATTGGGTTTCCGGTCTGGCGGCGGAAGCGGCGGTCCGGTGAATCCGCCCCTGCTTTCCCCTGCTGCCCACGGACTTTACCGGTTTTCGTGGACAGCGCTGCGTTAATGTGTTAAAATGCGAAAAAACCGGACAGAGAGGTAAATGCCCATGATAGCGATTATCGATTACGATGCAGGCAACCTGCGCAGCGTGGAAAAGGCGCTGGCGGCGCTGGGAGAAACGCCGGTGATCACCCGCAGCCCGGAGGAGATTCTGGCAGCGGACAAAGTGATCCTGCCGGGGGTGGGTTCCTTCGGGGACGCTATGGAAAAGCTCCGCCAATATGATCTGGTGAAGGTGATCCGCCGGGTGGCGGAGCAGGGAACGCCCTTTCTGGGAATCTGCCTGGGGCTTCAGCTCCTGTTTGAGAGCAGCGACGAGACTCCCGGTGTGGAAGGCCTGGGGCTTCTGCCCGGCCGTATTCTCAAGATACCGGACAGCCCCGGCCTGAAGGTGCCTCACATGGGCTGGAATTCCCTGGAAATCCGCCCGGATGCCAGACTCTTTTCCGGCATCGAAAATGGGGCTTACGTCTATTTTGTCCATTCCTATTATTTAAAAGCCGCGGCCCCGTCCATCGTGGCCGCCTCCACCTGGTACAGCACGGACATCCATGCCTCCGTGGAGCGGGGGAATGTGTTCGCCTGCCAGTTCCATCCGGAAAAGAGCGGAGAGGTGGGCCTGGCGATTTTAAAGAACTTCATCAACCTTTAGCCGACAAGAAGGAGTGGACCGATGTTTACCAAGAGAATTATTCCGTGCCTGGATGTGAACGACGGGCGCGTTGTAAAAGGTGTGAATTTTGTGAACCTGCGGGACGCGGGCGATCCGGTGGAGATCGCGGCGGCCTATGACAAGGCGGGAGCCGACGAGCTGGTATTTCTGGATATCACGGCCTCCTCGGACAACCGCAGGACCGTGGTGGACATGGTGCGCCGGGTGGCGGAGACGGTGTTCATCCCCTTTACCGTGGGCGGAGGCATCCGCACGGTGGAGGATTTCCGCATGTTGCTGCGGGAGGGGGCGGACAAGATTTCCGTCAATTCCGCCGCAATCGCCAATCCGCGCCTGATCTCGGAGGCCGCGGACAAATTCGGCAGGCAGTGCGTGGTGGTGGCCATCGACGCCAAGCGGCGGCCGGATGGCAGCGGCTGGAACATTTATAAAAACGGCGGCCGGGTGGACATGGGAATCGACGCCCTGGAGTGGGCCAGAACCGTGGACCGGCTGGGCGCGGGAGAGATTCTTCTGACCAGCATGGACTGCGACGGCACCAAGGCCGGCTACGACAACGAGCTGACCGCCGCGGTGGCGGACGCGGTGTCCGTGCCGGTAATCGCCTCCGGCGGCGCCGGGACCAAGGCGCATTTTTACGACGCCCTGACAGTGGGAAAGGCGGACGCGGCCCTGGCGGCCTCCCTGTTCCACTACAAGGAGCTGGAGATACGCGATCTGAAGCAGTACCTGGCGGACCGGGGAATCAGTGTCCGGCTTTAACCAACGACAAAGGAGAGACAAAATCATATGGCGGCAATCGATAACGACTGGCTGGAACCGCTGAGCGGCGAATTCAAAAAGCCTTATTACAGGAAACTGTACACCACGGTAAAACACGAGTACGAGACGCGGAAGGTATTTCCGGCTCCGGACGATATTTTCAACGCCTTTGCCTTCACGCCCCTGTCTAAGGTGAAGGTGGTGATTCTGGGGCAGGACCCCTACCACAACGACGGCCAGGCCCACGGTCTGAGCTTCTCCGTGAAGCCCGGGGTGGAGGTGCCTCCGTCCCTGGTCAACATTTACCAGGAGCTTCATGACGATCTGGGCTGCTACATTCCCAATAACGGTTATCTGAAAAAATGGGCGGACCAGGGCGTGATGCTGCTGAACACAGTGCTCACCGTGCGGGCCCACCGCGCCAATTCCCACCAGGACATCGGCTGGGAGGAGTTCACCAACGCGGCCATCCGCATCCTCAACCAGCAGGACCGTCCCATGGTGTTTATACTCTGGGGGCGCCCCGCTCAGAGCAAGAAGATGATGTTGAACAATCCTAAGCACCTGATCCTGGAAGCGGCTCATCCCAGCCCGCTGTCCGCGTTCAGAGGCTTTTTCGGCAGCCGTCCGTTCAGCAAGACCAACCAGTTTTTGACCGGACACGGACTTGAGCCCATCGACTGGCAGATTGAAAATATCTGAAAGAAGCGCCAGGTATAGGATGGAAAAATATCACATACAATTAAGGAAACGTATCTCTTATCGACAGCTGTGGCTGCCGACAAGGTACAATTAAGGAAACGTATCTCTTATCGACAGCTGTGGCTGCCGACAAAGTACAATTAAGGAAACGTATCTCTTATCGACAGCCGTTGGCTGCCGACAAGGTACAATGTGTGACATAAATGTAATATTTGGGCGGTAAGGAGAACATGCGATGAGTTTAGTTGAGACATTAAAAATAATCGTGTTGGGAATCGTGGAGGGCTTCACCGAGTGGCTGCCCATCAGCAGCACCGGGCATATGATTTTGGTGGATGAGATCATTCACCTGAACCAGCCGGAGGCATTTAAGGAGGTATTCCGGGTGGTGATCCAGCTGGGAGCGATTCTGGCGGTTGTGATCATGTATTTCAACCGTTTAAATCCCTTCAGCCGGCAGAAAACGTCCCGGCAGCGGGATGCTACCTGGGCGCTGTGGATCAAGATCGTGGTAGCCTGCGTGCCGGCGGCGGTGCTGGGGCTGCTCCTGGACGACTGGATGGAGGCCCACCTGTTTAACGCCTACGTGGTGGCGGCCATGCTGATTATCTACGGCGTGCTGTTTATTCTGGTGGAGAACAGCCGCAGATTTGCCAATCCCGATCTGCAAAAGGTGGGTCAGATTCCGATTCAGACCGCCTTTTATATCGGCATGTTCCAGGTGCTGAGCCTGGTTCCGGGCACCTCCCGCTCCGGGGCCACCATCCTGGGAGCTATGATCCTGGGCTGTTCCAGGGGCGCTGCTGCGGAGTTTTCCTTCTTCTTAGGAATCCCCGTGATGTTCGGGGCCAGTTTCTTAAAGTTGGTGAAATACTTCCTGGACGGCAATTCCTTCACCGGCCCGCAGATTTTTTACACCGTGTTCGGCATGCTCATCGCCTTCCTGGTTTCCGTGTACTCCATCAAGTTCCTGATGAACTACGTGCGCAAGAACGATTTCAAGTTCTTCGGTTATTACCGGATTATTCTGGGCGTGATTGTGCTAGCGTATTTTGGGATAACGGCGTTGGCGGCTTAAACGAAAGTTCCATTTCGCAATCGCCCACAGGCTGCGCCAGCAGCCCATTGCATTCAATAAAAACAAGCCCGCGTAAAAGGGGATCAATCGTCCTTTTACGCGGGCTTGCTGTTTGCCGGCCCGTTCATTTGCACCGTGCGCCAGGCGGTCCGCCGGGTTCCGCCTCTTTAACAGCTCAACCCGAAATCCATCTCATAATAATTCCCCATCTCATCCCGGTAAGCATACGCCTTACCGTTCTCGTCCTTCATGGAATCCGACATATAGCGGTCTTTCACAAATCCGGGTACGTCGTTGTGGGAAACGCACACGCCGTCCTTATCCACCGCCAGCACCGCGTCATTTTTCGGAAGAGTGATGGGCAGCCGTCCGCTGGGGCGGCAAATTCCCAGGATCACGTCCAGCAGGGCGTCCGTACAGGTGTCAAAGCCCGCCAGCAGGGCGTCCGAGTACGGCTCCACATTTCCCACCATCCAGGCCAGAGTAAAGTTCACGCAGGAAATCACCTTGCCGCCATTTTGGTGCACCGCACCGGCGATCTCCCGGATACGGGGCGCCCCGGCCAGGGTGGTCTCCCGGTGGAAGGTGTCCGCGGGGCGCCCCAGGCCGTCCACATCCGTCACTTCCTTATCCTCGCAGATATCCAGCTCCAGGTAACCGCTGGTGGCGTGGAAGTATTCGCCGGAGCTGGGGGAGATGAAGAGCAGGGCCAGGTCCGCCTCCCCGGCGTTTTCAGCCAGAGCCAGGCCCCGGTCCTTGGCCAGGGATTCCCGCAGCTTTTCCGTCTCGTCCGCCGCGGCCTTTCCGTCCTTGCGGAAACACTCCACATAGATTCGTTTTCCATCCAGCCGCTGCCCGGCCAGGGGCAGCACGCCCTTGTCCTTTAGCAGCACCACGGATTTGCGGTGCACGTCGTAAGCCGCGTCCCAGTGATCGCGGTCGGCGATGACCTTCGCGGCCTTTGCCGGGTCGCGGTAGGGGTTCTCAAAGAGGCCCAGGGCAAATTCCTCCTCCAGCGTCCTGGCGGCGGCCCGGGTCAGGGCCTCCTCGGACAGGGTCAGCTGTTCCGGGCGGTAGCCCTCGGGAACCGGATGCCCCTGCTCCGTGTAATAGCCGTGTTTCCAGCGCTCATATGCCTCCATGGCCGCTTCCACGTCCAGGGAGCCGCTGATGAGGTCCACCCCGGTGTTCACAGCCAGCGCCACCCGGGAGGGGCCGTCCAGCTCCTCCACGCCCCAGGCCATCTTGTTGGTGATCCCGGAATCGCTGTTGACGTAGCCCGTAAAGCCCATCTGCTCCCGGAGCAGGTCCTGGATGAAGAACCGGTTAAATGCAAACCCCACCGGCGTCATGGGAACCGGCCTGCCGCTTAAGTCGTACTGGGGGAGGCTTTTCTCAGCCGCCGGTTTTGCGTAGTAGGGCATGATGGAGGAGGCCTTTTTCTCCACCGCGGCTTTGAAGGCGGGCAGGTGGTAGTCGCCCAGGCTGCCCTCAGTCTGGTACACGTTCCACTGTCCCTGCTCGTAATGGGGATCAAAACCGTTTTCCCTGGCCCCGCCGCCTGGGAAATGCTTGATGGTGACGGCCACGCCCTCCGGGGTGACACCGGATTCGCTGCCCTGGATTCCGGGCACCAGGCGGGAGATCATTTCCGTGATCAGGGCCGGGTCCTCGCCAAAGGTGCCGTAGGTGCGCTGCCAGCGGGGGTCCGTCATGGCGTCCGCCATGTACATGTAGCCCTTCTTCAGACCCACCGCGTCCCACTCCCGGCGGATGCACTCCGCGAAGGTGTCCACCAGGCCGGGTCCATTTCCCTTCACGGCCGCGGCGATTCCCATGGTGCCCGGCCATGCCGGAAATACACCCGCCGCGTCGTTCATGCCGAACACCACCTCGCCGTTCTCATTGCGGGAGTTGGAGGTGATCACCATGGGGATGCCGTGGGCGGTCTCCTCAGCTGCCTGGTTTAACTGGTTGATCCAGTCGGCCATGTCCGCGGCCTGGGGATTCTGGCGGAAGATCAGATGACGGATTCCCATTTTCTGGATGGTATAGGTGGTGCCGTAGGTTTTTTCCACGTTGAAAATGGACTCGTCCTGTTCCACGATCTCCTCGTCCAGCAGTCCGGTCTCGTCCACCTTGGTTTTATCCTCCTGTAAGAGGCCCATTTTCCGGGTATTTACGAAGAGAAGGCCGATCTTTTCCTCCGGGCTCAGCTCTGCGGCCAGGGAGGCGGCACGGTCGGCGGGGGTGTTGCGCCAGTCCTTCCAGGCGGTCAGCAGCCCGTCGCCGGTATGGTCCTTGAAAATGCGGCCGTCCCGCTCGATCACCGGCTTCACGGTGACGCCGATCACAGGGCCGTTCTCATTTTGATAGTAACGGATTCGTTCAGTGGCTTTATTCATAGCTTGCTCCATTTCTTAATGATTGATTGTGAGGCTGTTAGCGGAGTATTGTTTCATACAGGGTGCGCCGGGGCTGGGAAATACAGCCCGCGTTTAAGCTGCGGCTCCGCTGTTTCTGCGTCTGTCCAGCTCCGTCTGGATTTCCGCCATTTTGTCCTTGTCCAGGTCGTACCAGCGCATGGCGATGATGGTGGCGATGTGGCCCAGGATTGGCACGATGCAGAAGCAGATCATGATCGCCATGTTGAAGGTGGCGTTCACCGGCTCGTTGGGTTTAATCACCACGTTACCCACGCCCGCCAGGGTCAGCGCGAAGCCCTGGATCATAGCGGAGAAGGAGGAAATGATCTTGTCGATGAAGGAGAACATGGTTCCCATCATGCCGGGAACGAACCGGCCGCTGCGGTAGGTCTCGTAGTCCGTGCAGTCCGCGATCATGGGGATGATTCCGGAGTTACCCATGCTGGCCAGGCATTTCTGTACCAGGAACAGGGCCAGGAACACGGCGGGGACCTCCGGGTTGGGGCGGATGACGAACATGACGGCCAGCATGATCATGGAACCCCAGGTGCCCACCAGGAAGGTGCGCTTTAAGCCGAACTTCCGGGAAACAAACACGCCGCCGATGGAGATAGCCACCAGGGGAGCGATCAACAGGCTGGAAAATACGCCCTGCAGCTTGGAATCCAGCAGCATGTTGGCAAAGAGGTAGGTCATGGTGCCGCTCATCAGCAGCTGGCCCAGCTTGTCGGTGGCGGCGGAGATGATCAGCATCTGGATGGGACGGTTATGAACCACGATGTCCTTATAATCCTTGAATTTGAGCTTGGGCTGCGTGCCGGACTGGCCGAAAAATTCCGGGCGGTCCTTCTCGCTGATTCCGATGATGGCCAGGATGGTGAAAATGAAGGAAATCACGGCCAGAATCAGCACGGCCTCCTTCCACATGGCGGGGTTAATCATGCCAAGTCCCTTGCCGCTCTCGCCCACGAACTCGCCCACGGAGTATTTCTCAGCCAGGATGGTGGTGATCAGCATGGGCACCAGGGCGCTGGCCATCTGGGTCAGGACGCTGTCGAAGCCGGAGAAGATGGGGCGCTGTTTGGGGTTGTTGGTCAGCACGGCCTGACCGGCCTTGGTCACCACGGTCTGGCAGGTGTAGCCGATGACATAGATCACGTAAAACAGGGTGGTGAACAGGTATTTCTGGTGGACGGACCAGTTGACCGGGGTGTTGAAAATCACGATCAGGCTGGCCCAGATGATCACGTTACCGATCAGCATGTAGGGGCGGAATTTGCCGAAGCGGCCGTTGGTGCGGTCCACCAGCACGCCCACCAGGGGATCGGTGATTGCGTCGAAAATGCGGGTGCCCGTCGCGATCAGCCCGATGATGGCCGCCGCCAGCCCCAGCACGTTCTGGGTGAAATATGAATACTGCATCATCAGGAACATGGCGATGTTTGTGGCACAGTTGTTCAGCGAGAAGAAGCCGATCTGCCACAGTTTGGCGTTGTTATATTGGGTTGCTGCACCTTTACTGTTTCCCATTGTAGATTCTCCTATCACATTTTTCTTTGTTCGCCGGCTTTTTGTTTGTAACAACATTTTAACACACTTGTTTTTTAACTGTTAGAAATATATAATATAAATTAGCAATATATTGTCATTTGAATTCGGCGGTTTTGACAGAAAATAAAAAGGGTTTTTGTCTATTCTGTTGTGAAAGGGGAAAATGGGAAATGCTGGAAGCACATGAGCGGGCCGGACTGGCCGGACAATTTATCGAGGCGCTTCTCCAGGTGCCGGTGCTGTGCTGCCGGGCCGGAGCCGGCGAGCTGGAGGCGGGGATAAAGCGTTTTTTGCCGGACTTTATGACGAACAGCTTCCCGTTTTTCCTCAGCCGGGAAATGATGGAGTCCCTGGAGCCGTCGGTGATTTACCACATGACGGATTTCGCAGGGCTGAACTTTCAGATGTTTCTTTATGGGGAGGGTGAGGGAGAACCTGCGCCCTCCGCCTCCCTCTACGCCCTGGTAGCCGGTCCATACCTTGCGGTAAAGCCGGACGAACCCTTCTGCGAGCGGATCCTTCAGGAGAACAGCCAGAGCCTGTCCCTGATGGTGCCCTTCCGGCAATTCTGCCTGGGCTTGCCCATTGTGAGCACATCGGTGATGATCGGGGCCATGCGCACGGCGGTGAAGGCGGTGACCGGGGAGGACGGGGACATTCTCTACCGCCACTACGAGCCCAGGGAGAAGGCGGAGCAGCCGCCGCTGTACCAGGGCGGCGGGGAGGAGGCGGTGATGGAGCTTTTGGAGGAGCGCTACCGCTACGAAAAGCTGATGCTTCAGGAGGTGCGGCAGGGGAACACGGACCGGGCGCTGGACTATTTCCGGCAGTTCTCCCGGGCCAGCCGCTCCATCGTGCGGACCGAGGACCCCATCCGCACCTCCAAGAACCTGGGATTTTCCCTGAACACTATGCTGCGCAAGAGCGCGGAGCTGGCGGGGATTCACCCGGTGTACCTGGATATCATTTCCTCCAACTTCGCCCTGCTGATCGAGAACGCCTACCGGATGGAAGAGGTGGAGGACATCAAGTTCCACATGATCGGCGCTTACTGCCGGTTTGTGCGCACCGAGCGCCTGGACCAGTATTCCCCGCTGGTGCGCCGGGCCGTCACCTACATTCGCCTTCACCTGGCGGAGCCTTTGACCCTGAGGCAGATCGCGGAGGGGATCCGGGTCAGCCCCTCCTATCTCTCCCGCACGTTCAACCGCGAGATGGGCGAGTCCGTCTCCAACTATATCGCCGGGGCCAGGGTGGAGAAAGCGGCGGAGCTTTTAAAATTCACCGGGCTGCCGGTCCAGAACATAGCGGCTTACGTGGGTTTTGCCAACCTGAACTATTTCAGCCGCTGTTTCCGCCTCCATAAAGGCATGACGCCGACCCAATACCGGAACCGTAAGTCTTGACATATATAGATAACCAATATATAATGAATGATATATCGGTTATCTATATAAAAAACGTACCGAACGCGGTACGAACAGGAACGGAGGCGGTATCAGATGGCGGAAGAGAAAAAGTCCCTGTCCGGCAACACATCCATGCTCCTTTTGCAGCTTATGTCGGAGCGGGATATGTACGGCTACGAGATCATTGAAACCCTGAGGAAGCGGTCGGAGAACGTGTTCAATCTGAAGGCGGGCACCATGTACCCGCTGCTGCACGGTCTGGAGTCCAAGGGCTTGCTGCAGTGCTACGAGACGGAGAGCCAGGGAAAGGTGCGCAGGTATTATTCCATCACCCAAAAGGGGCGGAGCGTTCTGGCGGAGAAAAAAGAGGAGTGGAAGACCTACTCCCGGGCCGTGGACCAGGTGATGGGAGGTGCGCTTTATGGAAATGCATGAGTACCTGGACGCCCTGTCCGGCCAGATTCGCAGCGGCAGGGCCAGGCAGGCGGTGAGAGAGGAGCTGGAGGCCCACATCCGGGATCAGGCTCAGGCCTATGCGGACTCCGGCATGGAGGAGCAGGAGGCTCTGGAGCAGGCCGTCCGCCAGATGGGCGACCCGGTGGAGGTGGGCATCGACATGGACCGGATTCACCGGCCCAGAAATGGATGGAAATATCTGGGGATTATTGCTGCGCTGAGCGCAGCCGGTCTTTTGGCCCAGTATATCTGTATCTACCGCTTCGGCGGGGATACGCTTACCGGGAACAGCGTCGGCATCCAGGCATTTTACCGCCAATGCGCCTACACCCTGACGGGACTGGCGGTGATGGCGGGCCTCTATTTCTGCGATTACAGCCTGCTCAGCCGGTATGCAAAGCCCGCAGGCGCGCTGTTTATTGCCGTGACAGCCGTTGTCTGTATGCCCGGTTTTGCCCCGGTGGTGGCGGGAGCGCACGCTTATCTGAAGGTGATTATGTACATGTTTATCCCCCTCTACGGAGGCATCCTTTACCGTTACAGGGGAAGCGGAATCAGGGGATATGTCTGCGCTCTTCTTTGGCTGGGAGCCGCGGCCTGGCTGGCTCTGTGCAGAATCAGAGGGGGAATCAGCGTCACCATCGACGTGCTCTTTGTCTGCGCCCTGCTGCTGGTTCTGTCCCTGTACCGCAACTGGTATGGAATCCGCCGCAGAGCCCTTCCGGCGGCGGCCACCTGCGCGCTGGCGGCCTGCCTGGGCGCGGGAGTGGCGCTGAACCTCAGCGACTACCAGCTCCGCCGGCTGGAGGTGATATTAAATCCCCGGTTTGCCGACCGCGCCTACGGGTACCAGACGGACGTGGCGCGGGAGATTGCGGGGCGGCTGAAGCTGGTGGGAGGGCAAATGCCCGAGCGCACGCCGATTCACCGCCTGCCGGGCGTGCAGTACGACTACGCGCTGCTCCAGACCGCCTCGGTGTGGGGATGGCTGGCGGCCGGCGTGCTGCTGGCAATCTTGGCCCTGTTCCTGGTCAGCCTGTTCATCATGGTGAAGCGGCAGAAAAACCAGCTGGGACAGATGATCGGCTTCGGCTGCGCGGCGATTCTGGCCCTGGAGAGCGCCCGCTATCTGCTGTACAACCTGGGCCTGGGGCTGATGCCCGCTGCCGGCCTGCCCTTTCTCACCTATGGACGGCTCCACACTGTGGCGGTGTATGCGCTCTTCGGAATCCTGCTCAGCATTTACCGCTATCAGGACCTGATCTGGGAGACGGGAAACCATCGGAAGAGCCAGGGGCGAGGAATGACCTGGGGAGTTGGAAAATACCGGATCTACATCGAGCGGGCGGACAGCTGAAACCGCTTCTAAAACCATTGGCTCCAAAGAATTAAAAAGGCGTCCTGAGCGAACATCATCCGCTCAGGACGCCTTCTCTAATCTTTATATGCCGGTGTTGCGCTGCCGTGGGGTTCCATAGTCCCGGGAGAAACTTAATCCAGGGTATCCGCGATCTCGTACAGCAGACGCTCGCTGTCCTCCCAGCCCAGGCAGGGGTCGGTGATGGACTTGCCGTAGCAGTGCTCGCCGATCTTCTGGCTGCCGGGCTCGATGTAGCTCTCGATCATCAGGCCTTTCACCATCTGCTTGATATCCGCGGAGTGGCGGCGGCTGTGCAGCACCTCCTTGGCGATGCGGATCTGCTCCTGGTAATGCTTGTTGGAGTTGCTGTGGTTGGTGTCCACGATGCAGGCCGGATTCTTTAAGTTGCGCTTGCCGTACAGGTCGTACAGAAGCCGCAGGTCCTCATAGTGGTAGTTGGGGATGCTCTGGCCGTGCTTGTTCACCGCACCGCGCAGGATGGTGTGGGTCAGGGGATTGCCCGGGCACTGCACCTCCCAGCCGCGGAAAATGAAGTCGTGGGGCAGCTGGGCCGCCACAACGGAGTTGAGCATCACGGTCAGGTCGCCGCTGGTGGGGTTCTTCATGCCAACCGGCACGTCGCAGCCGCTGGCCACCAGGCGGTGGAACTGGTTTTCCACGGAGCGGGCGCCCACGGCCACGTAGGACATCAGGTCCGAGAGGTAGCGCATGTTTTCCGGGTAGAGCATCTCATCCGCGGTGGAGAAGCCCGTCTCCCGCATCACCCGCATGTGCATGTGGCGGATGGCCAGGATGCCCTCGAACATGTCCGGTTTCTTCTCCGGGTCCGGCTGATGGATCATACCCATGTAGCCCTCGCCGGTGGTCCGGGGTTTATTGGTGTAAACTCTGGGGATAATGATCAGACGGTCCTTTGTCTTTTCCTGAACCCTGACCAGTCTGGACGCGTAGTCCACCACGGAGTCCTCGTTGTCTGCGGAACAGGGGCCGATGAGCACGATAAACTTATCGCTTTCCCCTGTCAATACGTTTTTGATTTCCTCATCCCTCTGAAGCTTGGCTTCCGCCAGGTTCGGCGCCAGGGGAAACTGCTCGCGGATCATATCCGGCGTGGGCAGCTCATTGACAAATGTGAATCCCATCTGTCTTGTACCTCCATTCCTGTCTCTTATATCGTACGGATTTGATTGTATGGAATGGGCTGCGGGCGCAGCCTGCGGTCCATTCCAACGGTTTATTATAGTATAGATCCCCGGATTCGGCAAGAGTTCCCGGGAAAATGTTGACAGAAATAAGTTTTCACAGTATAAATAGAGACATGGAAAAGGTAGGAAACGAATTATGAAAACACGACAAATCCCTGCCGTGGGCAAAACTTCGGATCAGAAGCGCTCCAGGGAGTTTATGGGCTCGGTGATGACCATCGTGGGCGGAGCGTGCTGGGGACTCTCCGGCTGCTGCGGCCAGTTCCTCTTCGAGCACCGGGGCGTTGAGGCCCCCTGGCTGGTGGCGCTGAGGCTGCTTTTTGCCGGTCTCATGCTGATCATCAACGGCTTTATTTTAAATCGGAAAAATAATCTTCGGATTTTTAAACACAAACGGGACGTGCGCCATCTGCTGGTGTTTGCCCTCTGTGGCATCACCTTCTGCCAGCTCAGCTATTTTATGGCGGTGCAGACCTCCAACGCCGGCACGGCAACAGTGCTCCAGTACCTGTCGCCGGTGCTGATCCTGTTTCTGGTATGTTTTAAAGGAAGGCGCAGGCCCGCGGGCCTGGAGCTTCTGGCCATCGCCCTGTCCCTGACGGGCACCTTCCTGATCGGAACCCATGGAAATATCCACGGCCTGCAGCTGACCCCTCAGGGCCTGACGTGGGGCCTTCTGGCCGCGGTCAGCGCGGTGATCTACACGACGCTGCCCGGAACCCTGGTAAACCGCTATGACATCTACCAGGTGCTGGGCTTCGGCATGTTCATCGGAGGTCTGTTCATGTGCCTTCTGGTGCGCCCCTGGAACTACACGGTGGTCTGGGACAGCGGCACCTGGGCGGCCATGTTCGGCGTCATCGTGGTGGGAACCGCAGTGGCCTTCGGGCTGTATCTCCAGGGCGTGAGCATCATCGGTCCCTTAAAGGGCAGCCTGTACTCCGGGGTGGAGCCGGTGAGCTCCATCATCATCTCGGTGTTCTGGCTGAATACAACCTTCACGCTCCCGGATTTCCTGGGATTTGGCCTGATTATGGTCACGGTGCTGATCCTGGCGAAAACCGGCGGAAAGCAGGAGGCGGAGGGGCGTGACAGGGAAATGAACCCCTCGCCCCGGCGCCGTGAATGAAAAACGTAAGACTTAAAGGCTTGCATGAAATAAAAAATATGGTAAACTAATAACATACGGGCAGAGCCTGCCTTGCTTTGCCATGTCATTAAAAGGAGAATTGCTATGCAGATTTACGAGGAATTAGTCGCCCGCGGCCTGATCGCCCAGGTGACGAATGAAGAAGAGATTAAAAAAATGGTCAACGAAGGTAAGGCCGTATTCTATATCGGATTCGATCCCACGGCGGACAGCCTGCATGTGGGACATTTCATGGCCCTGTGCCTGATGAAGCGCCTGCAGATGGCGGGCAACCGTCCCATCGCCCTGATCGGCGGCGGCACCGGTATGATCGGAGATCCCTCCGGCCGTTCCGATATGCGCACCATGATGACCCCAGAGATCATCCAGCACAACTGCGACTGCTTCAAGAAGCAGATGAGCCGTTTCATCGATTTCTCCGAGGGCAAGGCCATGATGGTGAACAACGCCGAGTGGCTCCTGGGACTGAACTACATCGAGTTCCTCCGCGAGGTGGGCCCCCATTTCTCCGTCAACAACATGCTGAGAGCCGAGTGCTACAAGCAGCGCATGGAGAAGGGCTTAAGCTTCCTGGAGTTCAACTACATGATCATGCAGAGCTACGACTTCTACGAGCTGTTCCAGCGCTACGGCTGCAACATGCAGTTCGGCGGCGACGACCAGTGGAGCAACATGCTGGGCGGCACCGAGCTGATCCGCCGCAAGCTGGGCAAGGACGCCCACGCCATGACCATCACCCTGCTGTTAAACTCCGAGGGCAAAAAGATGGGCAAGACCCAGTCCGGCGCAGTGTGGCTTGACCCCGAAAAGACCACGCCCTTCGATTTCTACCAGTATTGGAGAAACGTGGCGGACGCCGACGTTCTCAAGTGCCTGCGCATGCTGACCTTCTTACCCATCGAGCAGATCGACGAGATGGATCACTGGGAAGGCAGCCAGTTAAACACTGCCAAGGAGATCCTGGCCTACGAGCTGACCAAGCTGGTGCACGGCGAGGAGGAGGCGGACAAGGCCCAGGAGGGCGCCAGAGCCTTATTCTCCGCCGGAGGCAGCACCGAGAACATGCCAAGCTGCGAGCTGGCGGACGAGGACTTTAAGGACGGTTCCATCGATATTCTGAGCATCCTGCACAAGTCTGGTTTATCCGCGTCCCGCTCCGAGGCCAGAAGAAATGTGGAGCAGGGCGGCGTCAGCGTGGACGGCGAGGCCGTGAAGGACGTGAAGGCCGTGTACGCCCGCAGCCAGTTTGAGGGCGAGGGTATGGTATTCAAGCGCGGCAAGAAGAAATTCGTGAAAGTGGTTGTAAAATAAATCCCGGATGGGAAAGGAGGATGTCGGATGAGACGAAACAGCTTGATAAAGCGCCTGGCAGCCTTGACGGTGACCGGGATTCTGTGTTTATCTTCCGCGTTTGGTTCATGGGCTTCGGACGGTTCCAGAGGCAGTCTGCCATTTGAGGTGATTCTGGATATCAACAACCGGAAAACGCCGATTTACGACGGATACACCCAGTATGTGGACGGCCACAGGGCTTCCGATGAGGACACCTTCCATGTGTCGAGAAATAACAACGAAGTAAAATTGGACGATGTGGTGCTGGATTACCGGATTATCACCTACGATAAAGAGGGGACCCAGGTGAGCCAGGAGTGCACGGTCTACGGTCTGCAGGAGGGCGTCAGTTACCCGGTGGTGCGCCAGGAGACCGTGGAGCGGGAGTCCCGCAAGGGAAAACTCTACGACGATCTGAACCGCTGCTACACCCTGCAGTTCACCTACGGGGACCAGTCCAAGACCTACTATTTTATAATGGTGCCTGAGGACGACATGGACCAGTACCGCAACGTGCTGCGGGGCAACTGGGAGCAGTCGGTCCGGGGTTACCGCTACAAATACCAGGACGACTACCTAAAGTCCTGGGGCCTGATCAACGGCCAGTGGTATCTGTTCAACGATGAGGGATACATGCAGAAGGGCTGGCAGCAGTACAAGGGCGCCTGGTATTTCCTGGACCGGAGTTCCGGCCAGATGCGCACCAACTGCACGGTGGACGGATATGAGATCGACGGCAGCGGCGTGAGGGTCGACTGACAATTTGATGATTGCTTTTCGGATGCTGCGCCGTCCGGCAGTTTACAGGCTGCCGGGCGGCGCAGTCTGCATCGGTTTGTTTCGGAGCGCAGGTAATACAGGTTCAGGAAGAAAAAGGAAAATGATAGCCGTGGCGGTGACTTTTTGGGGAAAATGTGTTATGCTTAAAGTGGAAACTCACAGAGGCAATAGCATGAATTTCTGAGAGGAGGAATGTTCATGGAGCGCAAGGCTGTGAAGATTTATACGGCGCCGGACAATCTGCAGGCGGAGATGATCTTGGAGGTACTTGAAAAAAATGGGATTCCGGGCTACAAGCGGGATCTGGGCGCTGCGGGGATTATGAACCTGTACACCGGCAATTCCACATTTGGCGAGGAGATTTTTGTGGCGGAAGAGGATGTGCCCAAAGCGGCCGAGCTGCTGGAGGGCATGGGCCTGGAAGCGGAGCGAAAGGCGCCTTCCGGGGATTAGAGCGATCTGCGGCCGGATTTCCCGGCAACTGCAACCGAATACAAAAAAGGGAGTCCGCCCCGGGCTGATCGGTCCGGGGGTGGACTCCCTTTTAAATGCAATAGTCCGCTGGCGCAGCCCGCGGGTGATTGTCTGAATGTAATGGGCCGCTTGGCGCAGCCTGCGGGTGATTGTCTGAATGCAATGGGCCGCTTGGCGCAGCCCGCGAACGATTGCCGCGTCAAAAATTCAGATATCCCAGATGTTCGAACAGGATCTTGAGTCCCATCAGCACCAGGATCAGGCCGCCGGCCAGCTCCGCCCGGGATTTATAGCGGCAGCCAAAGACATTTCCCACCTTCACGCCCACTACGGAGAGGGTGAAGGTGACCACGCCGATAAAGGATACGGCCGGCAGAATGGGAACGGTGAGAAAGGCGAAGGTGACGCCCACGGCCAGAGCGTCGATGCTGGTGGCCACGGCCAGAAGCGTCATGCTGCGCACGTCCAGGGACGCGTCCGGGCACTCCTCCTCCGTTTCCAGGGATTCCTTGATCATGTTGCCGCCGATCAGCGCCAGCAGGATAAAGGCGATCCAGTGATCGTACGCCGTGATGGCGTCCCGGAACCGGGTGCCCAGCAGGTAGCCGATAAAGGGCATGGCTCCCTGGAATCCGCCGAAGTACAGTCCCACCACGCCGGCGCCCTTCCAGCTCATCCGGGGCATGGCAAGCCCCTTACAAACTGCCACGGCGAAGGCGTCCATGGACAGCCCCACGGCGATGATAAACAGCTCTGTTAATGACATTCGCGTTCCCTCCGGATATTAAAGCAGGAAAATGCCGTGCTCCCTGCATACTCTGCGCATCTCCTCCGGCCAGATGCTGGCCTGCACTTCGCCCACATGGGCGCGGTCCAGCAGCAGCATGCACAGCCGGGACTGGCCGATGCCGCCGCCGATGGTGTAGGGCAGCTCGCCGTTTAACAGCATGCGGTGGTAGGGCAGGCTTCTGCGGTCCTCGCAGCCGGCCTTTTTCAACTGCTCCTCCAGTGCCTTCTCATCCACGCGGATGCCCATGCTGGAAATCTCCAGCGCGCACTGCAGATGTTCGAACCAGAACAGGATGTCGCCGTTTAGCTGCCAGTCGTCGTAGTCCGGCGCCCGGCCGTCGTGGGGCTCGCCGCTTTTCAGCTTGTCGCCGATCTGCATGAGGAACACGCAGCCGTACTCCCGGCAGATCAGATTCTCGCGCTCCTTGGGCGTTTTGTCCGGATATCTGTCCTCCAGTTCCTGGGAAGTGATAAAGTGAATGTCCTTGGGCAGGTGCTTGGCTGCCTCGGGGTATTTGTACCACACCTCGTGCTGCATGTGCTTGATGATCTTGAAGATCTGGCGCACCGTCTCCTTTAAGGTCTCCAGGTTCCGGTCCTCCTTGCGGATGACCTGCTCCCAGTCCCACTGGTCCACATAGCAGGAGTGCAGGTTATCCAGCTCCTCATCCCGGCGGATGGCGTTCATGTTGGTGTACAGGCCTTCGCCGGGGGCGAAGCCGTATTCCTTTAACGCCATGCGCTTCCACTTGGCCAGGGAGTGGACCACCTCCATGGTCTCGCCGGGGATTCCGGAGACGTCGAACTGCACCGGGCGCTCCGTGCCGCTTAGGTTGTCGTTCAGACCGCTGCTCTTTTCCACGAACAGGGGGGCGGAGATTCGCTCCAGGTTCATCTCCTTTCCGAGTTCCTTTTGAAATGTGTCACGTATGTATTTGATCGCTTCCTGTGTTTCCCGGACGCTTAACCGGGGATCATAGTTTTCTGGAAAAACCAGTTTCATAGATAATTCCTCCCACTGCAATATGTACTTTATGGTATCACTAATAAAGAAAAGGCGCAACAGAAAATTTGCCTGAAATACGAACTTCTTGCGTTTCACGTTCCGAACTTTTCACCCATTGGATTGCAAAAGCAAAGCGGCTGTGATACACTGATAGGCGCCGGACAGGCGATTGATATACGAATGAGGAGTATAAGCAGAATCATGAAGAACAAATCGTACGAGATGGATATGTGCAACGGCCCTCTTTTTGGGAAAATCCTGCTGTTTGCGGTTCCCCTGATGCTCTCCGGAATCCTCCAGCTTTTGTTCAACGCGGCGGACATCGTGGTGGTTGGGCGGTTTGCAGGAAGCCAGGCGCTGGCGGCGGTGGGGTCCACCTCTTCTCTGATCAACCTGTTAATCAATGTTTTTGTGGGGCTGTCGGTGGGCGCCAACGTGCTGGTGGCCCGGTACTACGGCGGCCAGAAGGACAAGGACGTCAGCGAGACGGTGCACACGGCCATCACTACCAGTATAATCAGCGGATTGTTTTTGGTGATTCTGGGAGTTGCGGCGGCCAGGCCTCTTTTGGAGCTCATGGGGACTCCGGAGGACGTGCTGGACCAGTCCGTATTATATATGAGGATTTATTTCGCAGGCATGCCCGTGCTCATGCTGTACAACTTCGGCAGCGCCATTTTGCGGGCGGTGGGAGATACCAGGCGGCCCCTGTATTTCCTGTTCGCGGCCGGGGTGGTGAACGTGTGCCTGAACCTGGTCTTTGTGGTTGGGCTGCACATGGGCGTGGACGGCGTGGGCTGGGCCACGGTGATCTCGGAGCACATTTCCGCATTCCTGGTGGTCAAAAGCCTGATGAAGGCCCCGGGTTCCATGCGTCTGGACTTAAAAAAGCTGAAAATCCACAAGAAGAAACTGAAACAGATCGTCAAGGTGGGCCTGCCCGCGGGCATGCAGGGCGCCATTTTCTCTATTTCCAATGTTCTGATCCAGTCCTCGGTCAACTCCTTCGGCTCCATCGCCATGGCGGGCAACACGGCCAGCTCCAATGTGGAGGGCTTTGTGTACACGGCCATGAACGCGGTGTACCAGACGAATCTGAGCTTTACCAGCCAGAATCTGGGCGGCGGCAAATACGCCCGAATCAACCGCACGCTCTACATCTGCCTGGGGGTTGTGACCGGCGTTGGCATCGCACTGGGAGCCGGGGCGGTTTTGGGCGGCAGGAGCCTGCTGCACATCTATTCCTCCGACCCTGAGGTGATCCGCTACGGCATGCTGCGCATGACCATTATCTGCAGCACCTATTTTCTCTGCGGGATCATGGACTGCATGGTGGGAAGCCTGCGGGGCATGGGGTATTCCGTGGTTCCCATGTTCGTTTCCCTGGCAGGGGCCTGCGGCTTCCGCGTGATCTGGGTGTTCACCGTGTTCGCGGCCTACCGGTCCTTAGACGTGCTGTACATATCCTACCCCGTTTCCTGGGCCATCACCGCGGCTGCCCATATGCTGACCTTCCGCAAGATACGGCGGCGTTATCCCAAGGTGGATGTATAAGCGCTGGATGGAATTCCCTGATGTTTCCTGGAGTTTCCTGGGAAAGAAAGTTTGACAATATGGTCTAAAAGGATTATGATTATTGTATTTATTACTACAGGGGCAAAAACGGCATCAGAGCTGTCTCAGGGAAGGAATTAAAGGATGTCGGAGCGTAAAAAAAATCTGTTTAACGCGGCTTTTGTGCTGATTGTGTTCGCCCTGACGATTTACAGCGTGTTTGCTGGAAAAGATCTGGGAGATATTGCGGAAACCATAACGGAGGCTGAACCGGTATATCTCTTGCTGGGGATGGGCTGCGTTGTTTTATTTATCTGGGGAGAGTCCAAGATTCTCCACTATATGTTCGGTACGCTGGGGATTCGCACCAAGCGCAGGACGTGTTTCATGTATTCCTGCGTCGGCTTTTTCTTCAGCTGTATCACCCCGTCCGCGGGCGGAGGGCAGCCGGCGCAGATCCTGTACATGCGCAAAAACATGATTCCCGTGCCGGTGGCCACCGTGGTTTTAATGATCGTCACGATCACCTACAAGCTGGTGCTGGTGGCGGTCGGTTGCTTTTTAGTGCTGTTCTGCAGGGGTACCATGGACCGCTACATGTGGGAGGTTCTGCCCGTCTTTTACCTGGGGCTGGGGCTCAACGTCGTGTGCTGCACCGCCATGCTGATCCTGGTATTCCACACCAGCCTGGCCCGCAACATCGTCATGAAGCTGCTGGACCTTCTGGGGGGATTCCGCGTGTTCCGCCGTCTGGCGGCCAAGAAGGAGCGGCTGACCCTCACCATGGACCATTACGGGGACACGGCGGCTTATCTGAAACAGCACAAGCGGGTATTGGTCAATGTGCTGCTGCTGACGTTTATGCAGCGGATCGCGCTGTTTTTTGTCACGTTTTTCGTGTACCGGTCCTTTGGGCTTCACGGCACGGCCATGTGGCGGATTGTGCTGCTTCAGGCATCCATTTCCGTGTCCGTGGATATGCTTCCGCTTCCCGGAGGCATGGGAATCAGCGAGCATCTGTTCCTGACCATATTCGACCCTATATTCTACGGAGATTTCCTGCTGCCGGGCATGGTGCTCAGCCGCGGCATCGCCTACTACGTGCAGCTGTTTTTCAGCGCAGCGGTTACGGCGGGCGCCCATTTTATGTTCAAACGGCGCGGGAGCAGGACGAAATGTACTTAAATGTATTAAAGAAGGAGTTACTTTATGATAGGTTTTTATGATTACACGGTTATCCTGACCTATGTGAGCCTCGCCTCCTCTGTGATCGGGATGACACAGGCGATACACGGGCGGTTCAAGGCCGCGGTGGTGCTGCTGGCATTTTCAGGGCTCTGCGACATGTTTGACGGCAAGATTGCCAGGACCAAAAAGAACCGGTCCGAGAACGCAAAGGCCTTTGGAATCCAGATTGATTCTCTCTGCGACGTGGTGTGCTTCGGCGCGTTTCCCGCGCTGATCTGCTATCTGCTGGGCGTGAGAGGATTTTTGGGCATGACCGTGATCGCGCTGTACTGCGTGGCTTCCGTCATAAGGCTGGCCTTCTTCAACGTGATGGAGATGAACAACGCCCTGATCACCGAGGAAGGGGAGAAGTTTTACCGGGGCCTGCCCATCACCTCCATGGCGGTGGCGCTGCCGTTGGTGTTTATGATCCAGTTTTTCGTGCCGGACCGGGTGTTTGTGGTCTGTCTCTACCTGCTGCTTCTGGTGGTAGGGCTTCTGTTTATTGTGGATTTCCGCTTCCGCAAACCCTCCAATCTGACGCTGGCGTTTTTGGTGTCGGCGATCACGGCGGCGCTGGTTTTGATGCTCCTGTACACCCGCTATCCCATACATATCCGCCGGGCGCCCATGATCTCACAGATCTTTAAAAGTTTTAGGTGACCTAAAAAATATTGTGCATAAGTGCTGAATGATCAGCCTCCATTTGGGCAGGATTGCCCATTGTGGAGGCTGATTTTTAATGGTATGATTAAATGGCAAAAAAATTTAGTCAGCATAAATAATTCTTAGGAGTGATCGCTGTGAAAAATCCGGATATGATAAAACGATACACGATGTTTATGGCCGGCGTGATCGCCAGCGCGCTGGGAATCAGCCTGATCACAAAAGCAGGGCTCGGAACTTCTCCTGTTACGAGCCCTGCTTTTGTGCTGACCTTTTTGTTCCCCTTTTCCCTGGGAACCTTCACCATGATGGTAAACACCCTCATGTTCGGGCTGCAGGCCGTGATTCTGGGCAGGGATTTTGAGCGGGTCCAGCTGTTGCAGCTGCCTTCGGCACTGTTGTTTTCGGCCTGCATCGACGGGTGGAGCAGGCTGTTTTCCTTCTGGCCGGTGCGCTCTTATCTGAGCAGCGTGGTGGTGCTGGCGGCGGGCTGCATATTTCTGGGGCTTGGCATCGCGCTGGAGGTGGTTCCCGATGTGTTGATTCTTCCGGGGGAGGGACTGGTGCGGGCCATCGTCCGCAGGTTCGGCCTGCATTTCGGGCATGTGAAGCGGGCCTTTGACCTGATTCTGGTGTTGGCGGCGGCGGTGCTGTCCGTGGCGGCTACCGGGAAAATTCTGGGGATCCGGGAGGGCACGGTGGCGGCCGCCCTGGTGGTGGGCCCCATATCCCATTTCTTCATCGGACGGATCCATTCCCTCGCCCGCGGGGAAAAGCTGGTGCCGGAGCAGTTAACCTGCCTCGCGGAGAATGAGGAGGAGTCGGGCGCGGCAAATCTGTGAATATTCTGATAATTTACGGAAACGGGCCAAATAAATGTATAAACAATATGAGAAAATAACAACAATTACATTAAATTACATCAACTTAAAAAGAAACTAAAAATAGTATTAAAAAAGCATAAAAGCATTGACAAATCGAGAAGGTTTGGCTATAATAAAGCTATCAAAAGAACAGAAGAAAAAAGAAACGAACTGCAGGAGCAGTTCACATACCAGTTACAAAAATCTAAGCAAAGGAGGTACGGACCGCCGAAGCACTTAATTTAGTTTCGTTTATATGAGAAGTTCATAAACGAAACCAGGAAAAACCAATCTACCAAGTGAAATGTCCAGCAGAGCAAGATTTAAAACAATAAAGTTAAATGTAATTGATTCAATGCAGTGCACAATGAGACAATGTTCGTAAACATTTGAGAGTTGAAACTGGAAGAACGTCACAGTTAATGAATTGGATTTAAATTAGAATACTGTTAGACGAGCATTCGCAGAAGTAACGGATGAGAAAATTTCCAAACGCTATCGACAGAGTATCAAAAATGATTGTTTTAGTATCATGACGAGAAAGTGGTATTAGGATGAACAGAGATACCGGATAGCAGAGCATGAATGAAATAAGAAAATTGATCAGAAGTGAAACGGAATGCAAGAAAAAATGGACAGAGTAGCAAACGTAGATCGGAGTCACAATTTCATATAGAGAAGCACACGACAATCTAAAGAAAAGTGAGGCTTAGTCCAATGGACGATGTAGTTTAAAGGCGAGTATCGAAATGGAAATGATCATTCGGTACTCGCCTTCTCGTTGTGCAAAAAATTAAGTGTTATGAAGTGTTACGGTTGGCGTGGGACGGCTTGCGCTGGGCGGAACGGGGCGGCTGGTGCGCTGGGCGGAACGCGGCGGCTGGTGCGGGCCGGGCCGGTCAGACGGTTTTCCAGCGCTTTTCCACGTGGTTCAGGATTTCACAGCCGTTTTCCGTGACCAGCACCAGGTCCTCCACGCGGACGCCGAATCTGCCGGGCAGGTACACGCCCGGTTCCACGGAAAAGGTCATTCCGGCTTTTACCGTGTCGGTATTGGCGGAGCTGACGTCGCCGAACTCGTGGTCCTCCAGCCCGATGGAGTGGCCCAGGCGGTGGGTAAAGTATGGGCCGTAACCGCCCGCCTCGATGTGCTCCCTGGCGGTGCGGTCGATGTCGCAGAAGCGCACGCCGGGGCGGATCATAGCCTCGGCCTTTTCATTGGCCTCCCGGACCAGGTCGTGGATGGCCGCATATTCCGGTTCCGGCTCCCCGCAAAAGAAGGTGCGGGTCATGTCGGAGCAGTACCGGTCCTTGCGGCAGCCCATGTCGATCACGATGCAGTCGCCCTTTTTCAATGCCGTGTTGTCCGGCTCGTGGTGGGGATCCGCAGCGTGGGCGCCGAAGGAGACGATGGTACCGAAGGACAGACCTTCGCAGCCCGCATCCCGGTACAGCTTTGAGACGTACTCGCTGACTTCCTTTTCCGTCAGTCCTTCCCGGAGGTACGCGGCGGCGGCTTCCATGCAGGCGTCGTTGATCCGGGAGGCGGCGCGCATCTTCTCCTGCTCGTCCTCATCCTTAACGGCGCGGATACGGTCCACACAGCCGGAGGAATTGACGTAGCGCACGCCGGGATTGCGCTCCATCAGGGCCAGGAGAAAGCGGGCGGGCCAGTTCTTGTCGATTCCCATATCCGCGGACGGGTCCACCGCCTGGGCCAGGATTCCCACCGTGTCGTCGGTGTCGGTCATCCAGACCTCGGGAAGGCCGGTGCAGGCAACGGTGAACAGCTTGTTTAAGATCAGCTTGTGTCCGCCGTCCGCGCGGGCGTATAAGGCAAACAGGCGCTCCCCTGGCTGTACGTCCACTCCGGTAAAGTACCAGATGGCCAGCGGATCGCTGACGATCATCTGGGTCAGACCTTCCTCCTTTAATGCCTGTGACAGCCGGTCCAGGCGCTGTCTGTGCAGCTCTTCCATAAGCAATGTCCTCCTTTATGTTTACAATGTGTATTCATTATATCCCGTGTACGAAAAAATGCAAGTCGTAAGGCCGGGATTTCGGATGCAGATTGTTCGTTTTTTATTAAGGAAAAAGAAATACATTGGGGAAATTTGTCTGCTAAAATGGTAAGAAAAGGATGTACGTGAGGGAGGCGGAGTGCTATGATGAGAAAGCAATTATGGTGCAGCGCGGCAGTAGGCTTTCTGGCGGCGGCGCTGTTAGCGGGCTGCGGTCAGAAAACGGATGCGGAGGTGCCGTCTGAAAACAAAACGGAGAAAACAAACCCCGTCAGCGTGACCCAGGTGAAGGAGCCGGAGGCGGTTTCCGCGGAGGATTTTGAGAGACGGAGTCAGGTGAGGGAGAATAATCCGGTGAGCGGGGAATTTGTGAGCGCGGCGCAGGCATTTTCCTACGATTCGGCGGCCAGGCTCCTGGCGGAGGGAACAGAAAACCGGAACTATTCCCCGCTGTCGCTCTACTATGCCCTGGCTTTGGCGGCTCAGGGGGCGGAGGGAAAGACGGAGGAGGAGATGCTGGCGGTGCTGGGCATGAAGGATAAGGCCGAGCTGGCCGCCCATTCCGGGAAACTATACCGCCTGCTCTACACAGACCACGAGTATTCCCGGCTCAAGCTGGCCAATTCCCTGTGGACTCAGCAGGGGGTGGCGTTTAAGGACGGATTTCTAAAAACTGCCCAGGATGATTTTTACGCCTCGGTGTTCCCGGTGGATTTTGCCGGTCCGGAGGCGGGAATTGCCATGGGACAGTGGATTTCCCAGAACACAGGCGGCATCCTGTCGCCTCAGATGGAGACGTCGCCCAGAGATGTGCTGGTGATCATCAATACCGTCTACTTTAATGGCCAGTGGATCAATCGTTTTGAGGAGTCGTCCAACACGGAAGGGAGCTTTACCACGGCGGATAACGAGGAGGTTAAGTGCGAATATATGCACCTGAAGAACGCTTCCCAGACGTATTACGAGGGAGACGGATATTCCGGCACGGAACTGTGGATGAAGGACAACGGCTCGCTGATGCTGATTCTGCCGGACGAGGGTGTGGAGATCGGAGAATTGATCCGGCAGGAGGGGAAGCTGGAGGAGATGTTCAGCCGCCGGGACGGGCAGGGCGGTCTGATGGATCTCTCACTGCCGAAATTCCGGTTTGGGGATAGCCTGGAACTAGCGGATATGCTGCGGGACATGGGTGTGAAGGAGGCGTTTGAGGAGCAGGCGGATTTCTCGGCCATGTCCGACGAGCCGGCGTTTATCTCCCGGATCAAACAGGAGACCCACATCGGGGTCAATGAGGACGGAGTGGAGGCCGCGGCTTATACGGAGATCGCAATGGCGGGAGCGGGACTCCCGGAAGGCAAGCATGTGTTGGATTTTAACCGTCCGTTTTTATTTGGGATCATCAGCGACCAGGGGATTCCGCTGTTTTTGGGCGTGTGCAATAATCCGCAGTAGAGGCGCAATCGCGGTGTGAAGGAGGCGTTTTTGTGAAAAAAGGAATAAACTGGAAAACGGTCGCGACCTCTCTGGGATGTTTGGCGCTTATGGCGCTGGTGATCTTCCGTCCGTCCTTTGACGCCAGAGTTGCGGTGGAGAAGAAGGTGGGAACTGCCGAGGGCTTTACGGTCACGGAGGTGATCGGGGAGAAGGCGGTGGATCAGAACCGGCTGCTGTTTTTGTATCTCGGCGAAAAAGGGGAAATCGACTGTGCGGCTGTGAAAAAAAACTTCGGTCTCTACCGGGCGGAGGCGGTGTTCGGTTATCTTCCAGCCAGGGAATCCGGGCCGGTGGAGAGCGGCGGGAGCAGGGCCCATTTGCTGTACTGTCCGTACAGGAAAGGGGACTGGTATCTCTGCTACGGCGTGATTGCGGATCAGGACGTGGCGAAAATATCGTTTGGGGAACAAGAGATGGAGGAACTGCAGTATGGTGGCGTTCGGATCGTCTACTGTTGGGGAAAAGGAGACCCGGACGCGGACTTTTCGCTCAGGGACGCCCAGGGCCGGGAGCTTAGTCTGGTGAAAGAGTGACCGCGCAAAAACCTGCCGGGAATGGATTTTTAATAAAGGATTGAGAAAAAGGAAGGAAATGGGAAAATGATTCGTTATGCGACAATAGGGACAAATTTTGTGGTGAACTGGTTTTTGGAGGCGGCGAAGAAATGCGAAGGGCTGCACTATTGTGCAGCGTATTCCCGAAATGTGGAAAAGGCCCGGGAATATGCGGCCCAGTGGGGAGCGGACCGTTATACGGACTCTCTGACTGAGTTGGCGGAGGCGGAGGATGTGGACGCGGTCTATATCGCCAGCCCCAACAGTCTGCATTTTGAGCAGGCGGCGCTGATGCTGACCCACGGCAAGCATGTGCTGTGCGAGAAGACGGTGACCAGCAACCGGCGGGAACTGGAGCGGCTGTTGGAGATTGCGGATGAGAAGGGCCTGGTGTTCATGGAGGCGATGCGCTCCGCCTTTATCCCGGCCTTCGGCCTGATCGGAGACAACTTAAATAAGCTGGGGACCATCCGCCGCGTCAGCCTGCAGTACGCCAAATACTCCTCCCGCTACGACAAGTTCCGGGCGGGCGTGGTGGAAAATGCCTTTGATCCGAGGTTTTCCAATGGAGCGCTGATGGACATTGGCGTGTACTGCGTGCACATGCTGGTGAAGCTGTTCGGGCGGCCGGAGCGGGTGACGGCGGACGCCGTTTTCCTGGAGAACGGCGTGGACGGGGCGGGGACGATCCTGGCCTCCTACAAGGGAATGCAGGCGGAGCTGCTGTACTCCAAGATCACCACCAACCGCTGTCCCTGCCAGATTCAGGGCGAAGAGGCCACCATGGTGATCGAGGGCGACTTAACAAACCCAAGCCGGATCGTGATCTGGAACCGGAACGGTGAGGAGGAGATTTTGACGCCGGAAGGCCGCGAGGACACCATGCTGCCGGAGGTGCGGGAATGGCTGCGCCTGATGGAGGGCAGGAAAACGGCCGCGGCGCACAACCAATTCTCGCTGATGGAGATGGAGGTAATGGACGAGGCGCGCAGGCAGATGGGAATCGTGTACCCGGCGGACCGGGAGGAGTTGTGGAAGCGGTATTGATGGGGTGAGTTGACGGGAGAGGCGGGCTGGGCGTCTTGGGGAGCCGGAAGGCAGGAGCACCGGGCCGCCAACGCCCCCTACAGCCCTTCCAGGTCAAATGGGGGCGTATACTCCTCCTTCGCGCTGCTTTTTTCCTGCATGAAGCCGTCGGTGAGGCCCAGTGCGATGGCCTCGTCCACCACTTGGTTATACTCGTAGGTGGTGATGCGGCGGTTTAACTCAGGGTAGTCCTTGCTGTGGAAAAAGGGCGTGTACTGGCTCATCAGGCTGATCAGATAATGGCCGTCGGGGTAGTGTTCTTTGATCCAGCGCAGCAGGGCGATGGAGTCGCGCCGGTGGGAGGGCAGGACCATGTGGCGGATGATAACGCCTTTTTTCATGAGCGGAGCGGCGGCTCCGCTCGTTTTCGTTGCGGGAGCGCTGAGGGGCTGGGAGTCGGACGCCGGGTGGGAGTCGGACGCTGGGCGGGGGATATCGTAGACCGGCGGTCCGGTCTGGGCGATCATCTGGCCGATGGCCGCGGCGGCGGTCTCAAAGTAATCGAGGGCCTTGGAGTATTTGGCGGCCAGCCGGTTGTCAAAGTATTTGAAGTCGGGAAGCCAGATATCCACGTAGGGCGCCAGCGCTTTGACCGTCTCCAGGCGCTCGTAGCCGCCGCAGTTGTAGACAACGGGGATGTGCAGGCGGTCCTTGACCTGGTCCAGGGCCTCAATAATATCCGGCAGATACTGTGTGGCGGTGACCAGATTGAGATTGTGCGCGCCCTGGGCCTGTAGGTCCAGGAACACGGCGGCCAGCTGATCCGGAGTCAGTTCCTTGCCGAAGTTTTCGCTGCTGATGCGGTAGTTCTGGCAGAAGAGGCAGCGCAGGGTGCAGCCGGAGAAAAACACGGTGCCGCTGCCGCCCGGCTGCCCTTCGGCCCCGGAGAGACACGGCTCCTCCCACTGGTGCAGCGCGGCCCGGGCGGCCCGCAGCGTGTCGCCGCAACCACAGAAGCCGGTGCCGCGGCTGCGGTCAATGCCGCACATTCTGGGGCAGAGGCGGCAGGATTGATACATTTGACGTGTGATGGGATCGTTCATAGTTTGCTTACTCCTGTTATCAGATGGTAAAGTCCTGCTGTTCCGGCAGGCGGTGCTGTTCCCGGAATTCCTTGGGCGAGACGCCGTACTCCTTTTTAAAGGCCCGGAAAAAGCTGGTGTAGTCCCGGAAGCCGTACTGCTGGAAGACACGGCTGATGGGCTGGTCCGAGAGAATCGCGTTTTTACTGGCTTGGAGGCGCTTTTTCAGGATATACTGATGGAGAGGAATCCCCATGTTATCCTTGAAAATGTGGGCGATGTGGTATTTGCTCACATAGAAAAACGCGGCCAAGGTGTCCAGGCTCAAATCTTCGTCCAGATGGCGGTTCACATAATCGCAGATATTCAGGTAGAGAACATTTTCGTAGACCGCGGATTTCTGGTGCAGGCTGTCGTAGAGAATGCGGTTGATGTGGACCAGGAAGGACATGACGGCCAGGGGCGCGGCCTGCCGGGAAAAGGGGCGGCCGCCGGAGAGCTCCTCCACCATGTCGGTGAGCCGCCCCAGAATATCCTGAGCGGTGATGTAGTCCGTGTGGAACCGGTAGGTCTGGTGTCCCTGGGCGTGGTCCACCGCGTAGGTCATATCCTGGTCGTGGGAGCGCAGACGGCGGTAAAAGCTCTGGCTGATCCACAGCACGAAACGGCGGTAAGAGCCCTCGTGATCCCCAAAGACCGGGCGGTGGGGCAGCCCTGGCGGGATGAGCAGATAATCGCCGTACTCCAGCACATAACATTTGTCGGCGATCTCGTAGGTGACATTTCCCTCCAGGAAAAAATAAAATTCATAATAATCGTGCTGGTGGGTGGAAACCTTGTCCAGATTGACGTCATTGTAGTAAAAAAGCTCGAAATCGCCGGACTGCATATACTGGCGGGTTGTGAAGTTGATGGAGAGAGACTTTTTCATGGAATGCGCTCCTTCAAAACGGGAAAATGGGAGCGGTGAGCCCTGCTCCGTTTTTTTGCCTATGGGGATAGTATACCACAATATTTGCAATGCTTACAACAAATTAAACCATGGACGTAGTTTTTGGATCTGTTATAATTAAGGTAACGTACTACTTATCGTCAACCTGTGTTTGGCGACAAGATATAATAAATCATAAGATCCAAGGCAAACGTGAATTCATTTAAGGAGGAGTTACACATGAAATTATCATTCAGATGGTATGGAGAAGATGACAAGGTAACGCTGGAAAATATCCGTCAGATTCCGGGGATGCAGTCCATCGTGACAGCGGTTTACGACGTGCCTGTGGGCGAGGTTTGGAGCCGCGAGAGCATCGCCAGGCTGAAAAAGCAGGTTGAGGACGCGGGACTGGGCTTTGACGTGATCGAAAGCATTCCGGTTCACGAGGACATCAAGCTGGGCAAGGACACCAGAGACAAATACATCGCCAACTACTGCGAGAACATCCGCCGGGTGGCCGAGGCCGGAATCAAGTGCATCTGCTACAATTTCATGCCTGTATTTGACTGGACCAGAACCCAGCTGGACCACGAGCTGGGCGACGGCTCCACCTCCCTGGTTTATTATCAGGAGCAGGTTGACGCCGTAAATCCCATGAACAGTGACAGCGACTTAACCCTTCCGGGCTGGGACGCCAGCTACACCAAGGACGGCTTAAAGGCGGTTGTGGCCGAGTACAACAGCATGACCGAGGATATGCTGTGGGACAACCTGAAGTATTTCCTGGAGCGGGTGATTCCGGTGGCTGCTGAGTGCGACGTGAATATGGCGATCCACGAGGACGATCCCTGCTGGAGCATTTTCGGACTTCCCAGAATCATCACCTGCGAGGAGAACCTGGACCGCTTCTTAAAGCTGGTGGACGACAAGCACAACGGCATCACCCTGTGCACCGGCTCCCTGGGCTGCTCCGCTAAGAACGACGTGGTGCGCATGGCCGGTAAATACGCCGCAATGGGCCGCATCCACTTCGCACACCTGCGCAACGTTGCGGTTCTGGACAACGGCTTTGAGGAGAGAGCGCACTTATCCAGCTGCGGTTCCCTGGATATGTTCGGGATCGTGAAGGCGCTGGTGGACAACGGCTTCGACGGCTACGTGAGACCCGACCACGGCCGCATGATCTGGGGCGAGACCGGCCGCGCCGGATACGGCCTCTACGACAGAGCCCTGGGCGCAACCTATCTGAACGGCCTGTTCGAGGCAGTGGAGAAGATGAGCAAGTAATTGAACACAGTTTAAACTGCAAAACGCCTGTCCGGGAAATGATTCGGGCGGGCGTTTGTGGCGGGACGGGGAAATGATGCGGGCAGGCGTTTATGGCGGGACGGGAAATGACGCAGGCAGGCGTTTGCTGCGGGACGAAGAAATGTGCGGGCAGGCTTTGCGGCGGGGAAGAAGCGTCCGGGGCCGCGGAATTGGCGGGCATCTGTGCCCCCAGACCGTGTCTCAAACGGAAATCCCGGCCCCGCCGGATACCGGTCTTGGCGAAGCTGTGAAAGGAGCTGAAACATGGGACTGACATTCGGAACAGATTTGAGCGGCAAGGTGGCCGTGGTCACGGGAGCGGGCGGCGTGCTCTGCGGGATGTTTGCGCGCACGCTTTCCGAAGCCGGGGCTGCGGTGGCGTTGCTGGACATCAACGAGGAGGCCGCGGCAAAGGCTGCGGATGAGATCACCCGTCTGGGCGGCAGGGCGGTAGCTTACCGGGCGGATGTGATGGATAAGGAGGAACTGGAGAGCGTCCACGCCAGGGTGCTGGCCCAGTTAGGGCCCTGCGACATCCTGGTCAACGGGGCGGGCGGCAACCAGGCCTGCGCCAACACAGCCAAGGACTATTTTGAGATGGGAGACATCGAGGCGGATGTGGTGACCTTTTTCGATTTGAAATGCGAAGGGATCGAGCGGGTGCTGAACTTAAACTTCATGGGCCCCCTTCTCACCAGCCAGGTATTTGCCAAGGACATGGTGGGCCGGGAGGGCTGCAACATACTAAACATATCCTCAGCCAGCGCCCGGACCGGTCTGACGCGGATTCCGATCTACAGCGGCGCGGAGGCGGCCTTAAGCAATTTCACCCAGTGGCTGTCCGTTCATTTTGCAAAAGCGGGAATCCGGGTAAACGCCATTGCCCCGGGTTTCTTTGTAACCAAGCAGAATGAGCGCCTGCTCTACGACGAGGACGGCGCCCCCACGGAGCGCACCGCCAAAGTCCTGGCAGCCACGCCCATGGAGCGGTTCGGGAGGCCCGAAGAGCTCAACGGCGCGCTGCTGTTTCTTCTGAACAACGAGGCGGCAGGATTTATCACCGGGGTTGTGTTGCCGGTGGACGGCGGATTTTCCGCATATTCAGGAGTGTAACATGAAAAATGGGGCCGCCCGCCGGGATCGTACCGGCAGGGCAGGCCCCTATCCGTTTTTATCAGACGGTTCTACAGGCCAAAGAACGCCCGGGTATTTTCCAGCGTCCTTTTTCTGACCTCCTCCGGCTCCACACCCTTAATCTCTGCAATCTTATCCGCCACATACCGGATATTGGAAGGCACGTTCCTGCGGGAAAGTCCTTTGACGTTCAGAGGAGTCAGATAGGGGGCATCGGTTTCGATCATCAGGCGCTCCAGTGGTATAATCTTTAACGCCTCCACCACATTCCGGTTCCGCCGGTGATCGCAGACCCAGCCGGTAATCCCGATCATACAGCCCAGCTGCAAATACCGGTAAGCCGTCTCCTTGGTGCCGGTAAAACAGTGAACCACACTGCGGCCGCAGAGACTCCGGTGAGCCTTCATCAGTTTCTGGAAATCTCCCTCAGCCGAGCGCTCATGAAGAAACAGCGGCAGCCCGTGCTCCTCCGCCAGGTCCAGAATATCCGAAAAACATTTTATCTGATTCTCCCTGGTGGAAAACATCCGGTCATAATCCAACCCGGCCTCCCCCAGAGCCACAGCCCGCGCGCCCTCGCCGACGATCAGACGGACCAACTCCTCACGCCTGTCCCTGTTCCAGCTGTCCGCATTATGCGGATGCATTCCACAGGTATACCAGAGCTGTCCCCGGCCGCTGCAGGCCACATAATCCGCCCCCGCCCGGTTGCTGGACGGGTCGGTACCCGTGATGATCAGGCCGACGCCATCCGCCAAAGACTGCTCCACCACCTGCTCCCGGTCATCCTTAAACTGCTTTCCCATGAGGTTGCAGCCGATGTCAATATAATTCAGTTCCATTTCGTAAAATCCTCCCATTTTTATATATCTGTATTTTCCTGTTTTTCGCAGGGTACAGCAGGCTTTTTGTGATATATATAATAAACCAATCAATTATAAATTACAATCTGTGATTGCGGATGGCTGCACTGTATATTTCTGATTTTGTGGTATAATGCAAACCAGTGAATTACCAATCAATGCACTGATACTGAAAGACATGTGGATTTTATAAAATCAGGAGGTAAGCGGAATGTTAGACAAACAAGATTTACTGGCAATCGCAAAATTAATTGACTCCAGAGCGAAAAAACAGAAACGCTGCTACTGGACGAAATCGCTCGAACTCAGAACTGTCTGGAAAAGAAAGTAGAACTGTTACAGAAAAATATTAACGAGCTTTAACCAGTACCACAGGATTAGTAAGTTGGAAAATGAAAATACCACATTATTGTTCCAGATGATTCAAGATTTGAAAAAGGAAGTAGACGAGCTGAAGAAGAAAATTGCATAAAACGTCAGAATGAAAGTTCCATCATTAAAATCCGTTTCAATCAGGCCCACTCCATTGGCAAGCCTCTTTTTCCTCCCTTCCGCAGAGACAACGCAGCGGGTGAGAGGCAGGGGAACAGGGGATGAGGTGACATGTGGAGCGGTTCGGAGCGACTTAGGCCCAAGGGGCCGGGAAAGGCGGGATTGCGAAGGGCGCTCAACGCCCGGAGCAAAGCGTAGGCGGAGGAGCCGGCATCAAGCCGGCGCTGGAGCTCGGAGCGGTGCCCGTCTTTCCCGGACCCTTGGGCCTTAGACGCTCCCACCGCGGAATCCCGGAACCTCAGCCCCTGTTCCCCTGCCTCTCACGAACGGCTGCATCCCCCCTCAAGACGTCCCCCCACAAAACAAAAACGGCCTCACATAAACCACCTTTTCCGGCTCTTCCTCCGCAGCGCCCCCAGCAAATTCTCAATAGCAACCCGCGCCATCTCCTTATGGTTGCTGTCCACCGAAGTCAAGAACGGATCCGACAATTTCCCATAAATAATATTATCAAACCCGGTGATCGCAATATCCCCCGGAATACTGTAACCAAAATGCTTCAGAGAATACATCGCCCCCATAGCGATCAAATCCAGCCCGCAGACCAACGCATCGCAGGGAATCGAATACTGAAGCAGCCGGGCTGCTGCGTCCCGTCCGCCATCAAAATCCCCCGTGGTCGTGATCAGCCGGCTCTCATCAAAAGCCAGGCCATATTCTTCCAGCTTTTTACAAAACCCCGTAAGCTTCCTTTGGCTAGCCAGATTCTCAGAATAATTCACATACACAAAATTCTTCTTCCCCGTGCGGTAAAGGTGCTCCACGATCAGCTCCATCCCCGCCGCCTCGTCACAGATGACGGAATAGGCATTCGGCAGGTCAAGCAGACCGTTGAACATCATCACCGGCGTGGCAGGGTAGTATTTGCTGATGTAATCGGTCACATAGGGGGTGCTGAAGGAGGAACCGATGAAAATCAGCGCATCCAGCTGTTGCTGCTGCAGGGAGTTGAACAGGTCATTGTCCTGGTTGCCGAAATCGAAGATGATCGTGTTGTAGCGGTGCTGGTTCAGGAGCTGGCTCAACTCATATATGATATGGGACCGGTACAGGTTGCGGATATCATCCACAATGATGCCGATCAGATTCATGGAATTGGAGACCAGGCCCCTGGCGATGGCGTTGGGGATATAATTGCTCTCCTTTAAGACTGCCTGTACCTTTTGGTATGTGCGGTCGCTGATATTCGGCTTGTTGTTGATAACCCGGGAAACGGTAGCCGGGGACACGCCGGCTTTTTTTGCGATATCGTAAATATTCATGGGCCACACTCCTGCAATGGAATCATTATTTTTACATAAACGTGCTGCATTTTCTTGATTATAACATGTTTGCAGACGGAATGCAATTATTTAAACCGGTTTCATAAAAAGATGGGAGGGGGAAAGCTTGAAAATATATAAAACTAAAATCAGTCGAAATTCTAAGCTAAAAACCACAATATTTTTAGAAATTCAAAATATCACTTGCATATTATTGGTCAATATGGTATTTTAAAGAAAAGAAACCGCATTCAATTTGGTCAATATTTTTTGGGGAGAATGACGGGGAGGAGGCGATTAAGAGGGGAACTAACGGAAAATTAAGATATTTTTTTAAACAAAATTGAAAGCGGTTTAAAGACTGAATATTATAGAAATTATCAAATAATTTTCAGCCAGGGTCATTGAAACGAAACGCACAATGTGGAGGAGGACAAAACATGAAAAAACTGAGAAAACTGTTGGCGATGCTGACCGTGGCCGCAATGGCGGCTTCCATGCTTTCGGGCTGCGCCGGTTCCGGTGCGAAGGAGACTGCGGCTCCGGCTTCAGAGAAGGCCACCGAGGCCGCCACCCAGGCGTCCACAGAAAAGACGGGGGAGTCGGAGGCCCCAACGGCTCAGACGCCGGACGGTGAAGTCAAAAAGATCGCCTTTATCACACCTCAGCGCCTGGGCGACGAGGGTCCTGTGGATCTGGTGTACGAAGGGGTGAAGAAGGCTTCAGACGAGTGGAAGATCGAGGTACGGGTCGTGGAGACCCAGGCCGGAGAGTACGAAGAAAGCATGAGGGCCATGATCAACGAGGGCTGCACACTTGTGGTGGCGGTATTCCCGGAGCTGGCGGACGCGGTGGCCACCGTCTCCAAAGAATATCCTGAGATCGACTTCATCCACGCGGTATCCTCCGCCATCGGCGACAATGTGGCGGCCGTGGGGTGTATGTATCAGGATTCTGCCTTTGTCATGGGCGCTATGGCCGGGCTGTTGACCGAGGTCAACAAGGTGGCCTTCATCACCGGCGTGGACAACGCGGACGGCCGGGCCTACTACGACGGCTTTGTAGAGGGCGTGCAGTACGTCAACCCGGAGATCAAGGATGTTCCCTTCAACGCCATCGGCGACTTTGAGGATGCGATCACTGCCAAGGAGATCGCCCTGTCCAACTACAACAGCGGCTGTGACGTGATCTTCAGCGGCGGCGGGAAGAATATCTTCGGAATCATGGAAGCGGTCAATGAGATGGGAGACGGATACTATTACCTGAGCTGTACCGGAAACTACACCACCTCCGACTACTATCCGGGCAGAATCCCGGCGTGCCACTACGAGGACTTCCCGGGCGCTCTGTACGATATGGTGACCCAGTGGTATCACGGCGAATTCAAGGCCGAGATGGTGGCGATGCAGCTCAAAAATGGTTACTTCTCATGCGTGATGGCCGACGAGGCGGACTGCCACATCGATCAGGAGATCCGGGATCAGGTGCAGGAGATTGCGGAGAAGGTGAAGAGTGGGGAGATCGTGGTGAAATCCATGCCTGCGCTGGAGAGCTACGTGGAATATATCAAATAGTTCCGGGGACTGGTTAAGGCATTAAACACGGAGGTGAAGGTTGTGAATGCGGCGGTACAGATGAACCATATCACAAAAAAGTTCGGAAAATTATACGCCAACCGGGATGTCTCACTGACAGTCGAGAGAAATTCCATCCATGGGATAGTGGGGGAGAACGGGGCAGGCAAGACGACCCTGATGAAAATTCTCTACGGGATGCATCCGGCGGACTCGGGGGAGATTGTTCTGTTCGGGGAGAAGGTAGTGTTTCACTCACCCAAGGATGCCATTGAAAAGAGAGTGGGCATGATCCACCAGCATTTTACGCTGGTGCCGTCCATGACCGTGGCAGACAATGTGGTTCTGGGCCGTCCTCCCATCCGGTTCGGGGTGCTGGACAAGGAGCGGGCCTGGACGGAGGTGGAGGCCTTGTGCCGCCGCTGCAACTTTCAGATGGATTTAAAGGCCAGAGTGGAAGATCTGCCGGTGGGATTAAAGCAGCGGGTGGAGATTCTGAAAGCCCTGTATCTGGGCGCGGACGTGCTGATCATGGACGAGCCCACGGCGGTGCTGACGCCTCAGGAGATCACCGGGCTGTTCGAGACGCTGGAGAAGATACGAAACGATGGCACCAGCATCATCCTGATCACCCACAAGCTGTCCGAGGTCATGGATCTGACCGACCACATCACGGTGCTGCGGGCCGGTCAGGTCAGCGGAAATGTGCTGACAAAGGACACCAATGAGGTGGAGCTGGCCCGGATGATGGTGGGCAGAGACGTGTTTCTTCAGATTGAAAAGGAGGAGCAAAGCCCCGGGGAACCGGTGCTGGAGCTGGAACATATTTCCTGTAAAAATGCAGAGGGCGTCAAGGTGCTTAAGGACGTGTCCCTGACGGTGCGCAGGGGCGAGATCGTAGGAATTGCTGGCGTACAGGGGAACGGACAGACGGAGCTGGAGGACGCCATTGCGGGGATGGACACGATGTACGCCGGGTCCATTTCCATCAACGGCAAAAAGGTGAGAAACACAACGTCTCCCCTCAGGCGCAGGCAGCTGGGACTGGGGCACATCCCGGAGGACCGGCAGATTGCAGGGTCTGCGGGCGGGGCGTCGGTGGAGGACAATTTCCTGATGACGCTGTACCGGCAGCCGGAACTGGGAAAATGGGGGTATTTTTCCAGAAAAACGGGCCGGGAGCTGTTAGAGAACCAGGTGGCGCAGTTCGACATAAAGATTCCAGGGGTCAAAGCGGAGGGTTCCTCCCTGTCCGGTGGAAACATGCAGAAGCTGATCGTGGCCCGGGAGTATAACTTAAAACCCCAGATTCTGGTGGCCGCCCAGCCCACCCGCGGCGTGGACATCGGAGCCACAGAGTTCATCCACCGGAAGCTGGTGGAGCTGCGGTACGCCGGGTGCGGCGTGCTTCTGATCTCCAATGAGCTGTCGGAGATTTTGTCCCTCAGCGACCGGATCATGGTTATGTACGAGGGAAAGATCGTGGGTGAGACAACCTCCGCCCAGGCGGACATCACCCGGCTAGGGCTGTGGATGGCGGGAATTACGCAGGAGGAAGACAAGATCACGGCAGCGGAGGAAAAGAACATTGCAAAACAGCCGCCGGAACAGATTGCCGAAAATCCAACTGATGGGAAAGGAGGGGAATCTGCATGAATTTTGATTTCAAACCTCAGAAAATGAGCGCGAAGGCCATCGTTGGGGCGATTGTTGTCAGCTTTGTGCTGGGCTCGCTGATCCTGGCATTTTCCGGGCACAATCCTCTCGACGTGTACGGGACGATGATCGACGGCTCCCTGATGTCCCGGTTTTCACTGGCATCCACGATCCGCTGGACCACGCCCCTCCTGTTTACGGGCCTGGCCGCGGCTGTGGCGCTCCGGGGCGGCATGTTCAATATCGGCACAGAGGGACAGATGTTCATGGGCGCGTTTTTCAGCGCCTGGGCGGGATTTACCTTTCACGGGCTTCCGCCCGCGGTGCACATCGGGCTGTGCCTGATCGCCGGAGCCTTCGGCGGCGCACTGTGGGCCCTGTTTCCGGCGGTGATCCGGGCCTATTTCGGGGCCAGCGAGATGGTGATGACCCTGATGCTCAACTATGTGGCCACCAACCTGACGGATTATCTGACCCGTTACCATTTCCTGGCAACCGGGGTCCAGGGGCACTCGCTGATCACCGCGGAGATCGCGCCGGAGGCCAGATTTGCCAAGATTTGGGCGGACGGATCGGCCCATTACGGTGTGGTCCTTGGGCTCATCTGCATTGCGCTGTTCTGGTTTATGGTGCACAAGACGAAATTCGGTTACGAGCTGCACATCTGCGGCGTCAACCCGGATTTTGCCAAATGCGGGGGCGTGAATGTCCCGGCCACCCGGATTCGGATCATGCTGCTGTCCGGGGCTATCGCGGGCCTTGCGGGCGCGACGGAGGTTATGGGCGTGGTTGGCCGTTTCATGTCCGGTTTCTCGCCGGATTTCGGTATGGACGGGATGGTAGTGGCGCTGATGGGGAACAGCACGCCCATCGGAGTTCTTCTGGGCGCGTTTTTCCTGGGAATCGTCAAGGCCGGAGCGCTCCAGGTGGAGCGGGTCACCGATGTGTCGCGCTCCCTGGCTATGGTGCTGCAGGGCCTGATGGTCACGTTTATTTCCTGTACCTACCTGGCAAATATGGCGTTTAAACGCCCGAAACATAAAGCGGATACCGGAGCGGAAGGAGGAACCTGATCATGGATATTTTATACAATCTGATAATGGCTACGTTCCGGCAGACCACGCCTATTCTGCTGGCCGCCACGGGAGGCGTCTACTCGGACCGCTCTGGCCTGGCCAACATCACCCTTGAGGCATCGATGATCATGGGCGCGTTCTTTGCAGTCTACGGAAGCTATACATATGGAAGCAGCACGGTGGGGATTCTGTTCGGCCTGATCGCCGGTGTTGTGACCGGCGTCCTGTTCGCCCTGATCTGTCTGTACATGGGCGGAAATAATGTGGTGGTAGGTATCTCTTTCAACCTGATCGCCTGGGGCCTGACCACATTTCTGCTTTTGGCAATCTACGGCACAACGGGCTCCTTTGTATCGCGCAAAATCGTTTCCATGCCCAAATACACGGTGCCGTTCCTGTCCGGGCTTCCGGTGGTCGGCGGGCTGTTTAAAAGCCAGACCATCGTAGCATACTTCTCGGTGCTGTTCGTGGTGATCACCTGGTTCATTTTATTCCGAACCAAGGAAGGCATGAAAATCCGGGCATGCGGGGAGAATCCCCAGGCGGCCGCCGCGGTGGGTTACGATGTCCGCAAGATCCAGTTTCTCTGTTCTGTGATCACCAGTACCGCCTGCGGTCTGGCCGGGGCGCATCTGTCCCTGGGGCTGGTGACTCTGTTCGCGGAGAAGATGACGGCGGGCAAGGGCTTTATCGCCTTGGCGGTGGTGACTTTTGGCGGAGGTTCCCTCTGGAAGGTGATGGCGATTTCAGGGCTGTTCGGTCTGGCGGACGCGGTGTCCGTGGTTCTGAAACGGTACGATTACCCGTCCTTCCTGATCCAGATGATTCCGTATCTGGTGGTTGTAGTGTTTGTGGCCTTCGACCCGGCGGTCAAGTATTTCCGGGAGCGGAAGCTGCGGTCTTTATAGGGGGATTTTTATGGAACGATATGATTTGCTGATAAAAAACGGCACCTTAGTGCTGGAGGACTGCTGCAGGCAGGCGGATCTGGGAATCCGCGACGGCAAAATCGCAAAAATTGGCTGCGGGCCGTCCGACCAGGCGGAGCGGGTGATGGACGCGACGGGAATCCACGTGTTTCCGGGCGCCATCGATACCCACTGCCACACGATGGACCCCGGACCCTTAAGCTTCCGGGAGAACTGGGCCAGCGTATCCCGGGCCGCTGCTTCCGGAGGCTTCACCTGCCTCATCGATATGCCGAATATTGACCCGCCCATCGTGAACCTGGAGACCCTGGAATTCAAGAAGGAGACGGCCGGAAATGCCTCGGTGGTGGATTTTGCGTTCTGGGGAGCGGGCATCCTGCGGGCGGCCTCCCGCGTTGGGGAGCTCCGCCGGGCCGGATGCGCCGCGTTTAAGGCTTTCACAAGCGACGCGGGCCCTTCCTACCCGTCCCTGGGGAACCAGGAGATTGTGGATATGATGGAAGTTGTCCGGGAAGCCGGTGGAATCATGGCCTTTCACGCCGAGGACCTGGAGATCGTGACGGAGCTGACCCGCCGGGCGGTGGAGGCCGGCCGCTCATGGAATCTCAGGCTCCACGAGCAGGTGCGCCCGTACTACGCGGAATTGCAGGCGATCCAGAGCATCCTTCTGTTTGCGGCCCACACGGGCTGCCCGGTGCACATCTGCCATCTGTCCATACCAGAGGGGGCTCAGGCGGTCCGGGAAGCCAGAGAGCGCGGTGTGGACGTGACGGTGGAGAGCTGCGCTCACTATTTCCTGTTCAACTATGAGGATCAGTACAATCTGGGCCCCTTTGCCAAGATCATGCCGCCTCTGCGGAGCAGGGAGCGCTCCGACCGCCTGTGGGATTATTTAAAATGCGGAGCCATCGACTATCTGGGCACCGACCACGGTCCATACCCGGAGCAGGAGAAAATGCCCGCAGACCACAATTACTGGAATTCACCCGGCGGAGCGCCGTCCATCGACGCCGCGTGGCCGTCTATGCTGGACGAGGCCATTCACCGGCGGGGTATGAAGCCCTGGGAGATCGCCCGCGTCACCAGCCTAAACGCGGCCCGCCGGTTCGGCCTGTACCCGCAGAAGGGGTCCATCCGGGAAGGCGCGGACGCAGACCTGGCCCTGGTGAATCTGGACGAGACCTGGACGTACTCGGCCGAACATTCGCTCTGCAAGACAAAATGCCCCCGCTATGCCTACGAGGGCCGCAGCATACAGGCCAAGGTTACGGCCACGCTGGTCCGCGGAACGCCGGTGTGGGAGAACGGCCAGATTCGGGCCGAAAGCGGATATGGAAGATTTGTTCCGTCGAAAACAGCAGGAGGAGAAGGAAAATGAGAATCAATCGTGAACGTTTGTGGACCAGGCTGCAATCCCTCGGGGGCGTGGGGTCCGATCCCCAGGGGGGAGTCAGCCGGTTCGCCTGGACCCCCGAATACCGGGAAGCATGCAGAATCCTTATGGGCTGGATGGAAGAAGCCGGCCTTACCGTCCGCATGGACGGAGTGGGAAATATTCTGGGACGTATGGAGGGAAAACAGGATCTGCCCGCCATCCTCACTGGCTCCCATTTTGACACCGTACCCAACGGAGGACGGTTCGACGGCATGGCCGGTGTGATGGCGGCGCTGGAGCTTTTGACCACCCTCCACGAGTCCGGCTATATCCCGGAGCGCCCTATCGAGATGGTGGCTTTTGTCAACGAGGAGGCCAGCCAGTTTCTGGGAGGAACCTTTGGCAGCAAGGCCATGTGCGGCGTTCTGCCGTCAGATTACACCAGCACCTGCCTGCACCGTTATACAGGCCAGCCCCTTCGGGAAGCCATGCTGGAGTTCGACATGAACCTGGACCCGGACCACATTGAGAAATCCCGGATCAATCCCTGTGACTACCTGGCATTTCTGGAGCTGCACATCGAACAGGGCAAATACCTGCTGAATCAGGACCTGCCCCTGGCTGTGATCACCTCCGTGGCTGGAATCCGCCAATTCTACATCACCTTGAAGGGCGTCTCCGCCCACGCAGGCGGCATGGCCATGGAGGACCGCCACGACACCCTGATGGCCGCCGCGGCCATCGCCTGCGAGGTAGAACGCCTGGCGCTTTGCTCCGGCTCCAACACCCGCGGAACCGTGGGCTATATCCAGTCCCATCCCGCAGAGCACAACATCATCGCCGACGAGTCCGTCATCCCGGTGGACTACCGCGAGGACGACGATGCCATCTGGGCGGACTACTACGACAAGCTGATCCATTTTGTAGAAGAAGAGTGCGCCAAGCGCGGCCTGGAATACACAATCCGCACCACCATCGATTTAAGGCCCGCCCACTGTCATCCCCAGCTGATCAAAATCATGGAAGAGGAAGCCGCCTCCCTGGAGATTCCCCACACCCAGATGGTCAGCTATCCCTGCCACGACTCCGTCAACTTCGAGCGCATCATGCCCATGGGAATGATATTTCTGCGCAGCTCCAACGGCGGCCTAAGCCACTGCCCCCAGGAATACACCACCCCCGAGGACATGGAAGCCGGAACCAACCTGCTTTTAAACACCATCCTCAAACTATCCAAAACCGAAAATCTGGACTAAACGCAGAAGGAGCTATATTCATATGAAAGGAACCGTAATCAAAACCGACAAAGCCCCGGCCCCGGGCGGCTGGTACTCCCAGGCCTACCGCGCCGGAAACCTGATATTTACCGCCGGAGTAACCGCCGCCGACCCCATCACCCAGGAGCTCATCGCCCCAGGAGACATCGTAGCCCAGACCCACCAGACCCTCAAAAACCTGGAAAGCCTGCTAAAAGCCTGCGGCTCCGATCTCTCCCACGTCATCAAAACCCTGGTCTTCGTATCAGACATCGACCAGTTCGACCAGTTCAACGAAACCTACAAACAATACTTCCCCGTTGATCCTCCTGCCCGAAGCACCATGCAGGTCGGAAAATTCAACCACGGCATGGCGATCGAAATCGAGGCCATCGCCACCGTCATTGACCCAGAATAGAAGCATATCACCCCCTCAAAACCCCTGCCCATTTACATTTGGCCAGGGGTTTTACCATTTTCTTACAACCATTTGACGTTACCTTGATAGCGGAGTCTCCCACGGATATGGTAGTTTAGTAGACATGAGTTACCCATCCAGGAAAGGAGATTACGATGTCTCAGATTGAACTGAAAAATGTGAATAAGACCTACGGAAAGGACAACTGCGTGATTGACCATCTGGATCTGACCATATCCGACGGAAGCTTTACGGTTATGGTTGGGCCCAGCGGGTGTGGGAAATCCACCACCCTGCGTATGATCGCCGGATTAGAGGATTTAAGCGGGGGAGATCTCTATATCGACGGGGCGAGGATGAACGACGTGGAACCGGGGGAGCGGAATATCGCTATGGTTTTCCAGAACTACGCGCTTTATCCCACCATGAATGTAAAGGAGAATATCGAATTCGGTCTGATCAACAGCAAAGTGCCAAAGGAGGAGCGGGAGCGCAGAATCAACGACATCTGCGGGACGGTGGGGCTTCTTCCCTTCCTGAAACGCAAACCGGGCCAGCTCTCCGGCGGCCAGCGCCAGCGGGTGGCCCTTGCGAGGGCCATGGTGAAAAAGCCCAGGGTGTTTCTCATGGACGAACCGCTGTCCAATCTGGACGCCAAGCTGAGAAATCAGATGCGCACGGAACTGATCGAGCTTCACAAGCAGCTGGGAACCACCTTCGTGTATGTGACTCACGACCAGACGGAGGCCATGTCCATGGCCACAGACATTGTGCTGATGAATAAAGGCGTGATACAGCAGCATGATTCGCCCTTAAACATCTACAGCAATCCCGAAAACCTGTTCACGGCCCAATTTATCGGAAATCCCACCATGAATCTGTTTCCGTGCCGCCGGATGGAGGGCCTGATCGATATGCCGCCGGAGGCTGAGACGGTGGGCTTTCGCCCGTCCAAGGTCAGGCTTTTGGAGGCGGGGGAGGAGATACGGGAGGGCGATCTGGTGACCGGCGGTCCCATACTGACCAGAGAACTGTTCGGAAGCGAGATCATTTATCGGATTAACGCGCCCTTCGGCGTGATCACATTTAAAACCTTTAATGAGGAACAGCTTCCGGTCAACATGGTGGTGAAGGTTGCGGTGCCGGTGGGCAGCATGTACTTTTTTGACGCGCAGGAGAGGAGATTAAAATGAAAGCGAAGGCAGTGAAGGCAAAGCCTTATCTCTTGATCGCACCGTCCATTGTGTTGCTGTGCGTATTCTGCATTTATCCCATTTTTTCCATTATCAGCCTGAGTTTTTACCAGTGGGATATGGTGACGCCGTTTAAGAAATTTGTGGGGCTTGAGAATTTTATCACTCTGCTGGGCGACGCCCAATTTTACCGGACGCTTGCCAACACGGTCATCTATGTGGTCTGTACGGTAGGCTTTGGGGTGAGTCTGGGGCTGGCTGCGGCCTTGTATCTGTCGAAAAAGACGAGGGTCAACAGTTTTCTGCAGAGCGTGGCCTTTACCCCCTATATTGTGTCCCTGGCGTCCATCGCGATGCTCTGGATGTGGCTGATGAATAAGGATTTCGGCCTGCTGAACGCGGTGCTGGCTTTCGTTGGAGCGCCGCCTGTGGACTGGCTGGGAAATCCCCGGATCGCCCTGGCCTCGCTTATTTTGATCGCAGTGTGGAAAAGCGTTGGGTATAACGCGCTGATCCTGGTGTCGGCCCTTCAGACCATCCCACCCTACCTGTACGAAGCGGCGAAGCTGGACCGGGCCGGAGCCTGGAGCGTTTTCCGGAAAATCACCTTTCCAATGATATCCCCAACTGTGTTTTTTCTCACACTGGTGGACGCCATCGCCTCTTTCAAGGTCTTTGAGACGATCCAGATCATTACGGAGGGAGGGCCCCAGAATGCGACCAACACACTGGTTTTTTCGCTGTACGAATATGGCTTCCGGTTTTACAAAGTGGGGTATGCGGCGGCAATCGGCGTGGTGCTGCTGGCCATTATCCTGATTTTTACGGCCCTGTACTTCAAAGTACTCTCAAAAAGAGTCCATTACCAATAAATTGTTTCAATTAAATAAGGAGAAATACTATGCTAGCAGTGAAACGAAATCCCTGGATTTTCAGGAGGTCCCGGCTTCAGGAGGTCCGGAGGGATAATGCCGGAGCGCGGGCGATCAACGCGTTTGCCGTCCGGGCGGTCAAGGGCGCCTTCCATATCCTGTTGTTTTTGATCTTCTTTTTCCCGTTTTTCTGGATGGTCTCCACTTCCTTTAAGACGCTGGGGGAGACGATGACTTTCCCGCCCGCCCTTTTGCCGGAAACCTTTCAGTTTTCCAATTACCGGGACGCCTTAAGGGCCATTCCATTTGCAACGTATCTGACTAATTCCTGCATTGTCACCGGGAGCGTGACGGCGCTTCAGCTTTTGACCGTGGTCCCTGCGGCCTACGGGTTTTCCCAGTATCAGTTCAGGGGAAAGGGGATGTTGTTCGGATTGACGTTAGTGACCATGATGATACCGGCCCAGCTGGTGTTCATGCCGCTGTTTATCCTGTTTTCAAAGCTCAGGATGATCAACACCTACTGGTCCCTGATTCTGCCCTTTGGAACCAGCGCTTTCGGGATTTTCATGCTGCGCCAGACCTTCAATCAGATGCCAAAGGAGCTGGTGGAGGCGGCAAAGCTGGACCGGGCGGGGGAGCTGAAACGGATCTTCAGGCTGTTTCTGCCCATGGCCCGTCCGACCCTGGTCACCATGGCCCTTCTCACGTTTATCAATACCTGGAACGACTATTTCTGGCCGCTGGCCCTGACCACCAGCGACGCGGTCCGTACGCTGCCGGTGGGGGTGGCCTCCCTGCGGAATATCGAGAGCGGGACCCATTATAACATTCTGATGGCCAGCAATGTGATGCTCACCATCCCCATTATCATTGCTTATTTCCTGGCCCACAAGCAGATCATCAAAGCGTTTACATATCTTGGCGACAAGTAGTAACAATAGCGCGGATCCGCATTTTGATATTCACAATATAAAGGAGAGCGAACGATATGAAAAAGAGAGTGATTGTAAACCGTTTACTGACCCTGGCCGCTGTTGCGGCTCTGTCGGCCGCAACGGCGGGTTGCGCCAAAACCGCGGCCGGCGCCCCACAGAGCGGGGAGGAGGCCCAAGGCCCGGTCCAGTTGACCTACTGGTATTCCTGGAAGGACAAAATTGCCGAAAATAACACCGAGCGGATACAGGAGTTCAACGACACGGTGGGAAAGGAAAAGGGGATTGTCGTCACGGCGGAGTATCAGGGAACCTATGAGGAGCTGCACTCCAAGCTCAAGAGCGCCTTTGTGGCAGGCGAGGAGCCGGATGTGTGCGTGATGGAGATTGCAAGTATCCAGACCTTTGCGGAGGGTGGGATTATCCAGCCCATCGGGGAGTTTATGGACCAGGAGGATGTGGCGGATTTTTATCCCGGGCTGATGGAAAACTGTTATGTGAACGGAACGCTTTACGGGATACCGTACCTGAGAAGTACGCCGGTGCTGTATTATAATAAAACGCTGTTTGAGAAAGCGGGTCTGGACCCGGAACAGGGACCGGCGGATTGGAAGGAACTGGCGGACATGTCAAAGAAGCTGGAGACGGCCGGCGCCGCCGGTTATGGATTTATCTCTGATGTATGGCATTATGAGGCGCTGATCCGCTGCAACGGAGGCGACACGGTAAACGGGGACTGGACCCAGGCGACCTTCAACTCGCCTCAGGGCGTTGAACTGGCGGAATATCTGAAAAAGGGGATCGGGGACAGCAATTTCAAATACTATAGCGGAGCCGCTACCGCAGCGGGGGACGTGTTGTCCACAGACGTGGTAAATCAAAAGACCGCCATGTGGATCGCCTCCACGGCCGGTCTTACCAACAATATGCAGCTGGCCTCGGACAACGGCTATGAGATCGGCACGGCATTTATACCCAAAAACACCCAGAACAAGGTGCCCACGGGGGGCTGCAACCTGGTCATGACCAGCCGCCTGGAAGGCCGGGAACGGGAAGCCGCGGCGGAACTGATCAAGTTTATGACCAGTAAGGACAGCGCGGTGAAGAATCATATCAAGACCGGATATCTCCCCACCAGGCAGAGCATTTCCACGGATGAGCGGCTCTTGGCGCTCTACAAGGAGACGCCCCAGTACCAGGTGGCGCTGGACCAGCTGAAATACGGCAGCGGCCGTCCAATGGCTCAGGGATATATGGAGAGCGCCAAGGTTTACACGGAAGCCATGGACAAGATCATGTCGTCGGATGCGGACATTCAGGCCGTCCTGGACCAGGCGGCAGAGGACTGCAATGTTTTGCTTAAGTAAAATGAACACGAAAACAGAAGGTAAGAACAGGAGAGATGCCAGATGTCGAAACAAAGATTAATCGTAATGTGTGTGGATGCGCTGTTTACAACGGATCTTGCGGATGTTTGCCGTATGGAGGGGTTCAGGGAAATCCTGGAGGACGCGGCGGTATATGAGAATATTGAATGCATTTACCCCACGCTGACCTACCCCTGCCACGCGACGATCATGACCGGCTGCTGGCCGGACCGCCATGGAATTTCCCACAATGAGAAATTGTCTCCTGCTGAAAATAATCGGGAGTGGTACTGGGGCTACGGTAATTTGAAGGAAAAAACAATTTTTGACTACGCCCGGGAGCGGGGACTGACCACAGCGGCATTGGAATGGCCGGTGACGGCCGGAGGCCCCATTGACTACCTGCTGCCGGAGATATGGTCCTATGACCCGGAGGATACTCAGATGCGGGAGGCGATTCTGGGAGGCGCTTCGGAAGGGGTCCGGGAGATTTATGAGAAGAACCGGCATATGCTCTGCTGGAAGGAAAATCCCCGGTTTGACGCCTTCAACGTGAGGTGCGCGGTGGATATGATCCACAAATACAAGCCGGAGGTGATCTTTATGCACCAGTCCAACCTGGACCACGTCCGTCATGTGCACGGACTTCACGCTCCCCAGGTGCAGGAAGCGCTCCGGCTGCACGGGCACTGGATTCAGGAGATTGCCGATGCGCTAAAGGAAGAGGGGCTGTTTGAGGACACCGCCTTCGTGATCCTGGGCGATCACGGTCATCTGCAGGTTGATTACAATATCTGCCCCAATGTGCTCCTGAAACAGGAGGGACTTCTTGAGACGGACGAACAGGGAACGGTCCGGTCCTGGGACGCCTATGTGCAGTCCGCCGGAATCAGCGCCCAGGTGTTTGTGAAGCATGAGAAGGATCTGGGAACGGTGGAGGATATTTTAAAACGGTTAGCTGAAATGGGATTTGTCCGGGAGATTTTTACCAGAGAGCAGGTGAAGGAGCTCTATCACCTGGACGGGGAATTTGCTTTTGTTGCAGAGGCGGCGGCCAATTACGCCTTCGGCAACGCCGCCTGCGGGGAACTGATTGTGGGAACGGACCGCAGCGATTATAAATTCTCCGTCGCTACCCACGGACATCTTCCGTTCAGAGGCGAAAAGCCGTGTTTTATCGTCCGCGCCAAGGATGTTCCGAAGGGCGTGTACGAGGGGGGCAGGCTGGTGGACGAAGGCCCCACTATGATGAAGCTTCTGGGCTTACAGGAAATGGCCGGAGAAATGGAAGGAAGGGCGCTGTACTGAGCGCCCTTCTCCTTATGTCCGCCACAAAAACTCCGGCATCCCATCCTTCATCTTCCTCACCGGCTCCCCCTGAATCAACGGCAAAGCATACTCCAGGAATTCATCCCCCACATCGCATCCCCCGCCCGTAATCCACTCCAGCGGAAACCTCTTCTCCCGGTTACAAATCAGGGAAACATCCTTCAGCCCACAGCTCAGGTCATACGCTTCCTCGTTTCCCCTCTCAAAACTCACCATCTTCCCCGTGGCTCCCTTAAGAGCCGCTCTCACCCCAAAGCTCCCCGCCATAGCCGCTTCCTCCACATCCGTCAAAGAAGACAACATGGCGCTGCACCTCTGGTTCACATTCAGCTCAATGGACCGCACCTTCACCCCAAATCGGCCCCTTACAAAATTTTCCAGAATCTTCCCACACCCCGTCAACATCTTATGCCCAAAGGTGTCCAGCCGGGCCTCGTCCGAATACTCGCAGATAAACTTCCCACGCTCGTCCTTCAACCCCTCGGATACGCAGATCACCACGCTGTTTTTCTTCCCCAGCGCCCGCTCCACATCCATTGCAAAGCGTTCCATATCAAAGTCGCCCTCGGGCAGATAAATCAGCAGCGGATTGTCCCCCGCCTTCCTGCGCGCCAGGGCCGCCGCCGCGGTCACCCATCCCGCGTGCCGCCCCATAAGTTCCACAACGGTGACGGACTTCTGCTGATACACCGACGCGTCCAGCACGATTTCCCGCACCGTGGTGGCCACGTACTTGGCGGCGCTGCCGTAACCCGGCGTGTGGTCCGTTTCCATCAGATCGTTGTCAATGGTCTTGGGGATGCCGATCATCGGGATTTCAATGCATTTTGACGCCGCATAGCGGGACAGCTTGTCCACCGTGTCCATGGAATCATTTCCGCCAATGTAAAAACAGGCGCCGATGTTCATTCGGTGGAATTTCTCAAACAGCAGCGGATAAACCGGGGCGTTCAAATCTTCCGGCAGCTTGTAGCGGCAAGAGCCTAAATAGGCCGCAGGCGTGAGCTTAAGCAGTTCCAACTGTTCTCGGGAAAGACCGTGGGACAAATCCTCCACGCGGCCTGAGAGGAACCCCTCGATCCCGTTGACCATCCCGTACACGTGATCGATCTCATCGGGATGGGCCATTCCCTCACGGATCACGCCGTAAAGGCTCGCGTTGATGACAGCGGTGGGGCCGCCGGACTGGCCGACAAGTATATGCTTTTTCATAGATGCATTTCTCCTTTGAAGTGGTATGAAACGAAGCGGTGTATAAATACCTTACAAACACGCTTCAGTATATAATAAATCACGGCTGTTTGCAACCGGACTCCGTAAATGTGCATATAAAATTACACTTTTTTTGTAGAGTTTGCCGATTGCAAAAAGGAAAGGGTTGTGCTAATCTGTATACAGATTTAAAATTTGTATACAAGTAAAGAGGTTTGGATACAAACTCAATATTCCCAATTTACATATAATAAGGAGGATACAAACACATGGATATTCGTTATTCCGCAAATCAGAGAGATGTCAAGCGCTACACCACCGAGGAGCTGCGCGACGAGTTTTTGATCCAGAACCTGTACGTTGCCAACGAGGTTGTGGCGGTGTACTCCCACGTGGACCGCATGGTGACTCTGGGCTGCATGCCCACCACCGAGGAGGTTTCCATCGACAAGGGGATCGACTGCTGGAAGAACTTCGGCACCCACTATTTCCTGGAGCGCCGCGAGATCGGCATTTTCAACATCGGCGGAGCCGGCACTGTGACAGCCGACGGCGTTTCTTATAAAATGGGCTACAAGGACTGCCTGTACATCACCAAGGGCACCAAGGAAGTGAAGTTTGCCAGCGACGACGCAGAGAAGCCGGCCAAGTTCTACATGGTCAGCGCTCCGGCCCACACCTCCTACACCACCACCTTCATCCCCATCGAGAAGGCGGCCAAGAGACCTCTGGGCGCGATGGAGACTTCCAATAAGCGCGTGATCAACCAGTTCATTCACCCGGACGTGTTAAAGACCTGCCAGCTGTCCATGGGCATGACCGTGCTGGAGCCCGGCAGCGTGTGGAACACCATGCCGGCCCACACCCACGAGCGCCGCATGGAGGTTTACATGTACTTTGAGATTCCGGAGGACAACGTGGTATTCCACATGATGGGAGAGCCCACCGAGACCCGCCACATCATCATGAAGAACGAGGAGGCCGTGATCAGCCCCTCCTGGAGCATCCACAGCGGAGCCGGAACCAGCAACTACACCTTCATCTGGGCGATGGGCGGCGAGAACATGGAGTTCGACGACATGGACACCATGAAACCCGTGGAGATGAAATAATCCCGGACATACATCATTCCTTAACCAATACAATCAATACACGGAGGGCAAAAAAATGGCAAACTATTTAGACAATTTTTCCTTACAGGGTAAAGTAGCGCTGATCACCGGCGCATCCTACGGCATCGGATTCGCCATCGCCAAGGCTATGGCAGGAGCCGGCGCTACCATCGTTTTCAATGACATCAAGCAGGAACTGGTGGACAAGGGCCTGGCCGCATACAAGGAGGAGGGTATTGAAGCCCACGGCTATGTGTGCGACGTCACCGACGAGAACGCGGTGAACGAGCTGGTGGCCAAAATCGAGCAGGAAGTCGGCGTGGTGGACATTCTGGTGAACAACGCGGGCATTATCAAGCGCATCCCCATGACCGAGATGAGCGCCGCCGAGTTCCGTCAGGTGATCGACGTTGACTTAAACGCTCCCTTCATCGTTTCCAAGGCCGTGATCCCCAGCATGATCAAGAAGGGCCACGGAAAGATCATCAACATCTGCTCCATGATGAGCGAGCTTGGCCGCGAGACCGTATCCGCTTACGCTGCCGCAAAGGGCGGACTGAAGATGCTGACCAAGAACATTGCCTCCGAGTACGGCGAGTACAACATCCAGTGCAACGGCATTGGACCCGGCTACATCGCCACCCCTCAGACCGCTCCGCTGCGCGAGACTCAGCCCGACGGCTCCAGACATCCCTTCGATCAGTTCATCGTTTCCAAGACTCCGGCCGGACGCTGGGGCGAGGCTGACGATCTGGGCGGACCGGCCGTATTCCTGGCTTCCGACGCTTCCAACTTCGTGAACGGCCTGGTGCTGTACGTGGACGGCGGAATCCTGGCTTACATCGGAAAACAGCCGAAATAACAGCGGAATTGATTGGTATTGATACGGTCCGGCGGCAGGCTTGCTTCCGGGCCGTTTACCGTACGGCGGACAATGCCCCTGCGGCGCGGCCGGGGAACGATTGTCCATGGGAAAGGCGGGGTTAAATGGAGGAGAAGAACTACAAAAGCCGGGGTGAGATGGTGGGCGAGACGTTGAAACAGGAGATCCTGGATCTGCGCCTGAAACCCGGTCAGATGATCAGCGAGAACGATGTCTGCGACCGCTTCGGCGTGTCCAGGACGCCGGTGCGGGAGGCCCTGCGCCTTCTCCAGGAACAGGGCTTTGTGGAGACTGTTCCTTACCGGGGAACCTACGTGACGCTGCTGAGTCTGGACAACATCAAGCAGATGATCTACATGCGCGTGGCTGTGGAGACCATGGTGCTGCGGGATTTTATCGCGGTGCAGTCCCCCATGGTGATGGAGGATATCCGCCATCAGATCGCCAAACAGCAGGCGCTGATCCAGGAGAAGGACTTCGAGCCGGAACAGTTTTACCGCATGGATGCTAAGATGCACTCCATCTGGTTTACCGCCGTGCGCCGCCAGAAGCTCTGGGAAATGCTTCAGGCCCAGCAGCTTCACTACACCCGCTTCCGCATGCTGGATTTCATCACAGAGACGGATTTCACCCGCATCATCGGGGAGCATAAGGAGCTGTTCGGCCTGATCGAGGCCCGGGACGAGCGCGGGGTGGAGGCGTCCCTAAAAGAGCACCTGTACTACAGCATGAAGCGCATGCGGAAATCCATTGAGGTAGATTATAAGGATTATTTTGAAGAAGAACCGGAAGAAGGGCGTTTTGTAATATAAACGCCAAAGATCGTAAAACGGCAGGAGAACAGCCGGCGTATGGCCGACGTTTTCCTGCTTTTTGATTGCCGGAAGGCTCAGAAGAGTGCAAATTTATACAGGTAGGGGAGTATTCATAATTACGAAGATATTCAAGCCCTAAAATATAAATTATGCTTAGTCTATCAAATATTTACAAATCTTATGGCATTTTTGGAAACCATATGTGCACGGAGAGA